>Ga0315336_1006590_pt1 | contig 11766 bp, 11 predicted proteins | sample ASW5metaG_FD_204512 | JGI IMG/M metagenome (GOLD analysis project Ga0315336, IMG submission 204512) | Ammonia-oxidizing marine archaeal communities from Monterey Bay, California, United States - ASW #5 | ecosystem: Environmental > Aquatic > Marine > Intertidal zone | place: USA: California...
AAGATATGAGAATCGGACGTGCCGTCGGTTCGATGCCGTATTACCCATTTTGGCTCAGTTCCTTTATTAAGCAGGCCTCGCCCAGCAATAGCACGCGCATGCTGACGGATGCAGTTAATCAATTTACGATTTCGGTGCCATGCAGAGGCTTCCGGCGGCTCGTCGATATGTCTTCTAGAGAAAACCGCTGAGCCGGGCTTCCGAGATTTCGGCTATTTTAAATCCACATCCTGCATGAGTTTGATATTAAAATAGAGCGGATCGTCCATAGGGTTCGGGACCTTTCCGGCTTTGAATGCCGCTTCTAAATCACGCACGGCGTCTTCGATCGTGTGGGCCGGTTCGAAACCGAGTTCGCGGCGCATTTTTTCCGATGAGACATGGTAGGAGCGATTGTCATCGCTCGGGGTTACTTCGATCTCAACATCGCTGCCCAGAGCGCCCCGAACCATTTCAGCAATTTCGCCGACCTCAAAGTTTTCCCATCCTGCATTGAAAATTTTGCCGTCAATTTGTTCATTGGGAAGTTCAAGAACGTGAAGATACAGCCCGACCATATCGCTGATATGAATGTTCGGGCGTTTTTGTTTGCCGCCGAAAACGGTAATCTTGCCGTTGTTGATGGCATGGTTGGTCAAAATATTCACCGTGAGGTCGAGGCGCAGGCGCGGTGCATAACCGCAAACCGTCGACGGCCTGATGGTCAAAGTGACAAATCCAGGCTCGCGCTCTTCTTCGAGAACCGTCTCACACAAGGCCTTGAACTTGGAATAATCAGTCAGGGGTTCCAAGGGCAGGTCTTCGGTTACCTCGGGGTCATCCTTGATGCCATAAACACTTGATGACGAGGCATACACGAACCGTTTGACGCCGGCTTTCTTGGCAGCTTTTACGAGCGGCCGGAAGGCTTCATAGTTGATCGATTTGGCGAGATCGGGATTGAGATCATAAGATGGGTCGTTGGATATACATGCGAGATGAATCACCGCATTGCAGCCTTCAAGCGCTTTCGCTACCGCAGTGCTATCGCGCAGATCACCCTTAATCTCGATGAGGTTCTCATTATCCCGCAGTTCCGCGAACAAATCATCGCCGTAGAGGTAGAGATCGAGGACGGTAACTTTATGGCCCGCTTCGAGAAGCTTTGGTACAAGGGCGCTGCCAACGTAACCCGCACCGCCGGTGACGAGGACGTGCCAGTTTGTTTCTGTCATGTCGTTTCTTTCGATTCAATCAAATGAGGGGCTGTCTATTTTAATAATGTTGAGACGTATTTCATCAAAGGAACTTTCTCAATGAAAGTCCGGTGTCCGACGATGCCGACCTTCATCGCGCCAGCCGCGTTGCCGACAAAACCCACAAGCCGCATCGGTCCGCCGGCAGCCGCCAATGGCGAGGTAATTGAAAGGAAGGCATCTCCGGCGCCGACTGTGTCGATCACTGTCTTAGTGAACGCAGGGATTCGGAAGGGCTGGTATCCTTTTTGATAGGTCACGCAACCTTCGCGACCGTGAGTGACGACAAATTTGTCGCACGAAATCAGCTCCGGGAGTTTTTCCGAAATGACCTCTTCGATATCACTAAAGCGATCCTTGGCCGCCAGCTGGGCTTCCGGCGCATCTATGCATACATAGTCCGCCCTGGCATAGCGCGAGATCAGGTTGTATCCGATGTTGGCGCTGTTGGTTTGCGTATTGACGGCTAAGAATTTCGCTTCCTCGTTCAGCGTGTCTATTGTCCGTGGCGTGATCAGCCCATGGCCGAAATCTGCGGCGATCACCAAATTTGCAGTCCTGGCCCGTTCCGCGACGAGATCATTGACTTGATCCTCGAGGCCGCCATCCAACGGCGTGTCCTCAATTGTGTACACTTCAAATAATTTCTGCGTGTAGTTCGGGTCAACGAACCGGCATTTCCGGGTTGTTGGTGAGCCGGAGCGGTGAACCGGTGTCAGCTTTACGTTGTCTTTTAATTGCCCTCGAATGAAGGCCTCGCAATCGTCATCACCCAGACAGGTGATGATTTCGACCTCTGCGCATAAGCTTGCGACATGATTGGCGGCGGCGAAAATACCGCCGGCGAAAACTTCCTTTCCCTGAAGCCGGGTAGCGATAATATTTTCCTTGGCGGCCTTGCCCATCGGCGCGACGTATTGATACTCATCTATGATCGCATCGCCGACGAGAAGAACCTTATAATCCTTGACGCTTTCGACGAGCTTCGAAATTTCGCTCATCGCGTCGGTTTCACGCAGGTCCTCAAGAAAATCTCTGAGTGGATGGTCGTACACATCGAGATAGCTGTTGATCAGCGATGATGAACTGAAGGTGATATCTTTGGTCAAAACCAGCCGGCCACCATGTTGCTCAACGGTTTCCAGTTCTTTCGAAATTTTTCCCGTAATATCGTCTTCCGGGTTTTCATAATCCGACCCTTTGACGTAGACGTCAGGGCGGATGGCATTGAGCACGTTCTCGGCGCTGGGCTCATTGTTTATGCCGACCCAATCCACATAGCCGATAGCGGCTAGCATTTCGGCTCTCATGTCTTGATTAAAAATTGGCCGGCCCGGACCCTTGTTGACGAATTTGTCGGCTGTCAGCGTGACGATCAAGACATCACCTTCGCGCCGTGCGCCCTCCAAATGCCGCACATGGCCCATATGGACGAGATCGAAAACGCCGTGCGCCAATACGACACTTTTGCCGGCGACTTGAGCCATACGCGCCAATTCACTTAGTTGATCGAGGCTGCGAATTTTGTCGCGAGCGGCTTTCATTGGTCCATTTCCGGCTGCGTCGTTCACGGTGCTATTTCTCTGGTCTACCAAGGTATGTGAACCAATCTGATGTTGCTTCGGCGATGCTTGTCGGGTCCCAAACTGGTGCTTCACGCCAATATTCGATATGATCGAGAATTCTGGATACGCCTTCCTCAAAGCTCACTTGTGGTTGCCAATCGAGCATCGAGGAAATTTTTGAGATGTCTGCGAAAGTGCAGTCAGGCTCACCGGGACGTTTTGGAATGAAGATCTTTTCACCGCCTAGAAGATCGACCAGTTGATTGACGCTGTAATGTCCGCCGGAACCGATATTCATGACCTCGCCTGAAACATCGGACATGGCGGCTTTTATGAAGGCATCTACGGCATCGGTGACATAGGTGAAATCGCGGGACTGGTTTCCGTCACCAACGACGGTGAAAGGTTTTCCCGCAAGCTTCTGTGCCAAAAAGACACCGAACACCGCCCCATAAGTCCCGGAGGTGCGCGACCGAGGGCCAAAAATATTGAACATCCTTAGCGAGACTGCGGGGAGACCGTAAACCTGCGCCCAATGCATGACATAGGTTTCTCCCACATGTTTTGTCAGTGCATAAGGATACATGGGTTGAATTTCAGCCGTCTCCGGCGTCGGGTAGATATCGGGAATGCCATAACACGATGAAGATGCGGCATAGACAAAGCGCTTAACGCTGCCCGCACGTGCGGCTTCTAAGACCGATATCGTTCCGTCGGTATTGGAGCGATGATAGGTGAACGGTTGTTGGATGGACGGAACGATGTCCGCCAGCGCTGCCAGATGGAAAACCCAATCGACGCCATTAAACAAAGGCGCGATCGCGTTGAAATCGGCAATATCGGCTTCATGAACGGATAGTCTGTCTCGGCCCTCGATATGCGCCAAGTTGAGGGCGCGTCCGGTGGAATAATTGTCGATCACCGAAACAATGTGCCCCGCCGTCAATAGTTCGTCGACAAGATGGCTGCCGATAAACCCGGCGCCGCCCGTCACAAGGCAACGACGAGGGGTTTGTTGAGTAGCTTGCATAATTCTGATCTGAGGCTTTTTACGGGTCTGGTTTAGGATGCCGCCGGGGAAATTGAGAAACCGGCGCTCGCCGCGTCTGTATGGAACATCTTTACCGTATCCAGAGAATACTCATCGAGATCCTTGCCGATTGTCGGCAGCTTGTTGAGCACGTCATTGGTCACGGTGATGACCTGGCATCCTACCTGGTCGGCATGGAAGATATTGAGCAGCTCTCTCGGGCTGGCCCAGATCAACTCAGATAGCGGCTTGCGCTCGAGAGCGGCGACACAATCGCGCATCACCGGGATCGGGTCGCGCCCCGTATCGGCAATGCGCCCGGCAAAAACCGATACCAATGCCGGCGTGTCGGCGGCCAGGCAATCAACGACGCGGTTCACCTGACCAAGGGTCATGATGGCGGTGACGTTGACAATTACCCCGGCCTTCGAAAGTCGTTCGATCAAATTGCCGCTAAATTCCCCGAGCGTATTGGTCACCGGAATCTTGACATTCACGTTCGCGCCCCAAGAAGCGATCTCAAGCGCCTGACGCTCCATCTCACCGGGTTCATCGGCGAACACTTCGAATGAAACGGGTCGATCCGGGACAACATCCAAAACGGATCGGGCGAAGGCTTCATAATCACTGATACCGACTTTACGCATGAGAGTCGGATTGGTGGTAAACCCTTTGATAAGCGGGTTCGCGTACATGGCGCTGATCCCATCAAGATCGGCACCGTCCGCGAATATCTTAACTTTGAGATCGGAGAGTTTTGTCATGGCAGGGCCTTTTTTTATGGACAATCAGCAAAATTTAGCCGCCTTCCGTTGTCGAACAAACACGGCAGCCTTCGGCAGGCGGATAAGATCAAATGTCGGATAAACACCAACGATAGCGACGCGGGACAATTTACAGTGGCTTCGGAAGAATCATGGTGGCCATTGGGGCGCCGACAAGTGGGCCTCAATTTCATGAAGTTACTTGCTCAAGAGCATGCTGGGTTTCGCATTTGAGACAAGATTCGCATCAAATGTTAATGAATCGCGTGTCTTTTTTCTGATCTGTTTCATTTCATCAAGGCTTAAACCCCAAATTTTAGCGACTTTTTCTCGTTTTTCAGGGGTAGAAAAATTAATTCTGTCCCACTCATAGGCCCTGAGAATACTGACATCTTTCGCTGTCCATTCATCGGAGCTAATTTGTCCATATCGCCAATCGACGGAAATGTCATCCTCTTCTTTGTCAAGGACCCCCAGCCGAACAGCGGAATCCCACATCTTTGTCCCTTTCAGGGGGACGGCAACAAAAAGCTTGATGTAATCCGCGCCACAATGCTCGGCAAACCGAACTGTCTCCTGAATCTCATCCCAGGTTTCGCCGGGAAAGCCGACGACAAAACTGGCAAGTACGTTGATCCCCCGGTCCGTGACTTTTTTGATTTTAGCGGGTATCTCGTCCAGTTTGATGGGCTTGAGAACAATATCCGTGAGCACGCGCTGATTTCCGGATTCGATGGAGATATTGATGACTTGGCACCCGGCCCGCTTCATCAAATCAAGCATTTCATCGGTGAGCGTAAATATGGCGAAAGCCTGGATGATGAATTTGAGGTTGAGCTCACTCTCGATCATCAACGTAAGAAGTTTCATGTAAAACTTGCGTTGAAATGAAATATTGTCGTCATCGAACATGATCGATTTGATGCCGTACTTTTCTTTGATATGTAGAAATTCGGCAACAATATCTTCCGGGTCACGGGTTCGGACTTTTCGCCCGCTTATAAACTCAACCTGACAGAACGAGCATCCGACGGGGCAGCCGCGTGTTACTAAGGTTCTTAATGATGGATATTCAGGCGCACGCAATGGACCATTTCGGGCCCCCGTATTCAGATAGTCTTCAAATTTAACGTAACTGTAATCAGGCCAGGGCAAGGCCGAGAGGTCTTCAATGAAGGTTTGCTGTTGAATTTTGAGCTCTCCATCCTGGCGATACACGATCCCTTTTTCTGGGAAAGGATTTGAATCGTCGTTCAGATAGCGGATGAGCTCCTGGAGCACATATTCGCCTTCGCCTCTAACGGCAAATTCGATATTTGCGTTTTCCATGACTCTTTTGTATTCAATTGTTACATGGACACCGCCTGCGATGACGACGGTTTCCGGATTTAATTCCTTCACGGCATCTGCGGTAACGTTAATGGTGTTTGCATATTCCGATGTGAGCAAGGATATGCCGACGTAATCTGGATTGATTTCCTTTATCCGGGCTTTGAACTCGTCAACTGACAAATTGTAGAACTGCGCATCGATGATCGTCGTATCGACATCGTCCTTCAGAATTGCCGCAAAACGGCAAAGAATCTCAGGACTCAAACTCCATGTCGTCGTGATATCGAATTTTTCCCACAATTGATTGGGATAAACGAGGACGAGTTTCTTTTTCATCAGAATTTCTCCGACAAGTCTATTTGGTAAGAAAGAGATTGGAGCAAACGGTCACCGGCAAGAGGGGTTCTTCGGAATGGCTTTGAGTGGTTCATGCGCGGATCGTCCATGGTATTCATAATCTCTAGCGAAACAGTGGTATCTTTCGTTCCGGATAAAATTTCCCGGTGACCCAGACGAGGGGAAATTCCCAACGCTAATGACGAATTCAAGCGTCTCTTCGACGGTCAAAATATCCGATAGCCTGAATGACAGGCGTATCAGCACAGATATAGTGCTTTGGGTTCCTGGTTTTCAAGTTCCTATCATGGCCTTGGGAAATAAAACCAACGAGTTATTTCCCGCCAAGGCCATAGCTGGAAGGAATGGTCTTCTGCCTCCCCGAAACACGCAGATACAGTTGCCGAAGACCCAATCGATTTAAAATATTTGAACAGAAATGCCGGCGCTTCGCCCACAATTGGACGAAATAAGTACGCCAAAATATGCCATTAAAGCCTGCTGCGCGGGACATACGGAAGGATCCGGAGAAATTGAGTTCGGCAATATTCGCCGCAGCCTGCTTGCCTGCGGACCGCCACTCCTTGTTCAGCAAGTGACGGGATACCATTCTAGCGGTATCCGCTCCATACTTCTGCCAGCGCTCTTCTATATTCCAGTCCCGGAGCAAATCCTCTGTATAAGTGATAAACCCCGTCCAACCTGCTTCTGTCAATTGTCGGTTCAGCTGACCTTCATGGCGGCACCAACAGAGTTTTGCCTGCCTGTCAAAACCCGTAATCCCGAACGGTACAAGTCCGAATAATTGGCTTTCATCCGGAGCTTTGTGATATCCGCCGACGGCAATTATGTCGTCGCGGCGAAAGGTAAAGATATCGCCGGCGGCGGCAAACATATCCCCACCCTCGATGATATCTAGCGCCATCAAATGTCCGGGCATATAGCGAGGTCGGTTATTTCCGTCATTTTCCTTCGTGTCCATCGGGGTGCCCTCGAAATCTACGCTGACCATAGTTCCCGCCGCTGACGTACATTCGGGATTCTCTTCAAACAAGGCGACCATTCGCGCGACATAGTCAGATGATAGAAAATCGTCATAGGACAAGTGGAAGATAAACTCTCCATTCGCGTTTTGAAGCGCTGCGTTCCAGCAAACATCGATGGTGATATGCGGGTCGTTCCAGGAAAATTGATTTTCCTCGAACCGGATGACACGAACATCTTCATTCGCATCCGCAATTTGTTTTATTTCCTCGCGAACTTCCGCCAAAGCGCCATTGTCGACAATGATCAATTCGACATTCGGATAGGTTTGCGCCAACACTGATTCAGTGCTCCGACGTAATAGTTCGGGGCCGTGATAGGCATCGATGAAAACTGTAAAAAGAGGAGGCATGATTTATGCCGTGACGCCTATGGCAGGATTTAAGTTCGATGCGTTGAGAAGCGCGATGGTTTGAGCAATGCCGCGACCGAGATTTCCTTGCGGCTGAAACCCGGCATGACGGAACCGTTCGCTTGATGCCTCATAGGAGAGTTGGTTCATGATTTTTGATTGAACGAATGTGACTTCCGTACTCGGCATAAACTCTCTGATGTGTTCGACAATCTCGCGAACCGTTACGTTAGCCGAGACGACATTATATATACGGCCATCGAACAGGCCCCGGTCCAAGATGAAGGCGATGGCTCGGACGGCGTCGTCAAGGCCGAGATAAGGCCGCTTTTGTTCGTAAGCCGTTTGCCAGACCGTCAAGGGAGTTCCCATCACAGCCTGCCAGCAGAATTTATTGACGGCGGTATGGAACCGCATGCCCGGCGAGGTTCCGAATATGGTGCCCAGACGGCCGATAAAACACCTCAAGTTTTCCCTGGCGGACAAATCCGTCAAGAAGGCTTCTTCCCGCAACTTTGTTTCCGCGTAGGGGCTTTGGGGTTTCAGGTCTTCGGCGCCGCAATCTTCATCGACGACTTCTTTTTGCGTGCCATAGACACTGGTCGAAGATGGATAAATGAGCGCCGCGCCTGTTGAAATACAGGCATTGGCAACGTTTTTTGTTGCATCAAAATTGACCCGTTCGACTTCATCTTGCTTGTCGAAGCTCGATGTTGCATCGGTTATCGCAGCAAGATGCACGACCGCATCAACTCCTTCGAAATGGGGCGCGAGGTTCATACTCGTGGCGTCTCCCTCAATGAATTTGTAGTGCGCATTCGAGGGCAAATCGAATAAAGACGCGTATCGTTGCGTAACCAGATTGTCGACAATGGTAATTTCAAGATCGGATACCAGCTGAGGCAGATCCCGCAACAGTCGCGATCCTATGTGGCCGAGGCCGCCGGTGATGACAATTTTCATATTTGTTACCCGAACTTTGCCTTCAAGTGATCGGAAAGGCGGAGCGTCAGCGCGACGATGGAGACCGTCGGATTGGCATAGCCGTTTGTGGGAAACACGGCCGCGCTGGCAACATAAAGATTTGCCATTGAATGGACTTTGCAGTTTGCATCGACGACGCCGGTTCTGGGTGATTCGGACATGCGGGTCGTGCCACAGTGATGCGCGGTTGCCAAAGTCATGGCATCTTTCCAGCTGTCATCGTTCGAAAGGACCCACTTATCGAGATGTACGCGTCCGAGCCCCACCCTTGCCAACTCCGTGGCAAGAGCCAAGGCGGAGGTTCTAAATGAATGCAATTCAAGATCACCGATGCGATCATCCACATGGACGCGCTGTAATCCGAGGGCATCTTTTTCGTCACTTAAGATTATTCTGGAATTTGGATTTGGAGCCCACTCGCTTATGGCCCACAAATTTATTGCCGGCTTTACGGGGATGATGACGTCTTTTCCTTGCCGTGCGCGAATATACTGCGCCGCAACTTCGTCGATTTCGGTAATAACCGACCATAGTTGTGAGGCGAATTTTTCATCGAATTCCCACTGTTTGATCTGGCGCCATGCTTCGGTCGCCGCGCCGACACCGGAATCCATATCGTCGTTGCCGACGATATAAACCGATAAATTGAGTGTTTCATTTAACTTTTGAAAGGTTTCGGACAGCCGTAAAAGCGGTCGCGTTTTTACCGAGCCAAACTTTTTAAAACGCGAGTAAATATTGGCGACGTTTTCCGGATCTTTTGCCAGTAAGGTGCCAATATCCGCATAAGGATGGCTGCCGAAAAACCGTCCAACCAAGTCATGCTCATTTCCAACACCCTGCGGCGAACGTGATCGGGAATTCAGCAATATTCGAGCGCTTTCGATGCCGCCGCAGGCGATGACAAAGAATTTCGCACGTACGGTCGATTCAGGACCACCAAGGGGGCGGATGGTCACTTCTTCGATGAAATTGTTCTCTTCATCGGGCTGGATATCCGTCACATTGGCATTGATCAAAACATTCAGGTTCTCTGCTGTTCTGAGTTCTTCCCGATAGGCCTTTCCGAAGCGAACAGGCCCTTGCCAGTCCCAATAACCCTCTTTTATGTGGCCACTGTATTGAACGAAATACGTTTTGAACCGCTCTTCATCAAAATCGTGAGGCGTCGTATTCAGTAATTTCCAAACCGCTTCTCCATATTCATAAGGCCCAAGCTTCATTATTTTTTGGGCACGCTCGTAATATGGGTCCAGGTCATTTCGTTTTATGGGCCAGCCACTGTGCGGGACCCAGTCACGTTTTTCGAAATCGATCCCATCGAGAGGCGAGGATTCGCCTATGAAATGGTTGGTCGTTCCCCCAAAATAACGGAGCCGGTCGTTTGTCAGATCTTGATGATTAGAAGTTCCTTCATAGAGATCTTGAGTATCGTCGTCGTATTCGAAATCACCGCTTTCGAGCAGACATACCTGGACAGATGTACCGATAAATTCGCGGGCCATGGAAATTCCCGCCGCACCGGCGCCAATGATGCAAACATCGGCTTCGAATTTCGAAGCGGCGCCTGAAGTTGTAAGGTCGGTAATCATAGGGGAACCCAGCAGTCAGTCGGTATGATGAGCGGCAGAGGATATTGAACGGGCCTATCGTGGGCGTTGGACGGGCCAACCCGAACCAGGCGAGAATTGAGTTGATGATCAGACGCTTGGTGAAGTTCCGATGTCGTATGGCGGACTATGAAACGGGCTTTCAGACATTTATTTCCAACAAGAAAAAAGGTTGCCTCAAATGGAGAGCATTGACGATAAAGCGGTTTCCGGTTTCGGCCTTCTCAGTCCAGCTCCTCAAGACATCTTCACGTCGCGGTTCGATATCGACGCTGATTTCAAATTCAGTGAAGGAAAAATTTTCGATCCCTTTGCGACGTAGAATGTTCGAAACGGATGACTGGGAAACTATATTCCAGCCACTTTCCAGCTCGGTAGTTTCAGCGTCGCCTGAGTGTCTATATTTAACGAAAACATCAATATCGAATGGATTAAACATATTGAAGATCAATATTCTTCCGCCAGGCCTAGCCCACTGCAGCATATTTTGAATTATTCTTTCAGCATCGTCGAAGATACATAAGACTCCACACATCGTAATCACATCCAGGCTATGAACCGGGATGGATTTTTCGTCGGTGACATCCATTTTACGAAATTCAAGATCTGGGAAATCAGCCCTTGCGACACTTAAAAGCTCATCCAAATACTCGAACCCGATTACTTCGGCGTTCGGAAAAATGGATTTGAGATACCCGGGAAGCATGCCAGTGGCGCAACCAATATCACCAATGGTCACGCCGTTGCCTGAATCCACGAAGAAACCTTCTATGTTCCGCGCGATCATTTTAAATGAATCCTTTACCGGCGCGGCTTTGTCTTCGTTGGCATAAAACGCATCATGAGAGCGCTTCATTTTCTTTTTCTTCTCGAAATAAAATTCAAGGCACCCACAATAAAATCAGGCTAGGAAATCACCGCAAGGGCGCAAAGGTCCACTTCGGTCTTTGATAAAACCCAGCCGTTCACCGTGACGATGCGGTCACTGGCGAAGTCGCTCTGGATTTGGCGGCGCAGGGCATCACATATTTCAGCGCGACCATGAGAATAATTGGAATTCATGAGAGGCGTAATCGGATCCACTGTATTTTGGCGGTAAGCTGCCGAATTGAGATAGGCATTTCCAATTGCTCTGGCGGCAGACATATCGCTAAATATTTCAGACAGCACTTGGCCAGTAATATGAGATTTGCCGGATTTAGCCAGTGCAGTGGGAATGCCGGAGGCCAACGCAAGTGTTGCTAAGGCGAAATGGGCAAAAGCCCTTCTAGAAAGAATTCTATTCGCTGGCGGAACCAACTGGGACATCAAGTGGACTCACGAAAACGGGTTTTGCGGAAAGCCAAGAATTGGTCGTAATCTCTAAGATAATCATCTTCATCATAAAGCGCGTCGCAGACGACAAGCAGCACGCTCCTTTCGTCCTGGTAAACTTGTTTGGACCAAATTCCCGAGGGAACATGCAGTGCAAGGGCCGGGTTGTCCAAACGGAAAACTTTCTTATTGTCGCCATC
>Ga0315336_1006591_pt1 | contig 11764 bp, 14 predicted proteins | sample ASW5metaG_FD_204512 | JGI IMG/M metagenome (GOLD analysis project Ga0315336, IMG submission 204512) | Ammonia-oxidizing marine archaeal communities from Monterey Bay, California, United States - ASW #5 | ecosystem: Environmental > Aquatic > Marine > Intertidal zone | place: USA: California...
ACATTCCTTAGCTTGCGCTGGAAGTTCATAAGTTCGGCAGATCGCCGCCAGCTTCGATCCCTGCTTGAGTCCATATCATCACGAAGCCGTTGAAGTTCAGCGGCGCGCTTTTCCGGGCCATAGAGAGCAAACGATTCCGCCAGTTCATCCGTGGTCGGTCGCTTGCCGTGGAGGGTTTCGCTGAACGCCTGCGCGCGTTCGAGATAGTCACCTTCGTTTGCCATGCTGGTTTATCCTCTGCGGCGCGCAGCAATAATCTGCGCCTGAAGTTTTGCAGCCTTGGGACCGCTCGCGGTCGCAACCTGCTGCTGAAGCGCCCGAATTGATTCAGTGTTCGGATTTAGCCTTGCCGCTCCATTGCCAGGTTTCACAACCGGACGATTGACCGGCGGAACGATGCGCAACCCATTCTTGGCCTTGCTGGCTTGCCGCCACATAGCAGCATCAATCAGTAGGCGCTGGAAACCTGCATTAGCAGCGATCTTGTCTGTCATGAGAAGATTGGCAAATTCCTTGTCATCGATGCCCGTATATTCATGCACTGCTGAAATGATTTCCTTCGCCAGATCGCTTCGCCGTTCTTTGGAGATGCCTTCCTTTTCCATCATGGCGTCAAATCTAGAACTCTCAGACTTTGCATAAGTCGTGAAAGCTTCGCGCTCGCGGCTAGCTTCGTGGCTTGCATGATGCTGTCGCATCGACGCAATTTGTTTTCCCATTTCCACAAAGCCGGTGAGCTGCGCGAATCTCTGAGGGTTTTGCTGCCGCAATGTCTGGACGGCAATCTCATAAGCCTCGGGAGGGATATGCTGAAACTCTGGAAACATCCCGACAAAGGCAGACAGCGTTACATTCTCTGCAGCATCGCAGGCCGTTGCATAGGCGCGCTGGGTTTGCTCCGCAGCCTCAAACTTTGCATCAATCGCCTGCTTGACCTGCGGATGTTCGTTAAACACGCGCTCGATTGCGTCAAGATCGGGAGAGGCGCTAATCGTCTCGGCTTTTGCCTCCACCTTGGCGGGCTTGGTGTCTGTCGCCTCGGGAACGTCCGCTTTCTCTGGCGGGTCAATTCCAAGCTCCTTCGCATTGTCTGGATTCTTTTCCAGATACTTTTCGCGCATGTGATCGACAGCATCGGCAATCGCCTGATTTTCGTGCGACGTTTCAACGTCAGCCTCAGCCGTGCGGACAAGGGCTAGATCCTCGGCAGCGCGCTCGATTGTGATTGTCTCAGTCGGGCTTATACGTTCGCCCGTTTCCGCGTCGATATACTCGCGCTTGATCGGGCCAGCTTCGCGGGCGCGGCGTTCAAGCAGCCGCTCGGCAGCTTCCTTAACCTCAATATCGGGAGTGTCTTCGTCCGGCTTGCGGGCATCCGGCATTGGCTTGAACCCGGCTTTCGCCTCCTCATGATCCTTGCCAAATAGCGGCTCGGCACTAGTATATTGCCCAGCGTCATTTCTATTTTCGTCGCTCATGGTCTCTCTTTCTGGTCCGGTGAATGCGTCAACTCATCTCACTGACAATTACAGTAGCCATTCTTGCGGGAATGGGAGTCGTGTTGCATTGGGGATTCCGCAGCGCGAACTATTGGACATTCGGCGTTGCGTTCGTCGCGGTTGTCTGGCTGGCCTTCATTGTTGCGGATGAAGCCGACAAAAAAGAAGCTCGCCAGATTTGGTCTAGGTTCACCTCACGGTTTCGGTTGTGAAGTCGATAGCCTGCTGGCGTGGCGCATTGCCCAGCTTGCTAAGAATGCGGTCGATTGCATCCTTGCCCGCCTGCGTCATGCCAATGCTGTTGCGGTGATCCATTAGAGCGGCTGCGATTGAATCCCGGCTGCTACCCTGTGCGGTAAGCATCTTGGCAGCGTCCAAAGCAATTCGCTTATCCCGGTCATTCATTGCACCACCCGTTGCCAGATTGGCGAGAGCGCGAAGGCCACGAAGGCCAAGGCCAGTCATTGACTGCCCGCCGATCTCTCTTGCAACGCCGGTTGCATCTGCCGCGTTCGGGAATTCTTTTTGCGCAGCCGTCGCCGCAGCCGTCACGGAATTGCCCTTGGCAGCTTCGCGCGTCTTGTCGAATGCTGTTTCGGTATCGAGGCGGCTTGTTAATCTGCGCGCGTTCTGCGGTCCTGCAAGGATGCCCAGCTTTTCCTGAGCGTAAGTGCTGCCAAGTAGCTTGCGTGCAGCGGTGTCATCGTTAGCGCCCCATTTGGTCGAGCTATTGCCCATCACGTCACGGATGCCTTGGCGGCCTCCGAGCGTGTAAATCAGCTTTTCAGGCGCGCTCATGTTCCCAATCTCTGCGCCCATTTCATCGGGCGAGATACCACGCCTAAAGGCCGACTTGCCGGACTCCATCGCGTCCGTCAGATTTGTGCCTTCACCGGATGCGGTGCGGCCCAGCGCCCAAGGTGACTGCGAGGGATTGCCGGGAGAAAGCATCTCATCAACGGTATTCTTGATCCGCGACGAAAGCGCACCATAAACGCGCCGGTCATTCTTGGTTGCACTGCCCGAATAGGCGAGGCCATCAAGAGCGCGCTTCATGTAATCCCACTCAGCGGCGTTCGGAACGCGCTTAATGTCCACCGTGCCGTCATTCGCGATGTTCGCAAAGAACTGCTGCGGCCCGCTCTTGGTATCAAGATTTGCGAAGCGGCGCGCGTCCCGCAAAACGGAAGGCTCGTTCTTAAGGACATTCACGATGTCCTCAAGTTCATTCGTGTACGGAATTGGCGTCTGCCGAAACTGCTCATAGTGCGGCTTGGCCGCTGCGCTGGCGGTTTTCTCGATACGATCGATCGCCTGCGGCATATTCACCTCAGGGCCAAGCGTCCGATTTATCTCTGCCGTGATCCTTGGCGTTGCTCCATCCGCGCGCTGATCGAGCGCGTTCAAGACAACGGATTTCCCTTCGCCGGGAGTGCGAGCGATAGCGCCAGCCTGGCCGCGAAGATTCGCGCCAATGTCGGCAATCATGCCCTGCTGGCCGTACTGCGCCGCAAGCTGCGGAATGTCCGCATTGTTCGGCACGTCATCGCCAACAGCACGCGAGACACGATTAACCGCGCCGCGCTCATACTGTCCTAGTGCAGCCGGAACACCCTTAAACTTGTCGGCAACGTAGCCAACGGCATTTGCAACACCCTTGGCAACGGGAGCGGACGCCGCGCCAAGGACTCCCCCAACAGCCGTACCCTCAAGGGCATTCTTTCCACGCTCGCCTAATGTTTCGCCTTCGCCTGCGCCATAGAGTGCGCCATAGCCCGCGCCGGTCAGACCGGCATTGACCATTGACGGCAACAGGCTTGCGCCGCGCATGATGGATGCAACCGGACTCGCAAATGCCGATGCAACGCCGCCTGCAATCTTGGTTCCTGTGCCCAGCATCCCGGTATCACGGTCTACAGCGCGGTCTGTCGCACGTTGATAGGCCAAGGCCTCATCATAAGGCGCTTGCCCGGTAGCCGCAGCGGTGCCTGCGTTGGCCTCATCAAGCCAAGAGCCAACAGGCGTTCCGCGTGCAAGGTTGCGGATCGTGTCGTTAAAGGTCTGAATTGTGCCGCCACCGGACCGCGCGTTAGCAACGTACTGATCGGCCCATTGATTAAGTGCGCTGTCGCGCGCTTCCGCAGTCGGAGCATGTTGCTGGATCGCGGCGCGAATGTCTGCATCCGGCGTTCCCTTGGGAAACTCCAGAACAGCGGCAGGCGTGTTAATCGTGATGAAGTCGGGCATTACTTAACCGGCTCCATCTGACGGGTTTTCGTATTGTAGCGAAGCGTTGGGGCGGCTGCCGGTGTTGCCGGTGCCGCGCTCTTGCCGCTGTCGCCACCAATAGCGGCGCGTTCAGATACGCTCAGCGGGTTGCCAAGCTCTGCAAGTTTGTCCTGCACCTCAAGGTAGTTCGGCAGGCCGTTGTTTTTCCGTGCGCTGTCGCGGTAAATCTTTGAAGCCTCAATGTCCCACTGTTCCAGTTTGCGGCTGATCGAGATTGCCGTCTTGAGGCCTTCAGGGGTTTGCGTGAGGCCCGGCAGTGCGCTGGCATAAAGTGATCGCTCGTAGTTTGAGACAGCGCCTTGACCCTTCGGCTGCGCTCCGATTGCGAGCTGTCGCGAAAGCATCTGCAAAACTTCGCCGTCCGGCACGTCTTCGCCCTTGATGATTCCAGCATCGCGCAGGTATCGCTTGGCAGTAAGTCGCGCTTCGGCGGTCGCGCCGGTCTTGAAACCATCGGCGGCCTTTTCCATCGTGTCATAAAGGCGAATGCGTGCGGCGGAATCCCGGCCCGCCGTCTGCGCCTCAACGTAGGCGTCAACGCCTCGCTTCGCGAGTTCAGCCTGTCCGGTCTTTTCGGTGCTGACGTTCACGTTTGTCTGCTGCGGACCAAATTTTGGTTCGCCTGTAGCGGTGTTCATGAAAAGAGGGCCGCCAGTCTCGGTTAGGCCCGCCGCCTTGCGCTCATCCGCAGTAGCAGGCCGGAAACGATCCTGCTTGCCGTACTTTTCAAGTGTCTGCTTTAGCAACTCGGCATTGCCGGATTGCACAACAGCCAAAGCCTGCGCGGAGGGCACGCCACTGTTAACAAGCGCCTGAAACGTGTTTTTGAGCTGCTGCTGCTGCACCGCCTGCGGGTCGGTACGCTGCCCGGTGGCGAGTCCCTGAACGCCAGAAGTCAGCGCGCCAATAAGCCCGCCCTGTCTGCCACCAGATCCAAACCCAGTGAAGCCTGCAAGCAATCTGTCACCGATGCTTGGGTCTTCCGGCTGCACAACACCCATGCGGCCCGGCTGCATCTGCCCCGGCTGGGGCAGCGGTCCGTTTGCAGGAAGCATTTGCGCGTTGGCATCCATCTGGGAAGATTGTCCCGGCCCAGGACCGTTGCCTGCAATCGCGCGAACACGTTCAAGAGGGTCGCTTGGGTTGCCGAATTGCGGCATCTGATAGCCGCCAACATCGACGTTGCGCTGCTGCCCATAGTTCTGCACGCCGTCGAGCGGGCCAAGGCCTGCGGTCTGGCCGGGAGTGAACGCGGCGGTTGGAAAGTAATTCAGCAATCCGCCGATAGGACCGGCAGAGTTCTGCATATTCAAATAGTCGTCAAACAGGCCCATGTGTCCTTAACCGAATTGGATAGGGTATTTTGGCATCAGATTGCCGATGCCATGCCGCCACCGCTGGCCGGGAAGGATGCCCTTTAGTGCAGGCTGCGCTTCGAGCCACGGCTGCGTGGTGCTTGATTGTGTCTGTGAGGATTTAGATTCGCCGCCCATTAGATATTATCCACCCAGCCAGCAGCGCTAATGCAACCAGCGTTATTACTCGCCCATGCGATAGTTGAGGTTGATTCAAGCGCCATCGTTACTTGGAAGCATCCTGTTACACTTGAGCCGTTGATAAACAGCGGCCACATCTGGCCGTTCGTCCCGGTAGGACCATTGTTCGTCCCGCCATATGCCGTGCTTGGGGCGATTAAGACGCTCGCAGACGATCCACTGTTGAGCTGATTGCCGACGTTGAGCATAATTTTCGCCGCAGTCGTGGGGACGAACGCGGAGATATTGACAGACGCCAGTGTTGGAGATGTTTGAGAAAACGTCCCTTTGATACCACTGTCGATTTGCGGCGAGATAGTCGTCTGCGCCAAACCAACAACGTATGTGGCTTCACGCCCCAACTGCCATGTGCCGTAAAGCGTCGCGCTGCCGCTAACCGTCCGGACCCAGCCAATGCGAGCTTTGTACGTGTAGCCGCTCGGAAGTGATGGCGAGGTGCCGCTAGTGGAAGCGATAACGCCCGGTGCGCCAGCCACGGTGTCAATGGCGTGCAGCGCATACCAAGTAGAGGTTGCAATCGTGCCGGTGTCGAGGCGATCCACCGCACCGTTCGTTCCGAGATTTACGGTTGAATTGAGCGTTACAGTTTTGTAGCTGCCAGAACCATCAGTCACGCAGACCTTGCCGGTGACCGTTACAGTGGTGTTGCTCGCAACCTTGATAACAAGCTCCGAGAACGAACTCGGGGGCGGAAAGGCCGGAGCAGTGACAATGCCGGTCGATGCGTCAAGCAATAGACCGGCACCGAACGTGCCGACTTCAGGGACGCCAGTGCTGGCAGTCTTGCGAACAATGAAATTGCCAGCCGAAAGGTTCGCCATCTTCGCGAGGGTAACAGCAGCATCGGCAATCTTTGCGGTTGCCACTTGGCTGTCAGCCAGAACAACCGGGTTGAAGGCGTGTAAGATCCATTCACCGCTATTCGAGGTGAAGTAGGTGGCCGCATAAACGCCACCGTTCTTAAGCTGACCAGCGACAAGCTCAACGCCCGCCGCAGAGCGCAGGGGCTTCGCTCCCTTGCTGTCCACGTTAAGCGTGGTCGTGCCGCCGTTGTCAGCATTGACCTGAAAGGCAACCTGATAGTTAGCCGCTAGCGCGTCCATACCGGTGTTAGTCGCAAGCGTGTAGGCCGTTGAAGTGCCAGCGGTGACCAGTGAGCCGTTAAGGTCATCGCGCCACTTCGCAGCGGAGGCCATGAGGCCACGAGCAGAGTCGTTGACGGATGATGGGGCTTGCCCCTCTGCGAAATTGATTCCTGCGTCGGAGCTGGCATTTAATGCAGCGGACTGTTTCCAGCTAGGAAGTCCTGTTTGGGCCATTAGCCAGCCGCCAGTTCTGACTCATGGTCATAGGCCGCCTTGGCGATAATCGGCCAGACGCGAAGCACGCGGTCGCCGTCACGCTTCAGGTATGGCTTGCGCCGATAGTGCAGCGCCGGATCGAAAGGGGTTTCGTCCATGTTCACAACTGGCAGCCATTCGCCGTCAACGCCATCACGGTCACTAGGTCGATCCGCGTGCGTAAGCTGTCGCACCTCTTCGCCGCTAACCAAGGCGTATTGCTCGGGCTGGTAATGGTCATAGAGCGATAGGCCGTCACGCTTCAGCGCGGCCACTAGAGCGCGCCGCGTGTATTCGCTGGCAAGTAGCTCCTGGCGAGTGCAGGCCGTGTCTATGAGCTGCTTAAGCAGCGGAGAACACCGCACCTTAAATTCCTGCGTAAATGCTTCGGCCATCGCCTCAATCAGCCTTCGGTGCTTTGAACGTGTAGCCGGCGGACTCCGCAAAGCGCAGCGCCTTCACCAGTTCGTCATTCGAGATACGGCCCAGCGCGGAATGCGCCTGCAACAGCAGAACAAGCGCGCCTAGTTCGGTATCGGTCATCGTGAAACCCTCAAATCAATGTGCCCCTTATGTAGGACCAAAAGGGGAACAGAGCAAGAGCCGATAACCTTAAATCACAGGTTCGTTGTAAGTTGTGCCTATTTAGCAACGGTTTCTGCAACAGTTAGCAACGATGCACACAACATGCACACTAATGGCATCAATTGGCTATCTCGGCACGTTGCGCAGCGAAGTGCTTTTCAATGGCAGCCTCAATCACGCCGAACACCTCAGCGGCGGATGCATCGCTGTCGTTCGGGATCATTGCCAGCACGCGATTGATGGTTGCCCATTCATCGGGCCGCAGGTCTGCCGGTGGTGGCGCTGGCTGATACGTCAGCATTCGCGGGCCTTCCGGCTCGGCAGCGATGTTCTCGCCTTCAATGTCGCCGGGTCTGACAATCCTGCGTTCGATATTCTCCCATCGGACAACGGTTTCATCCGGTCGCACGCCAACCAATTCAATCTTGGTGATCGGGTGCAGTTCGGCAGGCGCAAGCTCCTCCGGTGCCACACCGTAACGCCTGGCAGCCAGCTTGCTCATGATCCATTTGAGCGTGTCTACTTTCAGCTTATCGCGCTGAATCTTGGCGTGATTGACCACGGTGCGGCTTTTGTCGCCGTCCTGATCGATGATGATGTCGCCGGATTCATCGAAGGCGATTTTAAGAATCTCCTCCGCGTACCAGTCCATGCAGTGCATCCTCGCGCGCGCGTATTGGCCGCGAAAGTCTGCGTTGGCCTCAAGCCATCTCAGCACCGTTGATCTGTCCGGCATTCCGTCAAGGGTGCACACCTCGCGCAATCCCTTACCCTCAGCCATTCGCTCGCAGAGCGTTTCTGCAGTTTCCACCGAGAAGTCAGAGGGCCGCCCCGTTGTCTTGGGGTTCGCCATTGGCTCAGCTTCTGTGGCCTTATCGTCTTTCATTATTATCCGCCTGCTTGGTTACGTGGTTACGGTTCGGGTTACGTTACGGTTACGGGCAAAGGTGGTTACGGGGTTACGTTACGGTTCACCCCCCTAAAAGGGGTGACCGTCCGTAACTACCCGCCGTGATTCACCGTCCACACGCCGCCATAGTCAGAGACCATTCCCTTAGACTTCAGCGAGCGGTGAATATCGTTGAGTGTCGCCTTCCGTTTCACACCAATGCCTGCATCGCGCGCGGCGGCATTCCAGTCTTCCAAGGCGAGGCCAGATCGGCCTGCATCGTGCAGAATGCCGAACACGGTCTTTTCGTTGGCGGAAAGCCTTGGCTCTCTGGCCTTCCTTTCTGGTGGCGAGACTTCCTCATCGGAAACCACGTTGACGGTGATCGGGTCGCCGTCCTCATCCTTGCCGAACTCATGCGTGGCGCTGGTGAAGGAAAACAGCGTGCCTTCAGGCATGTCGTTGGCCTTAATTACGGTGGCGGTTTTTACTGTGTCGCCGCTGATTTGCACCATCACGTCCACGTCGCCCAGGATTGCGTTTGACCCTCGCGCGCCGCGCGTTTCGTCCTTGCCGGTATGCCCGACAATGGCGACGTGCAGATTCGGGATCGCTTCCTTAAGCCGCTGAATGTTGGCGAACACCTTGCCCTGGTCGCGCGCCTGCTGTTCGTCGCCACCGCCCGCTGCAATCAGCTTGGCGAAGGTGTCAAAGATAACGAGATTGACCGGGATGCCTGTTTCCGCCGCAGCGGCGTTGATAGTGTCGAGCACATCCTTGACGTGCAGTGGGTTCGTAAGATCCACCATGCGGTCGCAGACAGCAATCGGAAGCGCTCCAACGTCTTCAACGTCCATCGCCTCGCGGCTGCAATGGGCAGCCAGCCGGCGACGTACTAGGTCGGCACGCTCAAGCGCGAAGTAAACAACGCTGCGAATGCCACCGCTGGGCATACGGCCATGCCAAGCCCGTGAATCGGATACCGCGAAGGCGAGTTGAGCCATGAGTGCGGACTTCATGCCCCCAGGCGGTGCAATCCATGCGGATGTTTCGCCTTCTGCAATGATGCCCTTTATCAGCCAGTGTTTGCGCGGCGGCGTGATCGAAAAGTCGGCAATGAGCTGGAACGGATAGCGAAGCTTGGCACGCAGGGCGGCTCGGTCCTTTTCCTCGCCATTCCAATATGCCTGCTGTTCCATCGAACGCCGTTCGTCGGCGTCGTACACAATTCCGCCGTCTGAGAGTGTCCTCATGCCGCGTCCCTCGCGAGGGCGGGCTTGATAGCTGGCGGCATGTAGCCAAGGCACCCCGGCGCAACATCCTCACACCACGCCAATGCCACCTCGGGCGAGATAAACCCGCCCTTGAGAGCAACGCCGCAGGCGTCAATCTCGCCGGCAATTATCCGCACGCGCAGACTAGCGACGCGCAGCGATGCCAGAATAAAATCTGTCTGATCGCTCATGCTGAGCCTCCGCGCTCTGAGAGGATTTTTAATGCGACTTCGCGCGCCATGCGCCGCATATGGCTCTTGCTGCGCGGGCGGGCGGGAGGTTCCGTCGTAAATCCCACTTCCTTGATAATGGGGGGCAAGCCTGCGTCATTTGAAACTGCATAAAATGTCGATGGATAACTAAAATCTTCACGCTTGAAGATCGAGCGAGTCATTCTTGCAGCGAATGTTTTGTTTTCGCTCATGCTGCGCCTCCGTTTTTGCCAAGATTTCCAATCCCGGCCAGCAATCCGCCGTGGTGATATGGCACTTCGCGCGCATCCCCTTCGTCCCAAAGGTCACAGGCCAAGGCGAGCAGGGCATTGCCCAACGCTTCCAAGCGCAAGTGCTGGTGTTCGGGATTGAGGCTGTCCGCCCGCAGGCGAGTAATCTGGCGAAGCAGGGCGTCCTGCGTTGGCGTCGTGTATGATGCCAGTTCAATGATGTTGCTCATGTGCGCAGCGCCCCATAAAATGCGAGGGTGGCAACCGTGCTTGCGGTGTCGGGCATCATTCCGAACGTCGCGGCCAAATGCTGTGCTTGATATTTGATGAGAGAAGCTGTAAATTCCGCATCGTCCGCCAAGACAATTTTCGGAATTGGGTCGCCCATTCGGCGGCCCTTTTCTTTGATCGGGGTCATGCGCTAACTGCAACCTCCATGTCGGAAGTCGAGCGGCGTTTGTGCGCCAACAGCCACGCGTCAAGATCGTCCGGCAGATACAACACGCGCCCGCCAACTTTGACGAACAGCGGGCCGCCACCTTTGACACGCAAACGATTTAGATAGTGGTCGGGAAGTCCCGAATATTTGGCAGCGGCCCGAACATCGAGCGGCGTGCGGTGATTGGAGTCTGTATTCATGCGGTGTCCTCAGTTGAGCAATGAGGACACGCTATGATTTTACTTAGCAGACGTATCGGAAGAACAATTCTCGATTATTTTTTCTTCCGTCCTATGGCGACAACATTGGTTGCCGCTGCGGCGCGTATTTCCTTCATGCGCGACTCAATTCTTACGCGGTGGCCGTCCAGAGTGCAGGTTTTCGATAGCAGCCCCGCGTCATCGTGAGCTTTGATTGTCTTGCGGATCGAGTGATTGAACTTCCCTAGGTTGGCGATAACAAGCAAGTCTTGCCAATCCACAACAGGCGCGCGTGGTGCCCTGCCGGGTCCAACCTTCTTGGGGCCAATCTGTAAAGCGGTCGCCGCCTTACGCACTTTTTTTATAATGGCCCTCTCGGTTTCGTCATCCATAATCGCCTCTAGCAGCTTTATGAGTCCGCGAAGTCGCTTAAACTCTAATGCGGATTCTTTTTTCATTTGCCACCTGCCAAGATGCTTTCGACAATCTCAGCCAGCTTGGTCAATGCGGCTTTCTTTTCCTCAGCATAAGAATGCCGATCGTAGACGCCCTCAACGCCACCGATAACGTGGCCTAGCACGCGCTCGGCAATCTCGCTAGGCACGCCAGCGCGGGACATAAGACTGCGCCCGGTGCGGCGCAGATCATGCAGGGTCCAGCGGGGCAGGGGAGGCTTCCCATCGGCTTTGCGCTGCTGATTGATGACAGCGTTAAGCTGCGCCATCGCCTTGCTGTAGCCGTTGAACGGCTTCTTGCCGCCGTTGCTGGAGAATATGAAGCCCTCACGGTTGCCAATCCAGCGCAGCGCCTCGGGAGTTAAATAAACGTGGTTGGCTTGGCCGGTCTTGTATCGCTCTTTCGGGATCGTCCACAGATCGCCGTCTATTTCCTCAGCGTGCATTTTGCCAACTTCATTGCGCCGCTGCGCCGTCAGCAACAGCGTGCGGACAATGAGGCGGAATGCCTCCGGCACCTTGTCGGAATCGAGGGCAGCCCATACGGCCCTAAGCTCGCCATCGTCCAGCACCCGGTCGCGTTCGCGTTCCTTCGGCTTGGTCCGGGCCATGCCCTTAACGATTGGCGTCTTAAATTCATCGTCTCTGGCTGCCTGCCAGTTGAACGCCTTGCGGACATGCGCCAGCACACGGTCGGCCATAACCGGGCCGTTCTGATCTTCGATAGCGTCGAGCATTTCCACAATGTCGCGGCGCTTTAGATCATAGATGGATTTGGGGCCGATCCGGGGACGCA
>Ga0315336_1006592_pt1 | contig 11764 bp, 20 predicted proteins | sample ASW5metaG_FD_204512 | JGI IMG/M metagenome (GOLD analysis project Ga0315336, IMG submission 204512) | Ammonia-oxidizing marine archaeal communities from Monterey Bay, California, United States - ASW #5 | ecosystem: Environmental > Aquatic > Marine > Intertidal zone | place: USA: California...
ACTTTAAACTATAACCATCAAATCTATTATTATTTTCAATAAATTTTTTCTTTTCTGATATTGTTTTATTACCTAGCTGCTTGTTTAACTTCTCATCACAATAACCAATATTGTTAGATGAATTTACATTCCTAATTGGTTTATTACTTACTGGATTTTGTGAACTACAATGTTCACCATTTTCAGATGGTAGTTTTGACTTTCGTAAATTAACGGTATCAAGTAATTCAATTGCTTTTGATATTTGTCCTTTTAATAATTCATTAATAAATTCATCAAATATTGTTTGATGTTTTAGTGTTCCATCAGGACTTACCACATCTTTGTGTGTTGCCTGAACTAATGCATTGGACATATCAATACCCTCTATTAAATGTTTAATAAGTACTTCAGCTGGATTAGTATCAAAATCTTTATCTTTAACAATGTCTATTTGTCTTTTACTAAAACTATTCCATAAATTACCTCTTGCTACAACTTTATTTAATAAAGAAAACATTCTGAATAACCTTTCAAGGTAGTTATCCCATTTACCTAATTTTTTTATCCTAAGTATGAATGGTATAAATACATCGTGCAATCCCTCTTCACTCAACCTAAACTCTTTTATGTTTTCAAAGTCGTCCATATAATTCAAATTTTCTTCAAGGTTGTTTTCCAATCTTGTAATAAAATCTTTATGATTTACATTACCACATCGCTTAACCTCAATGGTAAAATCTGAAACAAGTTTTGTGAATGCATCTTTTTCATTTCTTTTATCTGTAACTTTATTTGATAAGTTAGAATATTGTAACCAACTATAAAACTTATTGGATGTTGTTTCTATTTCAGCAGTTTGCAGTTGAAATTCTAAATCAGAAACATATCCATTAAAAACATCTTTTATTTCTGTATCATCTAAAACAGGATTCTTTTTCATGTGGTTTATATAGTAGAGTTCCAATTTACCATCAGCCAAAAATTCTTGTGCATAATCATTTGTCTCTACATAATCTTGTCCACCTAATGTATCTTCGGTTTCTAATGACTCTTGTAAAACTATGATATGTACTTCGATAATGTTAGTAACAAAATTAGTTACATTGGTAATAACCATATCATTTAAAACTAATTTTTTATTTCTATTAATCCAATTATAATACTCAACAACTTGTTGTTTAAAATAAAATACTTGATTCTTATACTTACCCAGTTCTTTAAATTCACTATAAGTTGTATTGCCATCCAATATGGATACAAATACATTATCTAATTGATCAATTACATCGTACTTGGATGAATCACATTTAAATCCAAAAATTCTACCATTAGACTTTAACTTTTCTAAATAAAATAAATTTACTATTAAATTCTCAATTTCATTATATTCATCTTCACTTGATAACTTTATAATCTTTGATTTATTTTCTTTAATAAAAAATAACATTCCTATTAATAAAGAAATTACTTTAGTAGTTCTTGTCCAACCATCTTTTATTTTGACTATGGTGTCATAGATAGAGCAAATAATACTTTTAAAATCTACAAAAAGTCTTTCACCTATATCTGGAACTAATAAAGTTTCAAAACCTATTTTATCATCTAATTCTTTAATGTGTTTTTTAGAACCTTGTGTTGTACCTCTTACTTTAGATTGAATTGAATCTGCTCTCCACTCCCAACTATTACCAAATATAGCGGACATCCTAACTTGTTTTAAGTGTGATTCTAATAATCCATGTTGTTCAATATATTCCATACCTTCATCAACATGCTTTTTCATTCTATTTAAGTCTAAACTCATTTTTTAATTATCTCGTTTAATTGTTAATTTTACTATCATTTCTTATCCACTAATATAACACTAAAACCCTATATAAGTCAAGCATTATTTAACTTTATTTTCCTTTATAAAATACTAATATTGGTTCAAATTTATAATAATCTTCACCAACTTTTACAGAATTTTTTACAGAACTTACATCAATGCCAATCATTCTTGTCATTAACATTTTATATGTTTCAATATATTTTCCACCTAATGATTCTATAATATCTATACTATCTTGTTCTAATGGTATGTATTTATTTTCACCGATTTTGATATCGGCAATGTTCCAACAAATAAAACGGTCATCCCTCAACCATTCGTACGCCGTAGTCAAGGTAGGTTTTAAAAAGTTTTTACGCCAGTCGTCATACGCCGAAAACTTTTTAAACGATTGGTTTTCGTCTTGAGAATACTGTTCACGATTAAAATAAGGTGGTGAAGTAAAGACGAAATCCAGTTTACCTTTATACGTTTTAAATTCTTTATTGTTCCCAATTATTTCACTTCCGTCGCTAAATACGCTATACGAGTTCGGATCAACCCTTCCCCAAAACGGATTACTTTGGAAACAATGAGTATTATAAAACTCAGCCACATTCTCATATCGTCCAACATTATCCGGGTTGGGATCTGTTCCGATATAATGTAATACTCTATCAGTACTCATAGCTCCTAATATTCTTCCACCCCAACCTGCTGATGGATCATATACTGTAATATCATTATCTTTTATATGTTCTGTAAAATGTTCATATAAGAATTTAGCAGTTAATGCTGGAAAGTTAACCGCCGGCTGTCCTAATCCTAATCGAAAGATTTGTAACGCCGTTGGAAAAATCTTTTGCTGTCGGTTATACAACCGAACCCAATACCAATTATATCTTTCCTCACCATTCTTTAATGTATAGGAATTTTCTATTTTATCTACCGTTCTAAGATTTTGTTTAGTAAGATGTCCTGAATCTAATAATTCTATTACTTCTTTAGAACTCAATACTAAAAACGGATACGGCTGATGTAACCCAACATGAGATTTTTTACTCATCTTCACAACTGTAATACCTTGTTTCTCATGATTATTATAATGTTTATAAAACTTTTTATCGGTCATTCCCATTTCTTGGCGTTTGACCGATTTACTAAAACTATACATTGAGTCTTTATATAATCCTCTCAACATAGCTTTTTTAAATTTATCTCGTAAACCATCTTCTTTAAAATAATCATATATAGATGTAGCGTTCTCACTACTAACACCCATAGATATTTTTGTTTTTAACATTGTTGGAAAAAATTGATTCACTCCCGATGCAAATTTATTGAAATTCTTTATAACCTTTGTTTCGGTATTAAAGAATTCATTCACATCATAACCAAATAATTTACTCCAATTATGTATTATATCTCCGCGATTTTGTCCAATGACTGGGGGCTGATTTTCTTCATCCCATTGTGTAATAATATATTCTCGTAATTCATCTATCCAACTATCAACTTCAGCATCTGATTTTTGCAAAAGTTCATCATATGAAATATTAATATAATGATACTTATCCGTTATATTTGATTTTTCGTAAAACCCACTATTCAATATTGTAACCTATCAATTTATTATTACCTATAATATACGAAAATATTTCAAAGAAGTCAAGCCTTTTTAATTATTACTACCAGTTCCCATTACAAAAGATTTAGAAATTGTTGCATCAACAAACTTGTACGGTTTTACTTCAGGTGATTCCAAAATATCAATACGATTTACAAAACGTTTATTCATCGTATCTCTAACTTGGTAAACACCATCTTTACCATCCGTACCTTTTAGAAGAATGAAATCGTCGTAATCTAACCAACCACCAAATCGTTTCAGAAGATTTCTACTCACCGCTATGAATCGGTACTCACTAGCTTTGTGTACCTTTATACGCGTTCCATCCGCGAGAATGTTCGGTGTAGAATCTGTCTGACGACTTACTGGATGATACATCGTTACTGTCACGTCCATTCCTTCCAGTCTATGTTCAGAAACAAGGTTTTCTAATTCCGTATTTCTTAGTGTGAGTTCCTCTGTTTTATTCAAAAACTCATCCCTCAAACTATCTTTGTATGAACGAAATATGTTTGTCCAAACATATGCGTTCGTCATAACTACCATTGTAAAACCTAATACAAAAAACTCTCTTAGGTTCTTAACCATAATTACCCCTTTGTTATTCTTATTATAAATATCTTTCAAATCTCTTAAAACCTATTTTATTTACCATGAAAAAACGATACTATTGTATATTTTATATCTGATTGAATTTTCAATAATTCATGTTCTATATCTACATTAGTATCTATTACAAGAAAATTTGGAAATGTAGGATTAATTTTTTTTATAGGAATTCCACCTTCATATAAAACTAATCCACCACCATTTTGGATATCCCAATCAGTATTTAAAAAATACAGAAAAACACAAATCCTACCCGGAGGTTTTCCATCTCGGTGTCTTGTAATCAAACATCCTTTATCATAAAATTGTAAATTTGTATTAGAGTCAAAACTATTACCTGAATATTCTGGATAATAATATTCTACAAACTTTGTTTGTTGTTGATTTAAAAATAAATTATGTCTTTTAAATTTATCATCAAAAGATTCTCCATAAACAAAAGTTGGAATAACTCCTCTATCTTTCATTTTATTTATCTGATGAGAATGAGATAGTTTATATAATTCTTCAGTTAAATTATCTGATAATCTACTATCTGGTGTATTCTTACCTTTATTTTCTCGAACCTTTTTATACTCTAACAATTCATTTATCTGTCTACTACGAGGATTTTTAAATTTATACTCATATACAAATCTACTATTACGATAAAAATTTATTTTATCTATTTCTGATTTTATTTCTTTGAACTTTTGTAGATCAAATATATCTTGATAGTTTACTAAACTATCATAAATAAAACCTTCATTACTAAATTTATCTTTAGTTATCATTTTTTTGTGGAGCTGGGGAGAATCGAACTCCCGTCCTGTCTGTCTTTTCTTTAGAGTCATTCACAACTTGTTTGATTTCTAATAGGATAAAATCAACAAAACACCATCGAGTTCGTAACCTCGACTCCGCTTCATCATCTCTCTGAAGTAAGGAATAGTTTTCCACTAAGGTAGGATACTATTTCACCCAACCATGATCCGCCTAACTTATTTTATGCTCGGGTGTTAGACAACCCAAGAACTTATGCGTAAGCGTAAGTTGGTTGGTATTCCATCTCGGGTTCAACATATGTGTCGAACATCCGTTCTGTATTGGCAAATTGCCAATCAATTACCAACCCTTGTAGCGATTTATCGCTATTTAGGTTTGTGAGTCTTTTTTCACGAGTCTTACTCAAACTCTGTTGCACTCTATTGTCAAATAACATCAGTCGATACCTTTCAGCCCCATATTATTAAATAAGATTTCTCTCATTTAAAAAATCTTCACTATCATCATCGTAGGGGGATGTGTAATTTTCTTCGAGATCAATATCTCCAATTACTTCAATTACAATATCCCAACTTTCCGTATCTACCGCTTCTTCTAATTTTTCTTTTATTTCTGATAATTCCATTCAACACTCCCAATTATTTAATATATAAGTAGTAATCATCCTAATTTATATTAATTGATTGTTTCTGGTTTTATCATACGAGTCTATCTTATCTTTACACTCTCGTAAAGAAACTCGTGTATCCATATTCTCATTCATCCATTCTCTATAAAATTTAATTGCATTTATTTTAGAACCACCATCTAAAAACTCTCTAACACCATCTTCAAGTTCTAATAACTTTATATTTTCTAAATCACCATTCTTAATTCTTTTTCTTATACTCCACATTCTATTAGAAGATTTCATTATAGTAATTATATGTTTTCGTTCTTCGTCATCGGATACAACTTTACCAGTAATGGTATCTCTAATGAATTGTATATTGTCTAAGGTTTCGGTTTGGTGGTGTGGAAACAAACGATCATTTGTAGGTTCAGCAGTTTCTTCAATTAATTCCACTAACCATTCTAATCGTTCTATAATATAATCTTTATTCATCTTTCCACTTATATACTATTTCATTTCTTATTGGATTTTTTTCCAAATATTTTTTCCCATCGTTCTCCCCACTCTTTTGATGAGATGCCGAATCTTGGTTTATCTCCTTTTCCTGCTTCTGATTTTTTATGAAAGACCGGTTTTTCTTTTTCCGATTTTTCATTACCCAAGAGATATTCCCCGTTTTATATTAGTTGCAATTTCATCTTCAGTAAACTTTTTATGACATTCAGTATCGCAATAATATTTTATATCTACTTTTTTCTTAATTACAAGACCAAATTGATCTTTACCATTTTTTAAATCAATCCTTTTTGTTTTCTCAGAATTTTTATTATAATTTGGTATTATACCATATGGATTTATTGATGGTACTGTAGTATAAACATATGGATCTGTTTTCATAGTTCCACAGGTATGACACTTTCTTCTAATAATTACCTTTTCAGGTCTTTTGTTACTCATTCTTGGCATTATGTTATCGGGCCTCCTATATAAATTTCCCATTCACCACTATCTATAAGTGGTTTTGCTTTTTTCCATTTCAAATCTTTTGTTTCTTTACCATCAGTAATCATAACAATTTCGTTTCTTCCAAACTTGCCTGATACTCTAATTGGTTCTGATTTTATTTCTCTATCCATACATATTACTCCATTTATATGATCAATTTCGTGTTGAATACACACTACTTCAAGTGTTCGTAAATCTTCATCTTCTTTATCTGAATTCTCTCGTTCCCAACTACCTTTACCGTCTGATGGATTTTTTGCTCCACTAAAATACCAATCACATTCTTCTTGTTCTGTATGTATTACAATGTTTTTATATCGTTTAGTATTAACACCTTTTTTTGGATATGATAAACAACCTTCATAATAATCTATCTCATCCCATTGTTCAATTACTTTTGGATTTATAAGTATAATTGGTTCACGAACATTAACAACAGCAACAGCGGCATCAATACCCACTTGGTTAGCTGCCAAACCAATTCCGTCTTTTCGTTTGTTGAGTGTTTCGAATAATACTTTAGCAATTTCAAGTCCTTCTTCAAGTGAAACCTCTTTTAATTTTTTATTAATAACTGGGTTATCTTCTTTTAAACAATTTATAACTTTATACATATTGTTTCCAAAGTTTGTTCATTATTTTAAAGTCGTTTGTATGTGGATAATATTCTTCATCATTGATCATATTACCATAGGTATCATCTACATATTCCCAATCAGTTCGTCTGTAGAAAATTTCACCTTTATCATTTTTGCGTTCTACTTGATTACCCATATTATCATAACCATTTTCATTACAGTAATCTTCTATTCTTTCTTTTAATAAAACTATCTTTTCTGTAATCCCATCGCGAAAAAACCCCTTTGTTCTTTTCCTTCTTTCACTCCAAGGTTCTTTTTGTCTAATACTATCTGGTGGCATTTATTCTTATCTTTGTTTTATATTCAATTAAACTTTGACAAGTCTTACACCATATAGGAGTAATACTTTCCTCATTAGAATATCTTGATAACTGAGCTTCTAAATACTCTTTAACTAATTTCAAATCTTCGGGGTTATATCTAAATAATAATTCTCGTGTGGTTGCATTTTCACCACACTCAAGACAATCACCTTGTTTAGATTCTTTTGCTTTACTACTCAAAATATACGAACCATCTTTTTGTCGTCGTAATTTATCTTTAATTGCCACTAAAATCTCGGATTACTATTATCATACATTTTTAATGCTATATAACCTAATAAACATACAACTATAAATTCAAACACTATTCCTCCGATTCCTCTGAACTTCCCATATCCATTGGACGATTTCTTGGATCAGGATTCTGTTCATGATGTACTACTTGTTGATCAAAATATTTATGATCAATTATAACTCCAGCCAAATAATCCTTAGTCAAAGAATTTTCTGCTTCTCTACGAACCTGATATTCCTCAAACGATTCATCTTCTAATCTGGCAGGGCCTTTTAACATTTCACCAATTTTAATTCGTTCTTTAAAATATGGTTTTTCTCTTGGTAATCTACCCAATGACCAATATGGATGTGCCATTAATACTCCTCACCTTTTTCGTGAAAATATTTACCATCTGTACCTAATTTGGCATATCCACCACCAACTTTCTTGGCGTAAAGTAATGCATCTGCATCATCTTTTGCAAAGAACTTAGTACCGGTTGGTAATTTATATTCTTTCAGATTATTTTCTAACGATATTTTCTTTTTAGCCATTTGTTACTCCCAAATTCTTGCTAATCTACGAATGAAACCAAGTGTGGCTCCAAATCCAAATGCTATTGCAGCTATTTGGAAATTTTCCATATATAATGCCACAGCTGACATAATATATCCTGTAAATCTCACTACACCATATAGTGAAAAATTACCACTAGCTTCTACAAAGTTTGTTTTTGACATTTTTTGTTTCCTTAATTTTTTCTATTTTAGATGGATGAACAAATTTTCTCCACTTACCATTCGTGGTTTCATCCAATAATTTTTGTTGTTTGATTGTAATCATATTTATTTCATAACCCCAATAAACCTACGGGTGAATTAACACCCGTAGATAATATCACTTACTAATTTATTGCTTGTACATTTTTGGCAACTTCACCTTGTTTTCCTTCACCGATCTCAAATGTAACTTCTTGGCCTTCTGCCAAAGTCTTATAGCCATCATTTTGAATTTCGGAGAAATGTACAAAGTAATCAGTATCGGTTGATGTTTCAGCTACGAATCCGTAACCCTTTTTTCCATCAAACCATTTTACTTTACCTTCACTCATTGTTTATCCTTTATCTATATTGTGATTAATAAAATCTTTTTGTTTTTTTACAGCCCTTTTCAAAGCGGCTTTCTTTTCTTTAGCTCGGGCCAAAAGCATTTGTTCTTGTGTCCGGCGTTTAATTTTTTTCTTAGGTTTTACTGTAATCTTTGTTGGTGGTAAAGTACCCTTTAATTTTTTCATCTCTTTACCTTTATGAAAGACGTTACCATCTTTATCTACAAACTCTTTCATCCAATGCCATCCTGCTGGACGACCTGTAGATACATAACCTTTAGGTTCTTCTGGTAACCCAACTATACTTAAAATACATATTGAACAGGTAACCGATTTGGTATCATCACCTATATTCTCTACCCATCTTCCACATTTTTTACATTCTAACGATCTCATAACCTTTATTTATTTCCTTTTTATTTATGCTTGTCCTAACACTCCTGCATCGAGGCCTTCATCGATGAGGTATTGCATTAGTTGTTCTTCTAAATTAACATTTTCGAAAAATTTTGCCATCTTTATATCAAAATCTATTAACTCATTTATCAAGTGAGTTGCTCGTTCTCGGATTTTATGAACATCTTTCAATTCTAAATCAGGATTTGCTAATTCCCGTTCAATCCTTTCCATCTTTTTAACTATTTCTCTAACTTTCATATTCTTCTCCAAATTTTGAGTGCTGGGGGAGATTCGAACTCCCGAATAATGGATTTGCAATCCACCCCAATTGACCACTCTGGCACCAGCACGGCCACTGCTTTAGTGCCTTCGTTAATAAATATTACCTATTACCATGAAAATGTAAAACACGCAGAATATAAATATCATTGTTCCAAACTCTTTTATTCTTTCCATTATATTAATTTCTCCATTATTAACTTAGTTCTAATATACAACATATTTTACCTTAAGTCAAGCCTTTTTTTATAAAAATTTTCCTACACCTATTAGTGAATCTATTCTCTTTATTGATTTATCATAGTAATCTTTATCTAATTCACAACCCACAAAGCTTCTACCAACATTAGTACTAGCAATTGCCGTACTACCACTTCCACTAAATATATCTAATACAATATCACCTTCATTAGTATTTGCCTTGATAACTCTCTCTAATAACTCTAATGGTTTTTGTGTTGGGTGCCAACCACAATACTCTTTAGATGTAGTGTGATTATTTTTCTGCCAAACATCCACAGGTATTTTACCCAATTTATTCAACTCAATACCTTTACGAACACTTTTTTTCATAATATACGGTACTCGAATATCATCTGAATTAAAGAGAAATTCTTCTCCTTTACTATACATCAATAAATCTTCGTGTTTTCTTGGAAAAGTTTTCCGTGTTCTACCACCCCAATCATAAGACCAAATAATCCAATTTTGATAATACATCTCATCATAAGAATTCAATACATCTAATTTATATTTTAGAAATGTATCTGTTTTAGTTGTACCCCACACATAAAAACATCTATTGGGTTTCAGAACTCTTACACATTCAGTAGTCCATTCTTTACACCAATCCAAATAATCTTTTTCGGTTTCCCAAGCAGAATCCCAACCTTTACCACCATCATAACCAATATAATAAGGTGGGTCTGTTAAAACTAAATCTACTGAATTATCATCAATAGTTTTTAATAACTCAATACAATCTTTATTTTCTAATATCATTTATAACTAAGACTTTCCCTTCACCTTTACGAACTCCACCATTTTCATAATGTGGACGAACTCCATTACCATTAGTAGATTTATATACAGCACCATTTTCTTCGTTTATAATTCTTTTCATCAAACCATTTTCAGAAGTTACATAATCTGTAGAAACCTCTGTGATTGCCACCATATCACCACGATAAAACACCGCGTGTATATGTCCAATATCTTTATATGAATTTACATTCTCTCTACTATAACCGTTATTATAAGTCATACTGCCAGCGTAAGTATTAGTTCCATCTACAACCGATTCTAAAAATCGTAACACATCCTTAAACGACTTCAATTCTTCACTTTTATATTCCCAAGGCTTTCCATTTTCATCTACTGCGTCTGCTCCTTGTATTTCTCCCGTAGACTTAGAAAAAACTCTATGATTAAGTTCTGAACCAATCATTTCTTCTTTCCACTTGTTTTTTTCTAAAACATTTTTATGTCCAGCTTTATCACCACAAGCTAATATTGACTTTGCGTGAAAACTCATTTCTTTTGCGTTTTCTTTTCTTTCTAAATAATCCATTTTCCCTCTCGAATAAGATTCATAGCTTTATTTTGAGTAGATTTAGAAAATTGTCCTTTTTCATTATGACCTTCTCCTCGTTTCAATCTATTTTTATGCATTTGCATCGGAGCGAAAATGTGTCCTGGGCCTTTAATAGGGTGTCGTTTAGACCGACGAATTAACATCTCAATCATTAATTCTTTTTCACGCTCAGTAAAACCGGGTGAAATTAACATTCCACGAGATCCTTCCCGTTTTAAAGGTAAAGACATTTTTCGTTTGATTTCACGAATTTCTTTAAACAACTTTCTCATAACCTCTGATCATACAACATTTTTACTATATAAGTCAAGCCTTTTTTTATTTATTTTTAAAATGTTTTTATCGATCCTTTTCTAAACCGTTCATCTTCATCTGTACTATCTTCTATTTTTTCAGATTCAATTTCAGGTTCTGGTTTAGGTTCAGGTTCTGGAGATTTCAATTCTATATCTTCTCTTTTTAATATTTTATCTTTAGATTCACCATAAACTTCCCACCAATTTTTATATCTCTTTCGTGGAGGTAATATCTTAGGTGTCTCTTCCTGTCTCAATACTAATGCCTGATTAAACGCTATAACTAGCATTACAGCTAATGGATCAAATACAAAGATAAGAATAAAGATAAAGAACTTTACAACTGTATCTATATCAGTATTGAATATTTTTGCAAGATAAATAGCCGGCCCGACATCTACACCTGTTTCTACCAATCCAACTTTCAAATCACTAACCTCTTGTTTAATTTCTAATATCTGGTCATTAAGAGCTAATACTTTTGGGTTATATT
>Ga0315336_1006593_pt1 | contig 11760 bp, 7 predicted proteins | sample ASW5metaG_FD_204512 | JGI IMG/M metagenome (GOLD analysis project Ga0315336, IMG submission 204512) | Ammonia-oxidizing marine archaeal communities from Monterey Bay, California, United States - ASW #5 | ecosystem: Environmental > Aquatic > Marine > Intertidal zone | place: USA: California...
GCCGTTATCCACCTGAAGAATCTGCTGGAAGCGTCTCCGGAGCACGCAGAGGGGCGTTTCCTGCTCGGCGCAAGCTACACCGACACAAACAATTTCCCGTCGGCCGAACGGGAGCTGCGAAAAGCACTGGAATTACAGTACGACCAAAACGAGACATTGCCTCTTCTAGGCAAAGCATTGCTAATGACGGGCCAATATCAGCAAGTGCTCGATGAGGTATCTATTCACGAGGGCGCGAGCGGTCGCGAACGCGCCGAAGTGCTCACACTGCACGCGTTGGCATCGATGGGACTTAGTCGCAACGACGAAGCACGTGCATTGCTTGCACAGGCGCTCGCAATTGAGCCGGAATTCACGGATGCGCTGCTCGGGCAAGCCCGGCTTGCGGCAGGCGAAAACAAGCTGAATGATGCGACTCGACTGATCGACCGGGCGCTAGCCAATGCGCCGGATAATGTCGACGCATGGTCCATGAAGGGTGAGCTGGGCCAGGCCATGGGCAAACCGCAAGACGCGATCGCGGCATACCGGAAAGTCCTCGAGCTTTCCCCCAGCAACATCCCTGCTCGAGTGACTCTGGCATCACTGCAGATCGGCGTTGGCGACCCGGACCGCGCACGTGCTCAGATCGAGCAGATACGCAATACCAGCCCCAATAGTCCGATGGCGTATTACGTTGAGGCGCTAATCGGGTTTCACGAACAGAATTACGCTGCCGCCCGCGATGCAGTGCTGCAAGTAATCGAGGTCGCTCCAGACCATATGCCAAGCGTGTTACTCGCGGGTGCAATTGAGTTTGCGCGGGAATCGCACGGCCAGGCGCAGTCATATCTGTTGCGTGTGATCCGCGATGCCCCAAACAATCTCTATGCGCGCAGGATGCTGGCAGCGTCCCTTGCGAAAACTGGCCAGCTGGACCGCGCCCTTGAAGTCATCGAGAAAGGCTTGAATCAGTTCCCGCAAGACGGCCCACTGATGGCACTTGCTGGGGAGGTGTACCTGCAAAAAAATGATTTCGCCATGGCAGCCGTGTTTTTCCAGAATGCGGCCAAGCTCGATCCGAACAGCGCGCGCGCTCGCACGCAGCTAGGCCTGGCTCGTCTTGCGTCGGGGCAAACGGACTACGCTCTGGCCGATCTGCAATCCGCCTCGCAGCTCGATTTCGAGCAGTACCAGGCCGACATCCTGCTGGTCACGTCGCTACTGCGCCAACAGAAATACGACAAGGCGCTGAAAGCGATGCAGATGCTCGAGAAGAAGCAGCCGCACAATCCGCTCACCTATAACCTGAAAGCAGCGATCTATATTGGCAAGAAAGACATTGCAACCGCGCGTGAGCACCTCGAACACGCACTAGAGCTCGAGGCGGCCTACGTGCCCGCCGCAACGAACCTCGCCCGGCTCGACTTGCAGGATGACGACCCGCAGGCTGCGCGGCGCCGCCTCGAGACAATTCTCGAACAAGACAAGAATAACGTTCAGGCATTGCTCACGCTTGCCAGCTTCGGCCCGAGCCTCGGCGCCACCAGCGAGGAACAACTCGCGTGGCTGCAGCGCGCGCGTGATGCGAGTCCTGACTCGGTGCAGCCGCACCTGATGTTGGCGCGCTTCTACGCCCAGGATGGGAAAGCGAACAAAGCGCTCGAAGCCGCGCAACAGGCAAAGGCGATTAGTCCGGATAATTTCCAGGTGCTCGATACCCTTGGTGCGATGCAAATGGGCGCAGGGCAAAAGGAACAATCACTGCAGACGTATCACAAACTTGTCACGCTGCAGCCTGATTCACCGGCTGCGCTCTACAGCCTCGCCAATGCGGAGCTAGCTGTGGACAATCAGACTGCTGCAGTGCGCACGCTTAAGAAGGCGCTGGCGCTGAAACCGGATTTCATCGATGCGCAAGTCGCATTGGCAGTCCTGGAGATTCGCGCCGGGCGAATTCAGGAAGCCATGAAAATTGCGCGGCAAGTGCAAACACAGGCGGCAGACTCTCCACGGGGATTCGCCCTGGAAGGCGACGCGCTGATGGCGCAAAAGAAATTTACACAGGCGGCAGCAGCATATGAAACCGCTTATGACATCGCCAAGAGCGGAGCGCTCGTAATGAGGGTGCACGCCGCCTATACGCGAGCCGGGAAACCGAACGAGGCGAACAGGCGGTTGGCACATTGGTTAGAACAGTCGCCCGAGGACGCCCGCGTGCGCCTTTACGCTGCAGACATCGCCCTGAAAAGCGGCAACTACCGTACTGCGATCAAGCACTACGAATGGCTTCTAAAGACCCAACCCGATAACGTAGTGGTGCTGAACAACATCGCGTGGGCCTATCAGCAGGTCGGGGATACACGAGCCGCGCTCGAAAGCGCCGAGCGCGCCCACAAACTCAAGCCCGACAACGCCGCGGTTGCCGATACTCTGGGCTGGATACTTGTCGAGCAAGGCAATACCGAGCGTGGCCTCGAGTTACTGCAGACTGCGGTAGCAGCAACACCTGACGCCCACGAGATCCGCTACCATCTCGCACAGGCTTGGCTCAAGGCTGGCGACAATTCCATGGCCCGCAGCGAACTTGAGCAGTTGCTTGCAACTGATGCGCAATTCCCTCAACAAACCGAGGCAGTGAAACTGCTTGAGCAGCTCAATAACTAGGCTGTGGCGCCGGAAAGCCCTTCGGACCGCTCTTTCGCTGCGCGCTGTGCTCATTTTCGCGATTCTGGCGACTTTTGAAGGCGCTCGCCTCATGGGGGACGTTTCGATCACTTGAAATGACGCTCTGAAATGCCTCAGCCCAGCCAGGCAGCTTTGACTGGAATACGGAAAGAATGGGCCCTCAAGCTGTTGTTCAACACACCGACGTGGCTCATCGTTCCTGCAGCATCTTGTCACGCACGTAGCGTTCCCTGGCAATTTGTTTCAACGAATCCAAGCCAAACGGGGAACGACCCCGGCTGGGTTATCGGAGAATCTTGTCGAGTGTTTTTACACATTATTGTGACCTGCCGACCATCCGCCGCCAACGGCTCGGTTCCATCGGTGTTCGCGCGTAAACTTTGACTGAGATCTTGCGGAAACAAGGCGAAGCGCTTCCTCGGGAGTATCAAGCCACAGAACGGTAAGCCATTGCCCTGGAAGTAGTTGTTAAGCATCGTTGCAAGCCCGTCTTGTCCCAAGCGTAGCGTTTGTCGGCCATGTGCTTCAACGGACCCATGCTAAACCGGGAGTTACCCCGATCGGGCGATCAAATAATCTTGTCGAATGTTTTTACACACTGTAGCGAATCGCTGATCGTTCACTTTGCCAATTTCCTATAAGTTATTGATAAATATAATTTATGGGCGCATGGCGCGGAACCTGCTAGCTACCAGCGTAGTCACTAGGAAATAGACCTTCCGCTTTTTTCGATGGGCCACGTAGGTGTAACGATAAATTGATAAGCAGGGCTATATAGGTGAGGCGACAAATGACAATGATGCGAGAAATTACACGACTAACAAGGCCTGCCATAGGTGCCGCGCTTGTGCTTTTCTCGCTGAATGCGAGTGCTGGGGTTGCTCTTACTTATGGCGGACTTGATTGGCTGGCGTTGACGGACACGAAGGGGATGATCGATACACAAGCGCTGAGCGCAAATGCCGGGTACAGACATGCGACTGCTGCCGAAACACAGAGCATGTGGTCTGGCGCGTACGGAATTAATGTAGGGACCATTGCGACCAACCCTACGGTGGCATATGCAAATCAGCCCGGCGCAGCGAACTTGATTGCCGCTTTCGGTTGCACGAACCTCTGCACTAATGCCGTGCTCAAATATGCCAATGGCTGGTGGGACGACGGGGGCACGGGCTCGCCGTTTGGAGCTGGCTCGGTTTACTCTAATACATCGAACGCAGATCCGAACCTCCATTATGGAAACGCGACAGTTGGATTGTCTTCGTATTGGGCGCAAAATGCCGGTGGACCTACCGGCACGCACGGACACTATCTGGTCAAGGCCAGTAACAACGTCCCGGAGCCTGAGACGCTCTCGCTATTGGGTTTGGGCCTCCTCGGACTGGGCTTCATGAGACGCAGGAAGGCTGCCTAGGTCAGCCGCTTACGTAGTATCGAAAAGCCCGCCCATAGTGGCGGGTTTTTTATTGCCTCACTAACCTGTTCTACTTACCGCCATGGCAAGAGAATAGCTTGCGATGCGAGGATTTTCCCGATCATGAGCGTCGATCGCCCATCCTCGCCGTTATACCGACTGGATATGGCGCCTAATCAGAATCCAGCAAATGCCCTTTCAGTGAACGTTGAAATGACCTTTGAAAAAGGATGTCTGACACAATCTCTTTGCCGTCTTCCGATTCAGCATCGCTCCATAAGATGTCATTTGAGAACGCAGTGCTCTGCTGCAAATACATACTCTCACTCACTACCGTAGCGTTCGCCATCGGACGATACATGTGGAATTTTTCACTTTCAAAATAGCCGTCAACACCCAAGTAGTCATTGGCAAGAAAGTAGGTGCGACGGTTCGCGATCCTCTTGTCCCAGATCGGGCTACCGAGCATGTAAATCAACGAGTCGTCGATACCCAATAGCGACAAAATTGTCGGTGCTATATCAATATGAGAAGTTAAGTGCTCAATGTCTATCGAATCTGACAATGCATTCGGCGCATAGACAATAAGAGGAACACGGAAAGAAATTTCGTTTAGAACGCCAGGTTTCAGATCTGGATATTCAGCCGCGTTTCTTAAACCATGATCTGCGGTAACTACGATAACGGTGTCGTCCACAATACCGGCTTCCTCCAACGTCTGGACAATCCGGCCTATCCATTTATCCTGTAGCAGAACAATTTCTACTCCTGTTTCAAGTAGTGTTCTTTCAGGCTCCTGGTTTGGCCAGGGCGCGTGGCCGACACGGGGTAGAAACAACGCGCCAAACTTCTGGCCGGTGCTAGCCATCGTTTTTATATCAAACAACAGCTGGTTCAGGCTGGCAATGTCGTCAGTAAGTTTCCTCTTCAACGAGTCTGTATCTATCCGACCCATTTTTTCATAGCCTGGAAGTTCTCTGGCAGCCGATTCAACCAGGTTCGCCAATTCCTGCTCACCGGCGTTGTCCTTATTGGGAATGAACACTTCGTCGCCACCAAGCACGGAAAACATCGCACTATCCGCTTCGAACACAGAATCAGCTGGCATATAGGCTTTGACAAAATATCCCGACCTGTTCATTGCATTGAAGAGTCCGATTCGACGAGATTCGAGATTATTATCTAGCTCTAGCGATGTTTCCGAAAGCAGATGTCGCCGCAAGCTATTTGGATACATGGAACCAAGCATCGAGAAGAGCGCATCACTCGTATAGGGATAGGTGGAATAATGCTGCTTGGCGACGAGAGATTTTTCTGCAAGTCTTCGCAAGTTCTTGAATCTTGCGATTGAGTGAAAATCAACGACCTTTTGCGGGCCTGTTTCCAAGCTGATCAGTATCAGGTTGCTGCCGGATTCTGAACCGTTATAGCGGTTATTGATTTGTCCTTGAGGGGCTTTGACTGTTGCTTGAAACAAGCTGACAGCTTGATCGATCTCAAGCCCGTCGAAAATAGAGAAGGCATCCCGCTCCAACTGCAGGAAAACGACTATTTGTTGCGTGATCAAGTCGAACCCAGACTCGAGCTTGGTGTCCGCAGACAAACGCGCAAATACGTATGTCGAAGGCAAGATCGCGAGAGACGCTAATAGTACGCACCCCATAAGTTTCTGCAACCCAGGCGCCAACTTTCCTTCGTTAATGAAGCGCACCGCAACGGCAGCGCAGCAAATCGAAGCAAGGACTATGATCAGCTTTGTTGCGCTACGAACGCTCACGTAGTGACTTGCCAACTCCGGGTCTTGGACGCCTTGCAATACTGAATCGAGAAACAGGTTCCACGACAAAAGCGTGCCAGTGTTGGAAACACTCACCAACGAAGCGTAGCTAAGTAGGGCAAGAAGCAAAGACAAGACGAGAACGATCCTTGTCATGACTCTTAACTGAATGAAGTAACACGCGATAAACGTCGCCAGCGGGATAACTATGCCAGCGGTAAAGATCGTTTCAGAAAACACATAAAGAAACTGTCCTGCTGACAACTGGCTGCTATCGCTTAAGCCTAGCCCCCTGGCGTAGGGTATCAGCAGGTAGGTTTTCGCATACTGATAGTAGCTGAGCAGAGTCAAAAGTATGGCCGGCCACCAAACGATCCAAACTGCTATTGCATTAGTGGCCCTGCTTGCTTTTGTCTGCTGATTTTGCACTATATGGGAGTATGGATGCGGATACTTCGCCGGCAATCAATTCGTAACTGTTGACGTCATCGCGGACTACGATAGGGGAGCCTATGCTCTGATAACCGCTGTAATGGGCAGTAAGTTAATGAGTAACGAGATCGAACAGTCGGTGCAATCTGCGTTCTGATAGCGGCCACGAAGGTTCTAGGGCAAAGAAGTTGTGTCGCGTGCATTCTCGAGACTCTCCGTAACCGCAGGCAGAATGGAACCAACAAAATCGCTTAACGCTTGTTCCGCGTCTTGCGACGAGCCATTGTACGGCGCGTAAACAATGACGGCGGCCGCGTCGTCCCCATGGCCTAACAGCCGGGACTTCGCCTGAAGCAGTTTCCCTTTATACGGATTTACAATGTACTGGCCGTCCACCCAGTACCAGCGCCAGACAAGCAGGTTCGTGGGTCCGCCAATCAATTTCGCCTCGATCAAAGAGAGTTCTCCGTGGTCGAGAACCACGGTACGGTTAGTTTGGCTGGTATTTTTCCAAACGCGATCATCGCTGGGGACCAGCGAATTGCCAGAGGTAATAAGTTCTGCGCCCGGACGCTGATCGCGGTAATACGCAACATAAAGGCCGGTGCGGGTGCCTTCCTTACTATAGTGCTCGTGAATACGCGCCGATGGATTACGAAAGTACGGTGCCCATTCAGCCGGGTGCCCAGCGACCGTTTGCCACTTTTCGGCTGGCAGCGATGCAAGTAGCATCGGCTGCACATGCGTTCCGATATTCTCCAGTCGCTCTGCAGTCGCTGGCCAGATTGCCACGACGCCGGCTACCGCGATCGTCGCAGCCGCCATTGACGCCAGTGAGCCCCGAGGTGGTGTCGCATGCGATGCCAAGCGGGGTGGCGCTGGAGGCGGGCCAAGATCCTCGCGAAAACAGGAACCGATCCAGAACAGGATCAACATTACCAGTCCAAAGAACAACCAACCGCCAATGAGATGATCGATTCCAGTCGCATATTTGTTTTCGCTCACATGACCGATCATGACGATCATATAAGCACGAAGCCAATTAGCCACGATCGGCACGATCACGGACAACGCGACGAATAGAGCGCGCCGAGAAAAGCTTCGGTAAGTTAGATACGCGTACAGGACGCCGACGGTCAATGAGGCGATCAGATAACGTAGCCCGGCGCACGCGGCAACCACTGACCAACTGCCGCTCGGGATCATAAAGAACTGGCCTTCGCGGTATACCGGTATTCCGGTGAACTTGAGTGCGGCCACCGTGAAGTCGGCGGTATATTCCATCATGGGCAGTATCAGGAAATCACCAAACGGGATCGTGAAGAACAGAAAAAGCAGCGGAAAGGCAAGTGCCCGAACCGCCGGATACCCCAGAATGCCCCAGACGACGAGCGGTATCATGAGCACCACGCCAAACGGCTGCCATGCACCGACGCCCGCCAGCTGCCCTAATAGCCAGCCAAAACCTACCAGTACCAATGCCACCAGCGCCCGAAAATCGGGTCGTAGGTCGAGTGCCGCGACTGTATGACGCCTCTGCCAAATCAACCACGCACTGATTGGTGCGATCAGGAAGCATTGAGTGTAGGTATTGTCACTGCGCCAGATCGCGATCATTGAATGCACGGTATCGCCATACCAGGCAAGTAGCCAAAAAACTGTGCTCAAAACGAGGGCCGCTGCGAGCCGCCTGCTCTTGAGCATATCCTGAGCCATTTCGAGCGTCGTCGCGCCGGCAACCATGTTTGGCTCAAGTTTCATATATGCATCCAGTGTCTCAGCGAACAATCCTGCGTGGTGGCTTGGACAGCGACGATTCGCTCACGCAACCATCCGGCTACACGACGGCAAATTGCGCCGCCGAGCCAAGCTCTAAGCGATCTGCGTGCCATTCCAACGATGCGCTACGGCGTCCTCCATGAAGTGCGCCTAAATTGGACTTGAGGAAGGACTGAATGTCGCAAAAAGTAACTGCACTGCATGCCTGAAGCGGACTAACGGCGCCCTCGCCACCCAGGTTTTACACCGTGCCACCACCGCCGACCTCGATTACCGCGCCATTGATAAAACTCGCTTCGTCCGATGCCAGAAACGCGTAGGTGTTCGCAATTTCCTCTGGTTTGCCGAGGCGGCCTAATGGAACGCGTTCTGTAATCGTTTGCAGGACTTTTTCCGGTATGCCTTTGATAATGTCTGTTTCGATCATCCCGGGACATACCGCATTGGCGCGAATTCCGTTGCGCCCGAATTCACGAGCCCATGTTTTGGCCATTCCGATTACGCCGAACTTGCTGGCAGCATAATTGGTCTGACCGAAATTGCCGTAGATGCCGACAATCGATGAGGCGTTCAGAATGACGCCCGACTGTTGCATAAGCATCGCGTCGATAACCGCCTTGGTGCAGTTGTAAGTGCCCTTGAGGTTGACATCAATGACCTTGTCGAACTGATCGTCTGTCATGTTGATCATGCGCGCGTCTTGCACGATGCCTGCATTGTTTACCAATGTGTCAATGCGCCCGTGTTTGGCAATGACGGCCGAGACCATCGCATCAATGCTGCTGCGATCGGTCACATCGACTACAAATCCGCTGGCTTTACCGCCTTTCCCGGTGATCGTCTTGACGACCGCGTCGATGGATGTCTGGTCCAGATCGCAAACGACGACATGTGCACCTTCGGCGGCAAACTTGAGTGCTGTAGCGCGCCCGATTCCTCTTGCAGAACCGGTGATGATGGATATTTTGTCCCGCAGCCTCATCGGCTTGTTTTCCTTTTTGTTCTATTGGTAATGGCGGATGTGGTGTCGCGTATCCGTGTCAGTTATTGCTCCGCGATATTAACCCGTGTGCCTGCGCTGACGAGATCAAACAGTTCCACGACATCGTCGTTTCGCATTCTTATGCAACCGATCGAGCCCGGTTTACCCAACTCAACGCTGTCCGGGCAGCCATGGATATAAATGTAGCGGCGCATCGTGTCGACATCACCAAGCCGATTGATTCCGGGTTCGCAACCCGACAACCAGAGAATGCGCGTCAACATCCAGTCGCGCGTTGGAAAACGAGCACCCAACTCCGGCGTATATGTTTCACCGGTCGCACGACGGCCTTTAAATACCGCGTTCTCAGGATACCCTGCCCCGATTTTGGCGCGAATAAGGTGCCGCCCACGAGGGGTGCAGAAACTGCCAGATCGCTCACCCGCTCCATTTTTCGCAGTAGATACGTCATAACTACGCAGCGCCGCTCCTGTCGCGTCGCTCAATATGAGATTCTGCTCGGCTATATTTATGAGAATTGATTTCAAATTAGCGGCGTGCCTTAAAGAAGTCCTTCAACAACGCTACACATTCTTCCACAAGCACGCCGCCGACGACCTCGGCATGATGGTTGAGTCGTTGCTCGGCGAAGAGATCGACCACACTGCCGCAAGCGCCAGTCTTGGGATCGGCCGCGCCGAACACGACGCGTGCGATGCGCGCATGCATTATCGCACCCGCGCACATGGCGCATGGTTCAAGCGTGACGTACAGACTTGCCCCGACGAGGCGGTAGTTACCGACACATTGCGCCGCAGCCCGCATCGCCTGGATCTCAGCATGGGCAGTAGGATCATGGCGCGAAATCGGCGCATTGAATCCCTCGCCGACAATCTCGCCATTAAGTACGACGACGGCGCCGACCGGAACCTCTCCCGTTGTTCCACCGCAACGCGCGAGGTCGAGCGCCGTTCGCATCAACTCTTCATCACGTTGCATGACCAGGCGCGTATCTAGACACGTTTCGCCACTATCTATCGCCGCTACCACTTAAACCACAACGGCAATTTCAGACGACTGTTTTTGCTCAACGCGGATTCTGCACACTTCGCTTCTGCCATCAGGGAATGAGAAAAAGACACGAAGTATAAACACCCTTCTCATCCTGCCGCCAGAACCATTTCTGGCCAAAGCCTGTCCCGATCCATGCGCTGATGCCCGACGAGGCCGTACTCCAGCTACAATCGTTTCGCCATGTCCGCTAATGACCCTCAGCCCTTGATTGATTTTGCCAGGCTACCGGCAGCCTTTTATGCCGACCCCTACCCGGTTTATGCCCGACTGCGCAGCAACGCCCCAGTGTATCGCTGCCCCGACGACAGTGTTTTGCTGACCCGTTATGCCGATTGTTTTAAGGTCTACCGCAATCCAACTCGGTACAGTTCAGACAAACAGCAGCAATTCAAGCCCCTGTTCGGCGACAGCCCGCTGTTTGAACACCACACCACCAGTCTCGTGTTCAACGACCCGCCGCTGCATACACAAGTACGCCGTGCAATTGGCAATGCCCTCTCAGCCAGAACGATCGAACCGATGGAAGCACCGCTCGTCGAACTGGTCGATGCATTGCTCGACAGTGCGCAAGACAAAGCGCACTTTGACGGTATCGCTGATTTTGCCGGCGCTATCCCGGTCGAAGTCATCGGCAATCTGCTGCAGATTCCGGTTGCGGAACGGGCGCCTCTGCGACACTGGTCGTTGGCTATTCTCGGTGCGCTGGAAGTGGGCTTGACGCCTGAACAGCTTTCCGAAGGCAACGCTGCTGTCACCGAATTCCTCGACTATCTGGAAAGCTTCGTCGAGCATCGGCGCACGCACCTAAAGCGCTCTGATGACGATATGCTGGCGCGACTGTTACGCTGGGAGGCCGACGGCTTCAGCCTGACTGGAAAGATCCTCTACCACCAGTGTATTTTCATATTGAACGCCGGCCACGAGACCACCACCAACCTCATCGGCAACGCCATCCTCGTGTTGTTGGAGCATCAGGATCAGCTACACGCTCTGCGTCAGAACCCCGATTTAATTGGCAGCACGGTCGAGGAAGTGCTGCGCTTTGAGAGTCCCAATCAACTCGGCAACCGCCTCGCAACGAAAGCCGTGCAGATCGATGATATCCGGATAGAGCCCGGCACTGTATTGACACTGTGTATCGGTGCAGCCAACAGAGACCCTCAGCAGTTCGCCCACCCCGATTCGTTCGACATCGCACGCGCACCGAACGAACATCTCGCCTTCGGCGGCGGCGTGCACACGTGCGCGGGTCTCACCGTAGCACGTCTCGAAGGCCGAATTGCGATAGAGCGGCTCTTCGCCAGATTTCCGCGACTGCATATCAATGGCGAACCGGTACGGAATCGGCGAGCGCGATTCAGGGGGTTGGCCCGTCTTCCGTTGGGCACGCACTGACGTCTGGCGCCCCGAGAATCATTGCCGGCATCAGCTGACAAGTCGCCTAGGCCGTCACCTGCGATGGCCCGTGCGTGACGCTCGATCCTGCTGCGCTGTCAACTGCTCAGGACGGCGGCAGAAGCAGCAAGCGGGGTGACTTCTTATCCATCGACGACAAGTGACTATGACCTGTCCCTTACTGAGTAGTTGGTCCCATTTGTAATTATGGTCCGCGGTTGTTTCCGTCGCGGCAGCCAA
>Ga0315336_1006594_pt1 | contig 11760 bp, 8 predicted proteins | sample ASW5metaG_FD_204512 | JGI IMG/M metagenome (GOLD analysis project Ga0315336, IMG submission 204512) | Ammonia-oxidizing marine archaeal communities from Monterey Bay, California, United States - ASW #5 | ecosystem: Environmental > Aquatic > Marine > Intertidal zone | place: USA: California...
TCAACCGTCCACCAGCGGGTCTGACCAGGTTGGCGGCCGACGACGCGGTTTGGCGAAAAGACGATTTCCCGCCAATATCGGTCTCCCCATCCGAAGGCCGGCGAGGTTTCCCGCACCTCGTCGGCCTTTTCTTATGCGCTGAGATCAGCCCGGATGTCGCGAAAGTCGGTTTCGATCCCTTGCAGTCAGGTTCCACCGCTGCCAGGATGCGTGTCTGCTGTTTCTGTCACTTCCACCGTGCCCCACGAGCCATGAACGACCGACTGAGCGATGATCGCGACAGGCCGAATTACCAGGCAGCACTCCGCTGGCTGATGGGGCGGATCAACTACGAGCGGACTTTGGCCATTCCCTACCATGAGTGGCAGCTGAAACTCGACCGGATGCGGCAGCTGCTAAACCGGCTTGGCAACCCCGATGCCGGCATGAAAATCATTCATGTCGCGGGAACAAAAGGTAAAGGTTCAACGGGGGCAATGGTTGCCAGCATACTTCGTTCCGCCGGGTTCCGCGTTGGCGTTTTCAGCTCGCCTCATCTTCATCGCGTTGAAGAACGGTTTGTGGTCGACGACATTCCTTGCCGTAGCCGAGATTTCGCCGACCTGATCAACCATTTGCAACCCGTCGTCGAGCAGCTGGATGAGCAAACTCACAGCGAGGCTGAACTTGCCCCGGGACCGACCTATTTCGACGTAACAACAGCCCTGGCCATACAATATTTCGCTGATCGACAGGTTGATTTCGCGGTGTTGGAAGTCGGTTTGGGAGGTCGACTCGATTCGACCAACGTCTGCATGCCAATCGTGTCGGTGATTACCAGCATCAGCCGAGATCACACAAAGCAGCTTGGCAATTCACTGGTATCGATCGCACGTGAAAAGGCTGGCATTATCAAGCATGGAGTCCCGGTCATCAGCGGAGTTACGACCAGCGGTCCACGTGACGTGATTGTTCAGGCGGCTCGTGAACATGGCTGTCGCTTCCTCGAAATGGGTCGCCAATTCGAGTTCCGCTATCGGGCAGCACTCGATCCCCAACCGCACGGTCGCATGGACTTTTCGTTCCATGCCGGGGGCGTTGAATTTGAACTCCACGACGCCCGGCTCGCGCTTTTGGGTAAACATCAAGCCACGAACGCAGCAGTTGCGGTTGCCACCACTGTCGAACTTCGCCGCCAGGGCTGGCACATTCGAAACGATGACATCCGTAAGGGCCTCGCAACAGCCCGACTTCCAGCACGTATCGAACAGATTGGCAATGAACCGACGGTGATCCTCGACACAGCTCACAACAGTGCTTCGGTTCAAGCGCTTGTCGATACGCTCGAGGAGTATTTTCGACCTGCCCGACGCCATTTACTTCTTGCAGTTAGTCGGGATAAGGATGTTCGCGAAATTGTTTCAATTCTTGCCCCCTATTTCGACCAGTTCATCGCGACCCAATATCAGCAGAACCTCCGAGTCCTGCAGGCAAAACGGCTGGCAACCATAGTGACAGAGGAACTGCAAAGAATTGGGCGCGAAGAAACACCGGTTCAATCATTTGATCATCCGACAACCGCCTGGGAGTACTTGCTCGAAACGGTCGCTCCGGACGAACTCGTGGCCATCACGGGTTCATTCTTCATAGCCGCCGAGATGCGAATGCTGCTGCTTGGGAAAAATACCTGCCAGAGAGAACCGACCCTATAGCCGCCGATCCTAACGCACTCGGGGGATGTACCCTGAATCCTCATCCCAACGGTCGCGCGGATGGTCCAAGCGATTGCAATCGAAGGAAACCTCCCGTCGAGCCATCTCCTCGTCAACACGGAGGGTCGGCGTCGCTACCTCGAAATCAACCAAATCCTGGGCAAAAATCGAAAGCTTGCGGTGGTTCTCCAAATGTCGATTGCGGCTTTGCAATCGTCGCTCGGTCCGAATCTCTTCCTGAAGTTTACGGACCAGTTTTGCAATCGTAGGGTCAGCACGAAGAATCAATTCACTAGGCCGGGCTGAACCTCGTAACGAGCAACGCTCAACCGGGGCAGGGATCGCAATAACTTGACAACGAATCATGTAATTCGCAGCAACCATTTCAGAGCCTCCTTGGTTTTCTCTTCGAAAAGATTGGGTGACCAGTGGTAAAGCATGCAATGCCGGCGTCGCCAGGCCACTTTGCACGGGTTGCCTGAACTACCACTTCGGCAAACCCAGGTGATAAGGTCGGGGGTTCACAACATCGAGGATTTCGATGTCATTGTGCCCCCTTGGTGTCGTCCAGGTCGGGGTCGAGGTGACCCTGTTACGAAGCGGCCAACCGTTTATTGGTGTTTGGTTCCTCGCTGCGGCCCTTTGACTGTCACAGCCAGGATTCAAGGGAGCAGCAGTTAGGCGCCACCCCACAGTTTGGTAATGCACACCTCGTGCCAATCACGGTGCAGGCCGCTTGGGTACGCCCGGGCTTGGCGCACAAGTTGTTGACGTGAAATAAGTTGCGATTTGTTTTCGGACTGAATTCTACGTCTCCCGTTCCGTCAGACAGCACTGCTAGCCAGAGGTGCCCATGGGAAGTTTTGCAATGGGGTGTGCAATTTCTGGAAAGTCGCCCCCTGCTGGCAACGAGACGAGTTGTGGGCTCGAAAGGGAGACGTTTCCGGTTGCGGTTCACGGCTGGTACCGAGCTTGGGTAGGGCCCTGAGGGCCTTACAGCAGGCTCTGTAGGTGTTCGACCGCTCGTTCAAGGGCTCGATCAGAAAAGGGGGTAGCCCCCGAATTGCCCTCCTCGGCCTCCGAAGCTTCCTTGGCTGACGCGTGATTTACAGGGAAATCGCGTTTGCTGCGGTAGCGACGAAAAGCCCGATACTCCTGCTCGTCGAGCGGCACCTCATAACCCTCGTCAGGATAAACTCCCCATGCCTGGTCTTCACCTTCGCCAGGCATGCGGTGAATGTTTTGACCATCTGGCCGCCAGTAACTCGCCGATGTGAGTTTCAGCAGGCTTGAGCCGCGCGAGCCGACTTCCAGAACGCGTTGAACCGTGCCCTTTCCGTAGGATCGCTGCCCGATGATCGTAGCGCGCTGGTGATCTTGCAGACAGGCTGCGACGATCTCGCTTGCGCTGGCACTGTTCTGGTTGATCAAAACTGCGATGGGAAAATCTTGGTATTTACCTTGTCCGGAAGAGACATATCGATCAAGAACTTGGCGATCCCGCCCGCGCGTTTCGACAATTCCCTGGTTTCTTTCGAGGAACATGTCACACGTGGCAACGGCTGCTTGGAGAGCACCTCCGGCATTATCTCTCAGATCGAGTACGACGGCATCGATGCCCTCAGTGGAAAGTTCGTCCAACGCCTTGGATAATTCGCCGACCGTCTTGTCGCCGAAATGAATGATACGGATGTAGGCGATCCGGGAATTTTCAGCGAGCCGAAACTGCCAGTCCCCATCTGCGTTGCGCAAGTCGCCCAGAATCGAATCAAGCGTGATGACTTCACGTACCAAGGAGATCGTTACGGGCTGGTTTTCTCCTGAATGCACCAGCGTCAGTTCGACTGGATCTCCAACCTCGCCGCGCATATGACGCAGAATCTTGAGCATGTCCCAACCGACTGTCGGTTTTCCATCGATGGCCGTTATGGTGTCCCCGGGGCGAATGTCCGCATGGAATGCGGGAGTGCCCGGTTCGGGGGGACCCACCACGACCAGTTGCGTGGGATCACCAGTGAGTCGAATACGGATTCCGATGCCGCCAAATTGTTGCCGCATTTCTGCAGCAAAGGCGTTTGCATTTTGCTTTGTGATATAGCGAGAATGTTCGTCGCCTCGGCGACGGAGCACATTGACCATGCCACCAACCGCTCCAGCAAAAAGCTCTTCCGCGGGTACATCGTCCAGTGCCCAATCATCGATCAACCGATAGCTGGCCGACGTATAGCGGGCATAGGGGTTTTGATCGGTTCGCACGTAACAAACGTAAGAAAACGTGGCGACCAGAAAAATAACAAGTAGATTGCGCTGTGGCATTACGTTTAACAGCCCTGGGGGTTACCAAAGTGTACGGTCACCGGGTAGAACTGCCGTTGAGATGTCGGTGGCCGCTTCGAGGCAAGCCAGCTACTCGCGCTGGCAGGAATCGCCACCTTTCATTCTAGCGGTTGGTTCTCAAAGACGGGAACACCATGACTGCTTCAAGATTCCCCGCTAAAGAATCTGCAATCGCTACCGTAGACCTGCCCGTTGGCTGTGACTCAAACAAGCGGTTGTCCGGAGTCGCGACGTGACCGGCTGAGACCACCCGTAGCTCGAAACTTAGTGCGAGGCCAATCGGAAAAGGCAATCCCTTTGCAAATGCGACTTGTCGACCGTGGTTTGCCTGGTCGAAAAAGAACGTCGAAACAGAATGCCGGGAGAGTGATCCAGCAAAATTAGCCACCGCTGGATCCGACTGGTCAATTCGGCTGCCTGCGGTGGCCAGGCCCGATTGTTAGTCGACATGGTTTGGAAGGGACCGCTTACCAGTAACCATCAAGCCCGAACGAAGCTCCCTGAAAGAATGATTCGCCTGTGGTAGCGAATCCAGAATTGACGGGAACAAAGGTCGCCTGGTGAGGAGCAATTGAAACCGAGGTGACCAGCAGCATTTCGTAAGCAGCCCGCAGTGATAAGTTCGGCCGCAAATGCCACCGACCTCTCAAGGAAAACTCGCCAAGAAACGACATTTCGTTTTCCGATTGTGGATAGGCAAAACCAAAATCGGTGCGTGCGGGAGTGTAGGTCATCCGCTGAAAGCCGGTTGTGCTGTTGACGAAAACTCCACCCTTGGCCAATGCCGAAAGACTCCACCGACCCGTCTCCAGCGCGTGCCCGGTACCCATCTGAAATCCGAACAGCCTGTTGTCAGTGGTAATCAAGTATTCCCCAATCCCCGCGTAGGGGGGGTCAGGTGCAGGGACGCCTGTGCCGAAGTCGGCATCCCATCGAAACCTTTCGGCCAGGTCAAAGTATCGCAAACCGATGAGAAAATCCCTGGTGAGCGTTGGCGATGCACGGCGATGCCACTTTCCGTCTGGATTGAGGACCATTTGGTCCTTGCGCATCCGATTCTTGAGCCGATAATTCAGTTCAAATGAATTGAAACGACTTGTATACGAGAAATCCATCTCGTCGGCCCCATCGAACTCAGGTTCAGTCAATGGAGTGGATATCAGGGTTCTCCCGTCTTCTGCCTTTACGGCGGCGTGCTGGGACCAGTCACCAGCACTGGCAACGGTGAACTCAGCCGCGTGGTCTCGGTTTTCCTGGTCACGGAATAAGAACCGGCCAAGCGTAAGGCGGACACCAGCATCGGCTCCGGGACGCCCTTCACGTATCACGAGTGTTCGATCAACCAGGCGAAAACCGATTTGCGTGGCTTCTATGTCCTGTCCGGCGAGTACCTGGGAATCCCGCGAGTAGAGACGATTTAAAATCAGGGCGTCGACTTCGGAATACCAGAAGCCTCTCTCCAACCACGTGCCCGAGCTGTAGGCCGCAACTGGCAAGGCGTCCCAAAGATCATATTGCGGTTTGTTATTTTCGTACTCCGAGTGGAACGGAGTGTCGATGGATTCGGAAAACAATTTGGGAGCAGGGGATGCCGGTTTGGGGTCTGACGATCCTGGCACATGAAGCAAAGAGTGCGCCGGGGGCAGTTCACCCACGGCATCCGGTTTTGGCGTCTCGTCTGCCGGGTTGGGCAGTTTTGACGCATTGACTGCCGGAGTGGGCAATGGTTGCTGCGCCTCGGCAGCCACCCCCGCCCAAAAAATGACGTTCAAAAAAACAAGCAGGTACCGCGTTGAAAACGTGACGAGCTTCATCTCGGAACCACCCCCCTCTCGGAACAAACAGCGCAAACAGTCGAACACCTTGGTTCGACTTAGTCCGTACATCGACTCGTTACGTTCCTCAATACAGGAAATACCCGAAGAATCCTCAAAATCAGCTGAAATTGCTCACTCAAATTAAGTTTTCTACCTTATTTAACCTACCTAAAATACGACGCATCCTTGCCGCCAGCAGGCCTGTATTGCAGGCCAACGTCCCGAAAATCTCGGTCCTGGAGGTTTTCTATCCGAGGGGGCCCCATGCCCTTTTGGCCACATCGCTGATAAGATAGGTCGCAAGCTTAGATTTGGCCCCCTATGAAATTTTCAAGGCGTGTGGGCGTTATCGATGACCACCCCTCTGGAAACACTCATCGCGGGTGACACCAAGTTGTGGCTTGACTCGGTCGACCTCGATCTGGTCGTTGCCAATCGCCAACTGGGTGCCACCGGCGCGACGCCCAACCCAATCGGTTCCGATCACCCATCACTGACGACTGGCTTCGACTATGTCCCTGGATCCTTATGCTCTCTGTCCTTGTGGTAGCGGGAAAAAACTGAAGTTCTGCTGTGCTGATCTGGCTGGGGATATCGAGAAAATCCACCACATGATCACGGGCGAACAGCCGCATGCCGCTCTCCGCCACGTCGAGCAAGCGTTGGAGAGATTACCGGGGCGGGCATCGCTGCTTGATCTGCAGGCCATGTTGGAAGTTTCGCTCAACGAGTTGGAAAAAGCCGAATCAACCGTCCAGGTTTTCCTCCAGGCCCATCCCCACAACCCATCCGCATTGGCCGATCAGGCATTGCTGTTCACCAAAACCCGCGGGGGACGAGCCGCTGTCACCCCGCTTCAACAAGCGCTGTGCCAGATCGATGGTAACATGCCACAGCGGGTTCTTGAGGCGATTGGCGCAGTGGGACATGCCTTGCTGGTCGAGGGGCATGTGGTAGCTGCCCAGGCCCATCTCTGGCTCTACACGGCGATTGCCGGAAAAGACGACCGGAGAGCGCTGGAACTGCTCATCAATCTGAATCGTGTCTCGGGCTTACCCGTCATGTTGCGAGATCGGTTGCGTTTACGCGACTGGCCGGCGGATGCGACCTGGAAATCGACTGCTGAACAGACCGTGCGGCTAACCAACCAGGGTCGCTGGCAACAAGCCGTGACGATCCTCGATGAACTCGGACAGAAATATGGTGTCGATCCTGCGCTGATCTACAACCGGTCTGTCCTTGGTGGCTGGCTGGGTGATGAAAAATCCCTGGTAGCCGGGTTGCACGTGTTTGCACAACTTGAAGTCCCGTATGACGTGGCAGTCGAGGCCGAAGCTATCGCTCAACTGCTCGACGCAGAACAAAAGGATCCAACCATCGAATCGGTCAGTCGCAGCTACGAGATCCATGACATCGACTTGCTGGAAGATTTGTTCCACAAAGACCGCCGCGTCGAACTTTACGCCGGGGCCGAAGAGTTTCAGACGGGTGACGGGCCTCCACCGCAAAAAACCTATCTCTTGTTGGATTGTGCTGCCCCGCAGTCAGGCGTTGAAATCACACGCGCCGAAATTCCCTCGGTTCTCGGTTTTCTTGGCTTGTATGGCCGACAAACCGATCGGTCTGAGCGACTCGTTCTGCACACGCATCGGGGCGAACAATTCGACGGAACCGTTGCAATCCTGACAGAAGTGGGTGGAACGGAACTGGGAGATCTTGTCAGCGAAGGGGTGACTGGCCACACGACTGCCTCCCAGGAAGCCTTGAGTTGGCGGTGGCATTTTCCGCGCGATACCCCCCCGGCCCGACGACGCGAATTGCTTGCTGAAGAACGCACCGAAGCCATTTTGGAGCGCTGGCCCAACGTGGCCCGGGCTGCGCTCAACGGAAAAAGTCCCCGTGATGCCGCCAGCGATCAAAAACTCAACATCCCACTTGCAGCGGCAGTGCTCATCCTTGAGCAAGGCGCCAACAATTTTGCCCATGCCGATGCAATTGCCCGCTTGCGCCAGTCATTGGACCTGCCACTACCCGATAAAATAACGCCCGGCGACGCAATGGGCGACAGTTTACCACTCGTTCGCGTTCCCCGGCTCGAAATGGCGGACGTCTCCGACGACGACCTGGTACAACTCTACCGTCGAGCAATGGTCGCCAGCGCTGGCGGGGCAATTGCTGTAGTGGCCACCGAAGTAGTTCGTCGCCCGTCACTGGCTGACAAAATTCCGTTCGATGAAGCGTACCAACAGCTGATCGCTGTCGAGCCCGATCCGGCGCGGGCTCTGGAACTAATCCAACAGGTGCGAGTCCGGGCCGAGCAAGCTGGGGAAACGGTTGCCCCGTGGGATATCGCTGAGCTGGAGTTGTATCTGGCTGAAGGCAACGTCGATGGTGTCAAAAAAATCCTCGGCGAGATCGATCAGCGGCACGGCAATAACGCCGAAGTATCCGCTGCGGTATACCAACTGCTCTACGAAGCAGGTGTGTTGCAGCCCGAAGACATCTCTTCGTTGCCAACCGCTGCGAAAGAGCCAACCCAAATGGCGGAAATGGCCGACGGACCAGCCGAACCCGCACGCATCTGGACACCCGGCGATGACGCCCCGGCCACAGGCAAAAAATCAAAAATCTGGACACCTTCCTGATGCAAGTTAACCGTTTTAATCTGACGATAGTTTCACACAGTGACTAAAACCGGCTCATCGAGAAAAATGTTGCAAGCCTTGCCGTTACCCGGGACAAAGGTGACGTCGCCAACGACGTGAAATACCCCCGTTTGGAAAATGGTTGCTTCCCGGCAATGCAAGTTGCCCCACGCCAGCGCCTCGACAGTTATGGACGATTCGATAACTCTCGACCAACAAACCATGAACCGCGCACTGGAACTCGCGGCAGGTGGGCAGGGTTGTGTAGAACCCAACCCGATGGTTGGCTGCGTGATCCTCAGCGACAACCAAATAGTTGGCGAAGGGTGGCACGTGGTGTTCGGAAAACCTCATGCGGAGGTGATCGCTTTACAAGCAGCCGGCACGCGCGCCCGGGGTGGCACCCTTTATGTGACACTCGAACCCTGTTGCCATCACGGAAAAACACCACCTTGTATCGATGCGATCAAGCGGGCAGGCATCCGACGGGTTGTCATTGCCCAGCGAGATCCATTTTCTGCGGTCAACGGAGACGGTATCACTGCACTGAAGTCAGCCGGTATTGCTTGTGACGTGGGAATTCAGGCGGCTGCAGCCGGCCACCTGTTAGCCCCTTACTTCAAACTTGTGACTACCGGCAGGCCTTGGACGCTTGCCAAATGGGCCATGACACTCGATGGCCGAATTGCGACCCGCACTGGCGACAGCCGCTGGATTAGTGGGCCCAAATCCCGAAATGTCGCCCACCAACTTCGTGGTCGGGTTGATGGAATCGTTGTTGGCCGGGGTACAGCCGAGGTAGACGATCCGCTGCTGACAGCTCGCCCCGAAAAAGCAGAAGACGTTTCCCGCATGGCCACACGTATCGTGGTCGATTCTGGTTGCCAACTGTCGCTCGAAAGCCAACTGGTGAAGACTGCCGGTACTGTGCCCCTGTTGATAGCTACGTCAGACACAGCTACCGAAGCGAGATGTCGGGAACTCTCGGAAGCAGGGGCCGAAGTTTTCCGCTGTCCAGGCCGCTCGAGACCCGAACGGATCGATTCGCTGTTAAAGGAATTGGGACGTCGTCGCATGACAAACATCCTCGTGGAAGGGGGCAGCCGGCTACTCGGAGAGCTGTTCGATCTGCGCGCCATTGATGAGGTCCATGTATTTGTCGCACCAAAAATCGTCGGTGGCATTGACGCGGTGCCACCCGTCGCAGGACTGGGGGTTGAAAAAATCGCCGAGACCCTTTCGCTCATCGAGTTTGAAACCCAGCGCCTCGATCTGGATTTCTACCTCCGGGGTCGGCTGGCGCGGTAAATTCATCGTCTGCCAGATCGTGGGCCAGACTGTCAATTCCTCGGGAATTCACCCACAGGGGTTGGCCCCACTCCTCTTAAGAAAGCTTGTCGCGGACACGCTCCAAAAGCTGCTGAGTAAGTCGAATCCCCTCAACTTCACCCGGTTCTTCCCCCTCCCACTCAATCCCAACGTATCCTCGGTACCCGGCTGCCAACACAATCGCCATCATGCGAAAGTAATCGGTCTGGACTTCATTGCCTTGGTCATCGAATTTCTCACTCTTCGCGCTGACTGCTTTAGCATACGGCATCAACTCTTCAATACCCCGATACCGGTCATACCACTCGTCCTGACCATCGCTGTTTGAGCCAATTCGGAAATTACCAAAGTCAGGCAACGTGCCGCAGCGGGAATGGTCAACTTTTTTGATCACACCAGCTAGCCACTTTCCGTTGGAGGAAAGACCACCATGATTTTCAACGATGACGTTGATCTGATGCTGATCGCCAAATTCTGAGAGCTTGCGTAAACCGTCAGCTGCCAATTGCTGCTGCTCGTCAAACGTTCCTTCCGACCGGGCATTGACACGAATCGAGTGACAACCGAGAAACCGGGCAGCTTCCACCCAGGGGTAGTGGTTCTCAACGGCCTTTTTTCGCCCAACGTCATCCGGATCTCCAAGTGCACCTTCGTCATCAATCATGATCAACAAGTTGTTTACTCCGGCGTCGCTGGCACGTGATTTGAGCTCTTTCAAATTTGCCTGGTCTTGAGCCTTGTCCTTAAAGAACCGGTTTGAGTATTCGACCGCGGCAATTCCAAATTCTTTCTTGGCAAAAGCGGGGAATTCAAGGTTGTCGAGCTTTCCCTGACGAAGGGTGCGGTGGAGAGACCACTCGGCCAGAGAAATCTTGAACATTGGATGGCGGTTCTCCGCGATCGTCTTGTGACTAAACCAGGGTGCTGCAGTGAGGCCGATGACAGCCCCGGCAGTTGTTGCAGATTGAAGAAATTCGCGACGCTCGATAATGTTGCTCATCGGTAGTTCTTTGCTTGCCTCGTGGACTCAAGGTGGCTGGATAGCTCTGCTTCCGCGCAATCGGCTGCTTGCCAGCCAGCGCACCAGCGTTGACTGTCCACCCGAGCAAGCGGGCGTCGAGTCCGGGTAATTCTAGCAGGTTCCAGGGCACAAGAGGCCGAAGTTGTCAGGCCAGGCCGATCAAGACTCGCTGGTTTCGGCCTCTACCGCAGGTGATTCTGTGCCACCGCTGGGCCCATGTTGGGACTGGACGTATGTCCCAAAGGCAAGAATCACGACTGCAACGACCAGCACCGCGATACTAGCCCAAATCCACGAGGTGGCTTTTTTAGAAGCCGTTGCCCACTCACCGTTGTAGAATCCGATCGCCGACGCCACCATGAGAGCCAGGGCAATATGCAAGGCAAATCCGACCGAGTTGCCCAATGCAGCTCCCAGAAAGAACGTGCTCAGCCCGAACGTGAGATGGGCACAAAAGTGGACAGCTCCCATCGAAGAGGCAATGGTAAAATCGCGCCCGCTGCCGGGCGCGGAAAAATTCCGCCAGGCCCCCGATTTGACCATTTCGCCGCCCATGAAAATAAAGATCGAAAGAAAGCCACCAAAGTAGATGGGGATCCAGCGGACAAAATCTGCTTTCCAGGTCTCCAGGTTTCCTCCCGCAATTTCATCATGGCTTTGCTTAGCGGTTCCCCCTCAGCCCATCCCAACGCCACACATGCGCTAAACACACCCGACACTAAACAACTCAGCATGCCGATTGCAAACATGCGAGTCGTCCTTTGCTGTTTCGTAGAACTTGCTTCTGCAGAACCGTCCAATTCCTTCTCTCGCATCACGCCCGCTTTACCTCCGATAGCCGTGCCTACCAACAGAATTGCGAGGCCTGCCAGGGTGATCCAGAGCGACATTTCAGAGACGAGTTCAATTTTTTTGGCAAG
>Ga0315336_1006595_pt1 | contig 11758 bp, 9 predicted proteins | sample ASW5metaG_FD_204512 | JGI IMG/M metagenome (GOLD analysis project Ga0315336, IMG submission 204512) | Ammonia-oxidizing marine archaeal communities from Monterey Bay, California, United States - ASW #5 | ecosystem: Environmental > Aquatic > Marine > Intertidal zone | place: USA: California...
AACGATCATAATTTATCTCCATAGTTCATTAGATCCTGTTCCGGCAAAGTCGAACCGTGGCTCTGAATTTTCAGGAGGCAAACAAGGATTTCTTGATTAATTTTCCTTATTCTGATTATTTGCACAGCTTGTTACCATTCGGTTATAAAAGTTTTCATTCACCAAAGATAGTCTAGGATGTCCATGGCATGAGGGTAATTCAGCACCTACTCATTTGTAGCCTGCACGTATCTCTAAAAAATTATTTTTCATCTTTTTCTATCACATGAAAATAGAAACAATTTTCGAACCGATCATAAAACAGGGGAAGGAAGTACTCCACGGGGCTTGGATAAAGTGACCGTATTCAAACTTAATAATCTGGCCTCGAGTCTGCTACCTAATTTTTAAAATATAGCAGATCTTTTTTGACGACTATGAAAAATCGTAAGCCACCTGCTGTTCGGCCCAGCCCAGAAAACCATCTTTGATAGGATCGCCTGAAAAGTTATCAGAATCTTGCACCCAGGTTTCCGGCTTATCCCAATTATCATTGTAATGATATAGGTACATTTTAGCACGCACCTTGCCGGGTAATGTCATAAGCTCACGATAGGAGGCGTGCACTCCTCCCTGAAACATCTGGCAATCGTGGAACATCACTTCCGACATCTTCGAAAAACGCACAGGATAATCTCTATCAAACATGGTATCACCGGAAATCCATACTTGCCTGTTTATCAAAATACCGCTGCACCACTGTGCCTCATCAATGCTTATTGCAGAGTCGGGGAAATGGCGTGTACGCATGATAACTAACTCCATAGGACCATGCTGATAAGACCAGAATTTCTGTCCAAATATCTCAGTATTTTCTGGCCGGGAAATATCAAAAAAATCTGTCAATTGAAGTGGTCGCCCCTGCTGGGCTTCGCAAAATTCAGCTCCTCCCGCAAGACTTTTATCCCACAATAAATCCTGATAGTCTTCAGTAACAATCATTTCAGGTTTTTTCGGGGAATTTGAAATATAACGATTTACCAGAGCGATTTCCTCGAAACCGCCTATATGATCAGCGTGACTGTGGGTTGGTAAATAAACTTGAACCTTGCTGACACTTAGCCCGATATCTTCAAGAGCTAAAGGCCCCAAGGTACCGCAATCAACTAGCACATGGTGATTCCCCTGTATAATCAGGAAATTTGACTGGCGCTTGCGTCTGGTAAAAGCCGCGCCAACTCCAAGAAAAACTACACGTAAATTACCGTCAGTTTCCAAGGGCAAAGGATAGCCATCTTTACAAATTTTATTTATTTTAAACATCAAAGAATACTTTTTAGACGTTTCTATAAATAAGACGCGACAAAAAATAAAGTCCAAAATTTTAATGTAGTTACGTAAACTATCATAGCCATTTAATTCGGTCTATAAAATTTCTCCTTAAGTTCCAATGGATTAGAACAGGGTACTTGATTATCACTTATAAATTTATGAAATTTTATAGAAATACACAGTTTTTATACCTAAAGAACTTTACCGTCCATTTCCTGGATACTTATTTCCAAGAATAATACCTTTTTCTTTGTTTTTTAAGCGTTTATTTATGAAATTTAAACGAAGATAAGATATAATTTTCAAAGCTCCTCCGCCCACTAATCGTCCATCGAAATTGGCTTGGAATGAAATATTTGGTTGTGATTGCAAACGGCCTCACGGATCGGCCGATTGCAGAAAAAGACAATAAAACTCCGTTACAACTGGCTGACATACCTAATCTAGATCAAATGGTTCGCGAGGGGTATTCAGGTTCGGTGCAAACAATTCCTGAAAGCTTTCATGTTGGCAACGAAGTATCTTACCTTTCCCTTTTAGGTTACGATCCCGAAAAGTACGATATTGGTCCAGCATACTTCGATGCGTTGGCAATGGGACTGAACCTCAAAGATGGAGAGATTCCGTTGTGTTGTGATTTCGTAAGCCTGCAGTCAAGTCACAACGACATGGTGATGAAAGATTATACAGCGGGACGCTTATCCTGCAAAGAGTCCCAGAACTATTTAATAGCACTGCAGGACCAAATATCTGATTGCAGGGCCACTTTTCACCCTGGATTAAGTTTCCACAACCTTATGGTTGTGGAGAGTAAGCCGTTTTCAATGCGGTTGACACCACCCCACGAATTAATCGGTGAGGGAATCCGAAAATTTATGCCAGAAGACGAACAGTTTAAAGATCTGATCTACATTATAAATCAGGCGCAGATCATATTGCATAACCATCCAGCAAATCAGCAACGCAAGCGAGAAAACTTGGACCTGGTTAATAGCATTTGGCTGTGGGGAAACGGTAAAGTAGGAACACTGCCTTCTTTTGAAGAAAAATTTGGAAAATCCGGAACACTTATTTCCGCCTCACTCCTTTTTCAAGGAATGGCTAAGGCAGCAAACATGGATGTCGTTTCCGTTGAAGGCGCTACCGGATTTGCGGAGACCAACTTTACAAACAAGGTGGAAGCGGCCATCAGGGAATTACAGAATCAGGATATTATCTACCTTAATGTAGCAGGAGCAGAAGAAATCTCGCTTAAGGGAAATATAGATGACAAAATACTTACCATCGAAGATATCGACTCACAAGTAATTGGCCCGCTGTTAAAGGAGACAGCCCTAAATACCGATGTCAAAATGATGGTGGTTGTCAATCATATGAGTTCGGCGATTGCTGTAAAGTACGGAAGAGAACGAGTCCCATTCGTAATAAGTGCGGGAAATAGAACTAGTTCAGCTGATAAATTTGATGAAAACCTTCTTCATGAGGGTAGCAATCATTTCAAATCTGGTCCTGAGTTGATGAATGAATTTTTCAATGTGAATTAAAAATATGAATAGATTAGTCGTGCAAAAATACGGTGGTACTTCTGTCGGCAGTATCGAGCTGATTAAGAAAGTCGCGGAACGTATTGCTCGAATGCGAAAAACAGGGATGGATATAGTGGTTGTGGTTTCAGCCATGGCAGGCGAAACTGATAAACTACTCGATATGGCCGGGCAAATTAGCCCCAACGCAAAACGCAGGGAGATCGACCTTCTATTATCTTCCGGAGAACGCATCTCAAGTGCTCTATTAAGCATTGCGCTTGATAGTATCGGTTGCCCTTCGATATCCATGACAGGTAGGCAAATAGGATTACTCACTGACAGTTCACATACACGGGCACGCATCAAGGAAATCGATACAGAACGTGCTAAAAGAGTTTTAAAAAAGAAAAGTGTAATCGTTGTGGCGGGTTTTCAAGGCGTCAATGAGCATGGCGACGTCACAACACTGGGGCGGGGTGGGTCGGACACTTCCGCTGTAGCACTGGCTGTAGCTCTTAACGCTGAACGGTGCGAAATTTATACAGACGTTGACGGAGTCTATACCGCCGATCCGAATATTGTTCCCGGGGCACGAAAAATGGGCCGCGTTTCTTATGATGAAATGTTGGAAATGGCGAGCTTAGGAGCTCAGGTATTGCAATTTCGTTGTGTTGAATTCTGTAAAAAATATCATATGCCACTTATCGTAAAATCATCTTTAGTGCACGACTCTACCGGCACCCTGATCTGTGAGGAGGATTTAAGTATGGAACAACCGGTTGTATCTGGAATAATGTGTGACAAAAATCAAGCCAAAATAACTATAAAAGGTGTTCCTGACAAACCAGGAATCGCTAGTAAGTTTTTCACTGGGCTCGCAGAAGCAAACCTTTCGGTGGATATGATTATCCAGAATGTCAGCGAAGAAGGACACACGGATATTTCATTTACCGTAACTAAAGAGGACATAAACGAAGCTACCAAAATAGTTAACAAGCTAGGTAAGATTATTAAAGCGCGAGAAATCAGTTCCAATTCGGACATCTGCAAAGTTTCTATTGTCGGTGCAGGCATGAGAAGCAATCCTGGGGTTGCAGCAAAAATGTTTAGTGCCTTATCCGGGGAAAATATCAACATCATAATGATCAGCACTTCTGAAATCAGGGTGTCTTGCATTATTGATGAAAAATATGGTGAACTTTCTGTTCGTGTTCTGCACAAAGTATTTAATATAAGTACGGAAAAAGAAAAAAACGAACTAAATAATGGAGCCCAAACTGCCTGAAAATTTGTAATACTAACCAATATGAAAACGATAAAAATTTACGACACAACATTAAGGGACGGTTCACAGTCCGAAGATATTTCCTTTACCGTTGAGGATAAAATTCGGATCGCTCATAAGCTGGATAAACTAGGAATAAACTATATCGAGGGGGGTTGGCCTGGATCCAATCCTAAAGACATGGATTTTTTTAGGCGAATCTATAACGGAACGTTTCTGCAGGCTAAAATCACAGCTTTCGGCAGTACGCGTCATCCTAACAATAAAGTGGAAAGTGATGAAAACATTAAAAACCTCATAAAAGCAAACACAGAGGTTATTACCATTTTTGGGAAAAGTTGGGATATGCATGTTAGCGAAGCACTCTCCACAACTTTGGATGAAAACCTGCGAATGATCAACGATAGCTTAAGCTACCTTAAAAAAAACTGTTCGGAAGTATTATTTGATGCCGAACATTTCTTTGACGGATACAAAAATAACCCTGAATATGCCATGAAAGTCCTCAAAGAAGCTGAATCGGCCGGCGCTGACTGGATCGTGCTTTGCGATACCAACGGAGGGTCTTTACCGTCAGAAGTGGGGGAAATCTGCTCATATGTTAAAAAAACTATTAAAACAAAAATTGGAATCCACACCCATAACGATTCGGAGCTTGCAGTCGCCAACGCCCTTATGGCAGTTCAAGCGGGAGCAGAACAGGTACAGGGAACAATTAACGGATTCGGTGAACGATGTGGAAATGCAAATCTTGTTTCCATCATTCCTAACCTTAAACTCAAATTGGGATTAAATTGTATTTCTGATGAACAAATGCAATCGTTGACTGATTTATCATCATTTGTTTATGAACTGGCCAATCAGGCTCACTGGAACCATCAACCCTATGTCGGTAAAAGCGCATTTGCACACAAAGGCGGTATTCATGTGAGCGCTATTAAGAAAAACAGGGCCACTTATGAACATATCAGCCCTGAATCTGTTGGCAACGTCCAGCGTATCCTTATTTCCGACCTTTCCGGGAAAAGCAATATTATTTGTAAAGCCCAAGAATATGGGGTTAATGTTGACGGGGAAGATCCTAAGGTTAAGAAAATACTCGATACCCTTAAATTATCCGAACAACTGGGATACCAATATGAAGGGGCTGAAGCCTCTTTTGAACTATTGATGCGCGACGCTCTTGGGGAAAGAGAATATTTTTTTGATTTCGTTGGATTTCGCGTGATTGTCGAAAAAAGAAGCGAAGATGAACACCCAATATCTGAAGCCACAGTTAAAATTCGCGTCAATGGAATTCAGGAGGTTACCACCGCAGAGGGAATAGGTCCAGTCAACGCCCTAGATAAAGCAATTAAAAAAGCATTGGGGAAATTTTATCCAGAAATGGAAAACGTATCTCTGTTTGATTACAAAGTGAGAATCCTTGACGAAAAAAAAGGAACGCAAGCCAAAACCCGCGTGTTGATAGAATCGGGAGACCATGACTCCAAGTGGGGGACCGTGGGTGTTTCAGAAAATATCATTGAAGCAAGCTGGCAGGCTTTGATAGACAGTGTTGAATACAAACTCAGCACTTTCAGCAAATCTTCCCAAGGAAAGTAATATTCTCCTTGAGCAATAAAACAAAAAAATAAAACTTTAAAGAAAGCTCCGTAATAATTCGGGAGTTAATTTAGCAAATACACCCCCCGACGAAAGCCGGGGGATTTATAAAAGATTTTATTTTATAAAACTTTACACATCGTAATACATATATAACTCATACGGATGTGTTCGTAAGCGCAATTGATCCACTTCATTTTCTCGCTTGTATTCAATCCATGTATCAATAATGTCCTGAGTGAAAACATCGCCCTTGCGGAGAAAATCTTGATCTGCCTCAAGCGCATCCAAGGCTTCATCCAATGACCCAGGAAGCGTGGGAATGTTTGCTAACTCGTCGGAACTCAAAGCATAAATATCCTTGTCTAAGGGTTCGCCGGGATCAATTTTATTTTCAATACCATCAAGTCCAGCCATGAGCATAACGGAAAACGCCAAATACCCATTTGCAGACGGATCAGGAAAACGTGCTTCCAGCCGTTTCGCTTTAGGGCTAGGAGAGTACATGGGAATCCGAACTGCGGCACTTCGATTACGACTTGAATAAGCCAAATTGACAGGAGCTTCAAATCCAGGGACCAATCTCTTATATGAGTTGGTAGTTGGTGCCGCAAATGCGCATATTGCGGGAGCATGTTTTAAAATACCCCCAATATAATTTAATCCCATTTCACTGAATCCAGCGTAGCTGTTCCCAGAAAAAAGAGGTTCGTTTTTTTTCCAGATACTCTGGTGAACATGCATTCCCGTTCCGTTGTCGCCAAATAGTGGCTTGGGCATAAAAGTCGCTGTTTTGCCATAACGCTTGGCCACATTTTTAACGATGTATTTGTACCACATCAGGTTATCCGCGCAGTTTACCAACGAAGCAAAACGCATATCAATTTCGCACTGGCCGCCGGTGGCCACTTCGTGGTGGTGACATTCCATGGCAATTCCAACCTCTTCCATGAGAAGCAACATTTCACTGCGAATATCCTGAAGACTATCAGAAGGTGATACTGGGAAATATCCCTCTTTGTGGCGAGGTTTATAACCAAGATTTGGTCCCTCATCGCTACCAGAATTCCAAGTCCCCTCTACAGAATCCACCGCATAGAAACACTGGTTAGAATCATTTTGGTATCGTACATCGTCGAAAACGAAAAACTCCGCTTCCGGTCCAAAGTAAGCCGTATCGCCAATTCCCGTTGACTTAAGGTATGCTTCCGCTTTTTGGGCAATATTACGCGGGTCTTTAGAATATTTTTCCTTTGTAATGGGGTCGACAATATTACACAGCAAATTTAATGTAGAAACACTCATGAACGGGTCCATGATTGCTGTTGTGGAATCTGGGATTACAAGCATATCGCTGTTATTGATTGCCTGCCATCCTCTAATACTAGAACCATCGAAACCAAGACCTTCTTCAAACAAACTCACTTCCAATTCGCTGATAGGAACAGAAAAGTGTTGCCATGAACCAAGTAAATCTATGAACTTTAGATCCAAGATTTTAGCCTCGTTTTTTTTTGCGAAATCCAATACCTCTTTTGGGGTCATGCGAGTTTCCTCCTCCACTTTTTAGTAATTAATGATAAATTCACACTCTTTTTCTATGCGTAACTCAACTTTGAAACGATTTAGAGGGGAAAAGGGTCAATTCAAAAGTTGAAAATTTTTTAACAAAAAAATAAACGGATGAACTAAATTGCTTCTTCTCCCCTTTCTCCAGTACGAATACGTATGGTATCTTCAAGATTGGTTAAAAATATCTTACCGTCACCGATTCGACCTGTTTGCGCTGCCTTCATAATCGTATCGATTACATCATCAACCAATGCGTCAGAAACAACGATTTCCATTTTAATCTTAGGTAGAAAATCAACGATATATTCGGCACCACGATAAAGCTCTGTATGGCCTTTTTGGCGTCCAAACCCCTTGACCTCGGTCACAGTGATTCCCTTAACCCCGATCTCATTTAATTGTTCCTTAATCTCATCTAATTTAAATGGCTTTACAATTGCTTCCACTTTCTTCATAAACAATGGCCCCTAACTCAATTGGAAACATTTCCCTACCGTTTGAGATTGGTAAACAAATTCAATCATCTTAAAAACCTATACGGATCTGTAAAAAACCCCCAAGAAACAACCATAAAATTTGCTTGTTAATATCAGACAAACTGAAAAATAATACCAATCCACACCTGCAACATCGTTTAACTCGCCTGAGTTATCTCTTTATTTATAAAGCGTTGTGGATGAATGTTGAACGTAGCACAAGTCAACTTTTTTTTCAAATAAGACTTTCACCTTATTAATTTGCATTGTATAAACAAAAATTGTTCCAAGTTTACGTGTTTTTGATTTTTTAGAGAGTTATTCGTTCTCTTTGGTGAGATGATTGAGGGCTTTCTCCAATTCCTTCTGCTTTTCTCGGATAACTTTTTCATCGGGTCGATGTGGTACAGTGATTCGCTGACCGAAACTTACTGAACAATGAGTGAAGGGGAAAGGAAGGACAAAGCGGTCCCAAGTGCTCAGTTTAATTTTACGCTTCGCCCCATAGATCATGGGTATGAGTGGGGAATCGGTGATACCTGCAATTTGGATGGAACCTGCTTGGGCTCTAATTCGAGGACCACGAGAACCATCGGCAATAATGATAATTCGCTCCCCGCGACGGAGCACTTTGACCAACGAACGTGCAGAAGAAACTGCCTTTTTGAAGGTTGATCCACGAATGACTGAATATCCCATCAAACGGGCTAGCTTAGCCAGCAAGTCGCCATCCTTACTCGGACTTATCAATAAATGAAAATCAGGTCTTCGGCGTAAATAATAAAAAAGATAAAAAATATGCCCATGCCACAAAGTTAAAATATAATTTCCTGAAAGATTGCGAACGTAATCTTCCGTTTCTGGAGTTTTACTGGACTCGCGAATCGTCCAGCACCAAATTAAAATCAGCACATACAAAAAATATGGAAGAACATAATTAAATAGAAATTTTTTCATCCTGCCTTCGCTCCCTAAGGAACTCTAAAATGCGCATTGCAGTCCTATCAAGCACACCTGGTTCACCTAGTGAATTACGAATTTGAAGCAGACGGGAACGCAAATTCTCATGCTTTTCCGGATCATTTAGAATTTTTACTGCCTCTTTGGTAATGTTTTCAACCGTGGCTTCATTTTGAATCAGTTCGGTAACCACTTCCTCTTCAGCTACAATATTAACCAATCCATATAGTTTGATCTTAATGAGAAGTCTTGCCAACCAGTAAGTAATCGAATTGAGTCTGTAAACGATAACCATAGGACACCCAAGTAACCCAGCTTCTAAAGTTGCCGAGCCAGAAGCAATGATTAAAAATTCGCAACAATTCATTACGTCATGTGATTTTCCTTTTACTATTTTTATATCGAGTGGATTTCCTTTCAACCGTTCTCGAAAAATTTCAGGATTCAATGTATTCGCAACAGGCAAAATAAATTGACAACCTTTGACCTGCTTGCTAATCTCCGCCGCCGAATCGATCATAAGATCTAGCAGAAAGTGGATTTCCTTATTCCGACTACCTGGCAAAAGGCCGATTATTTTTCTATTCGGATCCAATGAAAATTCCTTCATTGCTTCCTCGCGCGACATGGATGTTTTTACTGTTTCTATAAAAGGATGACCCATAAATTCAGCGTTTACGCCTTCCTCCTTAAACAGGACCTCCTCAAAAGGAAAAATAACAAACATTTTATCTACTGTACGTCGAATCTTTTTTATTCTACCTTTACGCCAAGCCCAAACTTGAGGACTAATGAAGAAAAGTGCTGGACAGGAATGCTTGTGACATAACCTTGCAAGACGAAGATTAAGAGTAGGATAATTAATAAGGATGACCGCATCGTAAAGGCCACTTTCAATTTCACTGGCAAGTTTACAATAAACGTTTAAATAATGAGACAGGTCACCTAACAACTCGATAACGCCAACCGCTCCCATACGATCAATATCAAAAAAGGTCTTCACCCCTTCTCCGCGCATGCAGTCGCCGCCCAGTCCATTGAACTCGCAATTTGGGTCAATTTTTTTTAAAGCCCGGACCAAACCACCTCCATGCATATCTCCGGACGCTTCACCAGCAACAATTAGAAATCGGTTTGACCTAGCACTCATCGATATTATTATAAAATTAAGAAATAAAAACTAAATCAAGATAAAGCGGGTCATTGCCATAAAGCTTAAATACAAACTATAGACATATTAGCTTGGTTAGCCATCTCTACCACCCTTAACTGGTTAACAACCATAACCCTCCCTGCCTCCAATGCCAAGACCGAAGCCCCACCGTTTATCAGACTCTCGAGAGTTTGCGGTCCTATACCGGGAACATCATAGCGATAGTCTTGATTAGTTCGACTAACTTTAACTGCGATACATTTCCCACGCGATAACTCGCAACCCCTCTTTAATGCCTTATCCGTTCCTTCAACCGCTTCAACCGCAACCACCATTTTATTTTTTATTACTATAGTTTGACCAATTTCCATGTCAGCCAGTTTTTTGGCAATAGGGAGACCAAATTTAATTTCCTCTATTTCCTTGATGGAAGGTCTTCTTCCGGTAAGAACACCTTTGCCCGGAAAAACTTCGCCCAATAGTTCCTTTTGATCCAGAACGTGAAAGCCTTCTTTCTCTACTTCCTTGATAACTCCAAGGAGAAGTGTTTTATCTTCCTGACTGATAAGGTTTTTAAAAAATTTAACAGCACGTAAATCAAAGAAACTAGGTTTAAAAATAATTTTTTTATCGACCTTGCCCAGCATTACAAGGTCAGTTATATTTTCATCCTTGAATGTTTTAAAAATTTTTCCAGTTTTCCCTAGGCCGATTGAATATGCCTTATCAACCAAAGGTTCCAGATTTGAATGAGTTTCATCGGAAAAGGAAACTGAAACAATATATATTCCACTTTGGGCGGCTTGTTCAGCAAAATAGACAGGAACTTCTCCAGTCCCAGCTAATAGCCCTATTCGTCTGGATTGATCTTTCATGAAATAACAGGTCGGAGGAACCCCCTATAACGGATGTTCATTCCTTGGAGAGTTTATTGATTTCGAGGTTTGAATCGATTGAGTACCTGAAGTGCGATTTTAAGTGAATTTAATTCCTTCTCTACGGCCACTTTTTGCGGGCTTTCATTTGTCACACAATCAATGAAATGCTTCAGTTCTAACTTGAGAGGGTTGTCTTTATGAACAAAAATTCGCTCCACCAAAGATTCTTGTTTATACCTTAAAGAATCTCCGCTCATCTGGTGTTCAGAGGACGACTGCCGGTGAACAAAAATTTCCTGCTCCGTATAATCCAGAAGGATCGATGAATCCTTTTGAGTGACCTCAAGTGTTCTTACTTTATTTTGTGATACCCGGCTGGCAATAATGTTAGCGATACAACCATTCTCAAATTCTATTTGTGCATTGATCAAATCATCCCGCTCTGAAAAAACTGAACTGCCAACCACGTTAATATTAGTAACATCAGATTGAACAAGACTGAGAACGATATCTATGTCGTGAATCATGACATCTAGCACAACACCATCGTCCTTCATTCGAGCGGCAAATGGGCTCATCCGCCTACATTCCAAATATATCGGGTCCTTTACGATTTTAAATAACTCCTGGACCGCACCATTGAACCTTTCCACATGACCAATATGAAGAGTTAAATTTTTCTTATCTGCAAGATCAAAAAGTTCCCGCGCTTGGTCTAGATCCTCTGTACAAGGCTTTTCTAAAAGAGTATGGACTCCGGCTTTTAAAAATTCCTTTCCAATCGGATAGTGCAAAGAAGTAGGGACGGCAATGACAACAACATCCACCTTGGAAATAATTTCCTTGTAGTCGCTATAATAAGGAACGTTGTATCGATCCGAAATTGTTTTGGCACGTTCCTCATCACTGTCTACAATACCAACCAAGTCGGTTTCACGCATTTTAGACAACACACCAACATGGTATTCACCCATCTTTCCAACCCCTACAAC
>Ga0315336_1006596_pt1 | contig 11754 bp, 10 predicted proteins | sample ASW5metaG_FD_204512 | JGI IMG/M metagenome (GOLD analysis project Ga0315336, IMG submission 204512) | Ammonia-oxidizing marine archaeal communities from Monterey Bay, California, United States - ASW #5 | ecosystem: Environmental > Aquatic > Marine > Intertidal zone | place: USA: California...
CGAGCTGCTTCACGGGCGCGAGCCAGTGCAGGCAACAGGATGGCTGCAAGAATACCAATAATGGCAATTACAACCAGGAGTTCGATAAGTGTGAACCCTTTTTTCTTCATGATACTGCTCCTTTAAAATGAATTACATAGACCTTATGTATCCCTGCCACGGTCGGGGGCGTAGCAAAATGCACCAACGGTTGGTGCATAAAACGGGTGGGGTTGGACAGGAAGGCAGCTAATTGGATGCACGTATATTGGGAGAGGCTAGAGAATTTTTTCCGGAACGGAAAAAAAGACTTAATTACAGCTACAACCATTAGTACAGCAACTTCCATTGGTAAAGCGAACAACAATTCGCTACAACAAATTTAGTAACTACAACTACCAATTACAACTACAAATTAGTAACTACCGCAGTACTTAGTAATATAAGCCAAATGACGAAACTTGTCAAGTACTTTTCTTATTAGGCGCATAGTTCGTAATTGTTTTAATCATAAAGAGTTACAGCGATTACCGGCATAGTACACTATGGATATCGAGTGGCGTTTTGAGGTGGGTAGGGGTGGAAATCCGGTTCAAACAAAGAAAGACTGCCGGACTCTTGCGAGTCCGGCAGTCGTATTCAATTAAGCTTATATTCTCGATTAGAGAAGTTGAACAGCACCAGTGATGTGAGCGTTAGCTGCTTTCACTGGAGGCTCAGAGTCGTAACGCAGGAATTCTACGTGACCGTCCATGTAGAGAACGTTGGATCCACCAGGAATGTGGTTGAAACCAGACGGGTACGTGGAGTTTGAGTCGTACATGATGTAGACATCAGACTGAGCTTTGGAAGAAGCACCAGCGTTGTTGATGTCGGTGATCAAGAAGCGTTCGATACCTTCACGAAGACGGAATACGGTGTTGGAGTTACCATTACCATAGTCAACCGTCGTGTCGAAATCTTCAACGCTGTCCGCGTCCAGAGTCATGTCGGAATCGACACGGTTACGGAACGTGATAGCTGCTTGAGGATCGGTGTATGCGTTGGTCAAGTCAGTACCGTCGCCGAATGCTTTAAGCTGCATTTCGGTGAACGTAGCAACAGACTGAACTGGGAACCAGATAGCGTCGTTACCAGCATCTTCAGCTGTACGGAAGTCGAAGTCCGTTACGCCAGCAATTGCCCAGGAAGCTTCCAACTGGATCGTGTCGTACTGAGTTGGGTCGCCTTCGTTACCGTCTTTGTCGAATACCCAGCTGAGGTAAATATAGCTGCCGTCAAGATTGTTGGCGCAACCACGTGTGATATCTGGGTTCGTCGAATTTTCATCCCACGAATCATCATACAGAACGCAAGTCAAGTCATCGATGTTGGACAACGTGTTGCTTGAGTCTGAAGGACAAATCGTGACTTTGATGTCACTCATGTACTCAGGATAAATCGCGAAGATACGCGGAGCGAAGTTGTAGAGGAGAGCATCCGAGTCGATGTCTCCTAAGTTCGCCATGTTCCAGTATTCGATAGGACGAACTTCAACGCCTACTGGAGGGTAGCGTTCGCTTTTGGATTCCATTGCATACATTTTCAATGACAATCCGTACTGTTTGAGGTTGTTTGCGCAAGAGGCGCGACGAGCTGCTTCACGGGCGCGAGCCAGTGCAGGCAACAAGATGGCTGCAAGAATACCAATAATGGCAATTACAACCAGGAGTTCGATAAGTGTGAACCCTTTTTTCTTCATGATACTGCTCCTTAGAAATAAATTACTTAGGCCTTATATATCCCTGCTACGGTCGGGGGCGTAACAAAATGCACCAACGATTGGTACATATAACGGGTGTCTTGGAGTAGATGGAGCTAAGGCGTTGAGGTTCTTGTAAAGAGGGTACAGCGATGTGTTTTTTATCATTAATACTACGTACTTCACTTCGTTACTGCATATTCGATACTACGAACTACAACTGCAAATTCATCTAAAACTACAACTACAAATTGAACATATTATGGGCGATCCGAAATTGAATGTCAAGTTAAGGGCGACGGAAATTCCGGTCATTGGGTAAGTCTCAGTGTTGTAGTGGCTTAGATGGCGTCTGTTTGAAATAAATCCCAGGGACGACTGATAAAACGGGTTTGAGTTGTTCTTGCATGTGACGCGAGAAAACGGTTTCGACTATCCGGGACACTCATTTTTCTGATATGATCACATCCAATTTGGACCGAAATGGAATTGGACGGAAATGGAAACGATGGATAAAGACAATTTAACACAGCGTCGCAAGCCGACTCAGGGAAGAAGTCGACAGCGAGTAGAGAAGATATTGGATACGGCTCAAGTTATTTTAGTGGAGAAGGGTTTCGATGCCGTGACTACCGTAGCGATCGCGGAGCGTGCAGGAATCCCGGTGGGGTCGATCTATTATATTTTTCCTAGTAAGTTTGCCATTTTCTATGCACTTTATGAACGCGATCTACATAAAGTGAATCGTATCGCCAAAGGGCCAAAGCGCGATGACGCCGCCAAACGTGATTGGAAGGATTTACTCGATTCGACGATCGATGGATTGGGTACGTATTGGCTTAAGGAACGTTCATTTCCATTGCTCATCGAAGGGATTCGAAATTCGCCGGAAATGAGAGTTGCACGGATGGAGCAGGACGATCGTAGCGAGAATTACAATCTGGCGATGCTGGATCGATTAATGCCTGACATGGACGAACGGCAAAAAAGATGTATCGCACAGTTTATGGTTCACACGACGGTGCGGATGTTAGAACATGCGGCGGTGCAAGAAGATCAGGGTGAAGCATCGATGGTGGTCGACGAATTGAAGCGCAATCTAAAAAGTTATATCCAGTCTCACGTAGACGAGTACCAATCGAGTCGATTTTAAGGGATTCAAGCTCCCGTGGCGTGATCTGGCAGAGTCAATCCATCTAAATGGGATGCATCCGCTAGTATATCGAGGGTCCATTTCCCATTTTTGTAATCGCATACCGTCAATGACGTGTTCGCCCAATGGAAATCCGGGTCGGTGAAGGGGGCAATCTTCAATATTGTTCGCGCGAACCCTGAACAGACCATGCCGTGGGTGACGACTGCTATATTTTTTTGTGTTTGTCCTTCTCGTTCAACGAGCCAGTCGAAAGCTTCACCGACGCGCGCATGGAAAACCTCGGTACTTTCCCCATTTGGCGGTTTGAAGGAATCGTCTTCAAAAAAGCCCATCGCGTTTTCGTAGGGTTGGCCCGTTAAATCTCCGGGATTACGCTCTCTGAATAAGGCTTCGTGAATTAAGGGTATTTTGGCGTATGCGGCGAGGACGGTTGCCGTCATGACGGTACGTCGTAAATCGCTGGTGTAGATTGTGTCCAAAGGCAGACCGCTCATGCGATGTGCGAGGCGAGACGCTTGTTCAATCCCGGTATCGTTTAAGGGAATTTCGGCCCATCCTTGGAAACGCCCCGTCGCGTTGTATTGCGTTTCGCCATGTCGAATGAGGTACAAGCGCATGAACGTTTATCCGATGATACTGGTTGAGCGTGTGCGGATAGCACGTAGGGCGGTGATTAGCACTAAGAAGACTAGTGCCCAACGAACCCACGGCGATTCTGCGGGCATCGATGCGCTAATACTGATCACGTTTGATGTTTGAATCGTGCCGAAATTCAGGCCATCGGAAGGTTCAACGGAGAAGTACCATGAGTCTCCGAGCGTCAGTTTACCAATGGGTACTGAAGTGGAATTCAACAAGTCGAGTTGTTGAGCGTGATTCTTGTACCAGCGGAGAATTGTTCCGCTCTCTGTTTCTCCTTCGAAATCCGAATAATCGTATTCCGCGACCAGTGGGATGAGGTTGTCTAGAGCGGAATGGTTCACAAATAAGTTTGATGCTGTGGGAGGGATGTTGATTACGGTCACCATTTGCGTTGAAACAAGGGTGCCCATTAACGTGCCATCGGAGGGTTGTACCGTGGCATGCCAAACGTCGCCCAGGGTGGTAAGCGTGTCCGATACAGACAATGAACCATCGAGTGCAGCCTGATGTGCGGCATTTTTATACCAAAGGATTTCTGTGCCGCTTTCGGCGTCGCCATCCACATCGTTGTAGGTATAGGCCAATGTAAGCGACTGGTCTTCGGTAGGCGCAAATGGGAACAGCGCTACCCCGGTAGCGGTTGGCGTTGTATTGATTACGGTTACAGATTGCGACGAAATTACGTTGCCCAAGGCCAAGCCATCGGAGGGTTGCACAGTGGCAAACCAAACGTCGCCCAACGTTGTTAACGTCTCGGGTACTGTTTGCGAATCGTCGAGCGCAACTTGTTGCACGGAATTTTTGTACCATACTATTTTCGATCCGCTTTCAGGGTCGCCATCCGAATCTTCAAAGACGTATGAGAGAGTCAAATCCGCGTCGCGGTACGGTGGATCCGGAGAAATGGCTGCACTATTGGCACTTGGAGCTGCGTTCGTGATGGCGACTCCGGGGCTGGTTTTCAGGGTGTCGAAACTGAAACCGTCGGATACGCGGACCGTAAAATTCCAGACCTCGCCAAAATCAGTTTGAATCGAGGGAACCGTTACGATGTCGTTCAGCAAGGGTTGGAGGACACCGTCTTTGTACCAGCGGATTTCGCTTCCGCTTTCCGGGTCGTCTTCGGGGTCGGTATACGTCAGGGTTACCCGGATGTCGTCATTTCTACCTGGCATAGAGGGCATCACCTGCAGGTTGGTCGCCTCGGGGGCTCCATTATTTGTGTAATAAACGGTTATCCAAACGGCATCCACGCGGGCTTCAACGGAACCGGGTATCACGGCGGAAATATAGACGGCGAAGCTCGAATCGTTTACGTCGTCGACGGTCCAGGTCATACCCCACAGATTATTGCTGGCACCGTAGGTTTCAAAAGCGTCAGTTGTGGGCCAGGTCGTCAATTTCCCCAAGTTTCCACCATTAAACATCGAGGAATTGTTGTACAACTGAACTATTTGGTCGGTTACCGTCGAGGCGGCGGACGCGCTACGATCAATCATGACTTCAATACCGGTAATCGTAGAGCCAGTCGGGATCGAGAATCCGAAATCGCTGAGGCGCATGAATTTGGATGTGCCATCGAAGGTACCGGACGCAGTCGCGTAAAGTCCGTCGTCTTCAAAAGCGAACGTTGGAAACACCCAATCGGCCCCGGTCCCGCCATTGTTAATCCCGGCGCTTGGTTGATTCGGGCCTTCAGAATCGGAAAAGGAAAGGGAAGTTGTGAGGAAGGCCAAGACAATCAGGACATTTTTCATTACGAGTACTCCGTATTAACGATTTCGCTAGTATGCCATATAGCCGTAAAAAACAACCAATTTTTCTTCCTCATGGATAAAGTACGCGGTGAAAGTGAAGTTGTTTTCCGAGGAGGAGCAATTTATAGTGATCTTTCCACTAACAGGGAGGCTACGACAAATCATGACGGGCAAATTTTTCAGCGGCGCACTCATTCTGGGGCTTATGGTCACTTCATTATCATGGAGTGATCCGGACGATGATCTTGCGCAAAAAGTAACGATTCGGCGGACTGAATACGGCGTCCCTCACATTCTGGCAGAAGATGATCGATCGTTGGGTTTTGGAATGGCCTATGCTCAAGCCGAGGATTATATGGTGACGATCATGAAATTGATCCTTACGTCGCGCGGTGAAAAAGCGAAATATTTTGGCGGAACGGAAGCCAACATCAAATCTGATCTCTGGTACAAACAATATCGGGTTCATGAACGTGCGAATGAAACGTATCACCAATTGGATGCTGATTGGCGTGCCGTAACGGAAGGCTTCGCATCGGGTCTTAATTTTTACATTGCGAAACATCGTGATGAACTTCCTGATTGGGTGCAGCCTGTCACCCCGATAGACGTGGCGACACACGGCTTGGCGGGTGTAAGCCGATTCTCATTGAACCGGGGGAGGGTCGTAGACAAATTATTGGACAAGCTCAAGAAAGGTGAAACTGGAATCGTTGATCCGAATGAGCATGACGGGTCCAACATGTGGAGTTTCAGCGGAGAGAAAACGAAATCCGGCAATGCGATTTTGATGGGGAACCCTCATCAGGCCTGGTCGGAAGTCGCCACGTATTACGAAGCGCATGTCACGATTCCGGGCAAGCTCAATTTTTATGGATCGACCTTTATCGGTCGTCCCGTGTTGACGACGGGTTTCAATGATCATCTGGGATGGACGCACACGGTGAACTATCCGGACATCGAAGAAATCTATGCGCTCGACCGAGATCCGCAATGGTCCGAGCATTATTTATTGGACGGCGAATCTCATCCGATGACGTCTGAATCTGTTGAAGTGGAGTACACCGACGACAACGGTATGCCAGTCACGATTGAGAAGACGTTTTTTCATACGGAGTTGGGACCCGTTGTCCATGTATCCAAGGACCATGTATTGGTTCATCGGCCGGCGGCGTATTTCGAATTTCGTTTTTACCAGCAATGGTACCGGATGAATCATGCGAAGACCTGGGGTGAATGGCGCGAAGTCTTCGATGAATTAATCATGCCGATGTTCAATACCGGCTATGCGGATGACCAAGGGAACATTTACTATCGGTGGAACGGAACGATCCCGAAACTTCCTGAAGGATCGCATGCCGATGAGGCTGTGCACGTGACGAAATCGGAACAGATTTGGTCCAAGCTTCACGGTGCATCCGAACTTCCGCAGGCGTTCAATCCCAAAGGCGGATACATAATGAACTCCAATAGCGCACCTTACCATACGAACTTGCATGAAGTGATGGACCGGGATTCGTTTCCGGACTATTTTCCGGAGCCTCGTTTCAGTTTGCGATCACAACATTCGATGCATCTGATCCATAACGATGACAAGTATTCACTGGAAGAAGTAGTGGATTTGAAATTCAGTCAACGCGCATTGACGGCGGAGCGAATCAAAGACGATCTGTTGAATGCCCTCGAAGGTGCGAAATTATCTGAGTTGGAGAAAAAGGGAGTCAAACTTCTCTCGAATTGGAATAACACGACGACTCGCGATAGCCGAGGGAGCGTGTTGTTTCAGGAATGGTTGAACCGATATCGAAAAGGAAAACAGACGGCCGATTTATTTGCCGTCGCCTGGGATCCCGACAAACCGATTTCGACGCCGGACGGATTGAGTGATACCGAGAGTGCATTGGATGCGTATCGCGGCGCGGTAGATTTTGTTCAAGATACCCACGGGGACATCGCTGTGCAATGGGGGGATGTTCACCGGATTCAATTTGGGAGTAAAGTTGATCTGCCCATTGGCGGCGGGGGCGGCGATATGGGTTCCTTTCGAATCATCGGATATAAGGACGGGAAGGATAATAAGAGAGTAGCTCGGGGGGGAGACAGTTGGGTGTTCGCGGTTGAATTTGGAAAAGTTCCGGAGGCGTATTCGGTGGTTGCCGTCAGCCAAAGCGGTAGGGAAGAGTCCCCTCATTTTGCGGATCAGGCGGCGTTGTTTGCTGACAACAAGATGAAGAAAGCCGCTTTTTTGGAAAAAGATATTCAAAAGCACCTGCTTAAATCGTATCACCCAGGGGAAGAATAGGAGCCCTGGCCTGAAAAAGGTGGCCTTTATTTGCTAAAATAGGCTTGATTCCGAGCATTTCGGGAATTGTACGTCCATTCGCGATGTTTTAGGATTGGATAGCTACGCATTAACAACAGAATTGGGAGTGGCATATGCCATCGTGGTTTAAGAAAGTATTTTCGGGAGATGCGGCCAAGCCGAAAAAGGCCGCACCGAAATTCGAGGAACAAGGAACGGTGATTACGCCGGTTTCGACGCCTCCGTCGATTGATAGTCCTGCTTTGGGGAAACCGGATACAGCGGCTCATGAAGAGGAAGCATCGAAACAACGGAAGATTGTGAATGCACCCATCCTGGTTCCTGAAGAGGAACAATCCAGTTGGAGTGACGACGTACGGATCAAGGCGCAGGTAGAGGCTGAAGGGACGACGTGTAAATTCTTGGTGGATCGACCTGTGCTCGATGGGTTGTCTGCATGGTTTCCATCGGCCCAGTGGGCGGGCGAAGCGTCTCAGCTGGCGGCGAAATTATTTGATGTTGAAGGCGTTGGAAGCGTGATGCTTCATGAAATGACCTTTACGATTGGGTTGGCCGATGGCAACACAAGGCCGTGGGAAGATTTGGCTGCCGAGACGGGTTCGGTTGTACGAGAATTTTTGAAGAACGGCGATGACATTGTGTCTCCGGCGTTTCGTGATAACTTGCCGCCGGTCGAAGAAATTAAAACTAAAGTGCAAGCGTGCATCGATTTGGAAATCAATCCCGGTATATCCGGACATGGCGGCGTGGTTACGTTGGAGCGAGTCACAGGAAATTCCGTTTACTTGACGATGGGTGGAGGATGCCAGGGTTGTGCGGCATCGGCGATTACGCTTCGTCAGGGGATTCATACGACGTTTAGAAAAGCCGTTCCGCAGATCGGTGGAATTTTTGATGAGACTGATCACACAGCCGGAACGAACCCATTTTTTAAAGAACTGCCTGCGGGCATGTCCTGATAGGAAAACCACATGCCGAAGTTAGAAACATTCACATTAGAAATTAAGACGGGTACGAACCCGGGTCCGGAGAAACCACACTTCAGTATCAATGGATTTCCGTTGCAGTTTGAAGAAGTGGAAGGGACCACGGAACCCGGCGGGACGATGAACCTGATGGGCGAGACGCACAGCTTTCCCCATTCGCTTGCGTTGGCCGGCCCGGAAAACGATGCGCCGGATTGGGATATTGAATCGGTTTCGATCAAATATTTTTGCGCGGGTGCGGAGCCTTACACGATCAATTTGGGTAAGGTGACACTGGACGATAATTCGGATCTAAATATCTGGCACGAAGCGCCGCCGGTGATGTTTGACGTTTAGGAGGGTGTTCCTATGGCTGTTCAAGAATTGGCAAAAAATGAGTGTCTTCCGTGCAAAGGGGACGTGCCGCCGTTGAAGGGTTCCGAATTGACACCGCTTCATGATGAACTGGGCCACGACTGGGAATTGGTGAATGAACATCACTTGACGCGTGCGTACGCGTTCAAAGGATATGGGCCAGCGGTTACTTTTACGAATTCTGTTGCGGCGATCGCTGAACAACAGATGCACCATCCTGATATACTGTTGGCTTGGGGAAAGGTGGAAGTGACCATCTGGACTCACAAAATCGATGGATTGACCCAAAGTGATTTTTACTTTGCGGCGAAAGTAGAAGCGGCCTTTCAGGCTCAAGAAGAGTAATTATGCCTTGTAGTGATATTACCGAAATTCTGGAAATCATTCTAGACGAAAATGAATGTATGAAAGACTATGCCTTTGCTAAACGGACGTGTGGCCAAGGGGTCGGTGCGCAGGCATTGATTTTGGACTATATCCAAACCTGGCCTTTGGATACGTTGTTGACGATTACGGCCGACGAATTTTTGACAGAGTTTCCTATTGCGGATCCAGACGAAGAATTTTTGAGTTTGAAACATCTGTTCGCGATTCAAGGCGCGTTGGAAGTCTATACGGGGACCGAACCCGGTGGACGACATGATTTTTTTGCGGCTTCGGGCATTGAATATGACGTAGATGAAACCCGAATCGCCGGGCAGATTTCAGTGGACGTGGTTGTGGAAAAAATCGAAGCGTGCGGCAGTTGTTCATCCTGCAATTCTGCTCCGGAAGATAAACAAGCGATGGCACAGAAAATGGTCCGCTCCAGTCTGCGCAAGGCGCTGCGATAATCCATGGACTGCTATTCAGATAATTCTCCCTTTAAGCCGCGCCAGGAAACCGTTGGCGTGCAGGTCGGCAATATGGTTATCGGCGGGGATGCTCCGGTTCGCGTTCAGTCGATGACGAATACGGATACGGCCGACATCGCAGGGACGACGGAACAGATTCTTTCGTTGGCAGATGGCGGTTCTGAGTTGGTTCGCATTACGGTAAACGTTCACGAAGCGGCGGAAGCGGTTTCTGAAATTCAAAAGCGGGTGCGTGACGCCGGTTGTGAGGTTCCCATTATCGGGGACTTTCATTATAACGGTCATGTGTTGTTGACCAAATATCCCGATTGCGCGAAGGCGTTGGACAAATACCGTATCAATCCGGGCAATGTGGGGGCCGGGAAGAAGCGGGACCCCCAGTTCAACACGATTTGCGAAATTGCGCGGGACAATGGGAAACCTGTTCGGATTGGTGTGAATGCGGGGTCGCTGAATCAGGAATTGGTGATGCGGCGCATGCAGGAAAACACCGACAAGGAATTGGGTAAAGACTCCGAAGAGATCATCAACGAATGCATGGTGGAATCGGCGTTGGAGTCGACCGAGATGGCGTTGGCGACCGGGTTACGAGAAGACCAGGTTATTATTTCCTGTAAGATTTCGCGTCCTATTCATTTGGTGACCATTTATCGCGAGCTGGCACGTCAAACGAAGCAACCGCTGCATTTGGGTTTAACGGAAGCCGGTATGGGGATGCGCGGATTGATTTGGTCTGCTGCCCCGATGGGGATGTTGTTGGCGGAAGGGATTGGAGATACGATTCGTGTGTCGTTGACTCCGAAGCCGAATAGTGACCGTCGTGAAGAAGTGTATGCGGCATGCGAGCTTCTTCAGTCGTTGGGAATTCGTTCGTTCGCGCCGAGTATAACGGCGTGTCCAGGATGCGGTCGGACGACGAGTACGACATTTCAGGAACTTGCCGAGGAAACTCAAGCGTATATTCGTGAGATGATGCCGGCGTGGAAACAGAAATATTCGGGCGTCGAAGAATTGACGTTGGCCGTCATGGGGTGTGTCGTGAACGGGCCCGGTGAATCGAAAGCGGCCAATATCGGGATTAGTTTGCCTGGTACCGGAGAAGCGCCCAGCTGTCCGGTGTATATTGACGGCGAAAAACATTCGACCTTGCAAGGGACTCACGCGGAATTAGCGGTAGCTTTTCGAGAACTGATCGATGGGTACGTGGACGCGAAATACGCGATCAATTGAGGGATCGCCCCTTTGAAAATTCCCTGTGAGGTGATATAGTAAATCCATCGCAGGTGAATGCTGAATGAAAATCAAAAACCGACATCTCTTTATCGGAGCCGCTGTTTTTTTTGTGTCCCTCCTCTTTTTTCTTCCCTTTTCCGGTCGTTCTGAATATCAAAAAGCGTTGAAGGAATTGCGTGCCGACGGGTTTCCGATCACGGTCAAAGAATTCAACGAATGGAACGCGTTGCCGAAGGGTGAGGAAAACGCCGCGGATTTCTTGATGCCTCTCTTGTCTGGGTTGAGTTTGGAGGGAGCCGATGTTTCTACACCGATCCTGGGGAGAGGAATATTGCCTCAGCCGGGAGTGGCGCTCAGTGATCCGACGATGAATGCATTTGTTTCCGTAATCAATTCAAATATGAAAACCTATGATGCGTTAGTTGCGCATCCGGACTTTGATTCGTGCAGGTTTCCCCTAGACATTGACCCGGAGGAGCCCACGTCCTATTCGTGGGCCTACCAGGCGGAATCGCGGGAGTTGTCAAATCATTTGCTTGTGTACGGATTGTATTTGGCGGAAGTCGGTGAGATCGACGCCGCGATTCGGTGTGTCGAAACCATTTTATGGGTGGGCCGAATGCTGGGTCAGGATCCGACGTATGGAGGGTACATTTCCGGCAGTATGGTAAACCGAAACGGCGCTCGACTAACGGGGTTGTTGTTGGAGCGGTATTCTTTGAGCATTGT
>Ga0315336_1006597_pt1 | contig 11752 bp, 11 predicted proteins | sample ASW5metaG_FD_204512 | JGI IMG/M metagenome (GOLD analysis project Ga0315336, IMG submission 204512) | Ammonia-oxidizing marine archaeal communities from Monterey Bay, California, United States - ASW #5 | ecosystem: Environmental > Aquatic > Marine > Intertidal zone | place: USA: California...
CCATAAATCCATAGAGATTTGACAGCGCCCCGGACGCAACTCGAATCTCGGCATAATTGGCTTGAAAAATCTCGGCACATAGTTCTGCGCAGATAACTTCAATCTCTTCGATCGCTTCCAGACCCATTTCATATTTGTCGCCCGGATAGCCAAGGGAGGGGCGCGATCCCAAGCCAGCTGAAAGAGTGGCCTCAGCCCGCGGGTTCATGACATTTGTCGCCGGATTGAGATTAAAACAATCCTTTTCATGAATTTCACGATTGCGATGGATTAGGTGATCAATTCGATTATTGACTAAATCCGGATTTGAACCGGAAGTAATTTGCGCCACCTGTTGAACATAGGTCTCACTTTGTGCTGGCACCCAATTGCGTCTGATCAATGAGGTCATATTTATCTCCCTTTACGGGCTCTAGATAAGTCAAAAAATATGTTGTGAGCAAATGAGTATTCCTATTAACTAGACGTAGAAAAACTAGGGTACTAATGATGATCTCTCCGCCACGCCCAAGAATGCCAGCACTTAATGCGTTGCGCGCATTTGAGGCCGCGGCGCGCCTGGGGAGCTTTACCCGCGCGGCTGAAGAGCTCTTCGTGACACCCGGCGCAATAGCGCAGCACGTTAAATCTCTTGAGGGTTGGGCGGGAGAAAAGCTTTTTAAAAGGCTTCCGCAAGGATTGGAGCTAACAAGCCTTGGTGCCAGCGTCCTAACAGATTTTATCGCCGCTTTTGATCAGTTGGGCCTCGCAGTTCATAACCTAAGAACCAATGCGGCACCCCGCGAAATTCGAATAGCGGCTTTGCCAAGCGTCGCACAGCTTTGGTTATCGCCCCGGCTTCCTGGTCTTCGGGAGGCAATGCCGGAAATTGCAATATCAGTAACAGCTCTCGAGAAATCGCCGAACCTTAATCGAGAACCATTTGATTTGGCTATATTCTATGAAGATCATGCAATCTCGCCGCACTCCTTTGTTCTTGAGCAGGACATTATCTATCCCGTTTGTGCTCCCGCAATAGCTAGTCGATTAACGGCATCCGCTGATTTGGCAGAAGAAACACTTCTCCACGATATGACTTGGCAAAATGATTGGAAGACCTGGCTGTTGCAATTAGCGGAAATGCCGTATCTGAAAAAAAGCGGGCCAACATTTTCATTGTATGCACTGGCAGTCGAAGAAGCAAAAAACGGAGCGGGGGTCTTAATCGGACACGAAGCCCTTGTTCGTGCACATCTTGACAATGGGTCCCTCGTCGCCCTTTTCGATATGCCCTGTCGGCTAGAGAGGTCTCTGACAATACGAACAGCGAAACCGATCAACGCGGGATCCGTATTAGACGAGGTTGTGAAGAAGCTAATCCTTTCTGCATCGAAAGCCGCGTAAGGACCACTTTGACTTGATGACGGTCCGCAATTATTCCGATGGTCCTAAAGATGGGCGGTTCTTGAAAAAGTGAAAGTGTGAAAGCATTGAATAAGCCTCTGTCTCGATCACCCGATCGGTTTTTTTAAATCATATTTATAAGGCAAGTTTGATGTTAGAATGTTCTATTGGTTTAGAACAGGGTTGCGTATGGCTTATTTAAAAGGTTTTTTTGTTGTTGCGTTTGGGATGCTGCTGGCTTTACCCGCAATGGCAGATACGGAAGAACCAGAGATTTCAGATAAAACCGATCAAAGTGGAAATTATTTGATTTTGGGGTTAGGCCTCGGGTATGCCCCCGAGTATATAGGCGGGGATGAGTATGAGTTTATTCCTCAACCCTCGGTAAACGCAAAATATGAAAATTTCTTTCTCAATACTCGCGGTTTCGGAATAACTTATAGCGGACTTGGCTATAACCTTGTCGATGACAATGGCTTTAAAGCCGGACCTATTTTTAATCTGGATCTGGGGCGTGACGAAGATCAGAGTAGTGATCTGCGGGGCCTTGGCGATATTGGTACGACCCTGCTTGGCGGCGCCTTCGTCGAATATGAGCCTGGCAATTGGCGATTTACCGCCGCCGCCCTGTATGCGCTTGCTGGGGATGTGGAGGGATTTGGTATCAATGTAAGTGCCGGCTATGATTTTGAGCTTTCAAGGCAACTTATTGTTACTCCCTTTGTTGGATCCACCTGGGTCTCCAAGAAATATTCAGAGACATACTTCGGAATTGATGATGCACAGTCCGCCAGATCCGGATTGCCTCAATATAATGCCGACAGCGGGTTCAATAATTTTTCTGCTGGTTTTAGTACCCGATACTTCCTCGACAAGCATTGGGCGATATTGGGTATTGCGTCTTTTAACAAGCTTTCCGGAAGTGCTGCGGACAGTCCGCTTACAAAATTGCGAGGCAGCGATACATTTGGATTCGGATCGATCAGCATTTTGTACAGGTTTTGAGTAGAAGCTATTCCTCGAAAATGTAAATCTCCGGTGCGATTAAGCTTCTCTTTATCACTTACTTGGGTGCTGTTTCCGGATCACCCAGCGCAGCTCCCAGAACCTGTGTTTTCTGCTTTTCGTTCAAATTTTCATAATTCTCATCCGCCAACCGGACTGTGACCTGGCGATGGGCGAACTTGATGTCATTTTCTGCAAATAATTCTCGGATCCGTGCATAGACATGTTTGCGAATAACAAATTGATCGCCAGGACGGGTCATATATTTTACCCGGATAATCATCGCTGAATCTTCCATGGCATAAACGCCCTGGGATTTTAGCGGTTGCAGGAAGTCTTCGCCGAATTCCGGATGCTGCTGTAACTCAACGCCAAGTTTTTTAATCAGTTTTCTGACTTTCTCAACGTCTGTGTCATAGGTAAGACGAAGTTTCAATTTCATCATGACCCAATCTCTGGAATAGTTTTTGAGCATACTGATTTCACCATAGGGAATGGTGTTCAGCGGGCCCATATGATGCCGAAGCTGCAAGGACCGGATAGTAATGCGTTCCACGGTGCCTTTGACAGCGCCCACATCAACATACTCTCCTTTGCGAAAAGCATCGTCGAAAAGGAAAAAGGCGCCGGAGAAGATATCTCGGATCAACGTCTGAGCACCGAAACCGACAGCCATCCCGATGATTCCGGCGCCGGCGAAAAGCGGTCCAACATCCAGTCCGAGACCAGACAACGCAATCATCGCCGTCATGACGACGATTGTCGCCAGAATAGTATAGCGGATTAGAGGTAGGAGGGTTGCCATGCGAGTTGCACCGGCGCCGCCACCTTCCGCTCCAGGCTCTGGTTCAGCTCCGGTACCTTCGTCTTCGATTTTTCGCTCTATGGCGATTTTTGCGATTTGAAAAGCAATATATCCAGCGATAAGGACAATTACGACGTCCCAAACTCGAACCAGAGAGCTTTCTTCATCAAAAAGATCAATACCCCATTGGGCGAGAAGGAACACACCGGCAAATCCGAAAATTACCAGGAGAAGCCCCTGGCGTGCCAAGCCGACGTAAGTCAAGTCCCGGGTTATTAACGGGTCGGGGCCCGTTTCTGTTGTTTCCAGAACCGTCGGTTCGTCATCGTCTGACAAAATTGTTGTCGTAACGACCCTGGTGACGTCGGGGTTCTCTTGATGCAACTGGATATGACGTTTGGCCAGCAGGCGATCGATGATGACGGTGCCAATACCATAAACGGTTAGGCAGGCAATGAGTGTAAAGAAAAGTGCCCCCATCAAGCCAAGCGCATTTGGCAACTCCATGATTAAGCGGTAAACGGAGACAATACCGGCATATGCGAAATAGACGCCAAGTATATGATGCCAGCTTGCTGCAAATATCCGGACAATAAGTGATAGCTCTGAGGAGGGTGTGGCGCCTCGTATGAGCTTCGAGACGGCGTCCCGCGCTTTGTAAAGAACAACATTTATGAGCGTAAGGAAGACGACGACCATGATAATTTGAAGGGTTGCCAGTGAGGTCGGATTAAGACCGAGTTGCTGGAGCCATTCAGTCAGGCCGACAATGGACAACCCAAAAATAAATATTCCCCGGAGCCAGCTAAAGATATTACTCGCGTCGGCGTCAGACATATCCGGTATGCGGCGCATTGAGGCGTCTGGGGCGAGCCAGATTCTCCAGATTTCAACCATCAAAATAACCATGGCAACAGTGGAAACCCATTCAAAAATTGTCACCTCTTCGAAGTTACTATCCCCAAGAACGATACTTGCCAGAGAAATGGAAACGATCCCGAAAATGACGACCCCGACGGTCCGGCCGAAGTAGCGGGCCAGCAAAAAACACATATTGATACTGCGTTCTACGGGCAAGGCTTCCCAGATAGGTCTGGATTTGGCCATATACCATTTTAGAAAGAGTTTCTCCGCGAAAATGCCGACGCCCATGGCTAGAACGACGACCAAAACGGTCCACCACAAACCGTTCCCTCCAATGGCCGTATTTGCATCGATAAGGGTTTCCACAACATTCGGAATAACCTGTGGAACTTGTTCTAAAAGCGTTAGTAAATTTGTGCGGAACGAAACTACGGCCGTCTGAAAATCTTCCGCAGCACCTGGCCCGGCAGGGGCAACTGCCGCCTTCCTCGTCGAAACCACAACGACATCCAGACCTTTGGCGGCTGCGTCATCAATGATTTTCTGCAATGATTCTGTTGTCAGGGCGCCCGGATCTTCGGCTGTTTGTGCGGCGGACCAGACTGTTGATGCAACCCACAGCATAAGGCTGATGGATAGTATTTTAAAAAAGTGACCCCACATAACCAATCCCGCTCCGCAACAATATTTAAAATTTGTTTTCATGCGTAGTTTAAACGAAACACCAATGAATTCAAATTGATTGTCTTTTCGAAAACAGAAAACACGAAGCAGGTCATAAACGCCGCGCGAGAAATATTACAGCGAATATTTGCCAGATAATGCGGCCAGTCTCTTTTTTGCATCAGACATTAACTGTTGCGTTAATTCTGCTGCGTCAATTTCTTGACCAAGAGCGGCGGATTGTCCAGACCATAATGACGAGAAATCTGCAGATCCCGATGCTTCTGATTTCGCCTTCAATGGGCCCAACGCGGCGCCGGCCGTTGGAAATGCCGGGGCGGCGTCCGACATCGGGCCAATTTCCCGCATAATCCTATTCATCAGGCCGCGGGCCGGTTTTCCTGAAAACAGGTTGGTGATTGCTGTTTTATCATCTTTTGCCGCACGTAAAGCGTCTCGGTGCAAATCGCTGATAAGGGACTGCGGAGTAAACAGAAAGGCCGTTCCCACCTGAACGCCCGCGGCCCCCAGGGCAAAGGCGGCGGCAATCCCGCGCCCGTCAGCGATACCACCGGCCGCGATAACAGGCACGTTAACGGCGTCAACGACTTGCGGAAGCAAGGAAAAAGTACCGGCCTGTGCCGTTACATCCCGTGTCAGGAACATACCACGATGCCCGCCTGCTTCTGACCCTTGGGCGATGATCGCGTCACACCCTCTTGCTTGCAGCCAGCGGGCCTCATCGGCGGTTGTTGCGGAACTGATGATACGGGCGCCCGTTGCCTTTACGCGGTTGACGAATGCAGCATCTGGTAAACCGAAATGAAAGCTTACGATTTTCGGGCATACATCCTCGACCAGCTGACATTGTTCCTCATCAAAGGGGCGTCTTAACCCTGCCGCCGGAATTTTTGACGGGTCCAGTTCTAATTCCTCATAAAAAGGCGCGAGGCGTTCCTGCCAGCCTTTGTCGCGAGCGGGGTCCGCGGGCTCGGGCTTGTGGCAGAAAAAATTCATGGCGAAGGCATTTTGGCTTTGTTGTCGGATAATGCCCGCTTCGGCCCTGATAGTATCGATATTCAACATGGCGCAGGGAAGGGATCCAAGCCCGCCCGCATTGCTGACGGCAATTACCATTGCGGATCCATTGGCTCCGGCCATGGGCGCTTGAATAAACGGGTTTTCAATTTCCAGCAGGTCCGTTAATCGATTATCTGGCCACATCGAAATACCTTTTCTTCTGTTAAATCTATTTGAAGGTCACGGAAGAAATCGCCTCTGTAACACGGGATTTCCCCCATATTGAAACCTCGCCAGGAGCGATATTGGCGCCGGATAAATTCACGCCGGTTCCAGATGCAGTTAGAATGCGACCGCCTTCCGCGTTCCGTACAACGATGATTCCTTCAATCAGGAAGATGCCATAGACACCGGCCGAGGGTCCGCCCCAGAAATCTGTTCCCCGAATACCAATAACTGCCGAGGAGGTTTTTACTTCTGCCCGTTTGTCTTTCATTTTCCCGATGCCGCCGGAAATAAACCGGAATGGTCCTTGCGCGGCGTCGAGCAGGATCCGGCCGATGCTTTTCTTCGGATCATAGAGAAACTGGTCGATGAGGAGGGTGCTGTTTTCTCCAATGATCAATTTGGTATTGTCCACAAAAGTGATTTCGACGCGCGCTTCTTTCGCTGAGGAAATTTCGTCATTTTCATGGATCGCAGAGTTAGTTTTCAACGGAATTGTTTGTCCATCCCGGATAACATTGGCGCTATTTTGTAAGCGAGTGACTGTGCCGACTTCCGGGCCAGCCATCACCAAAAGAGGTGCCAGAAGGACACCGAAAAAAGCCATCAGTGTTACGATTTTTCGCATATCACACCTCATCCTCTGCTTCGCGATACAATCTACTGTGGCGTTTCTGTCCCTTCTAAGCAATAAAAATATTGGCCGAGCACCCGGTTAGAACAGAGCTATGTAGGATCACCATCGATGCAAGCGGCAAAGTCGTTTGCCAGATTTAGCAACAGTAAAAAATAGAAATCGGGGGTTTGCTCCAAAGAGGCTCCAATGGGGTCTAGCGTCCCGACGCGAACACTGCTTCCCTCTATGACAGTTTCTATTAGCCGGTCGCTAAACTGCGGTTCTCGAAAGACGCAGATGACGTCCTTATCCAGCAGTTTGTCTCGAATTTTCTGAACATCTGTAATCGATGGCGGTTGATTAGGCTCGACAGTTATTGAGCCGACCCCATTGAGACCGTGTTGATGGTCGAAATACTGAAAGGCATCGTGCAGGACAATATAGGGCTTGCCTTTTACTGGGTCCAGAATACTTGTGAGATCCTTGTCCAGCAGCTCGAGCCGGCCCAGCAAGCTATTAGCATTCTTACGATATATCGGCTTGTTGTCGGGATAAATTTCGCCCAATTTCCGGGTGATAATTTCTACCATTGTCCGGGCATTGTCGGTGTCGAGCCAGATATGTAAATCGTCCTCATCATGGTCGTGATCGGTGTTTGTGTGATCACTTTTTTCTTGATGCCCCTGCACCGAATGATCATGGTCACCCCAGTCATCGTTATCTCGAAGAGGCAGGATTTCCATGCCGGGTTGGTGTGCTATCTCGATCACTTCAACGGTCGGAGGAAGGTTGCCAAGGGCATTTCGGAGAAAATGTTCAAACGCGTCATCAATATAAAAAACAGCGCGAGCCTTCTGCAGGAGGCGCAATTGTGAAGGTCGTAGTGAATATCCGTGCGGGGACGCGCTTTGTCGCATTAATAAATCCGCCTCACCCGTATTTCCCATGATGCCCTGAACCAACGCATGAAGCGGTTTAATGGAAACGGCGATACCTTGCGTCTGTGATGCCATTGTTGGCGTGGCAAACCCAAGGAACAGGAAGATCAATATGACAGTCCGAAGCATGAAGAGGAGGCCTTAAGGGTTGTTGCGTGTGAAATAATGTTATGTTATATTATAACACTACTTGATGAGCAACCCCATACGGACGATCCATATGCATAATTGCACCGCACATAGTAATTGCATTGCCACGGCGCTGGCCGAGGCTGAGGAAATTTGTACGGCCAACGATTTGCGGTTTACCGATATCCGCCGCAATGTCCTCGAATTGGTCTGGACAAATCACGGGCCAATCAAGGCTTATGACATACTGGAGCGCCTCGATAGCCGTATCGCCGCAATTAAGCCGCCGACCGTGTACCGGGCGCTGGATTTCCTCGTGGAAAATGGTTTGGTTCACAAGCTCGATAGTCTGAATGCCTTTGCTGGCTGCAGCCATCCGTTGAAACATAGGGAATGTTATTTTCTAATTTGCACACAATGTGGCGAGGCCAAGGAGTGCTGTAACACGGCTTTATCGGAAGTGATTTCGGTTATCGCTAGCGATAACAAGTTTCAGGTTCGTCACACAACCCTGGAAATCTCCGGCGAATGTGGGGAGTGCCATAAGCCATGACCGCGCTGGTCTCTGCAGAAAATCTTTTTGTTATCCGCGAGGGTGACGAGATTCTGAGCGATGTCTCTCTGACCCTTGATGATCGGGATTTTATTACAATTATCGGGCCGAACGGTGCTGGGAAATCCATGTTGTTGAAATGCATTATGGGGTTCTATAAGCCGGACCGCGGACAAGTGATCCGCAAAAAGGGACTTCGTGTAGGCTATGTTCCGCAAAGGCTTGTCGCCGATCATACCATCCCAATCCGCACCCGGCGGTTCTTGAGTTTGCGTAAGAAAGCGAGTAAGCAAACCCTGGAGCAGGTGGCGGAGGAGACAGGCATCACAGAAATACTGGAGCAGCCGTTACATGTATTGTCAGGCGGGGAACTACAGCGGGTTTTGCTTGCGCGCGCGCTGCTTGACGATCCTGAGTTGTTGGTTCTCGACGAGCCTGCACAGAATTTGGATGTAACTGGTCAGCTCGCTTTTTATAGGCTATTGGACCGTATCTATGCCGAAAGGGATGTGAGTATACTTATGGTGTCCCATGACCTGCATTTAGTGATGTCCAGTACGAAACAGGTGGTTTGCCTGTATCATCATGTCTGCTGCTCCGGTGAGCCGCATATGGTGACCCGTGATCCGGAATTTATCTCCCTGTTTGGCAACGATATGGCGAAATTGATGGCCGTATATAATCATTCTCACGATCACGATCATTCTCACGACCATGGCCACGATCATCACGGGACACCTTCCCATGGGTGATGATTTTGTTATTCGTGCGTTGATCGCTGGCATGGGTGTGGCGCTGATTGCCGGACCGCTAGGATGCTTTGTTGTGTGGCGGCGGATGTCCTATTTCGGCGACTCGCTAGCCCATAGTGCGTTGCTTGGCATCGCGCTGGGATTGCTATACGGGATTAATGTCAATCTCGGGACGGTGATTGTCTGCTCTGCTTTTGCGTTGCTGCTTGTCTGGCTGCAGCATCGCCGGGTGCTGGCGACAGATACATTGCTGGGAATCCTGGCCCATGCGGCTTTGTCCATTGGTATGGTTGCCATCAGTTTCCTCGATAATCCACGCTTTGATCTGCACAGTTATTTATTCGGAGATATTCTAACGGTTCGCCTGGCCGACCTCTACTGGATTTACGGAGGCGGTGTTATTGTCATTGCTTTAATGATTGCCAATTGGTCCTCCTTAACTTTGATGACCATCCATGAAGACCTGGCGCGGGCCGAAGGCGTCAATACCATGTGGAGCAATATCCTGCTGATGTTCCTGATGACCATCGTAGTGGCTGTATCGATCCGTATCGTTGGTATTTTGCTGGTGACGTCACTGCTTATCATCCCTGCAGCGACAGCACGGCAACTGGTAACCTCGCCGGAGAACATGGCCTTAATGGCGGCGATACTGGGATTATGCGCCGTTTTTGGGGGCATTTTTGGGTCCATTCAATTCGATACACCCTCGGGTCCCAGCATCGTGACGGCGGCTGCTTTTATGTTCGCCGTTATTTCCTTTTGCGTTGCCTTGTTTTACCGTCGCCGTTTTGCCAATTGAGGGGGCTTAGCGTCGCGAATCCGCTATATCGGTGGCAAAAACGGGCGGCATCAAACTGGATTGAAACCAGGTGATAAACGAATAGATACTGAAGACAGGCAATCCCAGTTCCCGACGCAAGTCGGCGGCGTATGGGACCATATTGGTACATTCCAGCACGATGGCGCCTAGATTTGAATGCGCTGCAACAAATTCCCGCCCTGCTTTCAACATATCTTCGCGGGCCTTGTTCACATCCAGTGCCGTTTCATTATTTATAATAACCCGGGTGAATTCCGTGCCGCCTTCCGTGCCCATAATTGGTGTGTCGCGGGCAACGCCCGCGCCATCAAGATGGGCAGGTGTCAGCGTCTGGGCTGAGATGGTGAGTATGCCAGCCCGCTTACCTGGCGGCAGCAGCTTTTCCACCATGGGGATTTGCATGAGGGAAGACGTCGCAACAGGCACCCCGACAGCCGCTGCCAGCTCAGTTTGAAACAACGATAGAAAGCCGCAATTAGTGGTTATCCCGTCGGCGCCATCCTTGACCAATTCGCGGGCGGCGTCGATAAATGCGTCCAGCAACCCGTCGGCTTGTTTGCGAACGACTAATTCCGGAGACGCGCCGCGGACAATTTTATAGTGGACCGGAAAAGGCCAGGTGAGCGCATTCCCCATATCACCTGGAATCCGCGGAAACTGTGCGTCGAGCATTAGAATACCAACGGAGGCACCGAACAGGCCTTTACCGCCATATTGGATATCGGAACCGCGTGTCATTAGTCCAGCCCCTCTGTTCCCATGTAGATGCGGGCATACCCTTCTTTGACGGCGGCGGTTATCTGGTCCAGACGGCAGGTTATATGCCGTTGCATCAGTTCCCCGGCCTTGTCGGCGTCGCGGGCGCAAATCGCCTGTAAAATATTACGATGTTCATGTTGGGTGTCATTTCGCCGATTATCCATATCAATCCAGCGGAAAAACTTGATCCGCTCATTTACATTTTTCAACACGCGGGCCATTTCTGAATTTCGGGTGAAGGAGACGATGTGTTCATGAAAGATTTCGTCAAACTCAACCAGTTTTTCACTGGACAACGCGCCCCTGTCACTTCCGGTTTCCACAAGAAATTTTTTAACAGCGTCCAGTTCATCATCTGTCGCCAGTTCACAGGCAAGGCGGGCAGAGGCGACCTCCAGTGTGGATCGTAGCTGATACAGCTCGAAAATTTCCCGGGGCTTTAAGTCTCGGCAGAAAAAACCGCGACCTCTTTCAAAGGTAAGCAGCCCTTCGGCCGTCAACCGGTTGAGGGCCTCTCTCAGCGGGGTACGGCTGGCGCCCAGTTTTTTTGCAAGATCAACTTCATTGATCCGCTCGCCCGGTTTGAAGCTAAAGGAAATGGCTCGGTCCTTGATGTGATCATAGAGGCGTACAACGCTGCTTGATGATTTTTCTTCGGCCAAAGCCATAATTTGTATCCTGTACTGTATTCAATTCTAGCTAAGATATAGCAGATATTAAATAAATATTCCAAGTCAAAATAAGACTTTTTGAACGCTAATCGAAAATTAGCATTGACCGCCCATCGAAATTATGTGCAATACTGTATACAGTTTGAAAATGATATTTGGAGAAACCCCGATGGCCTCAGAAGGCAAGAACATGGCATCAGGCGCTGAAGCCATGGTGCGCATGCTTCAGGCACATGACGTGAAACATATATTCGGATTATGTGGAGATACCTCGCTGCCTTTTTATGACGCAATGTATAATTTGGATCATGGTATTACCCACTATCTGACGCGGGACGAGCGCCATGGTGCTTATATGGCGGATGCCTATGCACGGGTTACCGGGAAAGTTGGCGTGACAGAAGGTCCTTCAGGGGGCGGGGCAACTTACATACTCCCGGGGCTGGCGGAAGCGAACGAGTCTTCCATTCCTGTATTGGGCATTACCACAGATGTGTCCGTTTCGTCGCTGGGGAAATATCCTTTGACCGAGCTGGATCAGGGCGC
>Ga0315336_1006598_pt1 | contig 11751 bp, 10 predicted proteins | sample ASW5metaG_FD_204512 | JGI IMG/M metagenome (GOLD analysis project Ga0315336, IMG submission 204512) | Ammonia-oxidizing marine archaeal communities from Monterey Bay, California, United States - ASW #5 | ecosystem: Environmental > Aquatic > Marine > Intertidal zone | place: USA: California...
TGTAAATTCTTAAACCTTTCTACTAATTTCAAAAAATGCTCTCTTGTATATTGGCGTCTCATTTTTTTAAGAATCGGGTCCGAACCAGATTGCACTGGCAAGTGAACCTGATTGCAAATAGTTTCTACTTCTCCTATTACAGAGATTGTGGAGTCATCGAATTCTCGGGGATGAGGAGAAGTAAATCGGACTCTGCGGATTCCCTTAATTTCAGCAACTTTAGCCAACAAATCAGCAAATTTGAAACTGTATTTTGCGGGATCTTTATAACTATTAACGGTCTGACCTAAAAGCAGAATCTCAACAAAGCCTTGGTCAGCGGCTTTTCTGACCTCTTCTAATATTGTTAGGGCTGGTCGATTGCGCTCTTTCCCTCTTGTATAAGGAACAATGCAAAAACTGCAATGTTTATTACAACCCTCTGTAATGGTGATGTTGGCTCGAAATTGACTTGCTCTAAGTACTGATGCAATTTCAACAGGTGCTGGATCATCCAAAAATTCAGTCGCTACTAGCTGTTTAATAGGTTTATTCTTTTTGTCCAAATTATCCAAGAGGTCAGGGAGAGCATGGTACATATGAGTGCCGACCACTAAGTCAACAAAAGGGGCTTTTTGTGTCATGTTTTGAGATTCTTGCTGGGCCACACATCCTACAACGCCAATAAAAAAATTAGGATCACTCCCTCTTTGTTTTCTTATTTCTCCAAGACGACTGTACACTTTATGGACAGCTTTTTCCCGAACACTGCACGTGTTGAGGATGAATAAATCGGCTTCTTCTAGACTGTGGACAGGCACCATGCCCCGATGAGACAATAACCCTGATATTTTTTCAGAATCGTGTTCGTTCATCTGGCAACCGAAAGTTTCTATTAAAAATCTTTTCATTATTGGCTTTCTTTGCAGAGCATTCTAACTAAATGAAGAAGACCCACACAAGAAGGCTGATATAGTAAGGGAATAATTCAAGCATCTATTCTCACCTGTTTAGTTGTAGTCTCACTTCTTTGAAGTAGTTCCCTAGCCTGTTTTCTAGATGTTTCAGTAACATTTTCTCCAGCCATCATGCGAGCAAGTTCTTCTATTTGATTTTTCCCTGTAAGGGTTGTGATTTGAATAATAGTTCTTTCATTGCTTTGCTGTTTGTTTACGTGTAGGTGGTGAGAGGCCCAACAAGCGATTTGAGGAAGATGAGTAACACAGAAAACTTGATGCTGATTGGATAAAAGTGAGAGTTTTTCGCCTACAGTAGATGCAACTCTACCTCCAATTCCTGTATCCACTTCGTCGAAAACTAATGTTTTGAGATAATTTTCAGGACTTACAATAGATTTTAGAGCCAAGATAATTCGAGAAAGTTCTCCTCCTGACGCAATTCTGGAAAGTGGTTTTGGAGATTCTCCGATATTTGGACTTAGCAAAAACTCAGCTTGATCAATTCCCTTTTCGCTGATTTCTTCTTCTGTGGAGTTTAGATCTACCTCAAATATAGTGTTTTCTAAATTTAAGTTAGCAAGTTCTTGACCAATACTTTTTGATAAATTTTTTATATCTTGATGTCTTTTATTAGAGAGGTTACGAGCTAACTGGAGATATTCGGCTTCTAATTTTTTCTGCAAGACCACAAGTTCTTCAGTTTTAGTGTTGTTTTCAGTTAATTCTATGATTTCTTCTTTGGTGCGGGAGGCGTATTCCAGGATATCCTCTACTGTTTCACCATACTTTCGCTTAGCCTTATTAATCTCCAGTAGTTGTTCCTCTAGTATATCCAAACGAGCCGGATTGAATTCTATACTGTCAGCATAATCGCGCAGATTGTGGGAAATTTCCTCTATCTGGAAACGAATATCTTTCATCTTTTCAGCTGTTTTTTTGTAGGCTGTATCAGTATTTGCAAGTTTTTCAATATGTTTTTCAGCTTGATTCAAAAGATTTGATAAAGAAATTTCTTGCTCATAAAGAAGTTGATATGCCTGTTGTGAAGCCTGCAATCGATGTTCTGAACTGTTGAGAAGTCGGCGTTCTTCTTCCAATTCCCTGTCCAATCCAGATCTAAGGTTTAGATTGTCAATTTCGGTGATTTGATAATTGAGGTTGTCCAATTTTTGCAACCGGTCTTTTTCATTGATATTTAAACTATTAAGTCCAGATCTAACAGTTTGTAATTTGTGAAATAACGAGCCCAGATGAGCAACAAGATTTTGATTTTCTCCAAAGGCATCCAAGAAGTCGAGTTGGTATTTGGGATGAAGAAGGAGTTGTTGGTCGTGCTGTCCATGGATGTCAGCTAAAAGAAGTCCTAGCTCTGAAAGTAGTTTCTGCGTGATCATTTTGCCATTCACAAAAATTTTATTGGAACCTGACAATGAAATTTCTCTACAAATAATTAATTCTTCATCTTCTAGAGGCGTATTGGTTTCTTCCAGAGCCTTGTGAATGGGGTGTTTGGAGCTTACCTTGAAAATACCTTCTACTCTGGCTTTTTCGAATCCTTCTCTAACCATTTCTTGAGATGCCCGTTCTCCTACTAGAAGCCCTACTGCATCAACCAAAATTGACTTACCTGATCCAGTTTCCCCAGTAATGAGATTAAATCCTTTTTGAAATTCGATTTCGAGGTAGTCAATAAGCGCAAAGTTTTCTATTAAGAGGAATTTCAGCATGGCAATATGTTGATGAAGGATGAGTGGAATGTTTTCATAAGGAGTTTTGACAGGCCATTTAGATACCCTAAAGTAACAGCTGGATCCGATTTAGTAGTACCGACTGCTTGCGGGATAATGGTATATGAGCGATGGGTCGGTTACAATCAAGATCGCTTAAAATTTTGCTCACATGAACCTGGAGTGATAAAGATTGATGTTTGTGGTGGCTCAGGGAAATTTTGCAAGTTTTTGGTCGTTAATTCTAAGTAGCGGTCCTATAGCCCAATCAATACTAATAACACTGTTGTTTTTTTCTATTTTTTCTTGGTCTATCATTGTCCAAAAAATTCGTTTTTATAAGGAAGTGAATAGGGACTCGCAAGAGTTTTACGAACATTTCAGAAGAACTTCTAGTTTTTCTCAGCTGTATCAAGATTGTGAACAATTTAACCATTCGCCGTTGGCAGGAGTTTTTGTAAGTGGTTATGAAGAACTCAGTCGTCAGGTAGACGATTCTGCTAATTTACAAGAAAAAACAGATTCGACAGAGCCCTTAAAATTACTTCAAAATTTCAATGGTCTGCAAAGAACATTGGAAAAGGCAGCCCAGACTGAAATGACTACCTTGGAACACTCTCTTTCTTGGTTAGCTACAACCAGTTCTGTAACACCTTTTATTGGGTTGCTTGGAACTGTTATTGGTATTATCAATGCGTTTCAAGGATTGGGGGCAGGTGGGACAACTACCATTCAGGCTGTAGCTCCTGGAATTAGTGAAGCTTTGGTAGCAACTGCAGCAGGACTTTTTGCTGCTATCCCAGCGTTAATTGCATACAATCATTTTATTACTAGACTAAAAGTTTTTGGTGTTGAGATGGATGATTTTGTAGTTGATTTTCTAAATACCGTAGAGCGCAGTTTTATCAATAAGTAATACTTCAATATGGCTTTTTCTACTCTATCAAACTCTACTAGACCCTCTCTTTCTGAAATCAATGTTACTCCTCTGGTTGATGTTGTCTTAGTGTTACTAATTATCTTTATGGTTACTGCTCCAATTTTACAGACTGGCATAGAGGTAACTCTTCCCAAAACTAAAACAGTGGCTGCGGTGGATCCAGAACAGCGTGCTGTTGTGACCATCAGTCGTGATGAAATTCTTTTCTATCGTTCCAATAAAATTAATTTTAATGAACTTGGAGAATTGCTAGGTCGTGATATTGGTGATAGTAAGCAACCGGTTTTTCTTCAAGCCGATGAAGATGTTTCCTGGAAGACGATTGTTGCCGTGGTGGATGAGATTCGAGTTTCAGGTTATGAAAAAATCAACTTAGTAACCCGTCCCTATAGGCAAAGTCGTAAATAGGATAATTTGTGTCTAAACCAATTATTCAGTCCCACATTCACGAGTTCAGCTACCGAGGGCCAGTGGTGTTCTCTTTCGTTGGACATGTTCTTTTGCTGCTGTTTTTCCTTCTTGCTGTAAACATCTTCCCTGCAGGTGAACCTCTTTTGATTGGTTCGGGTTTAGGAGGAGGTCAAGAAAAAGATTTTGTAACGGTTGGTCTTTCTTCAGAATTGAGTGGGGGTTCTGGAATGTATAAGCCATCTGTTACACCAAAACCTTCAGCTTCCCTACCATCTACTTCTCGTAAAGGAACTCAAGAAACTAAATCAAAAAATGTTTTTGTTGAAAAAAAGAAGCGAAGATCTAGTTCTCGAACAGCACAAAAATTCAATAAGAAAACTAAACGAGTAGTTTCAGGAGCTATTCCACGCCAACCTGATTCGGGAAGCGGAGGAGTCGCTGGTTCTAGAGGTGTTTTGGGAGGTGGACAGGGTGTGATGATTGGTTCGGGTACAGGTGCAGGGGTGATGGATTCTTGGTATGCTCGCCAAGTAGAGCAAAGAATTGGCCAAAATTGGCTCAAAACCTCTTTAGGTAGACTCTCTCAGTCTGTACAGACCATTGTTAGTTTTGAGATTAGGGCCAATGGAGTTATCAAAAATGTCAAAGTCCAGAAAAATAGCGGTTTGGCTACAGTTGATTTAGCCGCTCAGAGGGCGGTAATGGCTAGTAGTCCCCTTCCCCCATTGCCGTATGAATTTCGGCATCGTCTAGTTAAGTTTACAGCCTATTTTCGATACCCTCCTAAATGAATATTAGAGGAATTACATGAAGTTACCAGTTTTTATTGTTTGTTCTCTATCCTGCTTTCTTGTTTTGGCGGAAGCACAACAGGCAGATGTGGCGATTTATCCGCGTCCGAGGGAGGATACTAAGTTGGCAGTAGCTGACTTCATCCCCTTAACGTTTGCTAGTCAAGATACACAGGCCACTTTGGAGGTATTTAACCAGGTACTTTGGAATGATTTGAAATTTTCGGCTTTTTTCCAAATGCCCTCTAAAAGTTTTTATCCTTTAAAGCCTCTTCGATTTCCAAGAGATGTGAGTTTTGAGAATTGGCAAGCGCCTACTTTGGATGTTGATTTTTTAATTTTTGGTAACTTGCAAGTAGATGGGACTCAAGTAACTGTGGAAGCGTACCTGTATGACGTTAAAACTCAACAGCAAGTTTTAGGAAAGCGTTATACGGTTTCTGAAAATAAGTTAATACGACGTGTTGTTCACGAGTTTGCAGATCAGGTTGTCTTTCAACTTTCTGCTGGGACAAGCAGAGGTATATCTAGATCTCAAATTGCATTCACTTCTCTCAAAGGGGATAGCAAGGAAATCTATGTTATGGATTATGACGGATTCAATCAGCAGACAATAACTGCCAATGGTGGGTTGAATAAGTTCCCTGAATGGTCTGCCGACAACTCTACCTTGGCTTTTGTGAGCAATTTACCTAATAAGAGTCGGTGGGAACTGTGGCTGCAAGGTTTAAAAGGGGGAAGAAATATTATTCCTGTTTCCACTTCATATGTTTCTTCTCCAGCAATTTCTCCAACTTCACAATCAATTGCATTTTCATCGCGATCTCCCAGCAAATCAGATCCAGATATTTATGTGACTGACTTGACGGGTAAGGGTTGGAGAAACTTAAGTAATCATCCAGGGATTGATACGTCTCCTACTTGGAGTCCTACCGGACATCAAATTGCTTTTGTTTCTGATCGCACTGGGACCCCTCAAATTTGGATGGTTGATGCAGATGGCTCTAATCTTCAGCGCTTAGTTACAGAAGGTGGGCACTGTGATAGTCCAAATTGGTCTCCTAATGGACGTTTTGTGGCATATTCTTGGCAAGCCCCCACCCGTTGGAAACATGATGTCTATGTTATTGAAGTAGCTAGTGGTAAAATTTTTCAATTAACTTCGGGCAATGGTAGTAGTGAAAATCCTCATTGGTCTCCAGATGCTAGACATATTGCTTTCCAAAGTACTCGTACTGGTTCCAAGCAGATCTTTATAATGAATGCTGATGGTAAAAATGTTAAACAAATAACTGCATACGGTATAAATGGAAGCCCTGCTTGGTCGCGTTATATTAAGCTTGTAGAGCAAGAACAGGATGCCCAAAAAGAGGAGGAGGAAAACAAATGAAAAAAAACTGTAGAGTTCGAAAATTGAGTGTAGGGATTTCTTTTTGTTTGCTGTTGTTTGTGTCTGCATGCAGTAAGCGATCTGTTGAGATGACTCCTTCTTCTTCTCCATCTCAACAAACTAGGTCTGTATCTCTCCCTGACCCAGATCATCCTTCTCCTACTGTTGAAATTACAGCGTCACCAAGTACTATCAACATAGGAAGCCAAGCTACGTTGCGCTGGAAATCTACGGATTCTTCTAGTCTCATGATTGATTCTGGTGTTGGCAATGTATCCGAAGTGGGTTCGCTGGTTATATCACCTCGAGAATCTACAACGTATACGGTAACAGCAAAAGGTCCTGGGGGAGAAGCTGTTTCAAGTACCCGAGTAACAGTTATTGTTAATCCCAAACCTATCATGGTGCAAACTGATATAGATAACCTTCAACAAGCTATTGATAGTGGCAAAGTTCAACCTGTTTTTTTTGATTATGACAAGGCCACATTAACTCATGAAGCAAAAGGCATACTTCAAGAAAATGCTCGTATTTTTCTCCAGTTTTCCAATGTGGAAATTGTTATTGAAGGACACTGTGATGAAAGAGGAACAGAGGAATATAACTTGGCGCTGGGAGATCGACGTGCAGAGATAGCTCGAAATTATTTGATTGAAATAGGTGGTGATGTCAATCAGCTGGAGAGCTTATCATTCGGAGAAGAACGTCCATTTTCATCTGGGCATGATGAGAGATCTTGGCGACTAAATAGGCGAGTGCACTTCACTATTCAGCGCTAGCTGTTTTGGCAAAGTTCTATTGTGGATGGAATTGTTAGATTTGACCCTATTGTTGCTTGAGAGTACACTTCGAGTCAGGGACGCGATGATGAAACGAATTGGTTTTATCTCAGCATTTTTTTATTTCTTTCTTTGTTTTTCCTTTTCAGGTATAGCGGGAACCAAAGAGGAAATCATTCGCCTACAAAGCGATATCTTGCAACTACAAAATCAAATTAGGATTGTTAAGAAGAGTGCAGATGAAAGTAATGCTATCCTGAAGGCGCTTCTTGAACAGTTAAACGACCAAATTGCTACCACAAATTTAACAATAGATAATTTAACAAAGGCTATTAATACCCAGAAAACAGGTTTTGCCGATTCAGTTATAGAACTTCGGCAAGAGATTCAGGCCTTGAGTATTAAGTGGGACGACACCAATACTCGAATTGCTTCAGTGCAAAAAGAACTTCAAGAAAATCAATTACAAGTTCAGTCTCTTCGTGAGATTCCCTCAGTTTCCCAAGGACAAAATATCCAACCTGACCAAGTATATAGTGCCGTATACAACGACTATTTAATGGGAAATTATGATTTAGCTGTCGCTGGGTTTCGGGATTTTCTCATTACTTACTCTGATAGTGAGTATTCGGATAATGCTTCCTTCTATTTGGGAGTTTGTTACTTTCAAAAAAGGCAGTATGAACCGGCCATTCAATCTTTTGATCAAGTTATCAAGTTGTATCCTAAAGGAGATAAAGCTGCTCCATCCTACTACAAAAAAGCTTTGGCTTTGGGAGAACTAAAGCAGGAATTAGAAGCAGCTGAGACGTTGAAAAGACTTGTTACCATTTTCCCTGAATCTCAAGAAGCGAAGATGGCAGCTCGAAAACTTGAATAGCCTTTATTTTTTTGTAGCCATTCCTTAAATAGAGTTCCCTCAGATAATATTCTAATGAATGTTTAGCTAATTTTTCTTGCGCTTACCATTAATTAGAAAGGGATGTCATCTTCGGTAAGCCCACTGTCCATTTCCCCACCTTTAGATGCTTGCTCTGATGGGCTGGTATGACTAGATGCTTGCTCTGATGGGCTAGTATAACCTTCTTCTGAACGTGTACCCAACATCTTCATCTCGTTTGCAACAACTTCAGTGGTGTAACGCTTGTTTCCATCTTTATCTTCCCACTCGTTGGTTTGGAGACGCCCTTCTATATAGACTTGCTTCCCCTTAGTTAGGTATTCGTTGCAAATTTCCGCAAGTCTACCCCAAGCTATAACTTTGTGCCATTCAGTTCTCTCTTGTTGTTCTCCATTCTTATCTTTCCAGGACTCATTAGTTGCAACAGAAAAATTTACGACAGGATTTCCTGTGCCAGTCTGTCTCATTTCAGGATCACGTCCCAGCCGTCCGACTAAAGTGACTCGATTTATCATGATATTAACCTCCGTTAACTTTCCCTTACTATAGCGTTGGCCTCTGAAAACTATGACAAATAGTTCTACATAATTTAGATTAAAAACGAAAAGTTTGTTCTGAAGTCTGTTTTATTAGCTGAATTGTATTTTTAATACTGTTTCCTTCTCTGTAGAAAATGATTTCAATTTTCTCTCCAGGGCGTTTGTCTTCCAAAACAAGATCGAGATCATCCCCTGAAGTTATTGGTTTCCCCGCTAAGGAGGTAATAACATCTCCACCAATTATTAAGGAGGTATTTCCATAAAGAACCCTCCTGTTACCTCCTCTAATTCCAGCTTTATATGCAGAGCTGTTTTCTTCTACTTGTTCGACTAGAAAGCCATTTTTAGGATCTAATTTGAGTAAATCAGATAATGTAGGGGTTAAGGATCTTCCCCTAACTCCAAACCATGGTCTCAAAACTCTTCCATGTTTCAGTAAATCCGGTAAAATTCTAGATAAAGTGTTCACGGGAATAGCAAATCCAATCCCTGCACTTTGTCCTGTCCGAGAGTAAATAGCCGTATTGATTCCTATTAATTCAGCACTTGTATTTAATAAAGGTCCTCCGCTATTCCCAGGATTGATAGCGGCATCTGTTTGGATCATTTGATCTATTAAGCCGTGATCTGTTTTTAACTTGCGCCCCAGTGATGAAATTATTCCAGTAGTTAAAGTGCGTTCTAATCCAAATGGGTTGCCAATTGCTAGGACCTTTTGGCCAACTTTAAGATCTTGGCTTTGTCCTTGTCGAATAGGAAATAAAATTTCCTCAGGGCAATCAATGCGTAAAATAGCAATGTCGTTTCGTGCATCAACACCCACTATTTTAGCTTTATGTTTGGATTTGTCGTATAGAGTGACTTCCAAACCGCTACTGTTTTTAATGACGTGGTGGTTGGTGACTATGTGTCCCTTTTTATCAATTATTATTCCACTGCCAACTCCTTCACGGGGAACGACTTCAAAAAACCAGGTGTATTCCAATGTGGTACTAGTGACGTTAACTACGCCTTTGCTGAGCATTTCATATACTTGAATATTAATGGTTTCATCTTCAGTCAAAAGACGATCAAGGGGCTCGGAAATTGGTAGAGCTGGTTTAGCCTGAGTTGATATTGGCATGGGCCAGTTCAACAAAAATAAAATTATTCCGGAGGATATGATGCTACTAGTGAAAACTATTTTCCAAAAATCACGTTTAGTCATGTAAATAAGATATTTGAAGGTTGTTTGTGTCGATGATTTCTTTGTTATTTTGTTGTCGCATAATAGAGACTGTTGAAAAGAAATTTATAGGTTCCTCGAGCCTGGGCTCGAAATTGGGTTCGGAAACCGATAAGTATAGCTCTGCCCTTGCCTATTGAAAATTCTGTCAAAGCGGTTCGATTGTAAAGATGCTTTTCTCCTGTCATCCAGCCACTTAAAAGAGGGTTTTCAGAATTGTACCGAACCAAATTAAGACCATTGTTTAATTGGAAAATTGGATCATTTTTAAAAAATATAGCTGCCTCATTTGGCATGCCATATCCAATAGGATGTCTGTTGTTGACATTTACTCGGAGCAGAGACCCAGGAATATAAAACTCTTCGGTAGAAAGATCTTGAGTTACATTTTCAATTCCAGTTTCCCAGTAGGTTAAAGGGATTTGAGCTGACTTTCCCAGAAAAAGTAATGTTCCCCCGGATTCGGCAAAATTTTTAAGTTGTTTCAATCCTTTTTCTCCAATTCCACCTTGGTATAATTCAGGATAGGGTTCCTTCAATCCTTCCATAATTTCAAGAGGATCCTGATGAGGAATGACAATAATATCGTGATATGACAGATTGTTATTTTGAATAGCTTGGTTATTTAGAGAATCGTACGGAAATTCAAAGCGTTCTAGAATCCATCTTGTCCATCCCTCATCTATTGCTTCAGCGTATCCTTGGTAAAGCCCTATTTTGGGCAGATGAATTTTCTGCCAAGCTAGTTGCGGGCGTTTTTTGATTTTTAGTACAGAAATTGGAATATCTTTGAGTAAGTTTCTAGTATCAATTTGTGACTGTGACACTCTGGATATTAAAGTTCCTGTTGGGAATTGTTGATTGTCAACAGCAAAACCATTAGGAGTCCAATAAACAGGAGAGTTCTGTTTGAGTAAACGATTGGTCAAACGGGCAAATGCATTATTAGAATGCGAAAAAACCCAATAGTTCCCTTCTCCTTTTAGACGATTGAAAGAAGGTGAAATCTTTTGATTTTGTTTCAGTTCTACATCGAATGGTGTATTAGTTTGATAAATTTCAACCCCCATTTGAATGCCTAGGGTTTGGGCGGTGACATCGTAAGGTATCCGCAAATGCTTACTGCCATATTCTTGTATTTTAGGATAGTCTTGAATTTCTAACATTGTTTTAGCAAAAGAACTATAGGGCTGTTGCATTAAAACTACCCAACTTCCAGCGGGAAACTGCTGTCGTCCCTCTGTTCCAAAAGGGGGAGAAACCCAAGTAGAAGAACTTGTGTTAAAGGATTCTGAAGCAATGTGAATTTCGACTGATCCAATTGTTAAAACTTCGAGGATGTCAGATACATTTTGGATATTTTTTTGATCTGAAGGAATTATAAATGCGTAGGGATGAGATTGTTTAATAGCGTTAAAACCTACTTGATAAAAATCGTTTAACCATGATCTTCTGTAGCGAGCGGCATTCAGCAAAGTAGTCATTACACAAATTTTTTCGTAGTCAATAACATCACGCTGATGCCAGAATCCACCCTTCCAAGGAATAGGATAATTCCAGCGAGAGGTTTGCACATTGTAGTTTCTTCCAGATGTAAGATTTTCTGGATGAATATTTAGAGGAGTAGCTAATGCAGTTCCAGCTGCCTCAAGCAGAATTCTAATTCCACCGTGGTAGTTAGGATAGGCGCGTGCTGGGGTATATGCATCATAAATAGCATTAGTTACTACCCCTTGTTTCCCCGCTGTTATCAGAGATGAAAATAGGGCTCCTCCTAATTTTACTATTCCAGCTTGAAGAATTGGATCAACATTTGGATCAATGGGATCTATATATGGAGGAACAAACATCCGGGCTCCGTGAGGACCCATTTGATGAACATCAACTACTATTTGAGGATGCCAGATGTTATGAATTTTCTGAACAACTAAGCGAGTCTCTTTTTGGGTAAACATGAACCAGTCACGATTATTATCATGGCCTGTATAGGGGTGGTATAGCCACGGAGGGGCAGTTCCTTCTGCTGGTGTTCCTAATGTTTGTTGGTACCAATCGTCTACGATATCAACTCCATCAGGATTAACTGATGGAACTAGCAAGAGAATAACAT
>Ga0315336_1006599_pt1 | contig 11751 bp, 9 predicted proteins | sample ASW5metaG_FD_204512 | JGI IMG/M metagenome (GOLD analysis project Ga0315336, IMG submission 204512) | Ammonia-oxidizing marine archaeal communities from Monterey Bay, California, United States - ASW #5 | ecosystem: Environmental > Aquatic > Marine > Intertidal zone | place: USA: California...
CAGCGCTGGTCGCGTTGCCGCCATCGCCGCCGCCGCTACCGCCGCCACCGCCGCCAGCGCTGGTCGCGTTGCCGCCATCGCCGCCACCGCTGCCGCCGCCACCGCCGCCAGCGCTGGTCGCGTTGCCGCCATCGCCGCCACTGCTACCGCCACCCCCGCCGCCAGCGTTGGTACCGCTGCCGCCGTTGCCGCCCCCGCTACCGCCGCCGCCGCCGCCCGCGTCGACGCCCGCGAGACCATTGCCACCGCCGGCACTGCCACCGCTGTTGGGATTGTCACCACCGTCGCCGCCATCGCCAGCATTGTCGCCCCCGTCGCCGCCGCCGGCATCATCGTTGCCACCGCCACCGCCGCCGCCAGCGTTGTCGCCCCCGTCGCCGCCGCTGGCAGAATTGTCGGCACCGCCGCCGCCGCCGCCACCATTGTCGCCACCTTCGCCGCCGCTGGCATTATTGTCGGCACCACCGCCGCCGCCGCCAGCGTTGTCGCCCCCGTCGCCGCCGCTGCCTTGATTGTCGGCACCGCCGCCGCCGCCGCCACCATTGTCGCCACCGTCGCCGCCGCTGGCATTATTGTCGCCGCCGCCGCCGCCGCCACCGCCGTCGCCGCCGTTCGCGGTCGCGTCGCGATTCCCTTCATCCTGAAAGCCGACGCCAACATGCCGGCCGATATAAAACCCGCCCCAATTCGCCTTGGGAGCAGGCGCATAGCTTCTGCCCGCGGTCTCATATCCACCGGCAAGGGCAAGGCTGCTCGTCGTGCCCATCAATGCGGCCGTCGCGATCAGTGTCTTCCAATGCTTGGTCATGTCCCCGCTCCCCCGGGCGCGTTATCGATGGCGGATCTTAGAGTCCTACTACCGCAATCATTTCAGACGGCGCGGCGGCAGTCCCGAGAAAATCGCTGATTTCGTCGCAGAATTATTTGGGATGTGACTTATCAGCCACGGTTGGCGGCCGGGTTGCCGTCACACCTGTGGTTTGCGGTCCGTTCAACGCCTACATTGGCGATCTGCTCGCCGGCGCTTTGAGCGGCCTCTAATCAAGCGGCCCCGGGCTCCCCAGGCCCCGGTTGTAGCCGGGCCGATGGAGTGCCAGACTGGGCCTGAAATCCACTCGATTTGGAGGCGGGCCCAGTGATTACCAAGGAAATGTACAGGCAATATATCGCGGATTTTAATGCCGCATGCGCGGGCGACGGCACAGGGTTCGGGGCCTTTTACGACAAATACTACGAGCCGGACGCTGTCTTCGAATACATCCCGATGGCGGAAAAAAATAAGGGCAAGGCGATAACCGTATCCTTCTGGGAAAAAGTACACGGCCTAATGGAAGAAAAAATCCAGGATCACACGACCCTTTTGATCGATGAGAAACATGTCGCCACGGAAGCGCCCATCGATTTCCGTTGCAAGAAGGACCTGGAATGGGTCGGCGTGAAGCACAAAGCTGGCACGTCATTTCGGTTGATGATGGCTGGATTCTATCACGTCAGCCCGAACGACAAGTTCGAGTATGTCCATGTCTACTCGATTTATAATCCGGCTTATCGGCCGGAATAACACAACGCCGCTGCACTGTTGAAAGACCAGCCGATTGGTCCCTTTGGGCTGACCCGGCCCCGAGACACGGCGGGCTGTAATTCGGCGCAGCGCGCCAACTGTGTCGCTATTGCAACGGACGTGCAGAAAAGCAACGCCTAGAGCCCGTATTGTGTCGACACCCATGGCCCGGGCAGTTACTTCATCAAAGAAAGCCGCCAGACACCTTCTCGATACCGTGAGTACCGGGTGGCATGACGATGCAGGGACGAAACCGATTGAAGACATTGGCGGTTAGCGCCGCCATGCTCGTCCTTGCGGCGAATTCGGCCTCTGCGGGCGGTTACATCCAGACCCTGGGGATAGGTCAAAAGTCGTCGAGCTTGGCGGGTGCCGTAACCGCCACGGCGGACGATTTCGACGCCTTCTACACAAACCCGGCTGGAGCGGCGAACTTCGATACGCCGTTGATTGGCGGGGCCGTGAAGGTGGTCAGCAGCCTGCCTTACGAATTCGAGGACGGTGCGGGCAACAAAGTCGTCGATACGCTGCAAGGCCAATCGGTGGGACTTTTGCCCGCCAATGGCGCCTATTTGCCGATGATTCCGGGCAGCGTGGTGGCGGGTTTCGGCATCGGTGCGCCCTTCGCGCTCGCGGTTGATTTCAAGGATCAACCTTTCGGGCAAATCAGGGCGAACGAAGACGCCGCCGACTTCGAGCTGATCTATGTGGAAGCCTCCCCGCTAATTGCCGTCAAGTTGACCGACTGGCTCAATGTCGGCGCGGCCGTCAATTTCGGCATTGCCAAGCACTTCAAGCAGACCATTCGGTTCGACGATCTCGCCGGATTGGGCATTGCGGGCACTTACTATTTGCAGACCGACGACGACGTACCGGTGCCGATGGCGCCCTGGGGCTTCGCGACTGACCCCAGCGCGATCACCTTCACGCTGGGCGCCCAGGCTCAGGTCACGCCTACCTTGAAATTCGGCATCACCTACCGCGAAGAGACGCCGAACAAGTTCGAAGGCCAAGTCCGATTGTTCACGCAAGTTCCGCTGTTGTTCGGCCGCAGGGACGTGAGCGCCTGTGTCGGGCCGCCGGAGCAGGCGGGGGTATGCGACTTGAACTTCGGCATTGACCGCTTCGAAGTCGAGATGGAGCTGCCGCGCCACCTGCAGTTCGGCTTTGCCTGGCAGGCGATGCCCAATTGGGAGCTCTCCTTCGACGCGCAATGGACGAACTGGTCTGCAGCCAAGGGCTTCGGCTCGCCGCAGGTTCAGAATTTCACCCAGAGCCAATCGGTCGATCCCTTGACCAACTTCACAGTGGGCGTGGGAGGATCGTTGAATGTGCTCACGCTGCTGCCCCGCGCGCTCGGGCAAATCCCGCGCGGCATCGACAGGACTTTCACCGATTTCGAGGCGAAGGACGCCTGGTCGTTCATGGTGGGCTCCAAGTTCGACCTCAACGACACCTGGTCGTTCCTGAGCGGCTACCAGTATGACCAGCAACTGGCCGAAAAGCATTACGTGGCCGATCCCGCCAAGCACTACATTACGGGCGGTATAGAACTCACCATGCCAACCGAGCGGGGCGAGTGGACCTTTGATCTCGGCGGTCAACTCGTGCTGTACGAAGACGATGTCATCCCGGTCGGCCAAAGCACGACGCTCGGCGGGCTGGGACCCAATGCCTCGCTTGGCGGCTTCAGCAACGGGCCCAATCCCGGCAACAACGCCATCACGCCCACCAATGCGGTCGGCGCCGGTATCAACGAGGATAGGTTCGAAATCGGCGGATATATCTGGACCGTCGGCGCCTCGGCGACGCTGCGCATGTGACTGCTGAGCGGGTCCCGCTCTGGGCTTCGGCAAGACTCCGAATCTGCTAGGAACCGGTCCTAGGCGACCAGCTTCTCGACGGAAGCGAAGCGGCTGAGACCCAGCCAGGTTTGCATGGCTTTTTGCAGTTCCTTCTCCCCCGTCATCATCAGACGGGGGGTCTTGCTGGCGTCCGCGACGGTCTCCATCCCCATCCAGATCGCGGTCATGGTGCGCAGATCCGTATTCACATAGAGGTCGACGTCAAAACCCGGATCGACCGAGCACAGGTCGACCTCCTTGCCGGGCTCCACGATCAGCCAATATCTTCGCCGTGCCGCCGGGAGCTCGGGATAGCTGAATTGGATCACGCTGCGGCTTGGGGGCATGGGCTCGGTGTTGAGATTGCGCCGCATGTCCCACATCAGCAATTCGGGATCGAGGTTCTCCAGGGTAGGCGCGCTTTCGATCCAGCGCTGGCCCCAGCTTCCGATGGCGCCGATCACGGGCTCCAGTTCCCTACCCGCGGGCGTGAGCTTGTACTCGAAGATATCCGGCTCGCCCGCCACCGCGCTGCGCTCGACGATGCCGGCGGCTTCCAGGTCGCGGAGCCGCTTGGAGAGCAATGCGGGCGACATCCGGGGCACGCCGCGGCGCAGATCGTTGAACCGGGTGGAACCGGCGATCAACTCGCGCACCACAAGAACGGTCCATCTCGTACAGAGCGTCTCCGCGGCCATGGCTACGGGACAAAACTGCTTGTAACTGCCGTCGGCCATTTTCTCCTCCAGCCAGGTGGTCCGGGTATTCCTGATGCCTGGAATGTAGGCAGGCGCGGTGCCGCGGACCAGTACGGCACCAGTACGGCACCAGTACAGTATCTGTACCGGGTCGATTCAGTTTGTGTACCGGTATCGCCATGGCGCGGCACGGCGAGCGCAACCACATGCAGGCCATCGGCAGACGCGGCACAGGCAACGGACACGGGAGAGAGACCATGAACCCTGCGACAAAAGACAAATTCTTGAGAATTGCGCTCGTCACCTTCGGCACGATCTTCTTCTTCATCTACCCCCTCGGCATGTTGTGGCCGTCGGGCTGGGTCTGGCACGGGGGCGAGGGCGCCTACTATCTGCAGATGATTTGCGGCGTGTACGCCGTGTTAGGCGCCTATCTGATCGCCGCCGCCAGGAACCCTGACGAAAACCGCAGCCTGATCGGATTCACGATCTGGTCGAGCGTGGTCCATGCCGGCATCATGGGCATCCAGGCGATCACCGACGGCCATGAGATTGGCCATCTGGTTGGCGACGTTCCGGCACTCTTGCTGGTGGCGGGCGTGCTTTGGTTCCTGTCGCCTTCGCCGGCCACCGCCACGGCCACGCGAACGGCATAGCCGGCATGCCATGAAGTGCAACAAGGCCGCGGCGCCCCCGCGGCCTTGTTGTGGGCTGTCGACTGGAAGGAAGATGCGGGTGATCCGTTCGCCGGGGCTTTGAACGCTAGGTCGCCAACCGATCGGTTGGCCTTGCTTGACGTCCGCTTAGCAGCGCAAAGCGGACCCCCAGAACTGCAGTGCGTGACGTCCTGTCATGACCCAAAGCGGACATAAATCCTGAAATGATTGCGGGTCCCGGCTAGCGATACGCTAGATGTTCGACCTCGCACTCGGGTTCGATCTCAAGAGACTAATTAAACTTGTCCCCGCGGATAACGCGGACATCGCTGACGGTGATAATACCGATCTGGCGCGACACAAGCTCGAACAGTGGTTCCAACAACTCGTCTTCCCGGCTTTCGTCCACAACGCAAAAAATCAGTACCGCGGAACTGATACGTCGCGCATGACTATCACGTTGCCACAGTCCAACGTTGCCGCGGCCGGAGATGGCGGGAATGACTGTATAGCCTGAGACATCGTGCTCATCGAAGATCGCGATGACCCGGCTAACCAGCGGGGCCTCTACTATGATGTCGATGCGCTTTTTCCGGAAGGATTTCATGGGTGCTTAGTGCAAAAGAGAAGCGGCGTGGACGTAGAGTGGAATGCCGATGGCGAGATTGAACGGAAAGGTCACGCCGAGCGTGAGCGCCAGAGATATCGAAGGCTTCGCCTCCGGAAGCGCGATCCGCATGGCGGCGGGCACGGCAATGTAAGACCCGCTCGCGGCGAGAGTGGTCATGAGCGCGACACCGCCGGCCGAAAGTCCACTCAACTGCGCGATCCCGAATCCGATGGCCGCCCCGATCAATGGCATGTAAATCCCGAACAGCAAAACGGGTGTGGATAGGTTCCTACCTTCGCGCATGCCGCGCCCGGCGACGAGACCCATGTCCAAGAGAAACAGGCACAAAATCCCTTCGAACGGATGGATGATGAAGGGGGATATCAATTCCAGCCCCTTGGCCCCGGTGATCAAGCCGATGGCGAAGGACCCCACAAGCACGACGATTGATCCGTTAAACAAAACTTCCCGCATCATTGTTCCGTCGAGCCGCGGTCCATCACCTACGTTCCGGGCGAGCCAGAGGGCAATCATGATCGGGGGTGTCTCCATAACTGCCGCGATGGCGACCATATAGCCTTCATAGGCGATGCCAGCAGTGTCCAAGACCTCTGTCGCTGCAAGGAATGTCACGATCGAGATCGACCCGTAGCAGGCAGCGACGGCGGCTGCATCGACACGCGACAACCGCGTGGTCGCATTGAGCAACGAGAAAGCAATCAGCGGGAGAATCACACTGATGACAATACCAGCAAGGATAGCAACTAGAAGCGTTAAGCCTACGCCGTGCGCGGCAACGCCGGCGCCGCCTTTGAATCCAATCGCCAGCATAAGATAGATCGCCAGCCCCTTGGCGACAGCCTCGGGGATGGTCAGATCCGATCTGACGAAGGCGGCCAAGAGCCCCAACGCAAAAAACAGCGTCATGGGTGATGTCAGATTCGAGATCGCCAGCTCACCCATGGCCCCCCCTTATGCGCGGCCCCAACGCACGGAAACGTATGTTGGCAGCAAAGCAACCGCGCAGCTAGAGAAAGTTACCGGGTGCTTAGCAACAGTCCGGTGCCATGCTCATGGCTGCGAATGTCGACAGCAGACTGCCTCTTGCGCTGATATCGGCTCGGCGAACAGTGCTCCTGGCACCCCCGTGCCAATGTCCGCTACTGGCTATAAGCGGACTCCCGAAACTTGATCGCCCAATGTCTGCTATCGGGACTAAAGCGGACCCTCATTACGATGCTGCGCGAGGTCTGCTTTTGACCCTTTGCGGACATGTGCAGCGTTCGACTTCACTGGTGTTGTGGTCCGCGAGCTAACAGCGAAACCAGATTCCGACCAGCTCCCGGGCCTTCGTCAGAATTGTTGAAGTCATCGGTTTGGTGCAGGAACGATGGATTTGTTTATCCGTTGCAATTCATCGTGCGCTTCAATAGTGGGCAGCCTCTTGAATTTACATCGCTCAAGATTCGGGACCATCGTCGAAGGCGACCTTTTCGACTAGCTCGCTCGCTTTCTTGCGAAGATCGGCGTTCGATGCGAGGGCAAAGTCATCGACTTTGTAGGTGCCCCAGGACTTGACCAGATCGGAGTGGGCGACACCCTCTTTCACCGGTATTTCGTGATTGACTTGGGCAAAGATGCGCTGGGCTTCGTCTGAGCCAAGGAATTCCATCAGGCGGACCGCGTTGGCCTCGTTGGGCGCGTGCTTGGCCAGCAACATGCCGGAGAGAATGATGTGGACGCCGCGGTCCCGGGTGTTGGGGTACAGCATCTTTACCGAAGCCGCCCATTTCTGCTGTTCGGGGTTCTTTTCGTTCAGCATCATCAGGGCCATGTAGTAGGTGTTGCCGACGGCGAGATCGCACTCGCTGGCGTAGACGCCCTTGACCTGGGCGCGGTCATTGCCGGCCGGTTTGCGCGCCAGATTGGCCTTGAGGCCCCGCAGCCACTCTTCGGTCTTTTCCTCCCCGTGATGGGCAATCATCGCCGCCACCAGCGCCACGTTATAGACGTGATGGCCAGGCCGGATGCAGATCTTGCCGCGCCATTTGGGATCGGCCAGCTCCTCATAGGTGATGGTATCCTGGGCAACGCGCTCTCTCGAAGCGAAGACGATCCTGCCGCGATGGGTCAGACCAAACCAGTGTCCCTGCTTGTCCTTGTATTGAGACGGGATGTTTTGCTCGAGAACTTCCGAGACCACGGCCTGCGACACACCTTTCCTGACTGCGTCTGACAGCCGTCCGATATCCCTCGTGAGAAGCAAATCGGCTGGACTGTTGCGGCCTTCGATTGCAATTCGCTCAATGAGACCCTCGTTTGCGAACACCACATTGGTCGCAATTCCAGTCTTCGCGGTGAAAGCCTCCAATACCGGTTTGACCAGAATGGGCTGCCGGTAAGAATAGATGTTGACCCCTTGCGCGCCCTGGGCGAGCGAGCCGGCGAATATGGTCATGAGACCACAAAGAACGGCTGCGGCGAGGTCAGACCCGATGGTCGAAACTTTCATGCGCGTCTCCAACTGACGGTGGGTTGGATCAGATTTCCACTATTAATGCTTTGGACTGCTCCCACCATAGAAATCGCAATGTGCCATAAGTGACAGCATCACAACGTGCGCTTCTGGCTAAGAGCGGAAATCTGGTGGCGGGCTCCATGATGTTCGCTTTTGAGAGGAAAGCGGACGCCGAGATAATTCTCGCTGGAAGTCCGTTCCCAACCTCAAGCTGAAGTTCTTGCATCTGGCAACTACAACGTTCCAAATCATGTGCTGAGATCCTAGGTCAACCGGCAGGACCTCCGTCGGCTTGAGGGCGCCCTGTCACTAGCAGAGGTGTGACCATGAATTTGAATTACTTGTCCGACATAGCGCATATATTCTACGTGATTTCTTTTTCGCTACGGGACATTCTATGGTTACGGATATTCTCTACAGTCGGAGGAGTGATAGGTATCTACTATTATTATCTACAGCCAGCTCCTCTTATGGTTCAGATATATTGGGGAATTGCTTTTACGAGCCTCAATCTGTACTGGATAGTTCGCTTGTCGCTCGAGCGCCGTCCGGTCAAGCTCACCGAGGAGGAGCAACGTCTTTACCTGCTTGCCTTTAGAACGCTGACGCCTCGCGAGATGCTCCAATTGCTCAAATTTGCCAAATGGCAAGACTTGGAGACGGGCGATATCCTGGAAAAGGAAGGCGACCCACAGGCTAGATTGAGCGTTATCGTCTCGGGCCGGGGCGCGGTCCATATGCAAGGCAGAAAGGTGAGCGAAATCGGGGTGGGGCAGTTCGTCGGCAAGATTGCCTTTGAGGCTAATGAGATTGCGCCGGTCACCGTTGTCGCTATGGAGCCGGTCCGCCAGGTCTCATGGAACAAGCAGGATCTTAGAAATTTCCTGAAGAACAAAACTGAGCTCTTGTCGGCCCTTCAGCTTATTCTCGGAGTCGATCTGACAGTCAGGCTGGAGACCGCCTATAAACACGCAGCGGCTAATCACTCGAAGTCATGATGCCGAAGCATCCGGGCATGCTCATCGATACACTGAGATTCGTGCCGTACAGCCAGATTCGGATTGCTGGTGTCGCGAAGATAGCTGATGCCTAGAAATCGGTATCGGCACCGATGCGCTCCGATGTCCGCTTCTGGCTATGAGCGGACAATGGAAAGCTCTTTGGTGAAGTCTGTTTTAGGTCGAAAAGCGGACCTTTCACGCAACGACTTGGCCGATGCTAATTCGTGAATGTGCTGCTGCTATGGGCCCGGGGCCAAGGGCGCCGCGCGCCTTTGATTCAAGCCGCCGCGCGCCTTTGATTCAAGCCGCCTGGCGCCAATGGGGCGGCTAGGTCTTGTCGTAGCCGTCGAGCGCGCGTATGCGGACGTTCAATGATCCGACTGCTGTTACTTGCGGCCCTGGCATTCTCGCTGGCTCACCCGGCGGCCGCCACCGACTCCGCGGAGAAGCTGCAACGGCTGCGCGGCGTGATGACCGAAAGGCTGGTCATCATGGAGCAGGTTGCCAGGTACAAGTGGAATGCGGGCTTGCCCGTCGAAGACCGGAACCGCGAAGCCGCAGTTCTGGAGAAGACGACTGCGATGGCTGTCGGGCGCGGACTAAATCCCGAACTCGCCACGCGAGTCGTAAGGGCACAAATCGAGGCGGCAAAGATGGTCCAAAGCTCGCTATTCGAACAATGGCGCAAAGCGGGCGCGGGCAAATCTGCCGAAGTCCCTAGCCTCACCGCAACGCTGCGCCCCGAGGTCACCCGATTGTCCCGCGAGCTGATCGCGGCGCTCGTAGTGGCGCAGGACGATTTGGACAGCTGCCTCGCTCCACGAGTTTTGAGTCCCGTTCCCGGGATTCTCGCGCGCTTCCCACGGGCTTGGCGGGCCGCCGTGGACGGCACGCTTGGCGCCACGGGACCCTGCCCTTCGCCCAAAGACGGTCCGTGATTTTTCTGACTGGCGGGCGCCCAGTTGTGGGAATTGGATCGGGCCCTCCACGCTTTATCAATGGATGGTGTTTTCCACGCTTCGCTGGAAGCAGACTTTATGCAAGTCGAGAAGACGCTGGTGATCCGTTCGCCGGAGCTTTGAACGCTTGGTCGCCAACCGATGGGTTGGCCTTGCTTGACGTCCGCCTAGGAGGGCAAAGCGGACTCCCAGGTAGTTAGCCCGCTGGAATCGCGGGCAAGTTGCCGGATAACTCTCCCTGTTCCGGCACCTACTCGACACTCGCTCCCGCCCTTGGGGCGGGGCTCATCGAAAAGTCCGCCCGCTCTAATCGCGGGCGTGGTCGAGTACCAACAAAGGTCCGCTCCTGACCATGAGCGGACAATTAGGCTCCAGCAAATCCCCAGGCACAAGCCCGGCGCCCGGGTTCATTTCAGTGGCGCCAATGGCTGACTGCCAAGGTGATAGGTCAACCGCGCCCGGACCACTCCGAATTCAGTGTCATCATCCAGGCTACCGACCGAGTTGCCCGTTGTGGCGTTGATGGTGGGCTCATTGCCGCCGTCATCGAAGAAGAAATACATCCCCTCCATGCCGAGGCTGAGGCTGTGTGAGAGCTTTACGTCTGTGCCGGCACCGATCACGAAGCCAAGGTCGGCATTGTCGCTCGGGCCGGTATTTGCGGCGAACGCCACGCCGCCTGCGCCACCCGGACCGCCCGCGCCGCCGGCGGCCGCGTCGGCTCCAATGGTGCCGTTGCCGCCAGTGCCGACAAAAAGCGTCCCGTCGAAGCTGTCGTCCTTGGCGAGAGCCAGGCCAGCCGTGGCATAGAGCAACACCTGTTCATAGGCCCAGCCGAGCCTGCCGCGAAGGCTCGCGACGTATTCATAGGTGTTCTCGACAGCGCCGATATCGCCCTCGACGCCGTGGACCCAATGCCCGTTCTGCCAATTGAAGCCCCCGTGAGCTCCACCGATAACGCTCGAATCATCCTCGAGGGTGGCAATGGCCGCTGCGCCGCCACCACCGCCGCCACCGCCGCCGCCAACGGTGCTGCCGCTGCCGCCGTTTCCGCCGGCGCTGCCATTGGCCAGTTGCACGCTGGCAATCTTGTCGTTTTGATTGAACAGCGCACCGATATTGCCGCCGATATAGAGGCCTGCCCAATTGGCCGTTGGGGCGGTCGAGAAAGCCCCGCCGCCGAGATGCGCGCTCAGACGTGCGCGGATGGCAAGAAAGTCATCATCGCTGGTATTGCCGTTACGATTATCGCCATCAATCATGTAATAAAGCGCTTCAAGACCCACGATGGCCATGGGCGAGAGCATGGCCTCAACGCCACCGCCCGCGACCCAACCAGTCTCATCGTCATCCTTGTCGCCAAACCGGATGATGCCGCCCGAGCCACCGCTACCGCCGGCGCCGCCGTCACTCCCCGCCAGAGTGCCGGCGCCGCCATTGCCGCCAGTTCCGCCACCGCCGGCCACGCCAATGGCGTCATCATCGCCACCACGTCCGGCAAAGGCGACACCCGCGGTTCCGTACAACAGGTAATTGCCGGTCGCCCAACCGAGGCGCCCGCGAATGCTCGCCAGATAATCATCGAGGTTATCGTTGGCGCTGTAGTCGCCCTCCACACCCAACACCGTGTGGTGCCACTGCCAATTGTAACCGACATGCGTGCCAGCAAGCAGGTTTGTATCGTCCGAAGTGATCCGGGCTGCAACCGTCGCACCTGTACCGCCGCCGCCACCGCCGGCGCCTCTATTAGATGCGTTGCCGCCATCGCCGCCGCCGCTACCGCCGCCGCCCCCGCCGCCATTAATTCCAGTCTGGTTGCCACCGTCACCACCACCACTACCGCCGCCACCGGCACCGCCATTGACTTCAGCCTTGTTGCCGCCGTCGCCGCCGCCGCTGCCGCC
>Ga0315336_1006602_pt1 | contig 11747 bp, 8 predicted proteins | sample ASW5metaG_FD_204512 | JGI IMG/M metagenome (GOLD analysis project Ga0315336, IMG submission 204512) | Ammonia-oxidizing marine archaeal communities from Monterey Bay, California, United States - ASW #5 | ecosystem: Environmental > Aquatic > Marine > Intertidal zone | place: USA: California...
CCGGCAGTGGGATCTCGTAGGTCACATCGCCGACTCCTTCGCCTGGAGGGTGATGCAAAATAACCAGGAGCGTTTCGCCGTCCTTCGCGATGGATTTTGCCTCGAGCATCCGGCAGTTCTCGGCCTTTGCGGTCGCAAGGCTCTGATACAGATCCTGAACGACGTTCTCCGGCAGGGTCCCGTAGAGCCCATCTTTCTCGGCGAGCCATCCGGCCATGGCCTTGCCCTCACCGTAGGACTCGAGTTTCTCGCGCTCCACGACGGCTTTGAACTTTGCATAGATCGGAGCACCCTGCACGTTGGGTGATGGGCGGCACAGCTCGGCATACTGGATGGCCAGCCGCGCCATTTCCAGGCGGTGCACGAGCTCCGGCTGCCCCTCTACTCGCCGCTCCGCCTCGTCGAAGAGCTCGCGAGCGCGGCTGAGAATCTCGGGCGTAATGTAGTCGTCCGGTTTAGCCCAGATATACATGTGGATATTCTCGTCGCGCACTTTCTTGTGAATCAGGTCGAGATAGTCGTTCAGGGGGCCGGCCGCCGGACCGTAGTATCCCTCCAGAAAGTCGTCCCTTACCTTGCGCGCGTCGGTATCGGGGTTCCACATGCACTTCGCCAGCATATAGTTGCGGAGCTCCTTCATCTCTCCACGCCCGTCCCCCTGATCGAAGATGCCTCGGATGCCGTTGTCGGCGAAGAACTTGATGTTGGGTTGAATCGCCTCGAGGTTGGGGAAGGGGAGAAACAAGTGATGGAAACAGATGACATAGTCCCAGACGTAGAGCCGATCCGTCAGCTTCGACCACGCGGCGAGATCGTCGCGGAAGATCTTGACGTGAGCCCAGTCGCACGTCTCCACAGGATGGGAGAGACAGTTCTGGATGGGCGCAATCATGACGATGACGTTCGGGCGTGGGCGGATCGTCTTCGGCGGCGTCTTCGTGAACAGGTAAGACAGCGTGCCGATGGCCACATCGGGGAACTCCTTCCCGACGATATCCGCCACCTGGTTGACGAAGCTGATGAGCGAGCCGCTGTGGCCGCCCTCCTTCTTGTCGATCGCTTTGCACCCGGGGCACGCGCAGGCGCCGCCGAAGCCGTCATTCTGAGCGAGCGATATGATGTCGGCGTCTGGCGTCTGGCGGATCAGCGCTTTGATATTCTTTGCGACAATCTGGACGACCTCAGGGTGGGTCAGGCAGATCTGGAGTTTCGCGCGTTTGCCACCAGTGAGCGCGTAGTACTCGGGATGCTCCTTGAAGTACTCGTCTGGCGGCAGAAAGTCGTGGTAGGTGTGGGCGCCCTTCCACACCCTTCCTCCGCCACGAGTCTGGTCCGCCGGGAGATAGCCCCACCCGGCAACGGCGCCGGGCGCGACGCGCCGGAGGCCGGCGTTGAGCTTGTTGCGCGCGCCCCAATCGACGTCCATCCCGTCCAGCGATATCGTGCGGAACTCCATCGTCGGTGGGGGTTGAACCTTCTCGATCGTGCCGATCTCGATGCGTTCCTGCTTGGGGATCCGACTCACGGTCGGGGCGAACCAGCGGCAGCCCAGATGGTCTTCCAGAAACGTGTAGACGCCGTACAGGGTGCCGCGCTGGCGCCCACCGGCGAGGATCAGGTGGGGCGGTGCTGTGTGAATGACGAAGCCCTCATCGCCCAGGGGCTCGAAGTCGATCTTCGCGGGCCCATCGAGCTCCTCAAGGTTCTTGCTGCGGCCGACCAGGATCATGGGTCCGCTCACTGCGTCCGCGTCGGTGGCTATGGGAAGCTTGGCTCCTGAAATCTGCTCGAGGAACATCTGCAGCTCATTCGCCGCATGCTTCTCTGAAGCCGAGGCGTCCAACGCGACCACGATGGTGTAATCGCTGCTGCCGCCGTCAGCGATGACCAGCCCGGCCGCCCTCGCCACTGGACTGCAAAGGAAACCTCCCACCAACACGGCCAAGACTGACAGCTTACCGAGACGACGCATCGTTAACCCTCCTGGTAATTAAATGGCTGCTCACGAGATATAGGTTGAATTTGGACCCAGCATCTTACCCGCTCTTCTTACCAGAGCGCCCGCAAATCCGGCTACGCCGGCCTGGAAAACTCCTTCACGGCCTCGCTTTCGAGCTCTATGCCGTGCCCGGGACGGTCAGGAGCGATGGCATATCCGCCCTCGAACTTCACCGGCTCTTTGGCGAGACGATTCCACATCAGATCGGAGAACTCGAGGTAGAGGCAGTCCGGGAGGCTGGCTGCGAGGTGGACGCCGATTTCCAGGATGGTGTTTCCCAGGGAGACCGGAATGCCGTAATCGCCTGCGAGGTGAGCCGCCGCGCGCGGGTCATTGATGGATCCTTGAATGTTGAGCACGTCGACTGCGTGGTGCTCGAGCAGGCGACGTTTTCCGGAAAACTCGAGGTATTCCCCCGTGTTAATGCGCACGAAAGGTAGCTCAGCCGCAAGTCGCGCGTATCCTTGGTAATCTTCTCGCGTGATGGGATCCTCCAGCCAGTAAATGTCAAAGCCTTGATCCCGATACGCATGAGCCCGCAGCACGGCCTCCTTCGGTGACCAGGCTTCGTTGGCGTCCACCATGAGGTCGATGCCGTTGCCCATCACATCGTGGACGATTCCCAGTCGCCGCAGATCCCACTCGAGGTCCGGGTGTCCCACCTTGACCTTGATCGCTCGGAAACCCAGGTGCTTGAAATGTTCCAGACGCTTGCGAAATTCATCATCGGAGAGGGGGAAATCCAGGGTGCTTCCGTAAGCTCGAACCTTGGGGTCGGTGCCGCCCAGTAATTGATAGAGGGGAAGCTCGAGGTCCTGTCCCATCAGGTCCCAGAGAGCCGTCTGGACCGCCAGGCTCATGGCTGCGATGCCGACATTTTCTCCGCGAGCACGGGTGATGCGTAGGGCCAAGGTACAGGGATTGGCGCCTTTGAGGATGGGCCATGCGTCGTACTCGAACTGGGCTTGTAGCTGTACGAGACCCGCTGTCGGGGCGCCTTGCGGGAGCTCGAAACCGACGCCTGTGCGTCCTCCGGTTGCCTTCAGCTCGAGAACCGTCAGCCAGTAATTGTCGACGCGGATCTGCGAGTCGCCGACGGGGCGGGGAAGTTCCAGAAGGAGCCGATGGATGGTGTAGCTTTCGATGTTCATGGATGGTCCGTCCCGGTAAAATAAGCAGACAGCGTCTGGACGCCGAGCACCGTCATGCTCACCCCTGCGATCAAGACCGCTACTTTCGTGGCGAGTCCCATGCGTAACGGCTTCGGCAGCCGAACGTGGTCGGCCCAGAGCATGGCGAAGCACCAGAGACCGCAGGAGAGGGCACCGCTGAGCAGGCTCGCGAGCGTGAAGCGGTCGGTGACGTTTCCGGCGATGCTTTGCGGGAGCCAGAGGAGCAGCATGCCGCCGAGGAAACAGTAGGCAATGACGCCGCGCCGCACGTAGGGAATGCGTTCTGGCGTGACCGCTTTCGGGACGAGCGCCCTCAGGCTTTCGATAACAGTGTAGCTGAGCACCTCGAAGGCTCCGTACATCGTCCCGATGAAGGCGAGAAAGACTCCCGTACGGTAGAGCCAGCGGAGCTCTGTGTGAAAATGAGTCAGAAATCGTTCCTGCTCGGAGAGGAAATCCTTGCTCGCCGGGATCACCCCGGCGGTGTGGAGTACCAGGGTTCCGAGGATGGCAAAAAGGAGGGTCACCAGGATGACAAAGAAGAAGGAGAGACCCGTATCGAGGAAGGGTGCCCGCACCCAGGTTGCTGCGCGCTTGAGATTCTCCGCAGTCGTCGCGTCATCGGCCGCCACCGCGGCGTCCATTTCGGTCCGGGAGACGACGCGTCGGCCCGCGAGCCCCCAGCGTTTGTTTCGCAACATGCCGACGTAGCCGACGTAGTCGTAAGCACCTCCGCCGACGGCCGACAGGTAGACGGAAACCTCGAGCCACGGGCTGCGCCCCGAAAACTCCTCGGCATACTCCGGGGTTTTGAGGACCCACTCCGGATACGCGGGCACCGTCGGGACGAACAACCCCGCGATGAGCTGGGTCAGGTCCGGCTGGAAGACCACAACCGCTGCGGCAACGCAGCACACCAGCACCAGCAGCACCGCGATCGAGACCCGTTCGAGAAGTGAGTAGCTGGAGCTTAGCGCCAGAATAAAGCAGCCGGTGAGTAGGAGTGCCCCCCACACGTTTTCCCACCACTCGTGGTACTCCCAGCGTCCGACGCCGACGCCGTCGGTGGGGAGGCCTGCAAGGCGATGGACGTAACCTCCCAGGGTCTCGGCAACCCCCGAGAAACCGATGGGCATGATCAGCACGAAGGGGACGGCGATCAGGAGCGGAAACCACAAGGGAGGGCCCGGCAGCTTCTTCCAGGTGACCATCGGGTGCTCCCCGGTCAGCGTGATGTGACGCGCGGCTGTGTACACCTGGATCGCCTTGAACAGCCCACCGTACAGAAAGCACCACAGGAGGGCGTAACCGAAGGTCGCGCCGCTGCGGGAGGCCCACACGAGCTCTCCGCTACCGATGGTCACCGAAGCGATGATTACGCCGGGGCCGACATAGGCGAGGATGTGCCGCGGTCGGAGGGTCTCGAGGGAGGAGGGCGGTTTGGGGTAGAGGAGCTCGGGCATACGATTTCACACGCGCGCGAGATTCTCCGGTCGGCCTTGAATGTCCTGAATGAGCCGAAAGGTCGGTCCGCCGCGAGGAGGGCTGTAATCATGCCCCGGCGGGGCGAGCTTGCTCTCCCACAGGACACTGGCGGAGGTCACATAAATCTCGTTGAGGTCCTTGCCTCCAAACATGACCGAAGAGGTCTGGCCGACAGGAAAGTCGATGGTCCTTTCCAGCTTGCCATCCGGATCGAAGCGGGAAATCCCGCCGCCAAACCAACGCGCTACCCAGATGAACCCTTCGCTATCCACGGTCAGACCGTCTGGCAGGCCTGCCTCCGGAGGAAGCTTGATAAAATCTCTCCGCTTGGACACCTGACCAGATTCCACGGAATAGTCATAGGCATAGACGACGCGTTTCACACTGTCGGGCATGTACATGGTGGACTCGTCCAGACTGAACCCTATACCATTGGCAACGTGCATCCCGTCATCGACGATGGTGACGGTGCCATCGGTGTCCAAACGATAGAGGTAGCCACTCTCGAAAGGCTCGCCCTCTTTATAACACTCCTGTCCGCCAAAAATGCGGCCGCGGGAATCGGCCGAGATGTCATTGATCATGGTTGCCGGTTTGCCGTCACACGTGTCAGCGACCACCCGCATATCCTCGTCGCTCTTCCAGTGGAAAAAGCCATCGGACGTCGACAGAATGAATCCTCCATCGGCATGCAGAACGATGGAGCCGGCCTGCCGTTTACTGCCGATCTGATGGGCTTTTTCGGTGGCCCGGTCGTATTCCCAGATCGCCGGGGCGTAGGCATTGGTCCAATAGAGCTTCTGCTTGGCGACATCCCACATGGGGCCTTCGCCGCACTCCAGCGGTGCGTCGCAAATTGTTTCGACCTTTCCCTGCGCCATTGTCAAACTCCTTGTGAATTGTCAGCTCAAGCCAATGGTGATCGGCTTGATCACTGAGGCCGCGGACTGTTGGTCGAACGGTGTAGCCAAGACGGTACCTTGAAAACGACCAAAAGTGAAGAGCGTCCAGGGAATGGACAGATGCCCAAGGATTGAAACTTGTTCATCGTGGGGCCGAGGGGTGCTTTCTCACTTCGGTAGAGGTACTTATGGCGCGCGGGATGTCGTCGAGGCACGCCGTTCGCTATCTCAACCATTTGAGTGACGCGCCCGTTAGCTGGATGCGCGCCACTCCTGGAGAATTACCCCCGTGAATGAATATCTCGCACTCGAGCAGTCGATCGTCTGGCTTGAAGACATCGAGCGGCTCGATTATGTACGGGAAATCTGGGAGTGGTGCCTGAGGAGCACCGACGTGCCGCTGGACTGCCAACCGTCTTGCCGCATTGTAGGGTACGCCGTTCCGTCGAAAAATCGATGTCTGCGCCGCCTGTTCATCTTGGAGAATTGGGACCGCAGCGGCAGGGACGATCTTCCTGAAAACCCATGCAAGACGGGTATGCCAGCTGACGGCGTGGATCCCAGAACCGTGACAGTAGGGATACGCGGCTCCGGCACTGCGCGCTCGTGGGGCTACCAGACCTTGCGCACTCAGATCGCGAAGCGGCGCCAAGCTTAATACACGATTTCGGAAGTACGGTGACGTACTTCATCATCGTGCCCCTGCCCGAGCCCGAGCCCGGAAAGGATACCGCGTTGAACCGCTTTAACCACGAAAAGCTGGATGCCTACCAAGCGGCGATCTTGGCTGCGACCTTGGGGCGACCCAGGCGGGAGCCCCAACTTCTTCGCGCTTGACTTGGCAGCCAACTTCGTCGCGCGGCGCATGGCTTCCAAGTTCTTCCCGGTGCGGCCTTCGGGCTCGGGCAGGGGCACGGGCTCGGGCACGGAGTAAACGTTGCCGAACTCACCTATTCGTACGGAGCGGGCCTTGTGAATGTTCGAGGCGCTTTGTACCGTAGTCTCGAATTGCCATCATGAAAACCTACAGTCGTTTTCACGCCTTGCTGTTGCCCGCCATTATCGCGCAGTCGCTGATCATCGGCGGCGGCTATTCGACCGGGCGCGAAATCGTGGAGTTTGCCGGCCGCTTCGGACCGCCAGCCTGGCTGGGAGTCGCGATCATCTTCGCCGGTTTCTCGCTGCTCATGGTGCTGGCGTTCGAGGTGGCGAGGGTTGCCAGGGCCTACGACTACAAGAGCTGGATCCGGGCCTTGATCGGACCCTTGTGGCCATTGTTCGATCTGATCATACTCGTGAGTATGTTGCTGACGATCGCCGTCATGTCGGCCGCGACAGGTAGCGTGTTGCGACAGACGCTGGGCCTTCCGAACGCCGTCGGGCTAGGTCTCGTGTTCGTCATGGTGGCGTTTCTCGTGTGGAGGGGAACGTCCTTCATCGAACGCTTCAAGACGATGGGCAGCGTCGCCCTGTACCTCGCCTACGCCGCCTTTGCCGTCCTGGTGCTCAACGGCACCTCGGCCGTTTCGGGGGCCGCTCCTCTCGCGACGGAGTCTGCTCCGGTAAGTACCGGCGAGATCGTGGTCTCCGCGATCCAGTACGTAGGCTACAACCTGGGCGTTATTCCGCCCGTGCTCTTTTGCCTCTATCGGCAGACCCGGCGCGCCGAGACCGTCGCCTCCGGGCTGCTCGCGGGAGTCGCGATGACGGTGCCGTTCGCGCTGACCTTCCTCTGCCTGCTGCGTTTTTGGCCGGACGAGGACGTCTTCCGTGCCGAGGTGCCCTGGCTTCCGATGCTCGAGACAGCCGGCGGTGGGCGGGCGCAGCTCTGGATCGTGATCTACGGCGTCGTGGTGGGCTGGACGCTGCTGGAGACGGCGGTGGGAGTGATCCACGCGGTCGTCGACCGTCTCGAACGGAACCTGGGAGACTTGCCGGGACGGTGGCGTCCTGCTTCTGGCGCCTTTCAGCCGTGGCAGCGCGCCGCGCTCTCGCTCGGCGTCCTCGTTCTCTCCATGCTCCTGGCGAGCTTCGGCATCATCGATCTGGTTGCCAAGGGCTACGGGGCCCTCGCTTGGGGGTTCATCGCGTACCTGGCCATTCCGTTGCTAACCGTCGGGGTGACCCGCATCTGGCGCGGAGGCGGAGACTCGATTTGAGTCGACCCAATCAGCCCTCGCAGGGCAAGTGCGCCTCGCAGGTCAGCTCGTCAGCGGTGGGATCTGTGCCGCACTCGAGGCCGGGGCTCGGCGGCTCAGGGCCTCCACTGAAGAGGTACCCGAGCAAAAATATCGCGTCCGAAATGTCCCACTCATCGTCGTCGTTGACGTCGACGCTCTTCTCGCACGCCGGCACAGAGCCCGCCTGGAAAAGCGCGCTCAAGATGAAGATCGCGTCGCTGATGTCCTGGACGGCATCCTCGTTGGGGTCGCCTCGCAGAAATTCGTGCTCGGTCTGCGGCTGGATTCGGGTGAAGGTGAAGGTGCCGAGGGGGACGGCGTCCGGAAACGGTTCGACGAGAATGCGAGCGATCGGCACAGGTGATGGCAACGGCGCGTTGGGAGACCTGAAGGTCGCGCCGTCGTCGGTTCCAGCATCGTAGGCCTGAAGTTCGACAATCACCTGGTGGGCCCATTCGCCCCCATCGCGAAGGCTGAGGCCGTGGACGCCTACGAACCAATCCGGACTCGGAGCGATCATCGAGACGAGAGTGACGAGGGGATAGTCACTCGTCGCGGTGAAGGAAGCCACCGCGACGCCGGGCGAGCTTCCCACACCGGTCCCGGAAATCACCTCGCCCGCGGTACCCGCCGTAATGGCCGCCGCCACCTCGGTATTCAAAGGGCTCTTGCCCCCGGTTTCGGCCATCCTCTTTATGCCTGCGCTGGCCAACTCACCTGGCTGCCAGAAGCTCACGCCGTCGTCGTGCGTGCCTCCGATCAGACCGGAGAAGTGGGCCGAGCCCGGAAAATCGGTGGGATGGTCATCTGCGCTCCACGCGCTGTCGAAGCGCACGGCGTACTCGGCGAAAGGTGCTCCCTGCCCCTGCGCCGGAGTGCCTGAGAGTAACGCGAGAATGACGGAAACGCAGAAGAAGGGCAGGGCGTGAGAAATCCAGAGCCGTAGGCTCATGTCCGTCCTCCGCATACGAGAAAGCTTAGCTTCCACACCCCAGACTGTCCGGGCACCCGGAGATCGGCAAGCAAACTTCCCCCAGGGGATGCGCATCTCCGCCGAGGAAAACGTACAAGAGTACGGAGACACCGTCCGACACGTCGATGACGCCGTCGCCGTTGTGGTCGAGGAGACGGCGGTTGCCCGGGTCCTGGACCGAGCCGTCCGCGCAGGGAACGGTGGGCGGATCGTCAACGAACAGATGGCGGAGGAGGTTGACCGCGTCGGCGAGTTCGACGACCCCGTCCTGGTTCGAGTCACTGGGGAGCTGGAGGCCACCGTCGAGTGGATTGGTGTCGTCAAAAATGAGCTCCCCCCAGTTACTCGTGTCGAAGAGCCCGGGACAAGGAACACTTATGCTCTGCGCCCAGGTGGCCCAGCTGACGTCGTTGCTTCCCACGCCAGGATCGTTCTCATCATCGTTGCAGCCGAAACCCGAGATGCACAGGTCCGTGTCATGCCAGAAGATCTCGAAACCCATGATCGGGTTCAAGGAAGGATCGAAGTCAGCTTGGAAACCGAACGGAATACACAATTCCAGAGCGTAACCTGAGAAGCGCAGTTCCGGATTGTTCACAATCACGGGGTTCAGGGCTCCAGCTGCGCCAAGATCGCTGTAGGATCGAGCGGCGATATTGGGAGTCCCACGGGCTTCCAGAAACGCTCGGTAGGTATCGGGCCGGACGCAGGGGTTCCCCTTGTCGATCAGCGCGCTGGTCCCGTGACGCTCCATGTGCTGCCGCCCCCCGACGTCGTTGGGGTCCTGATCGTCCAGCCGGAATTCGTCGTGGAGCACGGCGCCGAGCTCGAAGTCGTCTGTATTCGGCGCACCTGTATCGAAGAGGGGAAAGCCGGTAGAGGCGCAATCGAGACTGTCATTTTTCGCATCCATGAAGATCCCGAGTCCATCGAGGCCGAAGTCCTGGTTGACACAATCGCCCGGGTTTCGATCTGCTCTCAGGACGTCGTCGACCCGGACCTCCAAAAAGTAGAGGCAGTCCTGATCCCAGGCGACGTAGACCACCGAGTCAAAGTCGCCCAGCGGGTTCCTCGCGTCCGCGAAGGTCTGAGGGTTGTCATCAGGCGTGCCGTTGAAGAAGCCGATGCGGTTTCGATCAAACACGAGGTGATCGCCGCTGGCATCTGTCGAAGCCGCGTCCTTTGCGCCCGGGAATAGAGGTTGCTCCGAGGGTTGTTCGTACACGTCCAGGGGCCAGTCCGAAATATCTCCGTCAATCGTGATATTGATGGTGCCCAGGCTGCGGCAGATGACTTCGCCTTTCGGTCCGGCGAAGACGTCTGGCGATATCAATACCGCGGCAGTGAAAGCTAACAGCGCCTCGACAGGCAACCGACAGGATCTCATAGAATCTCTCCGTGCTCGAACTTCATGGTCCACGACCCAACTATTCTATATTTATACCTGTGCCGCGAATGGATCGCACGTTGAAAATCACCAGCAAGGACCATCGGCGGCTCCGACGTCTGTCTCCTTGCTCAGGGTGGGGACTCCCCGGGAACCAGGCTGTCTGTCGGGAGCCCGGTCAGCCGCTGGTTCCCGTTCTCCGTAATCAGGATGGGTTCTTCCAGGTGGTAGCCCTCACGGTCCGGATAGTCCAGCACGATTTCGACGGCCAGCAGCATCCCGGCCTCGAGGGGATCGTTCATCGTCGGAGCCAGAAACGGTGACTCGTGCAGCTCCAATCCGTAGCTGTGGCCTATCCAATCCAGAGGGAACACCGAAAAATACTCGCCCATCTCGCGCCGGTAGATGTCGTAGAGCTCGGCACCGGTAACGCCCGGCTTCATGGCTGCGGTGACCTCGTGGTGGGAGTGAGCCACGCGCGCATAGATCTCCTTCTGCCTGGGTGTCGGCTGGCCGCACACGAAAGTTCGACCTACGTCCGCATGGTAGCCACGCACGATCACGCCCATGTCGAATCGAACCAGGTCCCCGGCGCGTACGGCGTAATTCGAGGGAGGCAGGTGTTCGATGCTGGACCGCACGCCGGCGCCGCAATGCAGGAACGAAAGCGGGGCGCCCTCCCGGTGAAAAACTTCCAAGGCTGCATCTGCCAGCTGCTGCTCGGTGACGCCCTCCGACAGCCTTGCACCCAGAGCCCGAAAGCCCTGCTCCACAATGTTGGCGGCCTGACTCAGCCTCGCGATCTCCTCGCGAGTCTTCACCTGTCGCAGACGCTCGAACACCCGAGTCGCGGGCACGAATTCGGCGCCGGGAAGCTGTTGTCGAAGGTGTTCGTAGACACTGACCGGAGTGTACAGTTCATCAAATCCGATGCGCCCGGACTGGTATCCCATGCGAGCGATCCTCTCGGCCGCTACGGCCTCGGGGAAATCTCCACGGTGGAGTGCAGCTCGTTCTGCGGTGAGGACGTTGGCAAACTGCCGAAAGGGCGCGATGTCGGTTACAGCGGTCTCTTCTTTTGCCGTGTCCAGCTCGAACCACGGTATGACCAGAACGACGTGACCTTCTCGGTTCAAAAGAGCAAAGGTGGTGTGTTCACGAACATGACGGTGTTCGAGCAGTCGACATATCCCGCTGATGTAGCTGAAGTTTTCCGGGCGACTGGCGATGAGGACGTCGATATTCTCCTCCTCGAGGATCGCGCGCGCCCGTTCGGGGTCGAGCAGGATATTTCCCATGCGGGCCATTCTTGCGGTTGCAGGCAGCAGGGTCAAGGAGGAGGGCACGACAGCGTCGGCTCCCGGGGCTTTCCTTGCGAGCTTCACTTCTCCGCGAGTATTCTTTCTAATGCGGACCGTATCGGGGCGGGTATGGGCACGGGGCGGCGCGTCTCGCGATCAACAAACACGTGCACGAAATAGCCTGTGGCAGCGGGCTGCTGGTGCTCCGAGGGGAACAGCCCTATTTCATACCGCACGCTCGAGTTGCCCAGCTTCCCGACGCGAAGCCCTCCGTCGAACGTTTCCGGGAAACCCAGCCCTCGATGGTACTGGCACATATTCTCGACGCAATAGGCGATGGCCGAGCTC
>Ga0315336_1006604_pt1 | contig 11744 bp, 11 predicted proteins | sample ASW5metaG_FD_204512 | JGI IMG/M metagenome (GOLD analysis project Ga0315336, IMG submission 204512) | Ammonia-oxidizing marine archaeal communities from Monterey Bay, California, United States - ASW #5 | ecosystem: Environmental > Aquatic > Marine > Intertidal zone | place: USA: California...
CGACCCAAATGGAATGACGTCGTTTTCGATACCCGACATTCCGCCAATCATCGCGTGTTCACCGATTCTAACAAATTGATGAATAGCTGAGTTTCCGCCAATGATCGCGTGATCGCGTATTTCAACATGACCACCTAAGGCAACATTGTTGGCTAAAATCACATTGTCACCGATCAGACAATCGTGGGCCACGTGAGAGCCGATCATAAACAAGCAATTGTCGCCAACCGAGGTCAGCATACCCCCGCCTTCCGTGCCAGGGTTCATGGTCACGTATTCGCGAATCTTGTTGTTGGCTCCAATCCGAAGTTCACTGTCTTCTCCGCTAAACTTCAAATCTTGCGGTTGCTGTCCTATGGATGCGAACGGAAAAATATGAGTGCCGGGGCCAATATGCGTCTTGCCGCTTACCACAACGTGACTTTCTAAAATTACGTTGTCTTCCAATGTAACCTGAGGGCCGATCACACAAAACGGCCCAATGCTCACCCCGGATCCAAGCGTCGCACTATCATCGATCACTGCGTTTGAATGAATAGACGGCATTCGGTTTAATTCCCTGCCTCTTCGTCGACTATCATCGCTGTAAAAGTGGCTTCGGCAACCAAGGTACCATCTACTTTGGCCTCACCTTTAAACTTCCATACGTTTCGACGATTTTGCACTTTCTCCACATGCAACTTTATTTGGTCGCCGGGCTCTACCGGTTTTCTGAAGCGCGCGCCCTCGATACTCATGAAGTAGACAAGCTGATCCCGATCTTCTGAGCCCAAGCCAGCAACGACAACAACAGCGGCGGTTTGCGCCATTGCCTCTACGATCAGAACACCTGGCATTACCGGTTGTGACGGAAAGTGGCCCTGAAAAAAAGATTCGTTGATTGACACGTTCTTAACCCCAACCGCACTTAGGCCCGGGTCCAAGTCGTAGACGCGATCAACCAGTAACATCGGATATCGATGAGGTATTAGCTCCATGACACGAGTGATATCCGCTGTTTCCAGCCGTTGCACCGTATCCACTTCGGTCATCGGCTCCGCCTCCTTCTTTCTTCTGCTAACTGGCCTAATACAGCCGTCTGTTTGTGGTACTGACGAATGGGTACCGCGGGTGATCCACCCACAATAGTGCCTGCGGGCACGTTCCGCATCACGCCAGATTGGGCCGCGATTTGAACACCATCTCCAATAACCAAATGTCCTGTAACTCCAACCTGCCCGCCGGCGACAACAAAGTTGCCTAATTTGGTGCTCCCGGAAATGCCGACCATTGCCGCTAATATGCACCCCTGCCCCAATTCGACGTTGTGCGCGATTTGGACCAGATTATCTATCCAGCATCCATCACCGATTACGGTGTCACCGGCACTTCCGCGATCAATTGTTGAGTTTGCACCAATCTCTACTCCGTTACCTATTTTGACCCTGCCGAGTTGCGGTATTTTAACGTGTCCAGCAGGGTCAGGCGCAAAGCCGAAGCCATCTTCACCAATGCGCACGCCAGCATGAATTGTGACGCTGCTGCCTATGAGGCAGTATTGTACCGAGGCGTTCACGCCAATCCGCACGTCATCACCCAATACGCAATTTCTACCGACGACGGCATTGGAGCCAATTGAGCATCGTTCACCTAGGATGGCACCGGCTTCAACCACGGCCCCATCTCCAACCTCACATTCGGAGCCAAGCACGGCCGTCGCGCTCACTATTGCACCGTCGTAAACCTTGTGATCTGAGGTAACTTCCGGATAGAAGGCTTGGGCGATACGCGCGTAAGCTTTGTAGGGCTCAGCACATAAAAGAAGATCCATGCCCCTTGGTGCCTGATCAGCGTATCGAGGTTTAACGATGCAGGCTCCGGCTGCGCTGCTTTCAAACGCGCCGACATACTTTCTATTGTCCAAAAAGCTGATGTCACCGCTGGTTGCAGTGTCCAACGTTGCGACGTCATGCACGGGACGTTCTGGGTCGGCCCCAGAACTCAGCTCAGCCCCTGTTAACTCGGAGATTTCTCCGAGCGAAAATGGCCCGGCATTTTGGAAAAACCGGGTATCCGCCATTACTCCGGTTCCGGAATCTCAACAATTACTTCGGGCAAACTTTTGTTCAAACGGTTAAGTGCCGTGGTTGTGACCTCCAAGATTTTATCGCTAACCAGAACTTGGCTTTTGTCGAGAAGCACTGTCGCACCTCGCTCCTCCATGATCTGGGCAAGGATCGGAATAAGTTTCTCGCGAATTTTGCCCGTTGCGCCTCCGACCGCTTGCTCGATCGAAGCATTTTGGGCTTGGACGTCTCGTTGAACACCTAAAACTTCTTCTTCGAAGGCTCTTCGCTTTTCTTCAAAAGCTTCGGGCGCCAAAATAGCCCGTTGGCGCTTCAATTCCTCATCCGTGCCCCGGAGGCGTTCTTCCTTGGCATCCAATTCCCCCTGAAAGCTTGCGCGCACTTCGTCAATTTGGGCGCGAATACTAACGGAGGCCGCAGATTCCCGCATGATTTTTTGGATATCGACAAGCGCCATTACCACGTTAGGTAATTGACTGCCTTCCTGCGCCAAAGCTCGTGTTGAATGGATTGCCGTAAAACCACAAAAAGTTATTACGACGCTCAGTATTGCCGCGACTATTTTATTTTTCATCTAAAACCTTGTACCGACATTGAAGCTAAAAGTTTCGTCCTGATCGAAATGTTCTTTGATAATCGCTTTAGATAGATCGACTTCAATTGGCCCAAATGGCGAAGCCCACGATAAACCAACTCCCACGGACATTCTCGGGTCTCCACTGTCTCTAAAGAAACTAGAGAGATCACCAAATATTGGGTCAAACGGAACCGTCGTATCTGCTTCTGCAAGCGCCCCAAAATACACGAATGCCCGACCTTGAACGGCTAATTCTTCAGGCAGACCTAATGGAAACTGCGCTTGCGCGTCAACGACATAATAGGCATTTCCGCCCAATGAATCATCTGTAAGTGTATCCCGGGGACCAATACCACCGGCTTCAAACCCCCTGAAGGTGTCACCACCGATAAAGAATCGGTTACTCACTTTGATGTCTTCACCAAACCCGTGGATAAGACCTTCGTTAAAACCGATTTTGCCGATGATGTCGAATTTTTCCCAGATCGGGTGATAAACATTGTACTTGAAGGTGGTCTTTAGGAAGTGAAGTGAGCCGCCAAGACCGGCAACATCTTGATTCCAGGTTGCGATATAACCTCGGCGCGGGTTTACCGGGTCATCGCGGCGGTCATATGTGAATGAATATCCCACTGAAGATTCTGTTTCGATCCCTTCTTGCTCATGGATAAAACGCGATGCCAAAAAGTGAACATCGGTTACTTCATTCTTGCGCAATCTGTAGCGAACACTTGTTCGTAAATATTCAGTAATGGGAAATCCAGCACGCAAGCTAAAGCCTTGAGTTTTCTGGTCAAATCCACTTTGCCGTTGAAAGTTACGTTGAATATAAAACAAATCAGCACCTGCAGCGACAGGACGCCCGGTAAAATAAGGCTCGGTAAAGCCAACATTGATTTGTTGCGCCCGTCCGCCCGCGCGAACGGAAGCTCGTAGGGATTGCCCCCGCCCAAGCAAATTACGCTCCGAAATGCTGATCTCGGCCAATGCTGAATCTTGAGTAGAAAACCCCGCGCCAACACTCAATTCGCCCGTGGACCGCTCTTTAACAGCTACATCAATTATTGTCCGGTCATCTTGTGACCCAGGCTTCTGTTCGAGTTCAACACCTTCAAAGAAACCCAGCCCACGCAGGCGTTGTCGAGTTCGTTCCAATTTTTGGGTGTTGAAGGCGTCACCTTCAACTAGCCTAAATTCTCGCCTAAGTACTGTGTCCAGCGTGCGGACGTTGCCGTAAACATTAATCCGCTCAACGTAGACCCGTGGGGCTTCAATGACGTGATAGACCAAATTAATGACGTCTTGGCCATCTTGTTCAACCCGTTCCATTTGAGGTTGAATATCAAGAAAGGCATAGCCCAGACGACCGGCTTCGAAAGTCATGTCTTCAATTGTTTCATCGATTTTATCGGCGTTGTAGATATCGCCAGTCGGAGTCAAAATGAGCGGACGCAACATATCTGGCGTCAAATCAGAAATTTCGCTTTCGACGCCGATTTCACCGATCGAGTACAGCTCGCCTTCTTCAATAGTCATCGTAATAAAGAAGCCCTTACGGTCCTTACTCAACTCCGCAACTGCTGATATCACACGAAAATCTGCATACCCCTTTGAATAATAGTGACGGCGTAATAGCTCTTGGTCGAACGCTAAGCGGTCGGGATCGTAACTATCATCACTTCCGAAAAATTTATACCAGCGTGATTCTTTGGTCGCGACAATGCGCCTCAGTTCCTGATCATCGAAAGTTTCGTTACCAAGAAAACTGATCCGGCTGACCCCCGTTACATCACCTTCATCAATCTCAAATATTAAATCTACGCGATTTTCCGGAAGCTGAACCACTTTCGGTTCAATGGTTGCTGCAAATAGTCCCGATCGCCGGTACAAGTCGACTATACGTTGAACGTCTGACTGTACCCTCGCCCGGGTAAACACAACCCGCGGCCTTAGTTGAACCTCAGGTGTCAATTCTTCGTCATTGAGTTCTTGATTACCCTCGAACGCCATTCTGTTGATGATCGGATTCTCGATTACATCGACAACCAGATTGCTTTCCTCAAGACTGATCGTTACGTCTGCAAACAAACCTGTAGAAAATAAGGCCTTCAGCGATTTATCAACTTCTTCGGGGTCATATAAGACGCCGGGCGGCACCGTCATGTAAGCTCGCACCGTATCCGTTTCGATACGCTGATTGCCTTTGACTTCGATTTCCTTGATGAAAATCGCTTCATCTTCATCGGTTGTCGAAAGTTCTTGAGCTACGGCGCGGCCAGCACCGGTCGAGGCTGCCATCAACATCCCCCCGATGGCCAACATTCCGAAAGCCAAACGCAGTCCCAAACTCATTCTAGTTATCCCGCCCCAAGCAACCTACTACGACAATAAATCAGTAAAGAAATCAAACACCGGCAGTTTTGTAATATCGTTCCAGGTCGCAAACAGCATAAGCATCAGAATCATCGATATTCCAATTCTGAAGCCGTACTCCTGAACTCGTTCACTCAGCGGCCGCCCCCGGACCGCTTCGAATAGATAGAACAATAAGTGTCCGCCATCCAGCATTGGCACTGGAAACAGATTAATTAGTCCAAGGTTGATGGATAAAACTGCCATGAACCAGATTATGGCCAGCACACCCTGTTCAGCCATCTGTCCCGACATTTTAGCAATCTGAATTGGACCACCCAATTCCTGAGTTGTTCGTGACCCAACGATCATTTGGCCAACCGCTTTTAAGGTCATGCCCACAATGGAATAAGTTTCTTTCGTAGCGCTGATGATCGCGCTGACCGGTCCATGGCGAAGATACTGAACACCTGAGCGAGTAATCCCCAACAGCCCTACGCGCTGTACATTGCCCAACCGATCTTCGTACTCAGTTATTTTCGGTCTAACCTTTAACGTCAGCTCCTGATCGCCGCGGAGTACCAAAATGGTCATTTCGTCCCCAAGACTGAGGCGGACGATCTGTTGCATGTCTTCGAAGCGCTCAATATCACTATCGTCGATCTTGAGGACTTTATCACCGACCATGAAACCCGCGGCCTCGGCCGCACTACCCTCATTTACGCCGCCAACTTCAGCGGGCGTGAATGGTTGGCCGTTAAAAGTGTAAAGACCGGCAAGCAGCAAAATGGCGAACAAGAAATTGGCAATTGGACCTGCCGCCGAAATTGCCGAGCGTTGTCCCACTGACTTGAAGTGGTAGGATTCCTCGCGATTGCCTTGATCGGTCTCGCCTTGACCGGCTTCGCTTTGTTCTGGATCAAGTTCGACAGCTTCATGAGCTGCCATGTGCTCTTCGTCGGGGCGGCTTGCAACACCAGCATCCCCGAAAAATTTGACGTACCCTCCAAGCGGTATCCAACTAATTTTCCAGCGCGTGCCGTGGTCATCGTTCCAGCCAAAAATTTCCGGCCCGAAGCCAATGGAAAATACTTCTACGCGTACACCGTTTTTACGCGCGACTAAGTAATGCCCCAGTTCATGCACAAAAACGAGAACCGTAAGGACCAGCAAAAACGGCCATGTGTAGCTGAAAACGCTTACTAGATAATCCATGCAGTCTATTGGTCCCGTTGGCCGGTCATAATGAAACTTACTGAAAGGGAATAGCTCTAAATTTGGGCAATAATGTGTTCAGCGGCGTCGCGCGCCCGGTCGTCCACGGTGTGGACGTGTTCAAGGTTTTCGACCCTCTCCCGCTGGATATTGCAGAGTGTTGCCTCGACGACCCGGGCGATGTCCAGAAAGCCTAGTCGACCGTTTAAGAACCCATCGACAGCGACCTCGTTCGCAGCGTTGAGGATAGTAGGGGCGGTGCCCCCGCTTTGCAAGGCTTGACGGGCTAGTTTAAGTGCTGGGAATCGCTCGGTATCCGGGGGCTCGAAGCTCAATTGACCAATTGCTGCCAAATCCAATCTAGGGGCAGGTGTTTCCATGCGATTGGGCCAGCCCAGGGTATACGCGATCGGCGTTCGCATGTCCGGAGACCCTAATTGAGCCAGAACCGACCCATCGCGGTAGGCCACCATACTGTGGATGACAGACTGCGGGTGGACCAGTACTTCAATCTGGTCCTCAGAAACTGGAAATAAGTAATCAGCCTCGATCATCTCAAGGCCTTTATTCATCAATGTTGCTGAATCTATTGATATTTTCGCGCCCATATCCCAGGTCGGGTGCTTAACGGCCTGCTCGGGCGTTACTTTCTCCATGTCCGATAGGTTCGTGGCGCGAAATGGGCCGCCCGAAGCGGTCAAAATGATCTTTTCCACTGCATCGCTTCGATCGAAATCAAACACCTGAAAGATGGCATTGTGTTCAGAATCAACGGGCAGCAAAGTCGCCCCCGCAGCTTCCACTTCTGCCAGAAACAGAGGGCCTGCACACACCAAGCATTCCTTATTGGCTAAAGCGACAGTCGTGCCCCGGCGTACGGCCTGAAGCGTCGGTTTCAGCCCCGCTGCGCCGACAATCGCCGCCATGACCAAATCAGAGGGGTGTTCAGCAGCGTCGACAATGGCCTCGGCCCCGGCTGCCACCCTCACATTCGTCCCTGACAGGGCTTCCGAAAGCTGATCCTTTAAAGATGGGTCACCAATGACCGCTATTGACGGCCGAAAACGGCGGGCCTGCTCAGCTAGCAATTCAACATTGGTAAAGGCCGTAAGTGCCTCCACCACAAAGGAATCAGGGTTTCTACTGACGATATCCAGGGTGCTGCAGCCAATAGATCCAGTTGACCCAAGAATTGTAATACGTTTCGGATTAGTCACTGGACTTCTCATCGCGCCACCCATGGGAGGAAACCTTCGCCATGGAGGAACTGCGCGCCGACCATGGCTGGCCAAACGAAAAATAGCCCATCAACCCGATCAAGAATACCTCCATGACCGGGAATCAGGTTGCTCGAATCCTTAACATTAAAGCGGCGTTTAAAAGCAGATTCCACGAGATCTCCACCATGTGCTGCAAATGTGAGCGCAAAACTGAGCAGGGCCAGGGTTTCAATTGGTGCCAGTTCGGTGATCCAAGCTACAACCGCGCCAGCGGTGGTCCCGCAAAGTGTACCGCCAATTAAACCTGACCAGGTTTTCTTCGGGCTAATCCGTGGCGCTAGGCGAGGCCCTCCTACAGTCTTTCCGATGGCGTAGGCACCAATATCTGTGGCCCAGACGACCGAAAATGACCAGAAGATTACCATCATGCCCACGGTATCGGTCCCGCGTAGCCAAACCAACGATGCACAGGGAATACCAACATATAGCACCCCCAGTGCTGGCCACGAGTAGGGTCGCTTCTGGAGTGCAGCCAGCACCGCTAACAACAGCGCGCCGGCAAGACCTACGCTTACGGCGGCAGTGTTCATTCCACTACCTACGAGCGCCACTGCTGTGCCCACAACAAGAGCCAGCCCGCCAAGAAAATATGCGGGTTGGTCTTCGCCACTGATCTTAGTCCACTCATAAGCCATCAAAACTGCGGCCACGACTACGGTCACGATAAAGGCGAGACCACCCACATATACCAAGGCAATCACAACACATCCTAAAACGGCCGCTGACAGAACACGTGTTCCCAGCCCTTCCCATTGGTCGCTATCAGGCACACTAGTTACCTGATGCTCCGTATCGCCGCTCGCGGCTTTGGTAATCACGAATGACCCCCTCTAGACACTCGCGGGTAAATTCCGGCCAGTGCACATCTACAAACGCGAGTTCCGCGTAGGCCGCCTGCCAAAGCAGAAAGTTACTCAAACGTTGCTCGCCGCTCGTTCTGACGACCAAATCTGGATCTGGAATGTCCGCGGTCTCCAGATACTTCGAAAAACATGCCTCGTTGACCTCACTGGCTGCAAGAAGTCCCTTCTCGACATCTTTCGCTACGGCCTGCGCGGCTTGCACTATTTCGCTTTGGCTACCGTAGTTAACCGCCATAATCAGATTGAGCCCCGTGTTACCCCGGGTTTTCTTCTCGGTTTGCTCAATTAAAGTACTGATATCTTTGGGTAAACCATCCCGAGACCCGATAAACCTAACACGCACATTATTTTTGTGTAGTTCGTTTAACTCATGTGTGAGGTAGAGGCGAAAAAGCCCCATTAAATCAGCGACCTCGCTAGCGGGACGCTTCCAGTTTTCAGAAGAAAAAGCGTACAATGTGAGGTAGCGAATGCCGAGAGCCTGACAACTTTTCACCATGTCGCGAACGACTTCAGCACCGCGTTTATGGCCGGCAAAACGTGGCAATCCACGCGATTTTGCCCATCGGCCATTACCATCCATAATAATAGCAATGTGCGCGGGAACTGGGCCCACTGTCGCTTCGGTTTCGGCTAATTGCATTTCGTCGCGCCCTGGCATTAGACCGCTAAGATATCCTGTTCTTTCTTGTGCAGTGCTTCGTCGATTTTCTTAATCGTTTTATCCGTCAGTTGTTGAATTTCATCGCCGATGTCGCGGTGTTCGTCCTTGCTGATGTCGTGTTCCTTCTCCAGCTTTTTCAATGCGTCCATCCCGTCCCTGCGTACGTTTCGCACAGCAATCCGCGCCTGTTCCGCATACTTTCCGGCAATTTTGGTCATTTCAAGGCGGCGTTCTTCGTTTAGTTCGGGAATTGGTACCCGAACCATTGGCCCATCGACATAGGGGTTCAGTCCCAAATCTGCGTTTTGAATGGCTTTATCAACTGCCCCAACAAGACTCTGATCCCAAACCTGCACGGTCAGCGTGCGGGCATCGGGTGCGGATACGGTTCCAACTTGGGAAAGTGGCATCGAGGAGCCGTACGCATCGACATGGATGTGTTCCAGCAAACTTGTGCTCGCGCGCCCGGTCCGAAGTCCGCCAAACTCGTGAAGCATTACGTCATGTGCTCCGTTCATTCGGCGCGCCAAATCTTTCTGGTCTGGTCCATTTTCAATCATGATCCCTCCGCCGACGACAATTCCTCAATAATCGTACAGGAACCTTGCCCATTAAGAACCTTCATAAAGGAACCGGGCTCGTTAATCGAGAACACTAATATCGGGATGCCGTTTTCGCGTGTAAGCGAAATCGCCGAAGCATCCATTACTTTCAAGTCTTTCGACAGCACCTCTAGATAATCTAAACGGTCGTAGCGCGTCGCATCCGGCGTCGTCTTTGGATCAGCAGAATATACCCCGTCAACTTGGGTACCCTTAAGCAATGCATCGCATCCGAGTTCCGTTGCCCGAAGGGCGGCGGCGGTATCTGTGGTGAAGAAGGGGTTTCCTGTGCCAGCCGCACAAATCACAATCCTTCCTCTTTCCATATGCCGAAGTGCGCGCCGGCGGATGTACTGTTCGCAAACACTCGGCATGGGGATGGCAGACATAACCCGGGTATCCACACCTAGCTGCTCAAGCGATGTTTGCAAAGCCAATGCGTTCATCACCGTCGCCAGCATACCCATATAATCGGCAGTTGCCCGTTCCATACCAGCTTCCGACGCTGACAGGCCCCTGAAAATATTCCCGCCGCCAACAACTATTCCGGTCTCGATGCCCTTATCGCAGACAGCTTTCAGCTCTTCTGCAATCCGATTAACTGTGGGCAAATCGATGCCGTAGCTCCCCGCCCCCATTAGAGCCTCGCCGGAAATCTTTAGGAGAACTCTTTGGTATTTATTGGGCGATGGCATGAACAATCCAAATACGCGGAAACGCAGCGGGTTCGGTCATTGAACCCAAAAATATAGTTGTTTAGGGCCCTCAAACAGCGAATCGCGAACCCATTTCACAACCTGCGTACCATACACTATCTGGTTCCCAAGGCGAACAGAGGGATAGATATTGTTATTGGTCGCACATTCTTCGCAAGAAGTGCGACCTCCCAGATTGTAAAACTTAAGATTGGGCTGCGGCTGCGACTTCAGCGGCAAAATCCGCCTCTTCTTTTTCGACACCTTCACCCAGCGCAAAACGGGCGAAGGCCTTTATCTTGACTGCGGCGCCCACGTCCGATTCAGCCTCTTTCAAGACTTTTTCCACGCGTGTTTCTCCGTCGATCACCCAGGTTTGAGCCAGCAATACAACTTCTTCGTAATACTTCCGCAGCCGGCCTTCGACCATCTTTTCAATAATGTTCTCGGGTTTGCCACTTTCTCGCGCTTGCTCACTCAGAACCTGGCGTTCTTTTTCCACCAGATTTTGATCCAAATCTTCAGTACTGAGTGACTGAGGGTTTGCGGCAGCCACGTGCATGGCGATCTGTTTACCAAGTTCTTGAAGTTTTTCGGCATCGCCCGAGGATTCAAGCGCCACTAAAACTCCAATTTTTCCTACGCCGGGGGCAATCGCCCCGTGGATATAACTAGCAACCACACCTTGGTCGACAGAGAGTCCCGTTGAACGGCGCAAATTCAGGTTTTCGCCAATGGTTCCGATCAAATGGGTAATTTGATCGCCTACATTGCGGCTTTCACCAGGATAATCGGCGGAAGATAGCCTTTCCAATTCGCCATTGACGTCTAAACCAAGCCCCGCAACCGTCGTTACCAATTCCTGAAAGTCTTCGTTTCGAGCGACGAAGTCTGTTTCCGAATTAATCTCAACTACAGCACCCTTGTCACCGGACGTCGCGATACCGACCAAACCTTCGCTCGCTACACGTCCGGCCTTTTTGGCAGCCGTCGCCAGCCCTTTGGTCCGCAACCAGTCAACAGCCGCTTCAGTTTCGCCATCACATTCGGTTAGGGCCCTTTTACAGTCCATCATGCCTGCGCCGGTTTTCTCGCGCAGGGACTTAACGAGAGCTGCCGTGATCTCAGCCATTGCTTATCCTTTAGATGAATTCATTGCGCCAAAGCGCTGTAAGTTAGAAAGTATTAAGCGAAATACTAGCCGGCGCTGGGTTTCTCTGCATCCGCCGGAGCCGGTGTTTCAGGTACGGCTTCCACTGCAGGGGCTTCCTTCGCAGCTGGGGCCACTTCCTCGACGGGTCGAGCGGCTGCTTCGCTTGCTTTGGCCGGAAGTTCTTCGACCATTGGTTCTTCAGCCGCGCCCATGTCCTCACCTGATGTGGTCATTTCTTCCTGAATACCGTCCAGGACCGAACGCGCGACCAGATCCA
>Ga0315336_1006605_pt1 | contig 11741 bp, 12 predicted proteins | sample ASW5metaG_FD_204512 | JGI IMG/M metagenome (GOLD analysis project Ga0315336, IMG submission 204512) | Ammonia-oxidizing marine archaeal communities from Monterey Bay, California, United States - ASW #5 | ecosystem: Environmental > Aquatic > Marine > Intertidal zone | place: USA: California...
TCTCGCCTGTTCGCTAAAAAATGTACGCCGTACATTTTCTCTTCGCTCCAGCGCCCTGGGGAGGTAAAGGTTTTGATCCCGTTCCATAAAGGGATGACAACTCGCCAACGCGCCATCTCGCCTGTTCGCTAAAAAATGTACACCGTACATTTTCTCTTCGCTCCAGCGCCCTGGGGAGGTAAAGGTTTTGATCCCGTTCCATAAAGGGATGACAACTCCCCAACGCGCCATCTCGCCTGTTCGCTAAAAAATGTACGCCGTACATTTTCTCTTCGCTCCAGCGCCCTGGGGAGGTAAAGGTTTTGATCCCGTTCCATAAAGGGATGACAACTCGCCAACGCGCCATCTCGCCTGTTCCTTAAAGTAATACTAAAACTTAGGGCTTAACCTCAATTTCAAATACTATTTAGGAAGTACTTTGTACTAAATAGCTATCTTAGCCCAACAAAAAAAACAATATGTATTTTTTAGGTATTACCTGGAATCCTAACGAAACACTTTTCAATATTGGGTTCATTCAAATCAAATATTACAACCTGCTTTGGATAATAGCTTTTGCCGTTGGCTGGTTCCTGATGAAGAGGATTTTCAAGAATGAAAACAAGTCCATAGAAAAACTGGATTCTTTATTTATATATACTGTTTTAGCAACTATGCTTGGTGCGCGCCTGGGCCATGTTTTTTTCTATGACTGGCCTTATTACAAAAATCATTTAGCAGAAATATTACTCCCAATCAGAGAAAGTAATGGTGGATCTTTGTTTGGATTAATAAATGGTTATGAATTTACTGGTTTTACAGGTTTAGCGAGTCACGGAGCAGCTATAGGAATAATTATTGGCATGTATTTACTTAACAGAAAATACAAGGACATGAAGATACTATGGCTGTTAGACCGGGTGGTTATTCCTGTTGCGCTGGGCGCCTTTTTTGTGCGATTGGGCAATTTTTTCAATTCTGAAATCAATGGGAAAATTACCGATAGAGCTTTTCTGTTTGCTACCAGATTTGTTCGCGATTCTGATGATATGCCGGCCTCAGAAGCATTGAGGGTGACCCACGAAAAGACTGTAAACGCTGCATATGCAGCCATAGAGTCTAATCCAAAATTTGCTGCATATCTTGAGGCTATTCCATTTCGCCATCCGGCGCAATTATATGAGGGGTTTTGTTATATTTTTGTCTTTCTGATTCTCTATTATTTTTACTGGAAAACAGATAAAAAGAACAAAGCCGGATTTTTATTTGGTCTCTTTTTAGTCATGCTCTGGACCGTCCGCTTCTTTGTCGAATTTGTTAAGAAAAGTCAGGGGGGGTTTGAAGAATCTCTTGGAGTCTTATCCACAGGACAATGGCTTAGTATCCCTTTTATTTTGATAGGGTTATACTTTATTTTCAAATCAAAAACCACAGTTAGCAGTTAATTAAAGTTCCGAGTTTGAAACCTATTAAAATGAGTATACGATACAATTGGATATTGATATTACTTCTGGGGGTTATAATCTCCTTTAGTTCTTGTAAAGAAACGTCCAAAAAAGTGGTAACAACGGCTCCGATAACATTCACTAAAGAAGGTGAATTAAGCATTTTTAAGGGAACAACAGATTCGGTACTCACTCAGCTCAATATTGAAATCGCTGACTCGGATTATGAGACACAAACAGGATTGATGTACAGGGAGACCATGGCCGAAAACCACGGCATGTTATTTATATTTCCAGATGAAGCAATGCGTTCATTTTATATGAAGAACACCAAAATCCCTTTAGACATCATTTATATAAACAGCGAGCTTCGTATTAGCAGTATTCAGAAAGATGCCAAACCGCTTGATGAATCTGGACTGCCATCCAATGCTCCGGCGAAATACGTACTGGAAGTAAACGCAGGACTGGCAGTGGAATGGGATTTACAGCAGGGAGATAAGATCGTTTTCAAAAAATTCTAAGCTTTTGTTGTGCAGGTCCGGGAAATTACAATTAATACTAGCAAAGGGCACTCGCTCACTGCTACCCTTTTTAAGGGGCCTATAGAGAACAAAAAGACCCTTATTATATCTTCTGCAACAGGAGTTTTGCAAGGGTTCTATAAAAAACTAGCTGCCCACTTCGCAAGCCTGGGATATGTAGTGATTACATTCGACTATTTTGGCATTGGGAAATCTGGTTCTGATCTGACAACATTAAAAAACAATTCTTACAATCTTAAAGACTGGGGCAGTAATGACCAGGCAGCCATTGTAGGCCATTCAAAAGATAAATATCCCGACAATGAATTAATCCTACTCACTCATAGTGTAGGAGGTCAAATATTAGGGTTTAACGGCAACTACAAAAGTATAGACAAAATAGTAATGGTGGCCTCCCAATCTGGCTATTCAAAATACTTCAAAGGATTGCATTATCCAAAAATGTGGCTCTTTTGGAATTTGATGATCCCCGTCCTTACGCCATTATATGGCTATTTTCCTTCAGCGAAGTTTGGCCTTTTTGAAAACCTTCCTAAACAAATGGTGTACCAGTGGGCCAGCTGGGGAAGGAAAAGAGATTATATGATGCATTATTACAATAAGGAAGACTATTATTTTGATAAGATTGAATCTCCTATTTTTTCTTTGAGTTTCCCGGGTGATAATTTAGCCCCGAGGAAAACCGTAGACTGGTTGACAGATCAATTTATCAATGCCCAAATTACAAGATATCATCATACGGATGAAGGATTGCAACCGCTACATTTTGGTTATTTTAAAGAGCAATTCAAAGATACTTTGTGGACTAAGACCCACGAATGGATTTACAAGAACTAGTGTAACTTTATTAATGTAGATATGGGGAAATTTTTGCTGGAAGGGATGGAGACAGAGCGACTCATATTTCGAAAGATACTACCCTCAGATTTTGATTCATGGCTACCATTTCACGAGGACCCAAGAAGTACACAATATTGGGAAGGATTACCTAAAGACCCCATTATGGCATGTACTGAACAATTTCAGCGGTTCTTTGAACGGTATGAAAAAGATCTGGGAGGTATGAATGCACTTATTCGTAAAACTACAAACCAGTTAATCGGGGTATGCGGACTATTGTTACAAAACGTAGATGGTATAGAAGAATTGGAAATTGGATATTCCATACTTCCCGCATACTGGAAAAATGGCTATGCCTCTGAAGCTGCTATTAAATGCCGTGAAATTGCTTTTGAGAATCACCTCAGCGATTCTCTTATTTCTATCATACATGTGGATAATCTCCCTTCAAAGAAAGTAGCGCGAAATAATGGGATGCTAATTGAAAAAAAAACTATTTATAAAAACAATCCGGTAGAGATATTCAGAATTTTTAGACAGGATCCCGGTAAGCCTTAAATCCAATTTTCTTATAGCCAAACAGCAAGCAAAAGCTCAGATTTTTGTAGGGCAGGTACTGAGACCAAAGGGGGTGTATAAAGGGCAAAAACTAATAAAACTCGTGATTACAAATACGCCGGCCGTCACCACCAGTACCGCTCCAATAGTCCCGGTAATTGTCCCCGTAAAATAGAGGACGCTAAATACTACAGCGCCTATAAAACGGATAATACGGTCCGCAGATCCCATATTCTTTTTCATAATTTAATATTATTAAGACATTTTTTCGAACAGCAGAACCGCTGCCGTGATCAATATCACGCAACTCAGACATGCCAGGAATATTTTGAGAATCTTCTTGCCCATAATTTTCAAATATAACTTTTCAACATCAAATTATCCTAAAAAAGACAGCTGTCAAAAAAAAGAGACATTCCTGAATGTATTTCGTACAAGGTGGAATGTTCCTGTTTAAATCGGAATTTTGTCTAGCTTAAGCCGCCAAATAATGAAGAAATTCAAATCAATATAAAGCTTAGCACTAATCTAAAGATAATTTCTAAAAGAATGCCCTATTTTAGTAGCATAATCAAGGTAAAATGATTAAAAAACATGGGGCCATCTTTATCAATAATAATTCTGACAAACAGGGATTTATTGAATGTTTACTGCAAGGACCTATCCCCATAGCTTTTAGACATCTGGAAGGACAGCAGGGTGCGTTGTTTTCTAAACTTGCGCTAGATGAGTTCATAGAAGAAGAAGTACTGCACGACCATAAAATTCTAACCAGACATTCAAAACAAAGTCTGCAATCCATGAGCAGCGGCGAAAGAAAAAAAGCGTTACTCCGGCACATTAAGAGTATTGATCCCGAATTCCTCATTTTAGACAATCCTTTCGACAACCTGGATGTAACTTCTGTAAAAGATCTTAAACGCCAACTTACCAAAATGGCCGATAAAATTGCCATGGTGCAAATTATAAGTCGAGCAAATGACCTGCTGCCATTTATAAAAGATCATTATTTATTGGACATAAATACTGTTATTAGCGTCGATAATAGTAAGCGGGATCTGGTTGGAGCGCCAATAGCGCTTTACCAGGATGACATTCCGGCTCCATTACAGAAAATAGAGTTCAAGGACGAATATCTGATAAAGTTGAAAGATGTCTCCGTCAGCTATGACGGTAAACCTATCCTTCACGATATCAATTGGAAAATACGCAAGGGCGACTTCTGGCAGCTCAAAGGTAGCAACGGAAGCGGAAAGACCACCTTACTCTCCATGATTACCGGTGACAACCCAAAAGGCTACGGCCAGGATTTATTATTGTTTGGCAGGAAAAAAGGCAGCGGAGAGAGTATTTGGGAAATTAAAAAGAAGATAGGATATTTTACCCCTGCTATGATCGACAGATTTAAGGGCTATCACAGTTTGGAAAACATGTTGATTTCCGGTCTGATGGATTCCATAGGACTATATGTGCAACCCACCGAAATACAGATCAGGATTGCAAAGCAATGGTTGCAACTCATTGGTATGGAAAAATTGCGAGATACCTACTTCCACGATCTTTCCATGGGCCAGCAAAGATTAATTATGTGTATAAGGGCAATGATTAAATATCCTTTGTTATTAATTCTGGACGAACCTACGGCAGGATTGGACGACCAAAGTGCTACCTTATTTGTGACCCTGGTCAACAAAATCGCCAATGAAAGTGATACTGCTATCATCTTTGTTTCGCACAGGGACGAGCCTGGTTTACAAGCAAATATGGTATATGAACTGATTCCAAATGAGAAGGGTTCTTTAGGAAATTCTAAGAATATTTAAATATTGGAAAATGTAGTTGCACGTACTAGTTTTGGGTGTTTTTTGTCATTTAAAATCTCCCCTATGCGGAACTTTTCAGCAACATTGGGCATCATAATCATGACTTATTCAGGAGTATCCCAATTGTGATTGGAACAAATATCATAACGGTATTTTTGTACTTTTTATTTAACTAATATCCTGCATAATCTTTTTTTGTATCTTTTAGTCTGATATTCATCCATGGAAGCCTAGCGTACAATCTTCCCTCATAGGCAAGCTTCTTTACATTTAAGATATTTTATGAAAGTGCTATTAAAAATCTTAGTCTCATTTGCAGGTTTTTACGGATTGGCGCAAGATCCACTTCCTATTATAGACATGCATTTACACGCATTACCCGCTGCTCAGAACGGACCTCCACCGACTGCCATTTGCGCCCCTCCAACCGAGATGCCAACACACGATCCATCAAAACCATGGCCAATGACATTTGCAAAGTGGTTAAAAGAACCAGAGTGCGCTAATGTTATTTGGGGACCCGAAACTGATAAAGCGGTTATGGATCAAACTATTGATATTTTGAAGAAACATAACATCTATGGAGTAACCAGTGGATCATTATTAGAAGAATATAAACAAGTTGCCGGGAGTAGAATAATCCGTGGTTTGCAGTTTAGTTTTTTCATGAAGCACCTGACAGCAGATAAAGTAAGTGAGCTACTTTCTAGTGGTGATTATAAGGTCTTCGGGGAAGTTGCGATTCAATACAATGGAATATCCCCAAGCGATTCTATATTTTCTCCTTACGTAAAAATTGCCGAAGAATTAGATATTCCCATGGGCATTCATGTAGGAACCGGACCTCCGGGAGCTGCATATTTACCGGGGATACAAAATTACAGGGCCCGCCTCCATAGCCCACTGGTAGTGGAAGAACTACTTATGCGGCATCCTAAACTCAGAATATATCTTATGCACGCAGGCTATCCAATGATAGATGATCTTCTCGCCGTTCTCTGGACACATCCTCAGGTGTATGTAGACGTGGGTGTTATTTGTTATGCCATCCCAAGAAAGGCTTTTCATAATTACCTGGAACGAATTGTCGATGCAGGTTTTGGTAAAAGAATCATGTTTGGATCGGATCAAATGAACTGGCCTGCAACTATTGAAGTTGGTATCGACGCCATAAACTCGGCAGAATTCTTATCCGAAACTCAAAAGAGAGATATTCTTTATAACAATGCTGCCCGATTTCTAAGACTGACTCCCCAGGAGATAGCCATACACCATGGAGATTGACTAAGCTTATTGTCTTCTAAAAAAAAAGCTGCTTAGTTACAATATTGATCTAAGCAGCTCCTTTTAGATTTTATTCAGATTATTCATTCTCACTCATAATCTTTTTTCTCAGTGAATCGAACATTACCGGTGTGGCAATAAAAACAGAAGAGTAAGTACCTACAATTACTCCCACTATCATCGCAAACATAAACCCTCTAAGCGACTCTCCGCCAAAGGTAAATATGGCCAGTAATACCACTAATGTGGTCAGGGACGTATTTAGAGTCCTGCTCAAAGTGCTGTTGAGGGCCAGATTTATGTTGTCCCCTGCACGCCAGCCTTTCTCCCCTATGATCTCTCTGATTCTGTCAAAAACTACCACAGTATCGTTCAGGGAATACCCAATTACAGTCAGAATTGCTGCAATAAAGGCCTGATCTATTTCCATACTAAAGGGCATAATCTTACTGGTTAATGAAAAGATACCCAAAACTATAAGTACATCATGGAATACTGCAGTTACCGCACCCAACGAGAATTGCCATTTACGGAAACGCAACAGGATATATAAGAACACCACTGCCAGAGAACCAATTATAGCCCAAAGCGCATTCTTTTTAATATCATCCGCGATAGTAGGTCCTACCTTGCGGTATTTCATTACACCTATATTATCATTTGTGCCTCCGGGAACGAAATCTGCCATAGTAGTTCCATCCGGCAAATACTTTTGTAAGTTAATATAAAGGCTGTCGAGTATTTCATTATCTACCTCTGTACCTCCTTCAGCAACTTTGTACTTAGTGGTTACCATAATCTGATTAGCATCTCCAAAAATTTTGGCGCTGGCACTACCAAGAGATTCCGATAGTTCTGTCGATATTTCTGAAGGGTTTACCGGGTTAACAAATCGGATTTGATAATTACGGCCTCCAACAAAATCTACTCCCTGATCCAGGCCTTGGGTAAACAGCGAAAATAAACCAACACTTACCAATATAGCAGACATAACATAAGCCACCTTTCTCTTTTTAAGGAAATTGATACTTAAATTTGTAAACAAATTTTTGGTGATAGAAGTAGAAAAATCAAGTCGTCTGTTCTTCCCGGAAATATACCAGTCTACTAATAGTCTTGTTATGAAAATTGCGGTGAACAAAGACGTTAAAATACCGATGATAAGCGTAGTTGCAAATCCTTTGATAGGTCCGGAACCAAATACCAGTAATATCAGGGCTGTTAAACCCGTGGTAATATTTGCATCCAAAATTGAGGAAAGCGCATTGCTGAAACCATCTGAAATTGCCTGACTTTTACCTTTCCCTTTCGCTATTTCTTCCTTTATACGTTCAAAGATCAGTACGTTTGCATCTACAGACATTCCAATTGTCAAGACAATACCAGCAATACCGGGTAATGTAAGAACGGCATCCAGACTGGCTAATACGCCGAAGATGAGTACAATGTTAAAGATCAGTGCGATATCTGCGAATACTCCTGCTTTCCCATAATAGAATATCATCCAAATCAACACAAAGATAAAGGCGATTAGGAAAGACATAAATCCACTATCTATTGCCTCTTGCCCCAGGGATGGGCCAACTACAAAGGAATCAATAATCTCGGCAGAAGCAGGTAGTTTACCTGCACGCAGAACATTGGCAATATCCTTGGTTTCATTAACAGTAAAACTCCCGGTAATTTCAGAACTCCCTCCGGAAATACCACCTACTTGTGAGACGCCAGGCGCAGTATATACTTTATTGTCCAGGACAATAGCTATCCCGGTATTGTTCAGATTGGCTTCACTGGTTAACTTCTCCCAAAGCTTAGCCCCCCTTACGTTCATATCCATTCCTACCGCCGGCCTGTTGAACTGGTCAAATTGATCCCTGGCATCGCTTACCACATCCCCACTAATCCGGGGAAGATTATCCCTGTTAGACTTAAGGGCATAAAGGGCAGCTACTTCAGAATCCTTGGCAGGACGTTCCCACAGAAATTTAGAAAATTGTACATCTGCTGGCAATAGACGACGTATCTGAGGTAATCTTAGCCATTGGCCAATCTGTGCTGTATCTTTAACAGAAGCCACACCTATGGCATAGTTGGGACCAGGAATCTGTAATATATCTATTAGCGGATTCTTTTCGGTGGATAAATCTAAAGAATCCTGAGCGACATCTGACAACAATGAATCTATCTCAGATTCCTCTTTTACTTCTTCTTCTCCCTGATCTTCAACAATGGTTTTTAGTTCATTATTGGCCTGAATAAGGAAATTAATGAGACTTTGGTTACCCCCTTCATATGTCTCCCAAAACTCTAACTGAGCCGTACTGGAAAGCAAATCCTGAGCTCTTGCAATATCCCTGGCACCAGGTAATTCTACAAGAATACGGCCAGAATTCCCTTCGCGTTGAATATTTGGCTGTGTTACGCCGAATCCATCGATACGTTCTCTTAACACCTCAAATGCAGAGACAACTGACTCGTCTATTTTTCTTCGAATGATAGGTTTAACCTCATCATCGGTCATTTGAAAGTTTATCTCATCGCTTAAACCCTTGTTTGCAAAAATATCCGGAGCCGCAAGTTTTACATCTCCTTTAATTTGATCAAAAGCATCAAAAAACAGGTCAATATAAGTATCATCACTACTGGTGGAAGCCTCATCCGCATCTACCAAAGCCTTGTTAAAAACAGGATTCTTGGTGTTATCTGCCAGGCCTTTCAAAATATCTTTTACAGATATCTGAAGCGTGACATTTATACCACCCTTAAGGTCCAATCCCTTGTTTAACTCTTCCTGCTTGGCTTCTTCGTAACTGGTGAAACCCAGAATTGGGTTTTTGCCAATGGAGTCCAGATAAGTAGCTTCTAGTGCTTCTCTTTTTGCCACATAGTCCTCTTCTGAAGAAGGAATATTGGTTGCGGCATAAACCTCAGCGTCCTTTTCCACTTTGCTGGAAATAAAAGTATAAGACAGTTGATAAATACTGACAATCCCGAACAGGAAGGCAAAAAGCTTTATAAGTCCTTTATTCTGCATGAGTTAGTTGAATTTGTTTTTGAATTACTCTTGGATTTGCAAACAGCGTGCAAATATATTATTTCCGAGAGGAACTGACAATTAATTTCGGGTATTTGTATCACAACAAAAAAGGGCATTCCGCATAAAACGAAAAGCCCTAAATACTCATTTTAGAAGCAGTTGACTACATTTAGTTCAAACTTCCAGGAGTCCGTTAGTTTTTGAAACACCTTCCGCACTTTCCTGCATTTTGGCTTTTTCTGCCTCGCTAAGTTCAATTTCAACAATTTGCTCTATCCCATTCTTCCCCAGAATTACCGGTACTCCAATACAGAGATCATTAAGGCCGTATTCGCCCTCTAGTAATGCTGAACAGGGAAACAGTTTCTTCTGATCACATGCAATTGCCTGTACCAATCCGGAAACTGCCGCCCCTGGTGCGTACCAGGCACTGGTTCCAAGAAGTTTTGTCAATGTAGCTCCCCCAACTTTAGTATCCTCGGTTACTTGCTGTAAACGTTCCTGCGAAAGAAATTCCGAAACTTTTACACTATTTCTTGTGGCGTGGGCAGTAAGTGGCACCATTCCGGTATCGCTATGACCACCAATTACCATTCCGTCTACATCAGAAATCGGAGCCTCAAGTGCTTCTGCAAGGCGGTATTTAAACCGGGCACTATCTAGCGCCCCACCCATACCGATTATTTTATTTCTTGGAAGATCTATGCTCTTGTGGGCCAGGTATGTCATTGTATCCATTGGATTACTAACGATTATGAGGGTAACATTGGGAGAATGCTCAACAAGACTGGAACATACTGTTTTAACTATTCCAGCATTAATTCCAATGAGTTCCTCTCTGGTCATTCCCGGTTTTCTGGGAATTCCGGAAGTTACGACGGCAATATCACTATTTGCCGTTTTAGAATAATCTCCGGTAGTTCCGGAAATCCTGGTATCGAAACCGTTTAAGGAGGCCGTTTGCATTAAGTCCATTGCCTTGCCCTCGGCATAACCTTCTTTAATATCCAATAATACTACCTCTGATGCAAAATTTTTAATTGCTATATATTCCGCACAACTAGCGCCAACGGCACCTGCGCCAACCACAGTAACTTTCATATGTTTATAATTTTAAGTTTTTTCAATTTATATCTACTCCTTTTAATCTGTTTGTAACGACCAGGAAGGGCATCAAAAATAGCGTTTTTTACGGAAATATTAACAGTGTTACAAGCCTTTCCTGGGATTTATTTTTAGTGTATCATTTGGCTCGTAATACATTTTATTTTCAGCCGTTTTGTTAAAGAAAGTAGCAGTTTAACGAAGATAGCCCAATTATTGTGCAGTACATCGATTTTTGACAATAGAGTCCGGATTCTCGTCGTTATCAATATGCCCCAAATCTCAAAATTAACCTATCAAATGAAAAAGTTATTTTCATTTATGGCAATAATAGCAATTATTTTTGCCAGTAACTGTTCCAGAATACCCGAAAATAATGACCCCGTTATTGGTATATGGTATAAAGTTGAAATCCAAACCTTAAGTGAAACCAATAAGCAGACCGTCCGTCAGGAATGGATATTTAACGATGCTTATCTGGGTCGATATCACAGATACAATGAAAATCAAATAGAATTTAAAACAGATTTCAAATGGGAGCGGGCAGACGGAAGTTATACGATTTCATATCCAGGAACAGACATGTCGGATGATGTAGTGAGCATGAAAGAATCTTCTAACCGCGATTTACTGGAAGATAGTCAGGGAAATATCCTGGCGCAGAGAGAATAAGTCCCCTTAATTTTTTCCATATAGTTATGAAAGCGGCCTTCATTGTGAAGGCCGCTTTTTTTGTATGAAGATAATAGTACGTTTGCTTAGAAAGCTTAATTGTGCCTGCTTTACGAGTTTGCTTCGAAAGCCTAATTGTGCCTGCTTTACGAGTTTGCTGCGAAAGCTTAATTGTGCCTGCTTTACGAGTTTGCTGCGAAAGCTTAATTGTGCCTCCTTTACGAGTTTGCTTCGGCACTATCGTGCCTCGCAATGACGTGCTCAGATTTTAATTCATGCTGTGTGCACGTCATTGCGAGGATCCCACCTTTGGTGGGAGCTGTGGCAATCTCGTAAAGCTTGCGAATTGTTAATTTGAATGCAAGTCTTTGCATTCATTCTCCAGCCGCATCAACTGGCACGTTTTTTTGAATGCAAGTCTTTGCATTCATTCTCCAGCCGCATCAACTGGCAC
>Ga0315336_1006607_pt1 | contig 11739 bp, 7 predicted proteins | sample ASW5metaG_FD_204512 | JGI IMG/M metagenome (GOLD analysis project Ga0315336, IMG submission 204512) | Ammonia-oxidizing marine archaeal communities from Monterey Bay, California, United States - ASW #5 | ecosystem: Environmental > Aquatic > Marine > Intertidal zone | place: USA: California...
CAGCTTCACCGAAACCCGCTCCTCGCCAAAATGGAAGATTCGAAGGATCTCCGCACTCGTCTGCGAGCGCACAAGCAGAACATTCTCCGCCTCGTAGGCCCGAACCTCCAGAGCTTCTTTCTCGACTTCGGTCAAGGCCGGCAACTCTTTCCTCAGAGAGATCAACTCCCGATAAAACTTGCGGAGGGCTTTGTGATTTCCTCCCGCGGCGAGGGAGGGATCGATTCGCGACCGTATGAAAGTGGCCTCCTCCTGCGGATCGGGCGCATCGCCCGTCCAGCCAAAGGCCTTGAAATCCCCCCGCCGTCCCTTGCGCGTGGACTCTACGACGCGCGGATCGGAGTGGCTGACGAAGAACTGAAACGGCGCCGTCTCGGCATACTCCTCTCCCATGAAAAGGAGAGGCACATACGGCGACAGAAGAACAACACTCGCCGCCAGCTTCAGGCTCTCGAAGGAAGCGAGACCCGTCAGCCGGTCTCCTTGAACGCGGTTACCTATCTGGTCGTGGTTTTGTACGCACACGACAAACTGGGTTGCCCGGGTGAGCCGGGTGGAAGTCCCCTGCCGCCGCTTGTGGTAGACAGAGTATTCTCCCGAGTAGGCTTGCCCCTCTTGCATCGCCCTTGCGAGGGATGCAAGGCCATCATAGTCGGCGTAATAACCCTGCCGCTCTCCGGTCAAGAGCACGTGCAGGGCGTGATGAAAGTCGTCGCTCCACTGAGCATCGAGGCCGTATCCACCCAGGTTCCGCGGCAGAAGAAAGCGAGAGTTGTTCAGAGCGCTTTCGGCGATCAAGTGAAAGCGGCGCTTCGTCGACTCTTCGTGACGGCGGACCTCCACCGCGAGTTCCTCGAGGAACGGCACCGTGGAGAAGTCGCGGATTTCGTGCACCGCGTCAAGTCGTAGGGCATCGATGTGAAACTCGCATTGCCAGTAAAGCGCGTTCGCAATGAAGTACTTCCGCACCTCATCGCTGTGGGCCCCGTCGAAATTCAGGGCCGCACCCCACGGGGTAAGATAAGTGCCCGTGAAGTAGGGCGCGAAATTGCCGAAATAGTTGCCTTCCGGACCCAGGTGGTTGTAGACGACGTCCAGCACGACGGCAAGCTCGGCCCGATGGCAAGCATCGACCAGACGCTTGAGCCCTTGCGGGCCGCCATACGAGTTCTGTACCGCGAACGGAAAAACCCCGTCATAGCCCCAGTTGCGCTCTCCCGGGAACTGTGCAATCGGCATGAGCTCGATGGCACTGATTCCAAGGTCGCGGAGATCCTCGAGCCGAGGGATGATGCCGTCGAAGGTACCGGCTTCGCTGAAGGTGCCTACATGAAGCTCGTAGATGATGAGATCGCGGAGCGGTAGGCCGAGCCAGCCCGCGTCGCTCCAGCGGAACTCGAGATCCGTGATCTCCGTCGGCCCATGTACGCCGTCGGGTTGATACCGCGACGCGGGATCGGGCCACTCTTTCTCCGGCTTGCCGTTCAGGCGGTAGAGGTACTTGTCGCCCGCGGCGACGTCCGGGACCTCGGCCTGGTAGTAACCCAGCTCGGCTGCCTGCAGGGGAACGAGGCGGTCACGGGGCTCGACCAGGTGTACCTCTACACTTTTCGCCCGCGGAGCCCACAGCCGAAAGGAACACGTACCATCACTACGGAGCTGTGCACCTATTCGGTTGAAACTCACGATTCGTTAGCCCTCGGTCTTGGGTGTTCAGTGTTCACTATTCACTATTCACTATTCTCTATTCACTATTCTCTATGCGCCCCCGCCACTCAGCCACCCGAGCTATTGCCTCGAGGACTTCCGGCATTCGCCTGAAATCCTCCATGGGGAATCGCGCCTTGCGCTTCCAGTTCACGTGTTCCGTCGTCGTACTTGGAACATTCTGGGACGAGGTCTCAAGCCACAGATCTTCGAGGTTGAGGAGCAGAAGGCCTGCGGGGCTTCTACTCAAGCACTCGAGGCAAGCTTTCAAAACCGCTGCAGCTTCCGCGCCGTCCGAGTTCATCAAACCCTTACGGTGCAAGAACTCCACGAGATCCCGGATCACCTCTTTGCGCTCGCCTACCGAAGCCTTGACATCTGAGCGCTTCAAGAGCCCGAGCGCGCGGAGCTCTTCGATGTCCAGCCCGTCGAGGAAGGCTTTGAAGGGAGGCATATCGTGCGTGTTCAAGCTGGCCACCGATCCCGCGGGCACCCGCGGCAGGGGTTGCCGAGCGTTTCTGCGGAGGCCGTACTGAACGACGAACATCTTTCGCACGTTGTGACGCTTCATGGCGGTGTTGACCGCCGCCGGAACGGTACCGAGGTTTTCCCCCACGATGACGGTCCGGTGACGGTGCGACTCGAGGCTCAGCACAGCATACAGCTCCGCGGCCGGATACCGGACGTAGACGCCCTGGTCCGCGGGGAAGCCCTTGGGGATCCAGTAAAGCCGGTGCAAGCCCATGACGTGATCGATACGCAAGAAGCCGGCCTGCTTCAGGTGGTGCGCCAGGATCGCGCGGAAGTACTGGTGCCGGTCCTGCCTCATCCGGCGGGCATGCAGAGGCGCAAAGCCCCAGTCCTGGCCCCACGGGTACAACGCGTCCGGGGGCGCCCCGCCGGACACTTCGAGCGCGAAGAGGCCCTGGTTTCTCCAAACGTCGAAGCCTGCCGCATGCACGCCCAGTGGCAGGTCAAGGTAGAGCGGCGCGCGTAGCTGTCTCGCTCTCGCGGAGAGATCGGTGAGCTGCTCGTGGGCCAACCATTGCGCGTAGACGTGATACTGCTGCGCTGTTTCGTCATAGTCACCCGCGCGCAGGTCGCCTTGCTGCAGCCGTTCCCGCCACTCCTGCCATGGGGACCGCTGGCGTTCGCAGGTTGCGCGGAAGCGAGCGTAGTCGGCCAATCCGGGGTGACATTCGACGAAGCGCTCGAGAGCACGGCGCCGGCTGGAAGCTCCGGACAGAAGCCGCTGGCACAAGATCTCGAGAAGCTTTCGCTTCAACTTCATTTGCCCGCGATAGTCGACCAGGGGATCGCGCCGCAAGGATGCCAGCTTGCGCTGAACGGCTGAGGAGCGCAGGAGCTTCTGCGCCTCACCGCAGTTTTTCAACTCCGGGACCCGCGTGACGTCGACATAGAACTCGTTCCAGTAGAGACGGCTTATCGGGGAGTAGGGACTCGGCTCGAAGGGGCGGTCGAGGAAGGCCGGCAAGAGCGGCAGCGTCCCCACCACGCTCCCCCCCTGTTTCGCCGTCCACTCCAGTAGCTCTTTCAGGTCACCGAAGTCGCCGGCACCCCAGCTGTTCTTCCCATGCAGAGCATAAAGCGGCAGGAACACTCCCCAGGTCCCTCGCGGAGAGCTGGGGTGATAGCATAGGCGCGGCGCAGAGAGAACTGTGGTCTCGAAGCAATCCGCGCCCGTTTCCAGACGCAAACGGTTGTAGCCACGCGGCAGGCCCGACAACTTCAGCTTCCGCGCCACGTAGGTCACTCCCTCCACCTTCGCCTGCTTCACCACCGGGAGGCGACCCAAAGAGTAGGCGCGAGACCGCGTTTCCCCGCCCTCGATCTGCCAGTAACAGGTCACCCGGCGATCCGCGAGCGGGTCCGGCAGGCGCACTTCGAGACTTGCTTCCTCGCCTTCCCAGGCCACCACCACCGGTTCGACACCTTGTCGCCAGCTCTCCTGTCGAGCCACTCGCAGGGCGTCGTGACAGTCCGCCACGCGACTCACCGGCGCACCCAAGCAACTCAACACCGCAATCAACGCTTCACGGGACGCCACTCGACGGCGGTCTTTCACGTCCGCGTAGGAGGTCTGAATGCCGTACAAGCGCGCAAGTTGTGCGAGCGTTTCGAGTTCGGTCCGCCTCACTGTGGAATCCCGGCTCGGCCCGGCCATGAACGTGCTCCTGTCGCAGTAGCCCAGTTTACAGAAGCGGGTATAACGAGTGTCGGTAAAGAGTCAAGTCCCTCATAAGGTGTTGGATGCCAAGAAAGTTGAAGTTACACTCCTCCGAAGCCCGTTTTGATCCGCCGCCTCTGGAAAAAGTCCATGAAGAAAACCAGCTCCCGCTCGACCCAAAGAAAAAAGAAATTCGCACCGCTTCCCCGCTGGAAGAAGGTCCTCCTGGGCGTCGCGGGGGCCCTCCTCGTTGGCGGGCTGGGACTCAAAGCCTACGAGCTCACGCGACCGGACGGTCCGGCTCCCGGCTCGCCCGAAAACGCGGCAATGCAGCCGGCCCCTGCGAGCTCTCTGGTCGACGGCTGGAAGTGGCCGCGGGAGCCGGAATTGCCGCCAAAACCGGAGCCGGACGAGGGGAGGAACACGGCGAGCGAGGACCTGCCGACGGCATGGTCGGGAGCACTCACAAAGGGCGGCTTCAGCTTCCTCGTGGCCTTTTGCATCGGGTATGCGCTACGGGCGTTCTTCAAAATCTCAGCGCTAGTGCTGGGCGTGGTGGCCCTCGCGATCTTCGCGCTCTCCTACTTCGGCGTTCTGCAGGTGGACTGGACCACCCTGGAAACCTACTTCGATCGCGCCGCGAAAGTCGTCAAGGAGGAGGGAGGCGGACTTACCAACTTCGTCACCGGGAGCTTACCGTCCGCGGGAATGGCCGGACTCGGGCTCTTCACGGGTTTCAAGAAGAATAAGTAGTTCAGTGTTCGGTGTTCAGTGTTCGGGAAAGGGTAGGAACGAAGAGCGGAGGAAGAATCCACGAAAGAGCCAAGGCGGCACGCGCCCATGACAGTATTCGAGGGAGGCCTCGCATCGGAGGCCCTGAACACCGAAGACCGAACACGGAACACTGAACCGTGGAATCCCCGGGGAAGCGGATCTTGAGCAACGATCAAGTACCCGGAAGCCTCCACGAATTTCTCGAGGTGCTCGAAGGCGCGGGAGAGCTCCACCGAGTGCGAGCGGAGGTAGACCCCGAGCTCGAGATCACCGAGATCGCCACACGCCTCGTCAAACGGGAAGGCCCGGCGCTTCTCTTCGAACGCGTCAAGGGTTCTCCCTATCCACTCGCGATCAACGTCTTCGCCAGCAAGCGCCGGATCGAGCTCGCGCTGGGTCGAACGCCCGAGGAGATCGGCGCCGAGCTGACGCAAACGATCGAGCGCATGAACCCACCTTCCCCGCGCGGCGTCTGGAAGAGCCGGAGGACGCTCTGGCGCGCAACTCACATGCGTGTAAAGCGTGTGCGTCTGGCTCCTTCCCAGGAACTCAGTGAGGAAGCCGACCTCGATCGACTGCCGATCCTGAAGTGCTGGCCGGGTGATGGAGGACGCTTCCTAACCTACCCTCTCGTCATCACCACCGGTCGCGGCGGGCGCGAACGCAACCTCGGCCTCTACCGCATGCACGTCTACTCGAAGAACGAGACGGGAATGCACTGGCAGATCCAGAAAGGCGGAGGTTTTCACCACCATCAGGCCGAGAAACGCGGTGAATCACTCGAGGTCGCTGTCGCGATTGGCGCTGACCCGATACTTCTAATGGCCGCCATGTGGCCGCTTCCCGAGGGGCTCGACGAGGTGGCGTTCAGTGGCTTTGTGCGCGGAAAGCCTGCTCGCATGACGCGGGCCGTCACTCTCGGGATCGACGTACCGGCCGATGCCGACTTCGTCCTCGAGGGTGAGGTTCCATCCGAGGAGCGGCGACTCGAGGGGCCCTTCGGGGATCATTACGGACACTACTCACACGCGGCCGACTTCCCCGTGTTCCGCATCCGCAGAATCACGCGGCGCAGAAACCCGGTCTACCTTGCAGCGGTCGTGGGGAAGCCGCCGCAGGAAGACCTCTACCTCGGGAACTCGGTGCAGGAGATATTCACTCCACTCGCACGCATGACGCGCCCCGAAATTCGTGACCTCTGGTCCTATTACGAAGGCGGCTTCCACACACTCCTCGCGGTCTCCATGGAATCCCGCTACAAGAAAGAGGGGATCAAGTCGGCCCTCGGGCTTCTGGGGGAAGGACAGCTTTCCCTGACGAAGGCCGTCGTGGTCGTGAACCACGAAACCTCAGCCCGGGACTTTCGCGCCGTTCTTCGCGCTATTGGCGCGTCCTTCAAGCCGTCCCGCGACTTTCTGCTCCTCCACGGCACTTCGATGGATACGCTCGACTTCGCGGGTCACGGCCTCAACCTGGGCTCCAAGATGGTGATCGATGCCACGGGGGATCTCGGTCCGGCGCCCCCACCTGGCGGCGTCCCCGGGACGCTCCCGGACCCCAGCGGTGGGCCGATCGTCGGACACAAGTACCTCGAATCAACGCTCCTCGTCGTCAAGGTGGAGGGAAAAGCGGCGGCAAGGGAAGCCGGCGCGGCCCGCGAGCTTCTCGAAAAGCTGCTCCGCCGTGAAGAGCTCGCGTTCACTAAGATCATCGCACTGGTCAGCGAGGATGTGTGTCTTGAAGACGACGTCAGCCTCATCTGGGGCATTTTCACCCGCTTCGATCCCGCCCGCGACGTGATCTTCCGCCACGCCGAGCTTCGCGGCGCTTGCCCTGTCTACGATGGGCCCCTCGGCATCGATGCAACCTGGAAACCCGGCTACCCGGAGCCACTCGAGATGGACCCCACCATCGTGGAGCGCGTGGACAGGCGGTGGGGAGAGTACGGACTGACGGAATAGTGAATAGAGAATACTGAATAGGGAATGCAGAAGTAATGAAGAATAGTGAAGGTAGCCTTCTCTCTTCATTCTCCATTAATTCTCAATTCACTATTCTCTGTTCACTGTTCTCCATTCTTCCCGACCGCCGCTGCAAACGTCTCCGGCAACGGACACTCGAATACCCTGGGCTCCGCCCACGACTCGGGTAGCTCGTAACGGTGCGCATGAAGGAGGATTGCCTCCGAACCCTCCGAACCGTACAGAGGGTCTCCATCCAGCGGGTGTCCCGCAGCCCAGGCGTGGACGCGGATCTGATGCGTCCGCCCGGTTACAGGTCGAGCCACGACCAGAGTGCGGTCCCGGAATCGTTCTTTCACATCGAAGTGCGTGAGCGCCCTACGACCCTTTAGCTGGGCTCGCATCTTCCCTTTACGGCCCACAGCGATAGGACACACGACCGTGAAGCGTGCCGGCTCGACTACCCCCGAGAGGATGGCGAGATACTCTTTTCTGATGCGCCGGCGCTCGAAGTCCCCGGCAAGTAGGCGTTCTGACTCCGGGGTCTTGGCCACCAGAACGAGGCCACTCGTGATGCGGTCAATCCGATGGACCACCCGGTAGCGAACAAAGTCCGCGACCTGCTTGGACGTCCTGGCGGTGAGCTCGCGCTGGATGAGAAACCCGAGGCAGCTCCCGGCGCCTTTATCACGGTCCGGGACGACCGGAATCCCGGCCGGCTTGGCAAGAACAAGCAAGCGGGAGTCCTCGTGAAGGATGGGAATCTCGAGCTCAGGCTGGCCTTCGTCGGCGGGCTCTGGAAGAGGAATCGACGGAAGATCCTCCAGATTCCCCTGGAGCTCGAGGTCCGACAACTCCCCCACCTTGCGCCTCGCTCCCACGGGCCTTCCAGCGCTGCGTACACGACCGGAGGCAAAGAGCTCTGTGAGGACCCGCCGCGAGCGTTGCGGCCAGAGCAGGGCCAGATAATCGATGAGCTTCCAGTCGTCGTACTCGGGGTGCCGCGAGATGACGGTCATCCCTGTTGCTTTTTCGATGGCGTTCCTCCAGGAAAATCTCCACCATAGCGCCTCTCGCTCAGCCCATCTACATCCGGTCCCAACAGTAATGCGCGGTTCGCTACTGCTCCATTCTTTAGTCGCGGTTCTGCTTGCAGCTTGCTCCAGCTCTCCGGAGGGGCAGTTGGAAACAGGGCTTAGGTCCTCTCCCGAGCCGACGTCCACGTTTTCCATTGTCGCTCTGGATCCTGAAAGCGGGGACCTGGGGGTGGCTGTCCAGTCCAAGTTCTTCGGGGTGGGCGCCGTGGTACCGTGGGTAGAGGCTGGCACCGGGGCGATTGCCACCCAGTCCTATGCGAACACGTCCTTCGGACCGCGAGGGCTCGAGCTTCTCCGCGAGGGCCGATCGCCAGAGGAGGTCGCGCGGAAGCTCCTCGAGGCCGATCCAGAAAAGCAGTTCCGACAGCTGGGAATCGTGGATGGGAAGGGACGGTCTCACAGCTTCACCGGCGACCGCTGTGTCGAGTGGGCCGGCGCTCGCGCCGGAGAGAATTTCACCGCCCAGGGAAACCTGCTCGTGAGTAGAGCCACTGTCGAGGCTATGGCGCGGACGTTTGACGAGTCGAAGGGGGAACTGGCCGTGCGCCTCCTCGCGGCCCTGGAAGCTGGCCAGCAAGCGGGGGGGGACGCCCGGGGGAGGCAGTCGGCCGCCCTTTCCGTCGCCCGCAAGAACGGCGGCTACGGTGGCTACAACGATCGCTACGTCGACCTGAGAGTGGATGACCATCCGAACCCCATTGCCGAGCTGCGACGACTCTTTGACCTGAATTCTGGCAAGGATGCCGTGAGCCAGGCCCGCCGGCTTGTCCACCAGGGACACGTAGAGCGCGCGGCACAGAGGCTGCGAGTGGCCATCGCCCGGGATCCGGATCGCGATTCCGTTCACTTCGAGCTGGCGCGGGTGCTCCTCGCCGCCGGCAAGGACGAGGAGGGGCGGGCGGAACTTTCGGCGGCGGTGGCCCGCTCTCCTGGGTACGACCACTATCACTACCGCGCCGCTCAGATCCTCGCAGAGAGTGGGAGCGCGGCTGCGTGCCTGCAGGAGGTCGAGAAGACCCTCGCCATCAATTCCGAGTATGCCGAAGTGTTTCGCCGCGAGATCGAGAGTCCTGTGAGCGCCTTCCGGCCGCTCCGAGAAAAGATCGAATCCCTGTTGCGTTCGTGATTCCCGCCCTCGACAATGACCGTTTCTAATCACCGGTATCTCTTGGAGTAAACTTTCATGTCGAAGTCTGTTCTGGTCTTCCTTCTGGTTGCCGCGGGGGTGACGGGGTTGCTCTACTCTTTCCGTACGGAGCAGCCGACAGACTCTTCTCGTTCCGGTCCGTGGCAGGTGGCCGCCCCTCTCCCGGCACTGGCCGAAGAAGAGAAAACAAAGCCCGCCACGGAGCCTGCGGAGACAGAAAAAGCAGTCAAGACCACCGCGACCGCCGCACCCGAGGCCACGAAAAAGAAGTATCCAGCTCAGGACCCTTCCAAGGGAGCCCTCGAGGGGAAGATCGTTTTCGAAGGCGAGTTGCCAGAGCTCAAGCTCCCCGAAATTCGGCGCGACCATGCGGAGCGGGCGATTTGCACCGCTCACCTCAAGAACGAGACGTTGATCCTCTCCGAAAAGAACGAGCTCAAGGATGTCGTCGTCTCAGTCGCCAAGTACAAGCCAAAAAACCGGGTGAAACCGGGGGCGATCACGCTCGATAACAACAACTGCACCTTCGTGCCGCACGTCCAGGCAACCACCGCTGGCTCCAAGCTCACGGTCACCAACGGCGACGCCTTTCTCCACAATACGCACGCCGTGCTGGCGGCAAGCTTCAACCGCGCAGTGGGCCCTGGTAGCGAGCTGGTACAGACTCTCAGGAAACCGGGCTGGGCCCCGATAAGTTGCGATATCCATCCCTGGATGAAGGCGCACATCTGGATTTTTTCGCACGACCTGTTTGACGTCTCCAGAGCCGATGGCGCCTACAAGATCCCCAATATCCCGCCGGGCGAGTATGACATCGAGTACTGGCACGAGTACCCCTTGAAGCGCCAGACGAAAAAGGTCACGATCGAGGCCGGAAAGACCACACGACTGGACGTAACGTTCCGGAAGCAGGTGAAGAAGTAAGAAGGCGGAAGCGGAGATTGTGAATAGAGAAGGATAGTGAATAGAGAAGCGGAACAGAGAATTTGAATTATTCACATTCTCTATTCATGAACACTCTTCTCCCCCTCACCCCCACAGGAACTCGCTGATCTCATCCGAACGCTTCTCGGCGTCCTTGTAGCCCAGGTCGAGGAGCTCGCGGCAGTACCCCGACTCGAAAAGGAGGTAGCTCAGAAGCTCGCCGCCGTTCTCACCCTTCGCCCCCAGCCCTCGCAACATGTACTGAACGCTCCGGGGAAGCTCTCCGCGGTGCTTCAAGGCGAGATTCGCCAGGTCCTCCGTGGGTCCGAGATAGAGGAAGTCGACGTGTCGCAGACGCGCGACGCGCTCATCGGTCACCCCCTCGGGAAGCTCTTCCAGAAGGCGATTGATTCTGACCATCTGCTCCCGGTCCATCTCCAACGCATCGAGAAAGATCGAGTCGAGCAGCACGCCGGAAACCCACGCCGGCGATGGATAGCGAGGCTCGACCTGTACCGGTAGCGCAGCAAGCGAACGTTTGAGCTTCTGGTTTACACCGATGGCAAGAACCTTGCGAGCCCCCATGTGAATCGCAGGGCTGAGAGGCGCCATGTTGTGCACACTTCCATCACCGAAGTAGGCGTTGCCGATGCGCACGGCAGGAAACAGAATGGGGAGTGCGCACGAGGCGAGTACGTGGGCGGGGGTGATCTGCGCGTAGCGGGCAACCCGGCTCGACCGCCTCCAGAGCGTGCGGTCCTTGCGAGCCTCCACGAATACCGTCAGCCCGCGCGTCTGGTAGTCGGTGGCGGAGATGGCGACGGCTTCGAGAGTGCCGTTCTGGATGTGCTGGCTGATAGCTCCGGCGGGAAGCGAGTCCGTGATCATGGAGGCGAGGGGCGCCGTGTCCACGAGAGACTTACCCCTGGGCTCCAGTCTCCCCTCAGCGCCTCCGAGTGTCAGATCGAGGAACCACTTGACGGCGTTGAGGGCGAGCTTCAGGGCCCGCGTCTCGAAGACCTTGGGTGTGGTGATTTCCTGCCACTGGCGTTGGATGAGGTCGCAGGCGTCGGTGAAGCTCGAAGCATGGGCGGCGAGGCCGGCGACGTTGATCGCCCCGGCCGAGACGCCGGACAGAATCTCGAACGGCAGCTTCCCGTCTCGCTCGCGGGAGATCTCACAGATGTGGCGCAGGACACCGGCCTGGTAGGCAGCCCGCGCTCCGCCCCCTCCCAGGATCAGACCGCGCGAAACTTTCTTTGCCAAGTCTTGTGAACCTTGCCTTCCACACCGCTCTGGGGCGCTGATAGCCCCGCGTCACGAAATATCGGCCCGCTTCAGAACTCGAACTTGTATCCCAGGGTCAAGAGATAAAGGACATCCGATCTCTCGACCCCCCTGGGCGGTGTGTTGTCCCAGCGCCAGTTGATCTGCGCCGTTGAGATCAAGTCACCCCAGATAACGAACCGCAACCCGGTCCGAGTCGCGATGTAGAGGTCCTCGGCCTTCTCGAGACTCGGATAACCCTCCTGGTAGAGAAAGTACGAGACCTGCTCCGGCAGGAACGCCCAATCGAAGTTGAGGCCCCAGCGGGCCGCGACGTACGATTCATCGCGTAGCGGCGCCGTGAAGTTATCGTTGAAGTAGCTGAGGCCGACTTCCGCGCTGAGCTGCATGTCTCTGAGGTACTCTTCAGAGAAATCGTCCGTGTCGATGAACTGGTAACCGGGGCCGCCAGAGACCGCCGATCTCAAATCCAGATCTCTAAACTCGTCCGATTCGATCAGTGTAGAGATGAAGGCATAGAGGCGCTCCGTGACGAAGTAGTCGTATTTGACGGACAGGTTTCCGTTTCGCTCGGTCAGCCGGCCTCTGTCTTCAGCGTAGTTGTAACCCGCCCGCAGGGTGAACCGCTGCTTCTTGCTGCGGGCGACGAAGTTG
>Ga0315336_1006608_pt1 | contig 11737 bp, 7 predicted proteins | sample ASW5metaG_FD_204512 | JGI IMG/M metagenome (GOLD analysis project Ga0315336, IMG submission 204512) | Ammonia-oxidizing marine archaeal communities from Monterey Bay, California, United States - ASW #5 | ecosystem: Environmental > Aquatic > Marine > Intertidal zone | place: USA: California...
GGACGCGGAATCAAAGTAGGAATTCCGTAATCGCACCTGAACGGACACCACGCCGCCTCGTCGATGGTTCACCTTCGTCTATTCATGAATCCTGGCAAACTCCGCTTCACGGCCTTCGCCACAACTCAATATCGCTTTCGCCTAACAAGATTACGTTGTGCCTCGAAAGGGATGCTGACGAAAGCAGCCAGCTTTGTTTAGATTCGCGCATACTTTAGGGGGACTGAGTCTCTACGGATTCGGTCATCTCCAGATGCGGAATTTGATGAATAAAAGACGCTGGTGACATGACCGAACGAGTGCGATTTTAGTATCAGGTTCTACTTGCCTTACCAAATTTGAGCACATCTTCGGACACACCTGAAAAGCTCATTGCGGTGAACACCCTGGCGCGCTACGGGGCGCATGGGATCAATGCAGTGATCATGTTTCTGGTGATTCCCCACATCGCGCAGGCCTCAACCCTGGAATACTATGGTCTGCAGTCGCTCTCGGCCCAGGGACTTCACATTGTTGGATTAATAAGCCTCGCCATCGGCGTGAGCTATGACCGCTTCGCCGTAGAACACTATGCGAAACAGGACTTCGATGCCATGAATGGCATCCTGTCAGCCGGCTTCATGCTATCCCTGTTTTCGGCTTCGCTGACACTCATCTGCACGGTGGTTATTGTTGTGTTTGCCGGGTCCTTATTCCCGATTCTGAGCAACGGGGAACTCCTGCGCGCGGCCAGATTCGTATTCATCATCGGTGGCATCGCAACCGCGATTCATATTGTTGCCGGTCCGTGGAAATCTCCCGTGTTTATTCGCCAGCGGTTCTATCTTTCCTCTCTCGGGGATCTCATTGCCACCGTAGTGTCGACTGGCGGTATCATCCTGCTGCTTCACGCAACATCGCCTTCAGGGGGAATCGTCACCATCGCTTCAATCACAATTCCCTTTATCGTTCTGTGGGTATTCTTAAGTGCCGGCGGTCGCATTGGTAGTGAACTGTTTGTTGTGATCCCACTCGCGCGCCGCGCCTTACCCCAGTTAAAGATCAGCCTGCGTAAACTAACGTCCAGCAAACAGGTCAAAACGCTGATTCGCTTCGGTGGCCTCACGGTCATCGTACAGGCCGGATACATGCTGTATTACGGCGTCGACTCAATCATCATTTCCTGGCTGGACGAATTGGGAAAGGGAGCCATAGCGATTTACAACTTTGCCCAACGCTGGGATCCACAGATCCGCATGGCGATCACGGGGTTGGTAGGAATGCTCGTACCCGTTATGACCTCCGATTGGTCGACGGGGAACTCCAAGCGCCTGCAGTCAACGCAAGTCAGGGCTACCCGCTACTGCCTCATCATAGGATTGGGGCCATGTCTGATCCTCGGAGTCCTGGCGCACCCGTTTTTTGCCAACTGGTTTGACCCCGCCCGCTTTGCCCACCAGGAATTTTCGCTGCAGGAAATTCTTGTGTGCGTGCCCATCGTGCGCGTCATCCTGCTTGCCCTGGTCCTGTCGATACCAGGCATCGTGGCCATCGAAACCCTGCTTGCATGCGCCAGGCTGAAAGGCGCCGCGATAACGCTGATCATTGGAGGAATCGCAAACGTCTTCCTGAGTATCGCGCTGGTAAAATCGACCAACTTGAACCTGCTGGGCATTGCCGTTGCAAGCTGTGTAACCTTGAGCGCTGCGTTTCTGTTGGTGATGCCTGCGCTGGCTTGCCGCGCAACGAAACTTTCCCCATTGCGGCTCGCCACCGAAGGATGCTTGCGACCTTTGCTCGGTGGATTGGTGATGATTATCTTTTGCGGAATTATGTTGCGTGTCTGGCAACCGACGAGCTTGCCAATGATGATTGTCCAGTTGGTCGTGTGTGCGGTGTTCTATGCGATTCCCGTTTGGTTCATCTCCCTGAACCGCAGCGACCGCACCAAAATCACACAAGCCGGTCTCTCATTGAGGAAAAAGCTCAAGACAATATCGGAAAATTCAGTCTGATCATGAACACACAAATGAATACAAGACCGATTCACCTGGGCTGGATCTCTTGCTATGACGTTGAACACCCAAAGGATGGCTGGCAGGAAGCCAGCGCACGACTGATGCATGCCGTCCGAATGCAAACTGAGCGCGTCAACGTCATGGGGCCTGTCGACGGCGGTCGCGACACGATCGTGATGTGGAAGAGCCGCTTGCTGACTGCAACTTCCGGAAAACGCCTGGTGTGGTCACATTCAGATAAGACGCTCAAGCAATTCGCTCAATCTGTCGGGTCTGCAATACGCGGGGATGATTCCGATCTATATATGTTTTACGGAAACGCGGAATTCCTCAAGACGAGGTTGGAGAAGCCGTACGCATGCTACACGGATACCGCCTTTGTTCCGTTCCTTGACACGTATCACGGAGGGCGCAATTACAGCACGAGCGAGCTCGACCGGCTGCGGCAACTGGAGGGGGAGTGGCTTCGGCAAGCTGCTATGGTTTTTACCAGCTCCGAGTATGCGCGCAATGTCATGCTGGAGAATTACAATCTCGACCGGGAACAGATCGCAGCCGTCGGCATCGGCGCCAATATCGATTATCTTGACTCCCTGCCGGCTCCAAGCGGAAGGCGAACGGCAGTGCTTTTTGTGGCAACCGATTTTGAGCGCAAAGGTGGGCGACTCGCCGTCGATGTTGTCGAATTGGCCCGCCGGCAGATTCCCGACCTTACCCTGGAAGTCATCGGACAGGATGTCCCCGAAGAATGTTGCCGCGACTTTGTCAGGAGCCACGGGTGGATTGACAAAAAGACTGCGGCCGGCAAGGAACGCTTTGAAAGCCTGATGAAGGAATGTTCTCTTTATTTGCTGCTGTCATCTGCGGACCTGACACCGATTGCAATCTGCGAAGCCTTTGCTTACGCAGTGCCGGTGTTAGCCGTCGCCGTAGGGGGAATTCCCGAAATGATTCGTGATGGCGAAACCGGTTGGTTGACGAACGTCGATTCGACCGCGCAGGATGTCGCCGAGCGGCTCGTTGCGGCGCTGACGGACGATGCCAAACGCTCAATTTGCGCTCAACGCGGACGCGAAGCGTATGAAACAACATGGAATTGGGACGCCGTTGCGCTGAAAATTACAGATGCCTTGAAAGCACATCTGCACGTCGATTAAACCGGAACGATTCAGTTGGATCGACGCGAAATGACGCAGCTTGCTGCAGCCTTAGGCATTGGAAGTGATGACCGGACCAAGGCGTACCGAGGTACATCGAGTTCGAGATTCACCGAGAAGGCCTTGATATGTAGTGAGATGCGTCATTGCAGCAAATTCAACTGAATCGTTATGGTTAAATCGAAATGAAAGTTGTGGTTGCTCAGAACGGAAGCCGCGAGCATTACCTGGCAGCTCGCGCACTGCACAGACGAGGAATGCTCGCGCAGCTTGTGGTGGATTGGTATCCCCCAAAAAACCGACTTGGACGTTGGTTGGCCGGCTTGATTCCCTCAGTGGAGGTCGCCCGCGCTATCGGGGCGGGTTGCGAGGACGTGCCTGATGCCTTGATTACGGCCATGCGACTGCACGGGATCGCAACACGTATGCGCCGTCGGCATGCTGCTCGAAGCGGTGACACATATCCGGCATATCTGAAATGCGACAGCACGTTTGCAAGACGTGTAAGCCGCCTCGATCTTCCACGGCACGACGTTTTTTTTGGTTACTCCTACGCATCCTTGGAGGCCCTGAAAAAAAGGAACGGCATTTTGACGGTGCTTGATCAGATCGATCCGGGCCTGGCTGAAACCAGGCGGGTCCAGAAAGAAGAAAAACAATGGCCAGATTATGTTCATCAAACACTCAACCCTCCTTCTGCTTACCATGCGCGTAACAGACGCGAGTGGGAGCTGGCCGATGTTATTGTCGTAAATTCACAATGGACGCACGACCTGCTTAAGGAGGACGGGGCCCCTACTGAGAAAATTGAAGTGCTTCCACTGGCTTACAATGTTGATCGCGCTGCCAATCCAGGCACACGTACCTATTCCCCTCCCCTGCGCGTTCTGTGGCTGGGCACCGTGTGCCTGCGCAAGGGTATTCCCTATCTCATCGAAGCAGCACGGCATCTTGAGGGAAAATCCGTACACATTCAAATCGCCGGGCCCCTCGATATCGACCCCAAAGTAATCAATACATGTCCACCCAATATTGAATGGCTCGGACCAGTGCCACGCGTCAATGCATCAAGACTCTATCGCGAATCCGATGTGTTCATTCTACCCACGATTTCAGATGGCTTCGCGATCACACAGATTGAAGCGCTTGCTCATGGACTGCCTGTAATTATCACACCACATTGCGCGCGTGTTGTTGAAGACGGTCGACACGGCTATGTGGTTCCGGCAGGTGACGCAACCGCGCTGTCGCAGGCCATCATGCACTTTGTCGATGCACCGGAAAAACTTGTGGAGATGCGGCCAGACTGTATCGCTCGATCGCGCGATTTCTCACTTGATCACTACGCCGATGGCTTGGTGAGTATACTAGAGCGACGGATGGCGGTCCTATCAGAAGGGCAATTGTGAACATGGATCGAATAATGCCGTTTCGACACGCGTCCAAAGGTTGTCACCAGGCGCATCACTACAGCTCGAAGGCCGCAGAGGCCGTCGCCGAGTTATGGAACGACGGCGATCGAATGACACCGGTCTTTTGAAGCATAAATAATTGGATTCGAACAGTTTAAAAAACTATGGTACGAATAGCAGGCCGAATTGGGTAGACAGTTTTCTGGGTCCATCGTTGACCCACGGGCACACTTAATGCTCAAAAACATGTTCACGGTAATGCATTTCATGCAAGACGTCCGCCCGTCCCGTCCTCCCGAATACTTCGAACTTTTTGGAGGGCGAGGCTGCGGCACAGGAGGAAGGCGATGAATACATCGTATGCTGTTTTGCATATCGCGCTTAATCCGCACACGGGTGCGTGGAGCGTTATGCGCGAGCTGGCAAAGGCCCAGGCAATTTCTGGCCAGTACGCCGGGGTAGGAATTGGCGTGATCCGCGATCGAGAATGGCCGGCTGCCTACATGCAGGAATTGAAGGAAACCGGGCTTCCTTTCTACGAAACCACAACACCGAAACTATTTGGCACGGCATCGTTTATGTTTCAACACATCCGCCGGCCGGGAATCGAGGCGTGGATATCGAAATTCAGATCGCTCACCGGTGCAGAACGTGTCGTGGTGCATTTTCACAATGCATGGATGAGCGGTGTCTTCCTTCCGTTGAGAGACACCAAGGAACCTGAAACGGTTTGTGTAGCAACGTTTCACGGCGTAAATGCCGAGCTGGAGGGACAACCGTTGCGCCATTCGGCTCACCGCTGGATGGCAAAACGGCTCGTCGCGTCTAATGCAAGACTAACGTCGGTCGACGGCGACAATCTTGACCGAGCGCGAGAGCTGTTTAACGTACCACAAGACCGGTTCACGGTGATCCCCAACGGCGCCCCGCAGGGCACAAACAGCGGCAGGCCTTTCGCGCTGGGAGATAAGCCATTCACGATTGGACATGTTGGAACGTTGTCCGATGCGAAGGGCTGGAAAATTGCGGTGTCGGCAGTCGAAGCACTTCAGGCACAGAATCGCGATGTGCGGATCCTGATTGCGGGCACCGGCGAAGACGCAGGCCAGGCCGAGGCTCGTGCACGCGAAAACCCTGATTTTATATCATTCCGGGGATACGTACAGCAGCCACGTGAGAACCTTATGCCGGAACTGGATTTGCTGACGGTCATGTCTGTTCGCGAAGGCCTGCCGATGACGATTATCGAGGCTCAATCTGTCGGCGTACCCGTTGCTGCAACCGCGGTGGGCGGAATTCCGGATTCCGTTAAGACCGGCGAGTCCGGATTCCTGGTTGATCGCACGTCCGACGACTTGGCACGCGTCATCGAGAACCTCTACGATCACCCCGACAAGCTGATGCGAATCAGTGAACGCACGCACGGATTTTTCAAGGATCACTTTGCGATAGAGATCATCGTCGAGCAGTATCACGAGCTCTATACGCGAGAGGATTCCGCGTGAGCGAACCGCCTGCCGTCAGCGTTTGCATACCGACGCGCAATCAGGAAGACCTTATTGCGGACACGCTTCAGTCCGCGTACGAACAGACACATCTCGTTCACGAGGTCATCGTAACCGATGACGCAAGTACGGATGGGACGCGTGAAACCGTGGAATCCTTTCGCCAATCACTCCCCGAGAGCAGGCGCGCAAGCCTGGTATACGAGCACCAAGCCGAACCCCTGGGTATCGGCGGCAACTTTAACCGCGCCGTCAGCCTGGGGTCCGGTGAATTTTGCGTGAAAGTTGATTCCGACGACATTCTGGGACCACGCTTCGTGGAATCATTGGTTGGCGCGATGAGAGATCACCCCCAGGCAGGCTGGGCACATTGCAACATACTCAATGTGAACCCCCAGCGTCGTCCGCTCGAACTGGCGCACGCCAGGAAACGTGCGGGTTACTATTCTCCTCAAGAAGTATTCAACGAATACCTGGAGCACAACGATACGTGTCACTGCGTTATCATTCGTAAGGGCGCATATGACGCGTCGGGCGGCTACCGTCCGGAAATGAAGACATGCGAAGACTGGCTGCTATGGTTGGAGATGTGTCTTGCGGGTTATGGTTGCGTTTACGTTGACGAATCACTGGCTGAAATGCGCAAGTACAGGAGCAGGCCTGAAGTCATGTCACGACGCAGGCTGCAGTTCGTTGATTCGGCGCGCATCATGCTCGATGTTCTCCAGCGATCGCTTGCCAACGGCGGAGCCGAACGCATGGGCGTTGATTCGAATCGGGCATACGACACCCTCAGGGCGAGCGTCGCACGGCATGTCAAGTCTGCGGCAATCTATGAAACCGACCGGGAAACGCAGCTCGATCTGTTCAAAGCCCTCCTGACCTTTGATGACTCACCCGGAAACCGGCGATGCGCCTGGGCCGGAACCCACTTCCCTTCTGCCTTGGTACGCGCCCCTCGCGAAATCAAGGGAACAGCGCGGCGTCTCGCGAAATCCGTGCTGCACCGTCGTTCATCATGACGACAGATCGGGAGCTCGACTGTGCAATCCTGATACCCACAAGGAATCGTGAGGTCCTCTTGTCGGAAACCCTCGCGAAGCTGCGCGCGGCGGACCTTTCCCACCTGCCCCTGTGGCTATATGACGATGCTTCCGATGATCCCAACATGGTAAGACGTGTGGCCGACGCCCGTTGGCCCGATGCCAGGATTGTTCGGCAAGACACCTGTCACGGGCAGGCATTCGGCCGCAACACACTGCTTCGTCAGTGCAACTGTCGATTCGCCATACTTCTTGATGACGACCAGTATTTTGTGCGTGTTGGCAATCTGTTTGACTACATGGATGGAAAGAAAACCACGCGCGCTTGCGCGGTGCTATTTTTTCAATGCAGGGATAGGACCGACGGACGCCTCGATGTGCCTGAAACGTTCCACGCGGGCAAGACGTCCAGCTTCATGGCCGGTGCCGTCATGTTTGACGTTGGCGCGGTGCTTGAAGTGGGAGGCTATCGCGATTACTGGGGTTACGGGTATGAGGAACCCGAACTGGCAATGCGTCTGTATGCCAGGGGATATCACGTCTGGTACGAACCGGACATCATGGTCGAACATAATCATGTTCTTACGGGCGATGCTGATCGGGACGACTCCCAGTACGACTACTATTATGCCCGCAATTCTATTTTGCTTTCGTCGCTTAACATGCCGCTGTGGCTCGGTTTGCCGGCGGGCTTGTTTCGCAGTTTTCGAAGATCGCTGTATGTCTTGCGCAATCCCATTCCTAAATTAAAGGGAACGTTATCCGGCATCAAGATGACCTTCACGAAATGGAAAGACCGCTCACCAATGCCAACAAGACAGGCGTTCGCGTGGATGGCCTTTAGGAAAAAGACACTGCAGCAGACGGTATCGTGACGAGTCCATATGAGAACCGGTCCCATAGCTGTAATTCGGCCAGACGGCCTTGCCCGACGTAGCCGGCAGAGCGCGAAGTCGGGCACCGGCCTCCCACGAGATTTTCTCAGGCAACAGAGTTACGGGACCATGAGACCAGCCAGGGGCAGCTGCTATTGCGGTCAGTCAGAAGTTCGTGAAAAAAAAGAGCAGGTAGGGCGCGCAGTCCCTTGCGCGCCGCTTTCGTAGGCACAACGGCGGCCATGGGACTGGCCGCCCTATCTTTTACGTTTTTGCAAACAGTGATCGACTCAATACACTGACAACATGGAAAACTCAAAGCGCGGCATGCGAAACAGAGTATTGCACGGATCTCGCTACTAAGCGCGGAAAAGTTCCAATGCTGCATTCACAAGCAAAAGAAAGTATCGTTTCGATGGAGAAATCCCTTTCGGATTTTTTCGATTGCCGTCTAACAAGAGCGGAAGTCGCAATTCTCATCGTCGACCTCGTCATCGCCTTCGCCCTTCAGATGAAGCCCGTGCTGAATTCGCCCATAGGCTTTTATCTGCTTTGCGTCATGGCATGCGTGAGTTGGATGACTCCCGTTACCGGATTTTTTTACATTGCCTGCGCGCAAAGTCTCCCCATCCCTGAAGCGGCACGACTGAACCCTGCACAGCTCGGATTCGTCATGTGGATTTTCGCTGCATTCGTGCGCTATCGCCGATTCAATCTCAAGAATTTCAGGATCATATGGCCCGTTGTGCCATTTCTGCTCTGGTTCACTGTCGTGACGGGAGAGAAAATCTGGATGGATCATCGTGCCACGCCTGCAGCTTCGATGATTGATTCGATATTGGGCTCGGAATACGTCAAGGCAATCATCTATGCCGCGATATCCTGTCAGCTCGTCAATGAATGCAAGGGGCAATACTTGAAGTGCCTTTTTGGCCTGTGCGCCGGAGCGCTCACAGTCACGTTTGCGTTCTGGGGTCACGCCTTGAACCTTCCGGTTCAACTGTCGGAATGGGGTGGCAAGCGCGGTGAATTCTCGCGCATTGGGGGAGCTCGTGTTGACTCGATTATGGTCTGGCCCCCGTGCCTGATGGGTGCGTTCGGTTTACTGGGCATCACCTTTAGTTCACTGACGCGTGGGAAGGACAGCCAGGTGCGCTTCTTGAGTTTCGTGACGCTAATCGCGTTTGTTGTGGCATTGCCTCCGCTTGTCGCGACAATGTCAAACTCGGCCTACCTTGGAGTCGGCCTGATGATCGTGTGGGCGTTTCTGATGGTTGTCTCGTTGCAGTCACGCGGTTTGATGACGTTTAAGTCAACGAGAAAGCTTCAACTCATGGTCGTCGGAATTGTGTCCGTACTGATCATAGGCTACGTGTTCGACAGTTTTGATGTCCGCAGCCGCGTAGAGGCCTTGACTAAGAACTATGACAAACAGAAGACGGAGCTCGGCATCATGGCATCGCGTACCGACTACTGGCGTGCGGCCTGCCTTTCCATTCTTAGTAACCCCGTAACGGGCAGGGCATTCGCTACGGAACCTGAAGTAACTCCCCCTGGTCGAGAACCGGGTGATTATCTGGCGCATAACGTGTTTCTAGATTATGGGCGTTGGGCCGGTTTGCCGTCACTGTTGTTGCTTGTCTTTTTCTTCTGGTATCCAGCGGTGCGTCTTTGGCGGTATGGCGATTTTGACCGGTACATCGGTTTCTTGATGACACATTTCGCTATGTTCATATTCTGGATGGTACTTTCCTTTCAGTTCTACAAAACATTTTGGTCGCTATGGATGCTAATGGCGATGGTCGCGCACAACATGCGTCCACCCGCTCGGCGTACGCAGATACGTCAGTCAGATTTTTCTCCCAAAGCCACGACCGAATCCGGAATGCGGAGCACCTGATCGATGAAAATTGCCGTCATGTTCGCGCGCCTGGGGCCTTACCACATGGCAAGACTCGAGCACGCTGGTGCGTACGTGCACAAGCGAGGCCACTCACTCATCGCCGTTGAAACCGCCCGCTGGGACAGCACATATGCGTGGAACGAAGTCGATGGGGCATCGCATTTCCAACGCATCACGTTATTTCCAGACCGTGATGGGGATCAAATTCCCGGGCGATCTGTAAAAAGGGCGGTTCGTGAAGCGCTGGATCGGCAACAACCTGACGTGGTTGCACTACCCGGGTGGGTCGTTCCGGAAGCGCTGGGAGGACTTGCATGGTGCCGCAAACAGAATGCCGCATCGATCCTGATGAGCGAAAGCTCCAGACATGATTTCACGCGCCACCCGTGGAAGGAGTTCTTCAAAAAACAGGTTGTGAAACAATTCGACGCCGCCCTCGTGGGCGGCTCGTTGCATGCAGAATATGCGCATCAGCTTGGCATGTGTTCCGAACGAATTTTACAAGGGTACGACGTTGTCGATAACGATTACTTCCGCATCGAGTCCGACCGCGTTCGAGAACATGCCCAGCAGCGCAGGGTGGAGTATCAGCTTCCGACTTCCTACTTCCTTGCATCAGGGCGATTCATTGCGAAAAAGAACTTTCTCGGCCTTCTTGATGCCTACGCCGCGTATCGCGCACGCGCGCCCGGCACACCATGGCAGTTAGTGCTGTCCGGGGATGGCCCAATGCGCGACAGCATTGACGCACGCATTCAATCGCTCGGCATCCGCGAGGCGGTCCATCTCCCGGGTTTTGTTCAGTACGAGGAGCTACCCGTGTACTACGGCCTTGCCGACGCTTTCATCATGCCGAGCACAACCGAACAATGGGGACTGGTCGTTAACGAGGCCATGGCATCAGGTCTGCCTGTAATCGTCTCCGATCGTTGCGGCTGCTCCATGGACCTCGTTGCGCAGGGGAAAAACGGATACACCTATAGTCCGCATGATACCGATGCACTGTCCGCATTAATGATCGAAATGGCACACGGCAGCGCCGACCGACAAGCCATGTCCGCGGCATCACGCCACGGAATCAACTACTGGTCGCCTCAAGTATTTGCGGAGAGCCTCTGGCATGCAGCACGGGTGGCGGTCGAGACCCGTCGAAGCAAAGGACCGGACAAAAAAAACCGTGAACGTTTTGCAGGGCCTTCCGCCCGACAATTGTTGCAGGGCACACGTATTCGCGAGGCCTGCGGTCAGCTGCGCACTTGGGAAACGACCTCAGAGTCCGTGCAGGTACACCACCAGCTCAGTGCGCTGCAGTTGCAATGGACGGAAGCGGTAATGAATGTTCCATATTACCGAAACCTCGTGGCAAACGGTGATGCACCGAAACGCATCGAATCCTTCGAGCATTATCGTGAATCCGTTCCCATTCTGACTCGCGAGACCATCATCGAAAACCCATCTGCGTTTCGACGTTCTCATCCACCGGATCGCGTGATGACAACATCAGGCTCATCGGGAGTGCCGCTGAGTTTTGGAGCATGGAATCGTGAGGCGCTTGCCCATTCGGGGCTGAATCAGTGGATGGGGCGGCTTCGAAACGGCATGCAACCAGGCGACCGTATATTCTTGCTTTGGGGCCAATCGCAGTTACTCGGAACAGGTCTTTCGGGCAGGCTCAAACGACTTCACAGGTTTACCAAAGACTGGGCGCTTGGTGTGCATCGCGCTGATTCATACGATCTCGGCGTGGCTGCGTCGCATCGTTACTTTGACGCACTACGGCGTTACCAACCAGGTGTTGTAATCGGGTTCGCAGCGAGCCTGGATCTGTGGGCTCGTCATAACCTC
>Ga0315336_1006609_pt1 | contig 11737 bp, 9 predicted proteins | sample ASW5metaG_FD_204512 | JGI IMG/M metagenome (GOLD analysis project Ga0315336, IMG submission 204512) | Ammonia-oxidizing marine archaeal communities from Monterey Bay, California, United States - ASW #5 | ecosystem: Environmental > Aquatic > Marine > Intertidal zone | place: USA: California...
GCCCCACGTTCACCATCGACAGCAAGTCCGTCGCCGCAGTCATGATAGATCGCGGATGGAGACTCAGGCACGGACGCACCATCCTTCAAGGCTATGAACCCGTCACGCCACCGCGTTTCAGCCCCGACGGCAGCCGAATTGTCTATATGGCAAGGCACGAGAATAAACGCTTCATGGTCGAGTGGGATCAACCCCATACCATGGCTGATTCACTGGGATGGGACGACCTGGTCTTCACGCCCGACTCCTTAGTCATGGCCTACCCCGCGTTCGACGGCATGCACTGGCGCATGGTCATCAACGGTGACCCGGGACCCAACTGGGACAGCTTCACCACGCCTCCGTTGACCGCCGAAAACGGGTCACGCGTCCTCTACATCGCCACCAAGAACGGCCAATATTACGTCGTCGATCGCCATACGCCCGCCGCTTACGACAAACATGGCAACCTCGCAGGCGGCTTCCGACTCATCGATCGGCCCCCGGTCATCAGCGCCAACGGCAGGGCCTTCGTCTACTGGGCGCTGGGCGACGATATGGTCTGGCGCATCTACCAGAACCACGTCTACGTGCCCGGATACGACGCGCAACGGCCGGGAAAAATCGTCATCAGCGAGGACGGGCAAACACTCGCCGCCGTCCTCAAACGCGATCAACACTGGCACGTCGTACAGAACGCACAACCCAGCCCGCCTTATACCGCCATCGGGAAAAACAGCCTCAAGCTCAGCCCCGACGGCGAACGACTGACATACGCTGTTAAAAAACAGCTTGGATGGGCCGTCGTCGAAAACGGCACGGAGCACCCCACCTACACCGCCGTCGCCGCCAACAGCTTACGCTTCAGCCCCGACAGCCAACGACTCGTCTACGCCGCTCTCTCACAAGGCCGCTGGTCCATCATCGAAAACCCCAACGACACACTCACAACAAAAGCCCCATCATCTTCAGACTCAGCGTCCAATCATCCCCGCTTCAACAAGATCATCACGCGCTCGATCACCTTCAGCCCCGACAGCCAACACCTGGCCTACATCGGATACAACGCCGACGCCTACGTCGTCCGCAACGCTCGGGTGCTCGGCGCATACGAACGCGCCCTGAAACTCACCTTCGGCCCCAACAGCAGGCACCTGGTCTGGCTGGCCACCCACGACAATCAATCATTCCTCGTCGCCAACGGCTCACCCAGCAGAATTACTTTTGACCAACTCGTGCCCGGTGCAGACATCCATTTCGTTAATAACCTTGTCTGCCACACCGTCGTCATCCGCCAACCGAGCCCTTCTTTCGCGCGCGTCGAGTTAAGACTGTCCGTGCCCGAACAGGTCCCCCTGTTCCAGCAATACGACACCACCCACCCGGACACATCACCGCCCAGCCCGCCTCAGGCTGAACCCGAACCAGTATCGCCTTTTGTTGAAGTACAGACCGAGTAACAATTCAAGCGAAAGTGACTTTAAGCTTCGTTCCTGACACGGGGGGTGTTAAACATCAGGCGCGTGTGTGCAGGGCCGTGGTCGAGGCCGCTGGATATGGATGGACTTCACGGGGAATTCGCCGCATGAAATCAGGTAGATATGCCGGCATGTATATGATTACATGCGTGTATCTAAACTAACCCCCTCGATTCCATTCGTCGGGCACCAGGTTGTCCTGGGTATGGAATCAGACGAGTCCCGGAAATCTCGTGTGAATGAACACTTTGGATACCGCTCGCGCAATAAGACTAAATATTAAAACGATTCTAAAATCTTGCAACTGATCAATTCAGCGGTCATCAGGATTGATGAATGCCTGGCCCGTTGATTGTGACGTTTCCATGTTGTGCAGGTGTTCACGGACGAAGAACAGAACCAGTTCCGTGCGGTCCTGGACCTCGAATCGTGCGTACATGCGTCTCAAGTGCGATCGTACCGTAGGCAGCGCAATGCCGATCCGTTCAGCGATCTGTTTGTCACTGAGGCCGTCGAACAGGTGGTGCAGAACCTCACCTTGTCGGGCTGGGATATCAAGCCGATCGTGAATGGTCTGCCATTGTGCCTGGGTAAATAGGGGGCCCGGTCTCTCCGTCATCGTCCTTCCAGAGCCGGTTGTGTCGGCATTAAAATGAGGTCAGCTAAACTCGGCAAGCAATAATCATCAAGGGACTAAAGGGACGCAGTGTATTATATATCAACAACTTGCGTGTACCATCAATTCGGATGACATCCGTTCGGATACTATGATGTTGATGAGATATGTCACATTTCAAGTAAGCGCCGTCGCTCGCCGAGGTCAAGCGGGGTGGTATTGATTACCAGTCCTAATACTTGGGCTTGGTTGTCTGATTTATCGACGGTTATCGCCGTTGTATCAACCCGGTGACACTTAAAATGAAGACCAGCAGGGTAGCCGGTTGAGGCACCGGATTGTTGGCGCTATCAGTCGGCGGTGTCCCCGCGTTCCAGTTGCCAAGTACCGCATTGAGGTCGTCGATGCCCACGAAGCCGTCACCGCTTGGGTCGGCTAATGGATTCGCCGGTGGGACGTTCTGGTTCCAGTTGGCCAAGACGATGTTCAGGTCGTTGATGCCGACGAAGCCGTCGCCGTCCAGGTCGCCTACAAGGCTGACTGCGCCCACGTCGCCGTTGTGCACTGCCCAGGCTCCGAAGACGTTTTCCATCCAAGCGTGAAGCTGCGAGCCATTGCTTAAGGCAAGGCTCCATGCATCAACTGTATTAGGAATGATCGTGCTTGACCAGTAGTTGAATGGCTGTATGCCTGTGAAGGGGCCAGGGTTGCCGAACCGGACTCCACTTGCCCATACTGTGCCTGCCCCGTAATAGTATAGATGACCGTACTCATTGTCCTTGCACCCCGCTTGGCCAAGGCCCGCGGTACAAACAACGACCGTGCCATCGTTATTAACATCCATGTCGGGCAGTCGCCAGCCTGAGACGCCATCGATCGAGAGCGTTGATAAAGCATCCATATGGTTGTCCCATGTATCAGACCCGATGAGGTTCGCATCGGTCGCCCAGGTGATGTTCAGCTGGTCGTCGTAATACGCCTGGCCCCCAAGCCGGCTATGAAGAGCGGCTTCGGAGACGTGTGGGATCGATATCGATGAAAGAACAGCAACCACTAAGACAGAACGCCAATTCATAACCACCCTCCCTTGATGACCGGATCGGTCTTGGAACGCCGAACTGAGATGCGATAAATTGCAGTTGGATCGTAACTTATGCTACCGAGTATGCAAGCAAATTCGGTTTGGCGGTTAAACTTCAATGGCGGTTATCGCCAACGAATCAGCCCTGTCGTACATAAAACAACGATTATCAGGGTGCCGGGCTCAGGTATGGAGATATCAGCACGGTCAGTCGGTGGCGTCCCCGCGTTCCAGTTGCCTAATACAAGTGTTAAGTCATCGATGCCCACGAAGCCATCGCCGGACGGGTCGGCTTGTGGGTTAGCGGGTGGGACATTCTGGTTCCATGCTGCCAGGACTAGCGTCAAGTCATCGATGCCTACGAAGCCATCGCCGTCCAGGTCGCCGGGTATCAGACCCGCTTGGGCCACACTCAGGCTAAACGAAGTTGCGTTACTGCTAAGCTCAAGTTCGAGTCCGCCTGGGAGAACGGGAAAGAGTTTGGTATCAAATAATCCACCGACACTGGTTGCGGTAAGGAATTGAAACGTATCGCCCAGCTGCGGTACATACAAGCCGTCAAGCAGGACCTCAAGCGTCCCGTCAAGGACGGCATTCCCGCCGATCGTAATCATGTCAAACGAGTCGCCGGCCAGCAGTCCGCCCAGAACGATCCGCAGCGTGCCGTTGCTTGCCTGGGTGTAGTCCCCAGTGATCTGCGTCGATGCCGGTGCATCAATAGACGCGAGTGTGCCGCCTGCGTTGGTTAGGTCGCCGATGTATTCCCCGACCATCAGCTCACCGCCCAGGAAGTTGAAAGAGCCGCTCCGGTCGTCCAGTATCGACGCCGCAGACAACCCGCCGCCCGTTAAGTTGACTGTGGCATCCGCAAAAACGCCCAATTCGCCGTCTGCGATGAGCCATGCGCCGTTCTCGATGGTCATCTGAGCCGTACCCAGGTCGGCAGGTGCTTGTGTATTCAGGTTGCGTGCTCCGGCGATCCAGATCGAGTTGTGCTGAAGCCACTGCGTGCCGGCACCGCTTACGAGGATCGTTGCCTGAGCACCAACGTCGAGTGTTGCAACCGAGAAGCCATGGACTTCTATCGTAGATCCGCCGGAGACCTCGACCAGGCTATCACCGTTGAAACCCGATACGATCAGGTTGTCGTTGACCGTAAGTTTTGAGCCTGTGCCGGTGACATATAGCTCTGCCTCGAGCAGCGCATCTGGGGATAGTGCATCCTGAGACAAGATCACGGCAGTCGCCATGACCTGAGCCTGGTTTTCAATGCGCAGTACGCCCCGGTTATCGCTTGTGGAGAACCCCTGGCCGATGGCTATGTTGCTCGTGAAGTTCGCGGTCGTCCCTGGCCCACTGAAGCGGGCTACAGGCGGCGAGGTCTTGTCGCCGAAGATCACCAGCCCGCCGCCATTCAAGGTTGCGCCGTTTAGGATCTCCGCCGTTGCGGTTCCAAAAACCGCCAGGCTCCCGATCTCCGCTACCGTGCCGGGGTCACGGACCGTGAATTCGCCGCCGGTCTGTGGGTTGCTTGACGCGCCCAGGAGTGATCCACCAACCGCGACGTGTTTGATGACCGCCTTAGAGCCATCTTCGATGGTGGCGTCGCCATTGCCTTCCGGACCTATGATCAGAGCGAACAAGTCGATCAGTGTGCCCGGGTCCTGCACCTGCAGCGTTCCGTCCCCGCTTGCCTGTTCACCCAGCACGATGGACCCGCCATAGATTTTCGAGGCGTTGGTAACCAGGAAACGCCCGTGCTGTTGTGAGCCGATCCGGATTCCTTCTTTCTTGTACATGGTGGCTCCGGAGAGCAGCGTTAGAGATGAAGGGTCTGCATCATCCATCTCGTAGATGCCCGCCGGTGTGCTGAAGAAGTCGTCCACGACGAACAATATCCCGCCGTTCCAATCGACCGTGCCGCCGTCAAACAGGTTCATGCCCCAGGTCACCAGCAGGCTGCCATTGAGGTCGATCGTCCCATTCCCGTAGACGGTGGTCATCCGGCTTGAGGTCACACGCTCAATAGGATCGAGGACCAGCGTGACGTCTCCGGTGCCACCGCCAATGGTCAGCGACTGCACGGTGGTGGACGCGTTCGGTGCGGTGATGGTCGTGTTATAGTCAGTCTGGATAAAGGTGTGGTCCGCCGACGTGGGAAAAGCATTGCCTGTCCAGAAAATTGAGGGGGCGTCCCATTCCGAAAACCACGGTCCAGGCGCGTTCCAGGCTACACCCTCGCCGGCGGTCACGTGTTCGAAGTTGATCTCGGCCATCGCGGACGGGAAACCCCCGGAAAACGAGCCGGACGCGCCGTCCGTTTCTTCTGTCACGGTGACGCCGATATGCGATGCGACTCCGACCAACGACATCATCAAACCCGGGTCCAGCGCGAGCGTGGCCGACTGGCCGACCTGATAGTTATCCAGACGACCAATCAACCGACTGATTTCGTGTGGGTCCGTTGAGAGATTGTTGATCCCATCGCCTTCATAGCCGTACAGGTGCCAGACCGAATCGCCGACGCGGCTCTGGATGTGGTCGAACGTAAAGTCCGCAGATAGGATCGACCCCAACGCGCCCTGCCCTCCCAGGAGTTGGAGGAACTCGATATTCATCTCCATGTTGGCACGCCGCTCAACGCTGGGGATGCCCGGCTGCCATGAGACGAAGTGCTCGCCGCCGCCGCTGCTGCCACTGGTTACACTCCCACTCACCAGGGTGGCGTGCCCGGCGGTCTCCGGCACGGGGACATAGGTGAATCCCGCTTGTGCGGGATGGTTTACCACCCCAAATATCAGCACGGTCATCGCGACACCAAGACACGTCCGCACGGGCGAAAGTCCAGATGCCTGTGGTTGAGCCAATTTCATAATTCACCCCCAATAAATAAAAGTACCAGAATAGAAAAGGACGTTTTGGTTACACCACCCATGCTCCGGTCAGGTGCATTGGGGCGGCCGTAACAGCAGGTCGCGATTATAAATCAGAGTATTGCTACTTGCGAGTCTTTATTTTGACTCATGATGGTTTAAGTTCTTCTGCTTGCGGCCACCTTGTAGCATGGCAGATCAGCACAATGGGCTCAAAACCTAAAGCAAGCTCATTTAAGTGTTTGTGGTGACTTTCAAGGGCTCGGCAGGGGTGGGTTCCCACGGTCACGTGACATGGACAAGGCCTGGCGTGCTGATCTTTTGCATCCTCGGCCCACCCGGCTACAATACCCGGCTCGAACAAACGAGTTAAGAACCCCCGGAATCACAGCCATGCCCAAGATGAAGTCCCACAAAGGTTTACTCAAGCGTGTGAAGATCACCGCCAAGGGCAAGGTCAAGTTCCGTAAGGCCGGGACCAGCCACCTGAACAGCGTATCGACCGGCAACGAAAGCCGTCGGCTGCGTGGTAAGTTCGTGGCCAAGCGTGGCGATATGAAACGGCTGCAAGGGATGCTTCACCGCCCCCTGAAGCCCGTTGACGCCGACTAAACAGGCCGACCCTCACCTGGGTCTGGACCTGATAATTGAGTACTGCGAGTCGGGCCCTACAAGTGTCTGGGTAACACCCCGGACCCCCGCCGTCGCGTAAAGGAGAGCAGCGATGCCAAGAGCACGCAAAGGCGCGGCCCGCCGACAGGCCAAAGTCCGTTGGTTTAAGAAAGCCAAAGGCAACCGTGGTGCACGCCGGACACAGTGGCGTCGCGTCAAGGAAGCGGTCGTCCGCGCAGGCGTCTACGCCTACAAGGACCGTCGTCTGGTCAAGCGTGACTACCGACAGCTGTGGGTGACACGTATCAGCGCCGCGTGCAAGATGCGCGACATCAACTACAGCCGGTTCATCGCCGGGCTCAAGGCCGCGAATATTGACCTGAACCGAAAGATGCTCAGCGAGATAGCCATTGCCGACCCGGACGCCTTTGACAAGATCGTCGAGCAGGCGAAGGCGGGTCTTGAATCCCTGCAGTCCGCGGCCTGATCGCCGGGCCACGCAGACAAGCGTAATTGACCCGGCCAGCGCTTAAACGCCTGGCCGGTTTTTATTTGGGGCCTCACACCCCAGCCGGAACATCGATATTGACGTGATAGAGAGACAGTAGAGACAGAAAAGAAGATGGAGTATCAAAGATGGCAAATGGAAGTAACCACGACATCCTCGGACGCGAAGCCGCACTCAGCCGTGAGACCTGGCGGTTGTTCAGGATCCTCTCAGAATTCGTAGACGGCTTCGAGGTGATGAGCGAGGTCGGGCCGGCGATCACCGTGTTCGGCTCGGCACGCACGAAACCGGACGACCCGGTCTACAAGCAGGCCGAGGAATGCGGCAAGCTGATCGTCAAGCGCGACATGACCGTCATCACAGGCGGCGGCCCCGGCGTGATGGAAGCCGCTAACAAAGGCGCCTTCGAGGCTGGCGGCAAGAGCGTCGGGCTGAACATCGACCTCCCGATGGAGCAGGACCCTAACCCGTACCAGAGTCATCAGCTGGACTTCCGCTACTTCTTCATCCGCAAGGTGATGTTCGTGAAGTACGCCTGCGGCTTCATCTGCTTCCCAGGCGGGTTCGGCACGATGGACGAGTTCTTCGAGTCGATCACGCTGATCCAGACCAACAAGATCGAGCCTTTCCCCATTGTCCTGATCGGGCACGACTTCTGGGACGGGTTGGTCGATTGGATCCGTGACACGATGGTCACCAAGTACAAGACCGTCAGCCCGGAAGACATGGACCTCTTCTACGTGACCGACAGCGTCGAGGACGCCATCGAACACATCGTCAACCAATTCGACCTGGAAGATTGGAAGCTTAAGACTAAGCCGACGATCCCACAGCCGGTCGCGGCGCAGATCGAACAGACAACGCGCCGACGTTCACGGTGATGATCGCTGTGGATTTAAGAGCTGAAACATAAATAGAAGCCCACGCTCGACGAACGTGGGCTTCTTTATTGATGGCTCATTCCTGATTACTGATACGCCCGCACGACGCGTGATCCAGGGTAGTAGAAGCTGAGGATGGAGTGTTCGTTGTAGCCCGCCTTGGCGAGTCCTTGTGCGCCGAACTGGCAGAGCCCGACTCCGTGCCCGTAGCCGTGCCCGTCGTAGAAGGTTACAGCCGAGGCGCTAAGTCTTACTTTGACATGGCTGCTGTTCAGCGACTGGCCTTTGCCGGGCTTGGGGAGCCCGGGTGCCGCCGAATTGCAGGCGAAGCGGAACTGCTCGGGGCCCAGCGTGTATGTCATCCCCGCCATATCGGAGATGGCAAACGCGGCCGGCCTACCCACCGAATTGACTCGGGACACCTGGATGTTTCGGATACTTTTAAGCGCCCGGACCGGGTGGTTTTCATTGGCTCCCCATGTCTTGATCCGAAGCGCCAAAGAGGCCTTAGCTCTTGCCACCGGACCCCAGCGGAACTTATTGCTCTTCTGGCACCACCCGCCGTGATTCCGCCCGCGCAGTGGTTGGATGTTAGGCAGGTCCGGGAGCCAAGTGAAGGCCGCCTTGGCGTCCTGCCCGGTGCCGCCGCAGGCGCTCGAGTAGAAAGCGGGCACGACCCGCCCGTTGTATTCGATCAGCATCCCGCGCGTCTGGCTGACCGCGGAAAACGCTTTGGGGTTGGTCGCCCGGCCGCCGTAGGCCTGGCTGGCGGTGGTGGATTCAAGGTCGTGGTGCTGGTGGGCGTGCATCGACTTCTCGAATACCGCGTACGACCGCGCTGCGATCGCTGCGGCGCGGAACGTCGCCGGATCCCATGAACCATACAACTCGCGTTCGATCACGCCCGGCAGGTACGATTCCATCCCCACATGGTTTACCACATCCAGCTTGCCGGTCGGTTGCCCGTTCTTATCTTTAGTTGGGACCAGCACGATTGATCCGGGGTAGGACTTGCCGTTGAACATGATGGGTGAACCGCCGGCGGGTGTCAGCCGGACGGCAGGCAAAGCCCATCGGATACTGCGCCGCTGTGTGTCCGTAATCAGGAACGATCCGTTGTAGTACGTTGCCGCGACCGCCTGACGGTAGCGCCGGTCCGAGACGCCCGGTGAGGGTGCCGCCGGTCCGATCAGCAGGCCCCCGCCGGTCGAGACATCCACCCTGGCTAACCCCTTAGCGATCCGGACGCGCAGTGTCGGCTCTTGCCTGATTGATCCGATCGATGGCAGGACCACCCGCTGCTTGACCGCTTTGCTCTGGGCCGGCACCGGGCGCGTCGGCGCGGGTCGGCGTGTGGCGGAGACCGGCGTGACCGGCGTGCAACCGGTCGCCAGCAACATTCCCAACGCCATCGACCCCATCAGGACGATCCCCATGCACACCGACCACCCAGTCAGGAAGCGGTGCTGATAGATCGGTCTTCTCGTTGTATCTGTGTGGGCGTTGTGCCGGATCATCCGTGACCCTTTTGCTTAAGTTGTGATTCTGACCTGAGTATATACACCATCGACCACATCCCGGCTTACGGTAGAAAGTCTCCGCGCGGACCCGGCGGCGGGGGGGTATCATGTCCCCATGCAGGAGGTCGGGACACGATACCGTTGGAAGATCGCCGGCCAATCGCCTGATACCGAACAACTGGCCCATGCCCTGTCCCGGTCACTTGGGGTGCCCACGCTGTCGGCGAAGGTCTTGGCTCAGCGCATCACCGCCGATGACGGACCTGAAGATCACGATGCCGCGCTTCAGGCCGCCGGGCAGTTCCTCGAACCCAAGCTGAATTATCTTCACGATCCGGGTCTGATGCCCGGAGCCATCCATGCGGCTCAGCGTTTGGTACAGGCGGTCAAAGATCAGCAACCGGTCGTGATCTACGGCGACTACGACGTGGACGGTGTCACCGCCTCAGCGGTTCTCTGGCACACGCTGACACTTGCCGGGGCCGAGGTCCACACCTACATCCCGCACCGTCTGGACGAAGGTTATGGCTTGAACCCCGAGGCCATCGCCTCTTTTGCTGAGACTTACCCAACAAAGCCGTTGGTCATCTCCGTGGATTGCGGCATCACGGCTGTTGAATCAGCCGAGGTTGCTAAAGAGCACGGCATCGACCTGATCATCACCGACCACCACCACTTCGACGCCGAAGCGCTCCCCGACGCGCACACCCTCGTGCATCCCGCCATCACCGACTCAAGCCTCACCCCTCAAGCCTCAAGCCTGCCTTACCCCTGTCCCGATCTCTGCGGCGCGGGGGTGGCCTTCAAGGTTGCCTGGCAGTTTGCCCGTGCGTTGTGCGGGTCCGACCGGTTGCCCGATGACTACCGCAAGCTGATGGTGGAGATGTTGTCGCTGGTCGCGTTGGGGACGGTCGCGGACGTCGTGCCGTTGAGGGGTGAGAACCGCGTGCTCACGACGTTTGGGCTTGGGCGTATCAAGCAGACACCGTTCGTGGGCTTAAGCGCCTTGATCGATGCCTCGAAGTTGCGTGACGAGAAGATTGATGCCTACCACGTAGGGTTTGTCCTGGGGCCCCGTCTCAACGCCTGCGGCCGGATGGGCCACGCCAAAGACGCGTTGGAATTACTGACCACCGCGGAAGGCCCGCGTGCGACGGAGCTGGCGCGTTTCCTGACCGATGAGAACGACCGCCGCCGTACGACCGAGCGCAAGATCACCGAGCAGGCCAAAAAGATCGTCACCGAGCAAGGCTACGACGCGCCGGACAAACGCGCGATCGTCGTAGGCGGTGAGGGTTGGCACCCAGGCGTCGTCGGGATCGTCGCCAGCCGTCTGGTCGATACGTTCGCCAGGCCCGCGGTGGTGCTTGGATTTAACGACGGGGTTGCGCAGGGTTCGGCCCGCAGCGTCGATGGGGTATCCATCCATGATGCCCTGTCCGCCTGTGATGAACACCTGCAACGCTTCGGCGGCCACGCCATGGCGGCCGGGTTGACACTCTCAACCAACAACGTCGATGTCCTGCGTGATGCTCTGACCGCGAAGGTCAACACGTTATTGGGTGAAGATGAATTGGTTCGGCAGACGCGCATCGATGCCGAGGTCGCGTTTCATGAATGCACGTTGGACACGTTCGACGGCTTAAGCAGGCTCGCGCCGTTTGGACGGGGGAACCCGACGCCGCGTCTTCTGTTGCGGGGTGCTGTGTTGGATCGGCCATCACAACGCATGGGCGCGTCCGGCCAGCATCTCTCATTTAGCATCGCGTATCAGGGCCGAACCATCCGGGCGGTGGCTTTCGGGATGGGCGAACACGCCGGTATTCTGCCCGGCGGGGCCGTGGTTGACCTGGTTTTCGAGCCCAAGGTCAACGCATGGAAAGGCGTACGCCGACCCGAACTTCACATCCACGACTTCAAGATTTTCTCGGCGGTGACAGCATGAATGGTTTTTTCGGACAGGGCGATCAACTTACCAGGTTTCTGCTAATGACCTGCGGCCTACTTACACTCGCCGGCACGGTCGCCTGTCTGATGCTGGGCAACGCGCTGCTTGCGGTCGCCTGCTGCATCGTCAGTGCCTGGTCCCTCGGGACATACCAGGACACCGTCTACGCAGGTCTGATGTCCAGACCCACATCACAACAGCCTTCGGATGAGCTAGACGCGGACGAATAGATTTGGATTAT
>Ga0315336_1006610_pt1 | contig 11735 bp, 13 predicted proteins | sample ASW5metaG_FD_204512 | JGI IMG/M metagenome (GOLD analysis project Ga0315336, IMG submission 204512) | Ammonia-oxidizing marine archaeal communities from Monterey Bay, California, United States - ASW #5 | ecosystem: Environmental > Aquatic > Marine > Intertidal zone | place: USA: California...
AAGCAGCTGCCGAAACTCTTGGCGGAACTCGCCAAGCTCAACACGCCGCCTCCGGCTCAGGCCCGGGCGGCGTAAACTACAACCTGCGGAGAGCCGCTCGTTTCAACGGAAATCCGGATATCCTCCGCCTGCGGACAGTACCGAACGCAACACTCCAACCAACCCGGTACGTTGGGGAGTCAACACTCCCGCGTCGGCAATCGGCAAGTTGGAGAACTGGAACGAAGACGTCCGCGACCGCGAGCAGGACTATGCCGCGCAAAATACGCCAGATAGCGCTTCCTGTCGTTAGCTAATGATATACACCAGCTAACCATGACCTGAGGCGCTTCGGAAACGCATCGAAGGGTCAGAAGACACCTGGAATCAGGCGCTTTAGGAGGCTAAGCTACGCCGCCAAACGTTCGCGCTAGGTGATCGCCAGATAGCGGTTGGGTGATCCTCGACACGGCCCAGGTCAGCGTGACCGAAACGATTTCACCCATCGCCGCGCAGGAAAAGGGGTTCGGCGCCTCTGTGGCGAGCCAGAACGCGACGTCTTGAAGCCACCCCTGATCGAACCAGCTCGGATCGATCAATGTGCCATGAGTGATCGAAAATACGCTCACTCCACCTAACAAACCGGCAAATGCCCCTGCTTTGGTGACACCTCGCCAGACTGAGCCGATTACGAGCGGCCCAGCGAAGGCGGCCATCATGCCACCGGCTCCAACAAAAACGATAAGCGCCACATTCCTATCCATCAGCGCCCAGGCCAAGGCGGTGCAGACGGCCATCACAATCACGGTAGTGACTCTGCTGATGATGAGCACCTGACGATCCACGACCCGCTCCGGAAGGTGCGCAGCAAAACGCGGGACGAAAGTGCAGCGATAAAGATCGTTGGCGAGGATCTGCGAAGACGAGATCACCAATCCATCGGCGGTCGACATGACCGCCGCGAGGATGCCGACCCCAATCAGCGCGGCAAGCCAGCTCGGAAATAACTCGATGAACAGAGCCGGCAACGCCATGTTGCTGCTCTCACCGGGTTGCAACAGGGCATCGCCAAGAACGGCTCGAGCAAGCAATCCTCCGAGTCCCAGCATGCCCAGGGTCAGGCCAAAAGTAAAAGAGAGTTGGATGAATCGACGCCGTTGTCGCGGCGACTCCAAGGCCCACAGCTTGTTGCCGATGTGCGGGAGCATCTCAAGGGGTATATGCGCGAGCAGAATTGCGAGCACCGACCACCACGAGCGAAAGAGCACATTCTCAGGATTCAGCCACCCAACGAGATTCTCGTCCTGGTGTTCCAGATTCTGGATCATTGCGCTGAAACCACCTTTGACGCCGTAGCCGACAACGAACAGGTACACCACCCCCACGGCGATGACAACCATGATGAAACCCTGAACGCCGTCGGTGAGGATGTCGGCATGTGCACCCCCCAGCACCACGTAGACCATCAGCACCACCGCGGTGATGCCCAGCGCCCACCCCGGCGATACGCCGAGCATGATCTCGAACATCACGATGCCTGAAACCAGCTGGCCGGCCAGATAGAAGAACAGCAACAACTAAAACAGCGATACGAGTACCCGCAGCCAGTCTGATTGATAGCGTGTTCCGAGGTATTCCGGGATGCTCCGGCTGCCAAACTCATGGCCGCCGCTGCTGACCACTTTCAAGCAGATCAGCACGCCTAGATAAACGCCGATCAGATAGAGAAACACCGACCACACTGCCGGCAAGCCGACCTCGTACGCAATTCCTGGAAGGCCGATTAAGGTGGCGCCGCTCGCCGTGGTCGCTGCAAACGCGAACGCGAGGAAGATCGGCCCGTACGATTCACGTGCCGTGGCGAAATCGTCTGCGTTACTTACCTTCTTCCGCCCGATGAAGCCAAAGCCCACCATGGCACCCATGTAGAGCACCAGGAACAGCCACGACCAACTGACCAGATCCATACTCACCCCTCCCGCCATGCGCCGCGGTGGGTAAGGTTAGCAGATCAAGCTGAGTTGCCCTTGACCGACTTCAAAGAGGTCCATACGCAATGTTTCCGCCCCGATTGCTTGTAACCAACCAATCAGCGACAATCGTTGGCGAATCCTGAATCGTTGACTGCTCTGCCATGCCCACCACCCAAGCCACACTAACCCCCAAAGATATTCGTGCCCGGATTGAGTCGGTGCCCCGCGTTCGACTCGCTCACTTACCGACGCCCCTTGAGCCCTTGCCGCGATTCTCCGAGGCCCTTGGCGGCCCTACGGTCTTCATCAAGCGAGACGACTGCACCGGGCTCGCGTTCGGGGGGAACAAGACCCGCCACAACGAGTTTCTATTGGCAGACGCTCTCGAGAAAGGGGCGGACATGCTGGTGTGGGGCGCGGGCGTTCAGTCGAACAATTGTCGCCAGACCGTGGCGTCGTGCGCCAAGCTTGGCCTCGATGTCCATTTGGTGCTCGGGCGGGGGCACAGTGACGAGATCCAAGGCAATCTCCTGCTCGATCACATCCTCGGTGCCACGTATGAAATCGTCGATGCACCGGTTGGCCCCGAACTGGACGACCTGATTACCGAAACCGCCGACAAGTTTCGCGCGCAGGGCCGCAAGGTCTACAACTGGGACCGCGACATCGTGAGGGGCAAAGCAGCTGTCAGCTACACGCTCTGCATGGCCGAACTGGTGGAGCAGCTCGAAGATCAGGCCGTGTCTCCCGACGCGTTCTACACCTGTTCGGCCGGTTCGACCGGAGCGGGATTGGCGCTGGGCAAAGCCGCGCTCGGTGTGGATGGTCCGTTAATCAACATGCTGCCGATCCATTGGCCTTGGGATGAGCCCGAAGACATGGCCGCGCTGGCTAACGAAGCGGCGGAATTGATCGACGTGCCGTATCGATTGACGGCGGACGACATCATCGTGGACGACACCTGCATCGGTCCCGGCTACGGAGTACCGACTGCTGAGGGCATGGAAGCGATCGCTCTGCTGGCGCGTACCGAGGGCATCTTGGTTGAGTCAACCTACACCGGAAAGGCTCTGGCGGGGTTGATCCAACATGTGCGCGACGGGCGGTACTCGCCGGATCAATCCATCATCTTCATCCACACCGGCGGCACGCCGGCCCTGTTCGCCACCCGGGAGGACATCGTCCGGATGATGCCCGCTCGCACCCTCTCTTCGTGAGAGTTTCACTCTCCTGAAGAAACCTGGGCCGCTGTCGGCCACCAAACGACTTCGCAATCAGGCCGGGCCGCCCGGAACCGGGCTATGCCTTCCGCGGTGACTTTCGTTTCGCCCACGGTGAGCTTCCGCAGGGTTGCGATCTTCTGCATGGCGTCGAGAGTGGCGTCGCCGATGTTCGTCGCCGGAAGGTGCAGTTCCTCGATTTCCAAAAGATTGGTCAACGTGGAGATCGCGCCGTCATCAACGTTGCCGGCATAGCCTAATCGCAAGCGCCGAAGATTCGAGAGTTTCACAAGGACTGTTAGATCGGCGTTGTGCACGTGCGTGCGGGTGAGGTCAAGCTCGCGCAGGTTGACGAGGGGGCTGATCTTCGGCAGTGAGTGCAGTTCCTTCCGGCGCGCCAATTCGTGACCCGGCCGGTCGAGTCCGCGGTCGGAAATATTCGCCCCTGCCAGGTTGAGTGATTCGAGTTGAGTGAGCCGAGCGAGTCTGCTCATGTTGACGTCGTTGAGCGCTAGGCCCCAGAGTCCGGAGTCGACTCGTTGAATCCCGCTCACGTCGAGATGACGTAGCGACGGGACCAGCTTGAGCAGATCAAGCGCTGGGCCGAGGATGCGGTTGCCGCCGATGGCGAGCCGTTCAAGCTTCGTCAACTCGGCAAGCTCTTCGAATCCACTGTCGGTGACTTCGGTGTGGCTGAGATCGAGATTCCGTAGCGTGGTCAGCGCGTTGATGTGCTCGAAGACGCTGCTGGTGACCTTTGTTCCTCGCAGGTTGAGAGTTTCGAGCCGCCAATGTTTGAAGTGAGCGATACCGCTGTCCGTGAGGTACTCAGCGTGATCCAGAACCAGGTGGCGTACGTTCTCCAGCGGTTTGAGGTGCTCGAGCCCGACGTCGGTGACTTTCGTGAGAGAGAGGTCAATCGTTTCGAGCTTTGGCAGCCCAGCGAGGAGGGCGAGGTCGGCGTCCGTGACCCAGGTGGAAGTCAGGTTGACGCCGACTGCATTGCCATCCGAGTTGAGGGTGACGGTGGCGCCCTCGTTTCTGAGGCGCTCGATCAGGTTGCTCTCGGCGATCTCCGCCGCGAAGGCCGCACCTGAGAAAAGGAGACCTAGCACCAGCGATAGGAAACGCATCGGTGAGCCCATTGTATCGGACGCGCGGGGGCCTTCCGGCTCTCAGCGCTAGGTGTGTCGACCCCCAAATCGCCTGCCTCGTCGCTGGGTGATCCCAGGGTGCGCGGTAGTGTGCAACAGTCCCTGGTCGACTACGGTGGGGTTGCGAAACCAGCCACGTTGCCCTTCATCTTTCGAGCCGCTTATGCTGATCGGTTGGGTGATTCCACTAAGCGTGCCCGGTGGACACCGGCTTCGGTGTTAGTCCGTGCGAAGCAAGTCCTTCGTGAGGAGGGACTGAAGAGCCTGTGGTTCAAGGTCCTGGGTGAGACCGTCTATCGCAGGCAGTTACTCATCGAGCGGGTACTGCAAGGTAGCGATACGGACGACGATGGGACGAAAGGTCATATCTCACTCCTGGGTACCGCCGATTTGCCTCGATATGCGGCCTTTCGGCCCGAGTCGGATATTGAAGAACTCCGGGGATGCCTAGATCGAGGCGAGTCTTGTTTCGTCATGGAGATCGGCGGGGAAATTGCACACGCGTGTTGGATTGCTAAGAAGTACATGAGAATTGACTATCTAGAATGCGAAGTCGAGTTACCTCCGGATGCCTGCTACGCGTACGACGCCTATACGCATCCGGAGTTTCGCGGTCGCGGCATTGCGGGCGCTAGGGTTCGCCGGATGGAGACCGAGTTGATGCGCATGGGCTATCGCCGTACGCTGGCGGTCGTTGGCCCTGAGAATCGCCGGGCGATCTACTTTAATACGACCGCCGGTAACGAGGTCGTCGGACGAATCGGATACTACCAGTTTGGTCCGTGGCGTCACTATTTCTGCAACGTTGACGCTGGCAAGGAGTCCGCCGTGTTGCTCGATCCGCGGCGAGCCTGAGCGACCCGCACTTGCCCTCGTTCCAATGATCGGCCTAAGCTGTTCGTTGTCGTACTCCGAGAAACGTCCGCAGTGGACCGCGGTTCGAGTTTGGCACCGGGCAAAGCAGGTCCTTCGCGAGGAGGGGTTGAAAAGCCTGTGGTTCAAGATGCTGGGGGAGACGGTCTATCGCAGAGTGCTACTGCTCGAACGCGTTCTGGAAGGCGGAGAGACACAGGACGACTAGACGACAGGTCGCCTCTCGCTTCTGAGCACCGCGGATCTGCCCCGCTACGCGGTATTCCGGCCCGAGGCGGATCTTGAAGAAATCCGACAAGCCCTTGATCGCGGTGAGTATTGCTTCGTCATGCACATCGGAGACGAGATCGCGCATGCTTGCTGGATCGCAACCAAACAGCCTCGAATTGAGTACCTGGCGTGTGAAGTCCAGTTGGCCCCCAATGTTTGTTTCGCCTACGATGCCTATACGAAACCGGCTTTCCGGGGCCGGGGCATTGCCGGGGCGCGCGCACGCCAGATGGAACCCTGCTTGATGAAAGCCGGTTACCGGCGTGTCTTGTCGGCGATCGGCGCTGAGAATCACAGGTCGATCTACTTCAATACTGCTGCCGGTCACGAGGTTGTTGGCATGATCGGCTACTACCAATTCGGTCCTTGGCGCCGTTACTTCTGCAATGTAAGCGCCGGCAGGGAATCCACTATGCTGCTCGATCCGCGGCGAGTCTGATCGGCCCGGGAGGGGCGTCCGAGACCGCTTTGGTAGACTGATCGCCATGCCCCAGTTACTGAGTCGGCGCGAGCTGATCGCCGGTGCTATCAGCACACTCCCGCTCGCCGCAATGCCTCGGCCTTCGGGCTTATTGATCGACACTCATATTCATTTGTTCGCGGCCGACCGCGAGCGGTTTCCGTACCACAAAAACGCGCCCTATCAGCCGCCGGCAGCGGACCTTGCGGATTACAAGCCGTTCGTAGCCCAGTCGAAGGTCGACCATGTCGTGATCGTTCATCCTGAGCCGTATCAGGACGACCACAGCTATTTGGAGTATTGCTTCGAGAACGAGGCGTCTCCGGGCTTCTTTAAGGGGACGTGTCTTTTCGATCCACTCGCACCTCATACTCTCCCGCGCATCGAAGCGCTAACCAAGAAGTATCCCGGGCGAATCGTGGCTCTACGTGTCCACCAGATGCATGAGCGAGACGAACGGCCCTCGACGGGTGGAGCCATCAAGAACCGTGATCTCGACGATCCACGCATGAAGAAGCTCTGGCGCAAAGCCGGGGATCTGGGCATGGCCATCCAGGTACATTTCAAGCCCTTCCACGCGCCCCGCATCGCGAAGCTCGCCCGTGAGTTCTCGGACGTGTCTGTCGTTCTCGACCACCTGGGACGATCCGGGATGGGGACCGCCGCCGATTTCGAGGAGGTGCTCAAGCTCGCGGAGCTGCCGAACACGAATATGAAGTTTTCCGGATGGCGGTACTCCTCGAAGCAGGAGCACCCGTACCGTGATGCGAAGCCGGTTGTACGGAAAGCTTACGATGCGTTCGGCCCGGACCGGATGATCTGGGGCGGTCTTGGCAAGTCGATGGCGGACTTCGACAAAGCCGTGGAGGTGTTCGACCTGATGTTCGACTTCGCCTCGGAGGCCGACCGGGCCAAGATCCGCGGCTTGACGGCCAAGAAGCTGTATCGGTTCTGACTCGACAGCCGGTTAGGCTAGTGTTTTCCCTGGACGGGGTCGGTTTGCTCTTCGAGCGATTGTAGCGATTGCGGAGTGCGTCGCAGCAGAACTTTCACGTCCGTGGATTGATATCGGAGGGGGGACCGGCCTATACTCGGGACGCTTGGGCGCTCGCTGTGGGGCCCAGGCGGTGCTTACAGGCGGGAAAGGAGCTGGGTGCGATGGATACGAAGAAGTTTGCAATTGCGACGGTGGCGGGCAGTGTAGTGCTATTACTAACCGGGTTCGTGTTCTATGGAGTGTTGCTCCGGGACTTCATGGCGGCGAACTCCGCACCGGGAGTGATGAAGGAGGTACCGGACATGGCTCCGTTGGTATTGGGGGAGCTTTGTATCGCCGCCTTTCTCACGCTGATCCTGAGCCGATGGGCGGGCATCACGAGCTTCGGGGCGGGAGCAAAGTCCGGTGCAGTGCTGGTGTTGCTGTTCGCGCTGGGGCTGAATCTTGTGTTCTACGCCACGATGAACATGATCGAGGCTGTTGCCATTCCGGCGGATACGGTGGTGAATACGATTCGGATGTGCTTGGCGGGAGGTGTGATCGGGTTGGCGTTAGGGCGGTCCTAATCGAGTCGCGGAAGGATCGTGCAAGGCCACGTTACGCCTGTAGATCGCGACGGATCTTGATGCCGGCCCGTGGGTCGAGCATGGGCGCTGTGGCTAGGTGGACGTTGTGTGCTCCGGCGGCTAGACGTTCGCGGACATCGCCAGCGGTCATGACGCCTCCTACGCCGATGAGGAGTAGAGAATAGTCTGTGTTGTCAACGAGTTGCGATAGTGTCTTCAACTCTTGGTTGCAGCGCTGGGTGATGGCCGCACCGCCGATACCGCGGCGGAGGCCTCCGAAGAGAAGTTCGCCCCGAGTATCGCGGATGGGGGCGGTGAGCGAGTTGGTGGAGCTGAGGGCGTCGGCGTGGGGTGAGACGGCTCGGATAAGGGTGTCGGCTTGCTCGGGGTGCGTGAAGAGGCCGATTTTCAGGACCAGGGGTGTTCTACCGATGCGGGCGCGGATGGTGGAGGCGATCTCGGCGGAAGCTTCGGCGTCCAGATAGAGGTCTGATTCTTTGGTGCAGACGTTGGGACACGACAGGTTGGCTTCGACAACGTGTGCGCCGGAATCGACGGCCCACTTGGCGCATTGCGCGAAGTCGTCGGCGACCTGCTTCACTGTCCAATCCGCTTCGGGCGAGGCGACGACAGAGACGGATAGGGCTTGGTTCCGGCCCAGCCCGTGGCGGGCGTCTTCGATGTCAGCCTGCCAGGTTGCGGGGGCCTTCGAGGGCATCCCGAAGGAGATGGCCCAGGTGTTGTAAGGGCTCTCGGACGGAGCGGCCAGTAGTTCGGCCCCGTCGCCGGTCATATTCTCGGCGGTTACGGGGAGTAGATTCGGCGGATCGTAGCAAGCTCGGTAGCTTGAGCGGACGGTCTTGTAGGTTAGAACGTCGAACCCGAGACGGGCGTAGTAGATGACCCATCTGCTGTTGAGTAGGGGACCGGCAGGAATGCCTAGAGGGGACGCGACGGGAAGCCCGCAGAATTCCCACTTGCCGGGGACGGGCGGAATCTCAAGGTCGGGCGGATGGGGAATATTTTCGTAGTTCCAGTCGTAGGACTCAGTAATGTTGTAGCGCTTGTCGGTCGTTGTGGCGGCGGCGCGTTTGACCATTGCCGTCATTGTAGAGGACCGGTCGCCGGACGCCCGGTAGAATAGGAGCGCGCCTCAGTGGGCGGAGTGATGTCGAAGACCCCCAGTATCTCTTTTGGATTTGGACGTGCTATCGCAGCGCTTGGCGCGCTTGCCTTGCTCAGTGGATCTTGTGGTCAGCCGGCGAGCGACGGGCGCCCACCTAACGTGATCATTGTCCTGACAGATGATCAGGGCTACGGTGATCTCGGAGCACACGGCAATGACAAGATACGGACTCCTAGCCTGGACCGCTTTGCGGCGGAAGGGGTCGAGCTAACGAACTTCTACGTCAGCCCTGTGTGTGCGCCGACGCGGGCGAGTCTACTGACTGGCCGTTATTACTATCGGACTGGTGTAGTCCACACCTCACGCGGCGGGGCCAAGATGCATGCCGATGAGGTGACACTCGCCGAGAGGCTTCGAGACGCGGGCTACCGGACCGGCATCTTCGGTAAGTGGCATCTTGGCGACAACTATCCGATGCGGCCAATGGACCAGGGGTTTGAGGAGTCGCTGATCCATAAATCGGGGGGAATCAATCAGACTCCGGACCGTCCGAACGACTATTTCGACCCTCTTCTCTGGAAGAACGGTCAGCGTTTCGAGGCGAAGGGCTATTGCACGGATGTGTTCTTTGACGCCGCGATCGAGTTTATCGAACAGAACCGGAGCGAACCATTCTTCATGTACCTGCCGACCAACGCGCCCCACACGCCGCTGATCGTGGCGGATGACTACGCGCAACCGTATTTCTCCGAGGGGTTGGACGAGACGACGGCCAGGGTCTATGGCATGGTCGAGAACATCGACGAGAACTTCGGACGGTTGTTGGCGAAGCTTGAGGAATTGGATCTACGGGAGAATACACTGGTCGTATTCGTAAGTGACAACGGTCAGCAGCAGGAGCGCTACGCGGCCGGCCTGCGTGGGCTGAAGTCGTCTACGTACGAAGGAGGTATCCGGGCAATCAGTTTGTGGCAGTGGCCGAGAGAGCTGAAGAAGCCGGTAACAGTGAGTTCGGTTGCAGCTCATATCGACGTGGCGCCGACCATTTTGAGGGCGGTCGGCGCGAAACCGGGCACCGACCTCGACGGTGTGAGTCTTCTCCCGGCACTGCGCGGGGAACAAGCTGGCTTGGGAGATCGCGCTCTATTCTCCCAGCGTCATCGCGGCCTAACGCCACGGCGCTATCAGAATGCCGCGGTGCGGCGGGAGTCTTACAAGCTGGTACTTGGTCCGGGCACTTTCTCTCATGAGGCGTGGACAGTTCCCGATAAGCTGCCCGCGGAACTCTACGACCTTTCCGAGGACCCCGCGGAAGCTAACGACCTCGCCGCCGAGCGTCCGGAGATCGTGGAGGATCTGCGCTCGCGGTATGAGGCTTGGTTCGAGGAAGTAAGTAGCTCTCGGTCTTTCAAGCCCGGTGTGATCCACATCGGCTCGGAAGCCGAGACGCTTTCCGTGTTGTGTCGCTACCAAGATTTCACCTACATGGACGGCCAGCCGACCACCTGGAAGACCGTCATCGACCGGGCCGGCCGCTATGAAGTTCGCGTGAAACGGGAAGAAGATGCTTGGTGGTCAGGCCCCGCATCGATCTATGTAAGCGTCAACGGCGAGGTGCGTGAGGAAATGCTCGTGTCCCGGGAAGATCACGCTTCGTTTGATCTGCCGGCCGGACCGGCTGAGTTGGACGCGTGGGCACAATCACCGGGGACGGATCGCGAAATCGTAGTCGACAACAGCGCTGTCGGCAATGTTGAAATGAAGTGGGTGGAGTAGCGAAGCGATGCAGTTCAAAGTACATATGGGTCCGGGGGCAGCGAACGCGTCGGCTTGGCTACGTAGTTGGCCCGGGCGCGTGCTGGCGGGATTGGTAGGTGTGGTTGCGCTGGTGGGCCTGTTTCTGTTCTTTACCGTATTTGCGGTGGTGGGCGTGGTGACCCTCCTCGTGTTCGGTGTGCGCTTGTGGTGGCGGATGCGGAAGATGGGTGGCGCGTCCGGTCGGCGTCCGAGGGGTGATGTGATTGACGCGGAGCATACGGTGATCGATGTGGATGTCATCGAAGCGCCACCGTCAGAAGAGTAGTTCCCCAGGGTCCCTTTTTTGCTTGTGCGGGTTCGACTTCGAGGATAGAATACAGCCAAGAACCGGGAGGCTCTCCTTATGATTTCGCGCCGTTCCGCCCTTGCGATGCTTTCCGCCGGTGTTGCCGGCAGTACCTTCACGCCCTTATTTGCGCTTCCGAATCGGCCCGCCAAGAGCGGCTCGCTTGTGTTGACGGCCCGCAACCGCGCTGAGATGCCCGCAGACAGCGGGAAGATTGAGCCTATCGAGCGGACCCTGCGGTGGAAAGCGTCGGAGACGGCCTTGCTGATCTGCGACATGTGGAACGACCACTACTGCGTATCGGCGGCCGAACGGGTGGTAGGGATGATTCCGCAGTTGAACAAGGTGCTAGCTGCGGCGCGCGACAACGGCGTGGCGATCATCCACGCGCCAAGCAGCACGATGAATTTCTACAAAGACACTCCGCAGCGGCAGCGAATGATGGAGGCGCCGCATGTCACGCCTCCGGTCCCGATTGCGTCGTGGTGCTACCTCGACCGGAACGCCGAGGCGGCGCTACCGATTGATGACACTGTGCAGCCGTGCGACGACGAAGTGGGTCGGCCGCGCGTACGCATGTACAACCGACAGCACGCCGATATCGAGATCGGACCCGATGACGGCATCAGTGACAAAGGGCAGGAAATCTACAACTACTGTGAACAGCTTGGTATCCGCAACGTACTCATGACGGGAGTTCACACGAATATGTGTGTGCTTGGGCGACCGTTCGGGATTCGACAGATGAAGCGGTTGGGGCGCAACGTCGCTATCGTGCGGGATTTGACGGACGCGATGTACGACCCACGGGAAGCGCCTTACGTATCGCACCAACGCGGGACGGAGATGGTGATCGAGCACATCGAGCAGTTTTGGTCTCCGTCGATCTTGAGTGAGGACTTGCTGCGCAAGGCCGAGAAGTCCGGGCGGAACACGGTATCTTCGGGCGCTTAGTCGTCCGATTCTTCAACGGATAGACAGGGGTTATGCTGTCTGGACCAGGGGCGCGTCTT
>Ga0315336_1006611_pt1 | contig 11734 bp, 1 predicted proteins | sample ASW5metaG_FD_204512 | JGI IMG/M metagenome (GOLD analysis project Ga0315336, IMG submission 204512) | Ammonia-oxidizing marine archaeal communities from Monterey Bay, California, United States - ASW #5 | ecosystem: Environmental > Aquatic > Marine > Intertidal zone | place: USA: California...
AGTCTGTGAAGGTGGCTTAGTGAAATGTAATTGTTTGTATTGCTCTTTTGGTTCTCGTTTTTTGGCGATATTAGCGAGACCTGAAGGGAAATTGTGAGCGGGCATGCCGGTGGTAGATAGAGGCCCTCCTGACAGGTATCGTATCTCTATTACTTGGTGGTAATATTGAGGGATGTCGACTCCATAAACACTTGAACAAGAAAACATTGTGCCATATTCACTATTATTAATCCCGTTGACTATTGCTGTGTATCTCAGCTCTCTGAGAGAAATATCATTGGGCGTAACAACCGTGGACATATCAATCTTAATAAATTTTGCCCCCGAAATCGCTGGTTGTGTGCCTGAGCCTGTACTGTCAAACCAAAACACAATTCGAAGTGCCGCATCTTGTGTCCCGGGAGGATAAAAAGCTATATACTTGCCGTCATAGTCCTTTCCTAATTTGGCGCCTATTCCCAGATCTAGTGTTAAAAGCGGAAGGCCTATCTCACTAGTCACATTCTCCATCTTAAAAACTTCTATTTCAAAATTATCCATCAAGAATGGAGTGTTTTTTTCCGCGATATCTAAAACCAAATAATCTTCATCCCAACCAAATGCAGTATTTTCAACTGCACCCCAATAGGTTTTCGAAAAAACAACAGGATCCTCATGTAACTCCTCGAAATCAGATAGTCTTATTGACTCCTGTTGGCGCTGCTTCTGTGGTTTTGATTTCGGATTTATATTATATGTGCCATCGGCCGGGTGTTTGCCTACCAAATATGACATATAATTAATAGTGGCGTCTATTTGCGGTATATTTAAATAGGGCCTATGTTCTGTTGAAAGATAATCTTTGACTTTCGCGTTGTTATATAAATATTTTATATCCCAAGCAGGATAAAATCTATTACCATGCTCAGAACGACCCAAAGGTAAAGGAAGAAGATATTGTTGTTCTTCAAATGTTTGTCGTTGTTCAAATAAAGTGCTATAGCCAGAGCCAATATCCGTATCCTTGTAGATATTTCCTTTCCAATTAATGGGTACTAGAAACCTTGGAGTCTCTTTAATTTCGGCTTTATAATTTCTACCAGAGATATCATTGAACGCAGGGGGTAGGTCATCAAATTCCTCCGCCTCTGTTTCAGAACCTACCTTAACCCATGGCATTGGAACAATTACTTCATCAACCCACGGAACTATATCTTTCCAAGTGGGATTTTCTACGCTTTTAAAAATTACCCATGGTTTTATTCTTGCGTTTTCTTTGATTCTGTCTTTTATTTGGTTTTGATTTTCTGACATTCTGGCGTATTCACCATCATATAGAATCTCTTCATCAAAAAAAGCATATTGATCTGGTTTGAAATTTCCTTTTGCCAATAGATATTCGCCATATGGCGTCAATTCAATATCTATCACTTCTTCTTTTTTATCAAAAAATTCCAATTAATTATCTCCGCATCAATCCAATAGTTCTAATTTTGTTCCAGTACTTTTAGCTGTTGCCAGCATTTCATTTTTTTGTTTTTTGTTTCTTTTTGTGCCGCCTCTTTTTGATCCTTTTTTACGTGCACTGCTTTTTAAACTTTGTCCCACTTTTATTTGCCGATTTGTGCTTTGAGCGGTGGCATGTGTGGGATGAGTAGTCTTTTTACGAGGAGTCGACACTGGTTCCTTACCAACTTCCGCTCTTTCTTGAGGCTCTTCTTCTAATACTTCAAGTGGCATTTTTTCATCCTCATCTCTTTCCGGGCCAAATAGTACGCTAGCCTCAAGTTTTGCCAACTCGACAATCGAACAAAAGTCATAAGGCCAGTTATAACTATAAAGTGGTGAAGATAATTTTCTACCGGTGCTCTTTCTTCCCAAATTAAAATCAAATTTGTATCTTTCATCGTCGGCAGCGTCCATTGTCATTGCAAAATAATTTGTTTTAGCCTTTTGTTTAACTTTAAAGACCATCCACTGAATCTTTGAGGCCTCCATGTCAGACATTAACTCTCCCATTAATAATGGATGTGTAATACAGGCCTCCGCCTCTTCAAAGGATGTGCCAAGTTTGGGCGGCAGATTTTGCCACATGTCTCCCAAGTCCTTTTGAGAAAACTCATGCTCAAACTCAAAGAAATACATAGCGAACGGCTTAACGCCTTTTTTAGATCTCAATTCTTCTAATTGAGTTAAGAAATCAAATTTTGGCGGAATAACATACTCTTTCATTGAAGAAACCATATTGTATATTGACTTAGACACTCCAGCTTCTGACTGAGGTATTTTATTTTCAATGGCTTTTTTTGCCCTTTCAACCAGCGACTTCTTAATGTTAAAAAACTGAGTCTCTGTTGTGCGCGTTCTTTTATTTAATTTTCTTTTGAAAGGTATAGCTACAATAGCCTCTTTTATAGACGCTTCAGAATCGTATGGCAATTGACCGAGTTTCTCCCAAGTCGTCTTAAAGCCAACCAAATCTGCCAATGAGCCAGTATTTCTTGCGGCATTTGGCACATCATGAATTCCCATAAATATGCCCTTGTCCGGATCCTTTTCAATTTCCCCATATTGATGCCACATACCCTTATAGGAAAGAAACTCTGAAGTGGCATTGTAATCAGATGTTTTATTAGAGTTTTTAAAGTTAAAGTGAGGAGTTTCAAACTTTGGTTGTATCACCCACACATCTAGTTTATCAGAAGAGGCGTTTGGGTCCTCTACAGTTACAGGTCTTCCGGTCAAGGCATCATAGACCGCCTTTTTAATTGATGAACGGCCAAAAACATTAATAGATGCTGTTATGTTCATCTGGTTTTCAACACAAGAATTTCCCACATTTGTAGCAGAAGTTTGTCTGTGGAAAGAGCTGGTTAAGTTATTAACTATTTCATTTAATGTATACTTCTTAATAACGCCTCTGTTTTCACCGCCAGAAAATTGAGAATTAGCAGGAGCAGTAGAAATAGAGCTATCCAAATTCGCAGCTGTTGTAATTTCTTTGTTTCCTGCGGTGCCAGGAACTGCTTGAACCATGGTAACAGTAGCACTATCCACAGTCGCTGTTATTTTTCCGTTATGTCCGTTAACAGAATTCACTGCTGCAGCAAAATTAGTAGCAGAATCTCCCGCGGAAGCGCCATTACCAAACTTAACGTTTCCACCAGTAGAATCCATATCTCCGTTAACTGAGCTTCCGTCGTCCACTGCTATATATGTTTCAGTAGTGCCATCTGTACTGGTAATTGTCATTGTTCCGTTTTCTGTTGCTTCTCCAGAAAAAGTAAATGTTGCAGCTGCCGGGCTGGCTCCGCCACCTTCATTTGGGGGCTTGAATTCTAATTCAATATAAGAATAACCTTTGTAATTGTCAGTATCTGCGTAATATGATGGAGTGTACGGCATATAACCGGCCGCCATTGACCCTCCCGGTATTTTAACCATTGGCGGACCATATGCAGATTGATTATAATACATATAAAAATCAGGACTCTGTGCTCTTGCTAGTTTAGTTGCTGTCAACAACACTCTCATTTTGTATGTTTTGTACTTATCATTCGTCAAACCAAATCGTGGATGGTTTTCTGGATTGGAAACAAATGTTGTCATTTTTCCATCTTTAAGGAATAAGTTAATAGACTCTGCCAAGAAGTTATGAGCGGCCAATTTATATGTGTTGCTAACGATGTCGCTCACAACAACAGAAGCGGTTTGTGGTACGCCAGCTGCACTATATCCAGTCAAATATGCGGCATGTGGATCGGGTTCTGCCTCCCATATATTAAACTCTTCTATTCCCGAACCTACAATATATTTTTCTGGCTCTACAATTCCGTCAAAATCAATTCTAGCATCAAAAGAAGTTGTTAGTGAGTGAGGATTAACAGCTGCTTGATTTCCAGCCGATCCGACACCTCCTAACGACATTGAAGTATAAATAGGATAGTCTACAGCAATACCAGACTTTATCGTGTTGTACATGATGCCCGGAGCGTAGAAGGGTGCAAGAGAAGTCCTCCTCAATACACCTTCCGGATATGAGGCGCCTGAACGATTTGAAACCCTATAAGAAGAGCTAAACAAACTGGCTAATTGCAATGTTCTATTGGCAGGATAAAACCCATCATATGGCAAAAACTTCTTCAAAGCCTTACACTTAAGTTTAATAAACGCTGGCTCCATGGAATCTTTATGATGATCTTTAATGGCATCAAAATGCTTCAAAAAGTCAGAAGTGTTATACACTTTATAAAAATTATCGACGCTGCTGTCACTATATGTTGCCCCTGTTAGTTCAATTTGCCCTTCGTTTTCAGTAAAAAAGTTCCCCGCTTTTTGATCTAAATAATACGACATATGCTGACTTATTCTGAACTCTGGAACGATAGAGTAGTCTTGACCTTGTTTTCTTATATCTTCGGAAAAATCCGCATAAGAATCGTGCCATGGATTTTTGCCGGGTCCGTTATTTCCATCATAAGCTGTCTGTCCAAATAGTTTAGCTAAAATGGAACTGCTCAACGGTCTTGCATATAAAGCTGCAGGAATAATTAAATTACTTCCCGTGTGATAAAGAGAATACATATTGTTTAATTCGCCTGAACCTTGTGTGCTCGCTGTTAAATAATGTGTTTCAGAAGTGGCGAATTCTTTTCTGGCGTCTAGTGGCCATTTGCTTTGCGTCGAAATGGTTTGACCTTGAGAGTTTGTGACGTTCGCCTCAACTCTATCGGACTCTTCATCTCTCCAGAACAATGAAAGGTAATTTTCACGACCCCTAACCTTTCCTAAAAAGGTATTAACCTCTTTTGGCCATATATTTTCTTGATAGATGAAATTAAACAATTGCATTCCATATGTACTGCCCAATTCCCCCATATAAATTTTACGTATCTCGTCGTAAGTTTGTTTGCCTCTGGGTATGCGACAGTCTAATATTTGCTCAAGATGACGGTGGTTTACACTAACCAAATTATTGCCATAAGTGTGTGAAATTTCAACCGGTTTTATCATTTCATCGGTTTTAAGAATATGCTTCATTGGCATATATCGCGAAGTCACAACAGACTCAGTAAAATACAATAAGTTCTTTGTTTTTTCAGTCAATTTGTTAGTGGAGATAACATTTGTTTCTCTTTCGTTTCTTCTAACTGGATTGTCTTCATTTCTAACCTGTTGCCATGAAGCATATTGATAAGGGCCATCTCTATGTAACAATAAAGCATTTAAATCATCCGGTTGTGTTAGAGTTGCAAACGTTGTGTTTCTGTAGTCTCCATCCGAAGAACTCAACAGATTTTCTGTCGCAATAAGAGGATCATAGATCAAAGTATTCATTCCAGCAAAATCTACTCTAAAATCAGAAACGCTATTGATGCTTTCAGTTATAAAAGGTATATCAGTTGAAGCTAAACTAGCGTTACTATGATTTGCTCTTTGATAACCAAAAAATGCATAACCGTCAGTTAGCTCAGAAGAAGAGGATATCCATTGATATTGTCTTTCGCTTTGCGGAATGGGGTGCCACACCCACCAATTGTCATGAGTAAGGGCAGTTTTTGTTGTTCCAAGATCTCCGCTATATTCGTTTGAATATTGTATAGATTTTTTTGTGTTCCTGTTAACAGTATTATAAAAAGAAGCCGATGTTTCATAGGTTAAAGCAGAGATTGTACCAGACATTCCAGGATATGAGTTTATGTCTTTAATTCCGTCGCGGATGGCTAAATCCCAACTGGCAGAATAATGCGCATCGGAAAAAAGTCCGAATTGCTTAACATGATTTGTCAAAAGTTCATACAAGGGCTGACGGACTATCAAATTTCTCCATGGCAGTGCATTATATGGACTCTTTTCTCCAGACTCGATATCTAAAAACGACTCACACATTGTGTCCGGGCCGCCCGGGGCGTTAAATCTCTCTGCAAAAACGAATTTATTTGAACCGGAAACGCTTCTATCTATTGCTGTATAGTGCATAACACCAGAAATAGGTAGTGAGTTTGAAGTTAGCTTTTGATCCTCTCGCAGTACAATAGTTATGCCCTCGTTTTTAACAAAACTTCGATTATTTGTTCCTCTACCGGACGTTTGCACTATTTCATAGTCATTTGTATAATTACCAATTTTTGTTGTATTCTCTGGGCCCATATGATCGCCTGCTGAGCCAGTTGTCATTCGAATATTTTCAATGTTAACAGGGCGTTTTTGGCCTTTCCAAAAATGTGACCGCGGATTATGGACAGAAGCCGACGATGGGCTGCGGAGAACAACAAATTGACCATCAGAATCTGATTTGAAATCCAACACCCAGGCTTCTGGTCTGTCTCCAACGGTATCAAGAACATGATCGGCCTCTTCATGAAACTGCGTCATAACATGTCGATGTGGATATCCTCCTACATATTTTTCTGTAAACGGGCCCTGCATTGGCATGCCATAAAGTGGGCCATAAGTATCTTGGTGTAAGTTAGTAAAATCAACGTACCATGTTGTACCGGGAGAAGGTGTAACATCAAATTTGGTTCTAAGAAATGCATTATATCCAGTAGAAACAGAGGAGCTAAATATACTAAACGGGGCTACAAATTTATCATAAGTCTCACTAAAATGATCAGTGGCAGCTGTATCATTTCTTCTTTGTGCTTGCCCGGCTGCGCAATATAGTTTTAATTTCTCGCGATAAGGCAGTGCTTTATCTATATAGTTCGCAACCCTAGGCGGTACTTGTGTTATCTCATCTGAAATTGCTAGGCCGACATTATCATCTCCGAGTACTTCACTTATCAGTACTTTGGCCATATCGGCTTGTTTTGAATCTGAAAAAATATGAGTTTTATCATTTACTCCGCTGTGAATACTGTGAGTATATAAAGTGGAAACAGTTCCTGCCATGCTGCGTACCACTCTATTAAAATATCTGTTTTTTACGGTTGTTATTGCGTCTCTATTATTATCTATAACTGTTCGCAAAGTCGCGTTGGGTACATCGCTAGCATTTGTACTGATAAATGGCTCTTTTGGAGAAACCCTTCTCATAAAACCAAAGTTTTCATCCTTTGGTGGGCCGCAGGGCGAGCCGCATTCGACGCCTAGGCCACATTGATTGTTTATTGCAAGCGGAGACATGAAGTGAAAGAACAACCTGCTGCTGATTTGACTGACCATTATATCAGCAGCCTGAATCGGCTCCAACATTTTATCATTCTTTAAAATACCGATTGACAGAGGAGGCTTTTTTTCGAGCGTTGGAAATTTTGTCCAGTACTTGTTTCTTTCCAAAACATGACTTTCTATCATATTTCTTATATTATTTGCGAACCTTGCTGAACCGGGGACAACTTTGGCGATCATCTTTGATAACGAAGAATCAATCCACTTGTAATATTCAGTATATTTCTCCAAATCAGGCTCATTTCCCACTTTCTGGTAGAAAAGTTGTCTTAACTTAGCCAAATCTTTGTAGTCTTGCCGATATCTATTAACTGGTTCTCCAATTAAATTATTAAAATCAATGATGGTCGCGAACATATTAAGCATTTCTTCAGATATTGACTGATACATGCTCTTTTCTACTGCAAAAAAGTGCGTTATTGGTACAGACTCTCTTGTAAAGACCTCATCATCTCGTTGCAATATTTTTACCGTGTCCGAGGAGAGTAAATTTTCTGGTATATTTGTTTTTGCCACATTTATGTATTTTCTGCTTACGGAGCCAGTATCATATGGCAAGAAAAAGTCGCCGCGGCCAGTGTGTTGTTTTCCTAATATCGGACCCATTATACCATATGCACTACTCAATTCACTAGAGCCAAAAGAGGTATCTTCTACAGAAAACTTCGCGTCAGATGTTGTTAATGCACTATCGCTGCTATCTCCGGATCCGGTTACTGTTTCAAAATCCCAATCCAGGGCCAAAGTTTTTATCTCTGGAATGTGCACTTTCCCAGCAGATTCATTTTGGGCGTTACTTGCAATTGTTGAAAACATATAGGCGTTTTTATGTGGGTGCGTTATACCAAAGTTTCTAGGATCTCGCGCGTGGGCATTAATGACAGAAGGACTTAAATAATTCATCCAACATCGAGCATTGACTGCTTGAACATCTGTACTGATTAAAGATGAACCTGTAAAACTAGTTCTGTGCGCTCCAACATAAAATCTCTTAGAGCTAGTTAAAAAACGCTCCCCGGCGCTTATAGAAACAGTAGAACTAGTTGTGAAAGTATTGATAATGTGATCGGATGTTGTACTTACACCATAAAATTCAATTGTATAAGTGTCAGAAGGCTCAGAGGCTGCTTCCAAGGTGCCAGTAACACCCGATGCCAATGGATATTCCGTTGGCCTAATTGATACGGCAAAATTCCATTTTGTATTATCGTAAACTTCTCTGAACACGCTACTAGAAAGACTTACAGGAAACTCTTCCCCGCCAATGTTGCTTCCTGTAAGAACAAAATAAGCATCTTTTTTGTCAAATCCCAGTCCCATTCTTGATGAATCATTTAAAGACTTTCGAACAGCGTGCACTTGAAAGTTTGCAGGATCTGCGTCGTGCCAATGTGTATTCCCCTTAAGGGCATTTGTAGTCAAACTGGTTGGGGAACCTTGAACAGCCGTATGTATGCCAAACAAAGAAGCAGTATATTCATTATAGGGTACATGATATTTTGTTCCAATAGCAAACTTCTTAGGAAATATAAACTCTGCTTCGGCAGTAAATGGTATATCTGGATCTGGTGAGCCGGAAAGATAAGACAGTGAGTCTGAATTGTCACTAGCTGTCATCTGATAGACGCTAGCGTTAAATTTATCCGGATCATTAAAGTTTATACATTTAGTTTTGGTGCTCACATACTGATATGAGTCGTCAAAAGTATGTGTTACGTTGTTTCCATATAAATTTAATTTTAATAATTCATGGTCGACACCAAAAGTGCGGATTAAATTCCTAATTGATTTCTCAGTACCCTTAGATTTATAAATATATACAAGATTGTTGTATATGTTTTGGTAGATCTTATTCTTAACATTATAAAGCTTTTCTACAAATAACTCTTTATTGCTTTGATCTAAAAACTGTTCAAGCACACTAGCATCTGGAAATAATTCTGGAGCTATGAAGCCTTTATCCTCGATTACTTTGTTTAAAAACGAATATGGTTTATAGCTGCTGCTAATATAATTAACGTTCTTTAGTTTTGGCAGTTCTTGCATTTGTAACTGCAGAGAATCAAAATAGCTAGCAATAACTTGGGTTAATTTTTTAAGATTTCCATCTGTCTCTGTATCTTCCTCAATAATCCAATTTGGATAAGAGTGGAATATTCCTGCATTGTTTTGGTGATCATAAACTTTTCCTTTTGCAACAGAAGAAGTTAGATAATTATAAACATCCGGATGGTTAGAATATACAATGGGATCTTCAACCTCATAACTAGCGCTAGCAAAAGAAGAGGACACCATTGCCGAGCCTGTATTTCTAGAATTAGAAGTGTATCCATGCCAAGTTCCATTGGTTATTCTACCGGAATAATCAAGAACGTTTGAGTCCAACGAAGAATATCCAGTAATTCCTTCATTAAACTTATAATAAACTCCTAAATGTGTATTAGCATCATCAGTATTGGTGCCGCCGCCTATCGAAGTATACCAATTTTCTGATATTTGTTTTGAATTTCTTGCGACTTTCCAAAATCTAAAGTCGTCCAATGAGCCAGAAAATTTCCCCCAGCCCAAGGCCGGTGTTACAGTACCGGAAGGGGCAGTGGCTAGGGCACCAATTGTTGCTATCATAGAACCACTAACATAGTCTATATGGTTTCCTAATCCTATAGAATCATTACAATAGCCATCAATGTATAATTGTGTGCTTAGATAGTCTTCCGCTGGGTTGCTTTTAAAAGTAAAAGCATAGTGATGCCAATTGCCGTCTGCAACTGTTGCTTTTGTTATATTCTTACCAATGTTTAAAGTATCATAGCCTGCATTTCCAGACATATATGTGATATAAAATGGAGAAGCGGAGGCGCCGCCGTCTATTTCAACCCTCAAACGGCCATATTCGTGACTTCCGGAAGTTGTACCATTGACAGCATAAGTGTCGAAAATAACTTCTTTTCGTGTTTGTTCTAGTATATCAAACTCATCTTTTTTCATCCAGAATTCAACAGTATTTCCATCATTTCCGTCAAGTTTTAAATTCGATTCTCTATTTTCTGATAGGTCAAATGCGTTTGAATAACCGCTTTTGTAATCACCAGATTTGTTAACCGGTGGCTTGCCAACTTCTCTTTTACTTGGATGGGGGCCGCCTTTAAAAAGTATATATTCATTCAAAGAACTATTAGTGTAATTGTTAGCAGACGCAACTTTGCTCCCCCAGCCGTCAGCTGAGAATACTGCATATCCAGTTGTTTTAGGATATTCCTTGTCAAAAACATAATTGTCGAAAAAAGAGGAGCTATTATGCCATGAAATTTTCTCGTATAAAGAACCATCATAAGGATAGGTTTTATAAATTCTTTCAATGGCATCGCGATAATATTGTTCTGCAGAGCCAAACTTAGCAAAAGCTGCCGGATCTGAAAAGTCTACGTGGGGTACAAACCGGTCTTTTTGTTCAGTATGGGCTCTGAGGTATCTAAGAGACTCGACTTGTTTGCCTAACTCTTCAATATTGGTCGAGCTAACGATCTTAAGCTCATCTTCTTTAAAATATTTTTTAATATCGTCACTCATTCTATTTTACTCTACTCTAAATTTAAAAGTATCGGACTGTTCCGTGTATTTTCCATTTTCATAAGCAATAAACTTTATTCCATACATATAATCCCTTTGTAACATAGACATATCCAAGTCGAAATAACTTCCACTTACGTCGTATGATAACCTTGTGTGATTTAAGCTTCCTGTTCCATATCCAACTACTGTGTGATTGTCTTTAACTCTATATATTTCATAGTAAACGTCTTCTATAACGTCTGTTTTGATGTTTTTTGTTGCCTTTGTATAAATAGTTGGGGACCAATCTTTCTTTCTGGTAAATAACCTAAATCTAGCCGTTTCTTTATCTGAGTAAATTGGTCTCAAGTTTTTAATATTCATTACGTAATTTGTATTTGGATCGATCTCTGAAGAATTAAAATCGTTTGTAGAGATTGTGCCTGTAAAATACTGATGTATGTGAGGTTTTGCAAACGTTCCGCTATGCCAAACATCATATATAGTTGTCAGGTCTGATGTTCCAGTAAAAGCAAACGAAGCAGAGTAAATACCAGTAGAGACGTAACTACCCGTTATATTTAAGACTTGGGCTCCTGCTGCTGTTGGTTCAACGTTATATGGGTTCCAAAGCTTTTGTTGTGCAGAACCCGTTGGTGCAGTATTATCTGCAGAGCCAGAGTATATGCTGACCAAAATAGAGCCTGTAGTGCCAACTCCTGGTATGTTCTTAAGTTGACCTCTTACATAATTGTATAAATATATCGTGTTTAAGTTATCTTCTCCAGGTGCAATAGAGCTACTAAAGTAAAAGTTTGATCTGTTGTCTTTTCTGGAGGAGTCCCACCTCGCTTCGATAAGAGGTCGTTTAAAGAAAAACTCACTACCTCTTGCAAAAAACTTTTTAGTATAATATGAACGTATAGAACCACTAAGATTTTTTAATATTCCGCCACTATCAGCTTCTGAATAATAAGCTTCTTGTGTACCCGTCAGAAACACTCCAATGCCATATCGGGCGCTAGATTTG
>Ga0315336_1006612_pt1 | contig 11732 bp, 9 predicted proteins | sample ASW5metaG_FD_204512 | JGI IMG/M metagenome (GOLD analysis project Ga0315336, IMG submission 204512) | Ammonia-oxidizing marine archaeal communities from Monterey Bay, California, United States - ASW #5 | ecosystem: Environmental > Aquatic > Marine > Intertidal zone | place: USA: California...
ACTCAGGCTACCTGTTGTGCGGCCTGCTCCAAATCCTGCAAGCGCTTGTCCAGGCGTTCCGGCCGCTGCGAGCCCATATGCAGCACGAGCCGCTGCACGCCCATCTGCGCAAATGCATCGAGATCTTCGGGTGTTTCACGAGCCGGCGTTACGACGATTTCAAAATCATCGCGACTGCGGCCTGCCACTGCCAGCGCCTGGTCCAGTTGACCAAGCATCTGCGCGGTCAACTCCGGCGTCAGCGCGAAACCGTACCAGCCGGTACCGAATTCCGCCGCGCGCTGGAATGCGCGCTTGCTGTGCCCGCCTACCAGGATGGGTAGCTTTGCCTGCACGGGCTTGGGGTCCAGGCGGCAGGCTTGTGGAATCTGAAAATGCTCCCCGGCAAAAGTAGTCAGCTCCTGGGTCCACAATTTGTCGACGACCTGCAGGAATTCATCAGAGCGCGCGCCGCGGTCATCCCAGCTATAGCCACTGGCTATTACTTCTTCTTTGCACCAGCCAACGCCTATGCCGAAATCGATGCGCCCGCTGGACAACCAATCCAGCGTGGCGAATTCCTTTGCCGTATATAGCGGGTGTCGTTGCGATATCAGAGTTATCCCCGTGCCAAGGCGTAGCGAGGATGTGGCATTGGCCAGAAAACCGAAGGTCGCAACGGTATCCAGCATGCCCCCGCCGGTTGGGACGGGTATACGACCATCTTTAGAAGCCGGATATGGGAACTCCATCTCGTCGAACAACACAACGTGTTCACCCATCCACAACGAATCCAATCCGGCCTGCTCGACGCGCTTGCCTACATCGGCAATCACCTCGGGCGTGCAAACCGGCGACATGAACGTGCCGAAAACGCCTATCTTCATGCTGAAACTCCTCCCAAGGGTTCAAAACTTACCAGAAATTGCAGTGCATCTGGACACGATTACGGATGAAATTTGTCCCCAACATCGTAAAATCACCAGGCCAGCCTCAGGGGAGACCACCGATGACCATCCAAATCGCGCCGGTAGACGCAACACTGGGCGCCGTGATAACCGGCGTCGAACTCGCACATCTGAGCGACGCTGATTGGGACGAGATCCACACCGCGTTCCTGACGTATGGCGTCCTGATCTTTCCCGCCCAGCATCTCGACGAAGAAGGGCAAGCGAATTTTGCACGGCGATTTGGCGAGCCGGAGCGCCTGTCGCCCAGGCAGAAAGGCGCGAACGTAAAAATCTCCAACCAGAAAGCCGACGGCAGTGTGGCAAACCCTGACGAGTATCAGTACCAGATTTTGAAAGGCAACGAAGGGTGGCACACGGACAGTACCTATATGCCGTTGGCATCCAAAGTGGCCATGCTCAGCGCGATGGTGCTGCCAACCGAAGGTGGGGAGACTGAGTTCGCGGATATGCGTGCTGCGTGGGACGACCTCGATAGCGCAACGCAAGCGAAGCTCGAGCAGTTATCGGCCTATCATTCCTTGTACTACTCCCAGGCCAAAGCCGGCTTCACGCATACCACGGACAACTTCTACGGCTTACATGACAAGGGGGCCCCGCTGCGCCCGGTAGTCAAAGTCCACCCGGAAACCGGACGCAAGTCGATCTATACCGGCAGACATGCCTACGGCGTTGTTGGCATGAGCGAAGACGAGTCCGAGTCATTGTTGCAGACGCTGTTGGAAACCGCGTGTCAGCCACCGCGGGTGTACAAACACACCTGGCAGGTGGGCGATATCGTCGTATGGGACAATCGTTGCCTGATGCATCGTGCGTGCCCATTTGACGAGCGCCAGATCCGCGTCCTGCGCGGCACGCGTATGGCCGGTGATCCGGCATCGGAACTCGCGCCGACGTTTGCCGATGAACGGGCAGACGCGTTCAAGCCGAGCACCTCCAACGAATCATCGCTAACTGCTTAGCAGGCTGTTCTTGAGCATTCGTGAACTGACCCAGGCCGAGGTCGCGCACCACACGAACGAGATCGCTGAGCAAGGCTTCTCGATCATGCACGACGCGATAGAGCCGGACTTGCTGGCGCAGATCCTCACTGAAATCGAGCGGTTGGAACGTGTGCGACCCGGCGGCGATATCGCGCCCGCACCATTTAGCGGGTTCCATACACGGCGCTGGTTCGACCTTTTAAACGACGGCGACGTGTGGCAGCAGGTCGCCATCCACCCCTGGGTGCTGCCTATCCTGGAGCAGGTGCTCGGCGACGGCTTTTTGCTGTCTACTCTGGGCACCGCCGTAATCGGACCCGGCGAACAGGCTCAGCCGCTGCATTGCGATGACATGGTCTACATGTTTCCACGCCCCCATCCAAACCTGGTGTGCAACACCATGTGGGCGCTCACCGACTTTACCGAAGCCACTGGTGCCACCCGGATCGTGCCAGGTAGCAACAACGCCGACGCTGACCCCGATCCGCTGACGGACACCAATGGCGGCTACACAACGGTACCGTTAGTCATGCCTGCCGGCAGTATCGCGTTCGTAGTTGGCACTTGCTACCACGGCGCCGGTGCCAACCAATCGGACGACACACGCTACGCACTAACCACAAATTACTGCAACGGCCGCATGCGGCAACAGGAAAACCTGATGCTGGGCGTACGGCCAGAGCGCATGATGCAATTCCCAACCCAACTACAGGACATCCTGGGCTTCAAAATCTGCGAGGGAGCAGGCCACTTGTTCGCTTGCGATCCACGCGCGGAACTAACGCGTCGTTACCACGATGCTAACGACGAAGACCCCTATCTAGAGCGCCGCGACAAGCTGCAGAAGCAGCGTCTGGCGGACGGAAAAACTCGAACAGCACAGTGAGGAAGCCAACATGGCACACGATATAGTTATACGAGAGGGTTTGATTGTCGACGGCACCGGCGCTCCGGCGTACCCGGGGGACGTCGCCATCGACGGCGACACAATCGTTGCCGTCGGTAAAGTATCGGGTGCTGCAAAAACGGAGATCGCCGCCGAGGGCAATGCCATTACGCCCGGTTTCGTCGATCTGCACACACATCTCGACGCCCAGGCCGCGTGGGATCCGCTACTGACACCCATCTCGTGGCACGGCGTAACCACTGCCCTGATTGGCAACTGCGGGGTCACCTTTGCGCCCTGCCGTCGGGACGACCAGGAGTTCCTGGCCAACATGATGGAAACGGTGGAAGACATTCCCAGACAAGCCATTATGGAAGGCCTGGCCTGGGATTGGGAATCATACGGCGAGTACCTGAATTCTATCGAGCGTCTACATCCGGCCATTAACGTTGCCGGCCTGGTGGGCCACTGCGCCTCGCGCACTTATGTCATGGGGGAGCGGGCCATTGACGAAGATCCCACTGAAGACGAAATTCAACAGATCGCCGCGCTGGTTGCCGCGTCGGTGAAAGACGGCGCGGTGGGATTTTCATCGAATCGTCTACCCGGGCACGTGTTGCCAGACGGACGGTCTATTCCCGGCACATTCGCCAAGTCAGAAGAGTTATCCGCCATCGCTACCGGCGTCGGCGCCCACAACGGCATCCTGCAATTCGTTCTCGACTATTCCAAAGTCGACGAAGAGATGGAACTGATCACGGCCCAGGCCCGAGCAGCCGGAACCCGACTGTTGTTCTCCGCGCCATGGCAACAGAGCAGGGACAGTGAGGAAAGCGCTTTCGAAGGCGCCATTTCCGCGATGCGCGCCGAAGGCCTGGATGTCACCGGCTTAACGCTCCCGCGTAGTGGCGGTTTTCTATCAGGACTGACCACCGACATACTGCTGCGTGGCGTACGCGGGATGCGTGAACTGCGCGACATGACATTCGACGAGCGTCTGGCCGCCATTGGCGAAGCTGACTTTCGCGCCCGCATGGTGGAGGCTGCCAAGCGCGCACCCGAGTTCGAAGAGTCTGCAAAGTCATACTATTGGCTCGGTGACAGCGAGCGACCTAACTACACTCGTACAACCAATGAAAGCCTTTACGAATTGGCCCAGGCCTGCGGCGAACACCCGGCTGAAACATGGCTGCGTTTCATGCTCGAATCCGACGGTCAGGCGCTCTTCCATGTGCGCTTCTTCAACCAGAATCTGCACAAAGTCAGCCACTTCCTCAAACAGGATTGGATACTCCCAGGGATAGGTGATGCCGGCGCCCATGTCAGCCAGATAATGGACTCCGGCTGGACGTCGTTCATGCTCTCGCATTGGCATCGCGAGCAGAGCTGGTTCACGCTGGAGGAAGCGGTACGCAAGATGACCAGCGCGCAGGCCCGGGTCATCGGCATCACCGACCGCGGCGCTCTTGCCGCCGGCATGAAAGCGGACATCAATGTCATTGACGTCGATACCGTCGGCGAGCGGCAACCCAAACTGGTGCACGATTTTCCCAATGGCGCGCCACGGCTGATACAACGAGCACATGGCTACGCTGCCACGCTGTGCAATGGCGCAGTGATCCTGCGCAACGACGAGCTCACCGGCGAGCAACCGGGTTGCGTGCTGCGCAACCAGGGCTGATATCGACCACACGGAGACAGGCGGATTGAGAACGTGAGCGACCCAATACGTGTGCTCGAGGTCGGGCGTGGCGCCGCATCCGCGTATGCGGCGAAACTGCTGGGCGATCACGGCGCCGACGTGGTTAAAGTGGAGCCCGCGACAGGCGATCCAATGCGCCTGCGTGGACCATTTCCCAACCACCAGCCCGACCCGGAGCACAGCGGTACGTTTCTGGCGCTCAATCTGAACAAACGCAGCGTCGTTGCGGATGTCGACGACGTTGACGCCATGGGACCACTGTTGGCCTGGGCGGACATCCTGGTGCACGACTTTCAGGGCGATACCGCAGCGCGCCGCGGCATGGACGCTGCATCGTTGGCCAAGGCATACCCAACTCTGGTAACACTGGCCATCACGCCATTCGGTCAGACCGGGCCGTATGCAAAATATCAGGCTGAAGAACTCACCATCAGCAACGCCGGCGGCTGGGCGAACCTGTGCCCGGCGACCCATACTGATCCGACGCTGCCACCGCTTAAAGTCTTTGGTGATCAGTGCGCGCTGATGTCCGGTATCGCCGGCGCCATGACCGCCCTGGCGGTGGTCAGGCAAGCCAGACAATCCGGCGTGGGTGACTTCATAGATCTCTCGCAACAAGACTACGTCGCCTCGGTACTGGAAGTTGCAGTCCCGCTTTACAGTTACAAGGGCGACGTAGGCACACGCTTCCACCAACGCTCATTGATACCGTGGCGAATTTTCCACGCTTGCGACGCCGCCATATTTCTTGTCTGCGTGGAACAGGACCAGTGGGAAAGGCTGGTTGAGTTCATGGGCAACCCGGAATGGGCCAACCTGGAGATATTCGCCGACCAGGCGCGGCGCGCCGAAAATCAGGACATGGTGCATATGTTCGTGCAGGAGTTTGTCGCCGAGTGGAAAGCCGCTGACCTTTACCATGCAGCGCAACAACACCGGATATGCATGGCCCCGGTTCTGGACTTTGCGCAAATGGGCGCCGACGAACACCTGCGCGAGCGCGGCTTCTTTGTTGACATCGAGAACCCTTCGCAGGGTGCGACTGAATACCTGGCCCCGGCGGTGATGACCACCGACGGCCGCGCCAGCATACGCCGGCGGGCCCCGTCATTAGGCGAGCACAATCAGGAAGCGGGTGAGCTAACCCCGCGCGCGCCACAACATTCCCAGCAATCCGCGCAGGCGCCGCTGGCCGGAGTGCGCGTGTTAGACCTGGCGTGGGCCTGGGCCGGACCGTTCTGTTCTCTGAATCTCGCGCACCTGGGTGCCGAAGTCATACGCGTCGAGTCGGAAAAGCGCGCGGACCTTTACCGGCGTTTGCCGGTGTATCCGGAAGACTGGGACCCTACGCCCAACATTTCCGGCATGTTCAACCAGTGGAATCAGGGCAAATCGAGCCTGACGGTTGATCTCGCCAGCGACGCAGGCTTGCAGATAGTCAAAGACCTGATCAAACACAGCGACGTGGTCGTGCAGAATTTCGCCACCGGCGTCATGGATCGTCTGGGTCTGGGATACGATGCTTTGCGTGAGATCAACCCAGGCATCATTCTCGCCAGCGTCAGCGGCTACGGCCAGACGGGACCCTATCGATCCTACATGGGGTACGGCCCGGCCATCCCACCCCTGACCGGGCTTGCGGTCGGTACTGGTTATGTGGGCGGCGAGCCGGAAGAGATTGGCATCTCCATGCCAGACCCAACCGCTGGTATCACCGCAGCCATGGCTGTGGTGTCCGCACTGGTCAAACGTGACGAAACCGGGCTCGGCGATCATCTCGACGTGACCCTGTGGGAAGCCACCGGGGTGCTGGCGATGGAAGGATGGATGAACTACGTGTTCAACAACGAACAGCCCGAACGAAGAGGCAACCACTCTTCGCATATGTCACCCCATGGCTGTTTCCCATGCGCCGGCGAAGATGCCTGGATTTCCATCGCCTGCCGCGATGACGAACAGTGGCGCTGTCTGGCGGGACTGATATCCGCAGACCTGCATGCGCACGAGAGGTTCTCATCCCTCGCTCGGCGCCAACAGAACGAGAATGACCTCGAATCCCTGATCAGTGCCTGGACCGCGGACAAAGATCGTTGGCAGCTAACCGATCAACTGCAAGCCGCTGGCATCCCCGCCTTTCCCACCATGAGCAGCGCCGATATCGTGAACGATCCACATCTGAACGAACGCGGGTTCGTGCAACGTCTCGAACATCCGGAAGTTGGCATGCGCGCTCATACCGGCATCCCCTGGCGCCTGCTCAACCGGCCAAACGGTGTGCGCCGCCCTGCACCGTGCCTGGATGCAGACACAGACCGTGTCCTAAGTGAAATACTGCATTTGAGCGACGCCGACATTACGGATCTGCGTACACGCAGCGTCATCGGCGTGTGAGCACTAGTCAGTGGCGCGCGGGCGCAACAGATAACCAAAACCGCCACCCGCAATGGATGCGAACAACAACGTAACGCCAAACAATAACGACAGCGCCAGCGCAGTTGGCGTCGGCACACCAAACAGATGCAGTAGGAACACGATGGTGCCCTCACGTACGCCCCAACCGCCTATGGACATCGGCACGATCGTCATCAGGATCGCAATCGGTACCACCACTGCATAAACCCAAACGTCCAATTGCAGCCCCAGACCGCCGCCAATCACCATCGCGACGCCAATTGCCAATATGTTTGATGCAACCGCGGACAATGACAACAATGCGAAAGCCCGGCCGTCGCGCATGACAATTCTGGTGTTGTCCCACAAGTCGAAAACATGGCGCGCCACCGGCCAGTGCCGCAGCCTGGTGCTGGCCAGCGCGACGACTGCGCCAGCCATTATCATGACGCCTACACCGATGGCTACGTATTCGCCGGGCCACGCAAATGACACGTCGACACGGAACCACAAAAACGTGGCCGCCACGGAGGTCAGTGCCAACAGCGACAAAAGGCCGGTAAAACGTTCAATGAGAACACTGTGGGCGGAAATGGTCGCGGTGAGTCCGCTGCGTGCGCCATACCACGCACGCACCGCGTCGCCGCCAATGGATGCCGGCATTATCTGATTGTACAGCCGACCGATCAGGCTGAATCTCACCGCCTCACTGAACGTCAAGTTACTGTCTAAAAGCTGGACAATACTCCGCCAGCGCCAAGCGAGAATCGGTGTCTGAGCCAGGAACAATACGGTGGCCACGAGCAAAACCCCAGACCCGACACTTCCCAGCGCGGTCCAGGTTTCCGCGCTGTCCACGGCATTGAATACCACCACCAGAATGCCTGCGGACACGCCAACTCTGATGATTACGGATAGGATCTTCATGTTCCGGCGCAATTGTACGCACTCATTGGCGATATACCTTACTAAGCTCACCAAAGTGCAGACAACGCCACACAATCTTACCCCCGATATGGCGCAAAATTGGCCAGGAAATCCTTCTGTGCGTAAACAACATGACCAAACTGATCATTCAGATACCGTGCTTCAATGAAGAAGAATGCCTCGCGGACACGCTGGCAGAGCTGCCGCGCAATCTCGTCGGCATTGATACGATCGAATGGTTGGTCATAGATGACGGCAGCACCGACAACACCGTCAAGGTAGCGAAAGCCAATGGCGTCGATCACGTCGTTTCGCTGCCCTGCAATCAGGGTCTGGCCGCCGCGTTTCGCGCCGGCATCGAGGCGGGGCTCGCGCAAGGCGCAGACATCATCGTCAATACCGATGCAGACAACCAGTACCACGCCGGCGACATCGGCAAGCTAGTACGCCCGATACTTGACGGTTCTGCCGAGATGGTGGTCGGCGCGCGCCCGATAGGCCAGACCGAGCACTTTTCCGCAGCGAAAAAGCTGTTGCAGGGATTGGGCAGCGCGTTCATTCGCCGCGTGAGCAACACCGACATCCCGGATGCACCCAGTGGATTTCGCGCGTTCAGCCGCGCAGCAGCCAAGCGCATAAACGTTTTCTCCGACTACACCTACACGCTGGAGACCATCATCCAGGCCGGATTGAAGAATATGGCCATCACCTGGGTGCCGATCCGCACCAACGGCCCCACCCGTCCGTCCAAACTGATCTCCAGCATTCCAAAGTACATTCGCCGGTCCATCGGCACTGCGGCGCGCATCTTCGTAACTTATCGCCCGCTGCAGTTCTTTACTTTCATCGGCGGCATGATCTTCTTCGCCGGTTTCGCCATCGGCGCCCGCTTTCTCTTTTACTTCCTCGGCGGCGAAGGCGATGGCCATATCCAGTCGTTGATTCTGGCCGGGCTGCTCATGGGCGTCGGTTTCCAGATCGGCATTACCGGCATTCTGGCAGACCTGATCTCAGTGAATCGTAAACTCATCGAAAAAGTCGACTGGAACGTACAATCTCTGCAATTTGAGCACCGTGACTACGACAAAAACGCCGCACAAGGCCATGATCGGGGACGTTTTAGCGTAAGCAACAGGTAAGCGCGTGCCCAGCGATCTGGTTTTAGACAACGGCAACCCCGCCGGCAACTTCTACGACAAATACGGTTCGTCAAATCCCATCGTCAAGCAGATGATGAGAGGCTTTTTCGACACCGTCATCGGCTTCGCGCGTCGCACCGGCGTGGAATCAGTGCATGAGGTCGGGTGCGGCGAAGGCCATTTAAGCACCTTACTTCATGAAAACGGCTTCGCAGTGCGCGGCAGCGATCTTTCGGCAGACGTCATCGACATCGCCACGCGAAACGCCGCCAGCCAGCATCAGGGCATTACGTACAAAATTGCAGGCATCGAGGATCTGGACGTCTCCAGCGACGGGGCACCTCTGGTGGTGTGCTGTGAGGTATTGGAGCACGTAGAGGATCCCACCGCGGCGTTGACTAAACTCACGCAACTTGCATCGCCATACCTTCTTGTCAGTGTCCCGAGGGAGCCTCTGTGGCGCGTCCTCAACCTTTGTCGGGGCCGTTACATCACAGCCGCGGGGAATACCCCGGGGCACATTCAACACTGGTCTTCCAGCCAGTTCGTAAACCTGTTGCGGCAACACGTTGAGGTGATCGACCTAGCGCAACCTCTCCCCTGGACAGTGGCCCTCTGCAAGCAGTAACCAGCATTGAGCGAAATAGACATGGACAGCACCGATACCGCGGCGCTACAAGCGACCGCTTTGCCCGCCCCGAAATCGAGCAATCGACTTAAGGAAATACTCTTCTTTGCCTGCATCCTGCTCGCGCTTCACACCGTTGTGGGCGCACGCAGCAACGTATTGCTGGGCAACTTCATCGACACCGATGTGTATACGTGGCTGAATCGCGTCACGCATCTGCACGAAACCGGTGCGTGGTATGACCGCGCCCTGCCCCGGGTAAATCCACCCAAGGGACATCTGCAACACTGGAGCCGGCCTTTTGACGTCACCCTTTACGCCGGCGCCGCCGTAGGTGCGCCGTTCGTGGGTTTCTCCCAGGCTCTGGAGCACTGGGCGGTGTGGGTCAGCCCGTTTCTGCAGATCATTACCCTGATCGTCTTGTTGTTGAGCGTGCGCACGCTGTTTACTGATTCCGACGAGGCGCTACCGATCGTTGGCTTCCTGTTCCTCGGCCATAGTTCGTTGCTGTTGGGCTTCGCCGCGGGCCGGGCAGATCACCAGAGCCTGTTGTTGTTGCTGTGCGTCAGCGTGATGACTGCACTGGCGCAGATGCTCAAACAAACATCATCGCGGAATTGGGCCATTGGCGCCGGCGCCCTGTGCGCTCTGGGTATATGGGTGAGCGTGGAATTCATGCTGGTGGCGGGCATTATTCATCTCACGCTGGGTATGGCATGGCTCCGCGAGGGCCGGGAATGGGCCCGCACGCTGACTTACTTCTCAACCGGCATGGCCGCGGCAGGCCTGCTGGTGCTGCTTGGCCACAGTGGCCTCGCTGGCATAACCAGCCGTGCCACGGACGAAGTGTCAGGTCTGTACCTGTTAATGCTGATCCAGGCAGCGCTGTTCTGGTCCGCGGCTTTCTACCTGGGTAAACAGAACCTGCATAGCTGGACCGCGCGGACCACATTCGCTGCGGCTTGTCTGGGCGGCGTCATTGCCATTCTGTTCGTGGTCATGGCCGATGTCCTAACGGGGCCTCTGGGCGAGGTCGTACCGCTGTATGAACAGGTCAGACTGCGCTACCTAGGTGAGCTCCAACCCGTAGTATCCTTCGGACGACTGGCAGAATACGACGCGATAGGCCTGGCAAAGCGAGTGCTACCGAAACTGGGACTATCCCTGGTGGCCGCCTGGTCGCTGGCAACAATTGCACGCCGTTACTGGCGCGATCCGGCTGACCCATCGAATCGGGTGTGGTTGGGCTACGCCGTCGGCTTCGCCATGTTCGTGCCGTTAGCTTGCTACCAGGTACGTTGGATGGGCTACGCTGCGGTCATGAGCGTGCCTCTAGCTGCGCTTACCTTAACCGCTGCGATACGCGGCTTGAGGATCACGCTACCGCAGGCCTCGGCCGGGGCCGTGAGTCTGGTCATCATCCTGTCGGTAGCGGTTGGCTTCAACGCTCCAACATTCATGCCCAGCAAAGCAGATCGACAAAGCTCTGTGCTGCTCACCGCTGAAGGCTCCGCGTTGCGCGACCTTACGACCCTCCTGAGCGACCGCAATGGCCTGGGCGAGCAGCGCCTAAATATTCTTGCCTATGTCGACTTTGGACCAGAGTTGATGTATCGAACACCCCACGCGGTGTTTGCCATGCCAAACCATCGGCCACAGCCCGGCTTCGTTGCGAGCTACCACGCCATGAGCGCAGAAGACCCGCAGCACGCACGATCACTAATCCAGGACCTGGGTGTCGACTTGATCCTCGTGAGCACACACTCAATCGAAGCGTCTTTCTACGATCCGAGCGGTGACAAACACACCTTTCAAAAACAGCTATTGGATGGTCAGATACCGGAGTGGCTCGAGGAGTACGAGCTTCCGGAGACAATGCAGGAGGGCTACCGTGTGTTCCGCCCGAAGCCTTCTGCGAAGACCCCGAGCGTCGCTTTACGGGTCTAGGCTTGCGCCTTTGCTTCGCGTCGGCTGAAGCTCAGACCTAACAGGCTGGCGCCCAACAGGAACAGTATGCCCGGCAGGATGCGAGCAATCTCAGAGTCCGGCGCAGGTACAACGTGGCTGTACTTCTGCCAGTACTCCAACATCAGCATATCCATGCCCATGGTGCCGAACAGGTAACCGGC
>Ga0315336_1006613_pt1 | contig 11732 bp, 5 predicted proteins | sample ASW5metaG_FD_204512 | JGI IMG/M metagenome (GOLD analysis project Ga0315336, IMG submission 204512) | Ammonia-oxidizing marine archaeal communities from Monterey Bay, California, United States - ASW #5 | ecosystem: Environmental > Aquatic > Marine > Intertidal zone | place: USA: California...
AAATTGAGAGTGACGGAATCGGCACCGGTGTAGGTGACAGGGTAAACGACTTGTTGGGAGTAGGCGTCGCCGTCAAGGAAAATAGTGATGGCGGGTTCGCCGATGATAATCTCCGGTCGAGCTCCATCGACGACGTTATAGAAGAGTTCGGAGTTGGGCGTTGGCGGAATAAGCCATGGTTCGAGAAGGGCCATTCCACAAGCGTCGGTGATGGCGGCTGCTACCGGGATTTCGATTCCGACGATTCCGCGGCCGACGCCGGTGCTGACGTAAACATCCCAGAGGATTCCTGCGCCGTCGTCGGCGGATGTGACGGACACGACGAATGCGCCGGTGGTCAAGAGTTCGGTGCATCCCAGGAAAGAATTCGTAGTGCAGTCGAAGACTTCGAAGTCATCGGCGGTGACTTCGATGACGGGTTTGTTGAATTCCACTTCAAAGGTGACTGCTGGGGAGGCGGTCTCACGTTCATCGGGGATTTTTCGGCGGATGTCGACAACTTCGGGGCTTTCACCGGGAACCACGAAGAAACTGGTGTCGCTGAAGTCGGAGATGATGGGGCTTTGGATGGAGGACAGCCGAATCTGGTAGGCCATGGGTGCCAAGTCGCTGGGAACGGTCCAGAGATAGCTACCGGTGTTTTCGGCGGCGACTTCGATGGTCGTATAGGTGAGTTGGCTGAACAGTTGGATTAGGATGACGTCGTCAACGATACCGTTTGAGTTCCAGGTGATTTCGAAGACGGAGCATTGTTCAACGTCTACGGCTTCGTTGGGAGCGGTGACGAAAAGTGAGCGGTTGACTGAGTCGGTGTAGTCCTGGTTGAGGCTGTTGGTGGTGAGGTTCACGTAGTTTCGGAAAACGGGATCGAAGATGTAGCCGTTTTTCGCGGGGATGATCGTGCCGGTCCAACCGCTGTCCACGACGCCTTCGTAGTAGCCTTCGCCATCGGTGACGGGCGGGTCGTCGTCGCCGGGCCATCCGGTCATGGTCACGCCGACAATGGGTTGATTGACGAAGGTGAGGATCTGGCCGGAAATGGTTCGTGGGTCAAAGTTAGGTGGGCGGACATGGTCGAAGGCGTTCCATCCGAGGTCTTCGAGGGCGCGTTTGTCCAGGTCGGAAAACGCTCTACGAGAAATGTCGCCGGGGCCGGTTATAAGCGGTTGCATAACGGAGGCGCCAACTGAGCCTTCGTTCCAGTGGCCAAGGCTCGAGCCAGGAATGTAAGTACTCGGCGCAAACAACGGAGGGCGGTCACCGAATTGAGCGGTGGAAGCGGGGCCGTTGAAATAGAGGGCGTTGCTGGTGAAGACGGTTGAGCTTACAGCGAGGGCAGGCGGAAATCCTGAGAATACGTACTCGTTATCTTCATTTTGCATGTACGCATCCCAGCCAGTAAAGGCGGCGGAAGTGGGAATTTGACTGTTTCCGAATTGGTCCGAGAGGGAAAGAATGCCGAGTCCGTGGCCTATCTCGTGTAACAATACGGACTGTAGGTCAATGCCCGCGCCGGGTAAGGGAATCGAATCGAGATTGAAGTCGTAGCCCATGTTTACCTTAATGTAGATTTCTTCTACGGCGAAACCGAATACTTTTCCTTCGTCGTTATGCAGGCGGCGATATGCTGAGCCATTGGAAAAGCCCGATTCGCCACTAAAATAGGTACCCCCGGCGGCGAGATATCCAGTACCACTTGTATCGGAGAAATCGACGAAGACATCTAACGTCCCGGATTCGTTCATAACAGATGCAGTGTAAATCAAGGCGTCCAGCATTCTGGCTTGCGCCTTGACTCCATCGCCCGGAGCATCGAATCCTGTTCCTGTTCCGGCAATGACATCCTGAAACCAGACGTTGAAGGTGATGCCATTGTGCGTGATCGCTGCGGTGGGGCCACCGAAGATGAAGCGGGTTTGGGAGATTTCTCTGACGAATTCTGACGTGACGAGGTATCCTACCGGCTGTTGAGCATTTACTGGCGTGTGCAGGGTGCATAATGTCGCCGCGAGAACGCCGAGGAAGAGCAGGGCGGAAATGGAGTTTGATTTTTGGTGCGCGGGCGAATTCAAAAGGCTGTACATTTTGTGATACTTCATTTGTTTAGTCCGTTAGTAATATATAGTACATGGGTGTGTTTTGTCACCCCAAAAAGTGTTTGAACGATGGATGGAAATTAGGCATAATCGAACGATTAATGCTAAAAAGCCGTTTTAAATGTAGGAATTGGAGAAGCAAAATGTGCAGATTGTCAGGTGTGTGCGCCGTCGTGGTGGCGATGGTATTCGGATTAACGGGAACTTCCACGGCTCAGGAAAAGACTCCTGAAGAAGAGTTGGGCGTTCACCGGATATTGACACGTACTACAGCACCGTACGATGCGCAGGCATATTTGAATCGAATCGCGCCGGGACCGGTGGAAGGTGAAACGGCGGTTCAGTATGGCGGTTCAGTGATTTATAGCCGATTGGCGAACATTGAAGGCCGTGTTCAGGTTAAGGTTCTGGAAGGATTTCCTGCTCCTGCGTATTGGGGTATGAAGACGTTTTTACGTTCGTGGGACGACCCGGATTTCAGTGTAGGGAATTGTGTGGTGTGCCATACGCCGACGACTTTCACGAATGGGAAAAAGTATGTCGTGGATGAATCGGGTGAAGCGAAGGTAACACCGACGTTGCGGGATATGAAGAAGAGTGGCGAGGAATTGGAGAAAATCATTCGTCACAAGATGAAGATGGCGGCGAAAGCGAAAGCGGGCGAAGGAAACATCGATGCCGCGTACAAGATCATGCGTCTGGAAGAAAAGGACGTGGATCAATTGGTGAAGTTGATGCAATCGTTGGATTCGGTTTCGAAGGAGAAGTTTCGCAAGATTATCGTGGATGCGGAAATTCTGGATACGACGGATGTGATTGAATAGGAATTATTCGAGTTTGCAATTCGACCGCCGGACCTTTACGGGTTCGGCGGTTTTTTTATTTGGGGCCTAGCGAAACGGGAAGGTTGGCTCGTTCTTACAGAACTTGGATTTCTATTTCTTACATTACCCAGGGCTGCGCTTCGCTTACCGTGGGCTAAATTGGCTCGTCCTTTCAGGACTTGACGGTGAGGGTTCGGCGGTTTTTTATTTTGGGTTCATCCATTGGTAGATGAATTCGCCGGTTCGGGTGAATCCTTCGGGGCGCATGTGGTCGTCGAATTGCCAGTAGTTGGTCAATCCTTCGGATTCCCATTGTTGGAGGGTGGGAGTTAGATCGAGGAACGGAATGGAGAGTTCGGTGCATATTGCGTCGAGTTCTCTTGCGTGACGTTGATATTTTTCGTTCAGCAGCGAGGCGATATCTTTACGGTCGTTCAGGCCGAGAGCGGACGACGTATAGGAGTCGGAGATTTGATATTTGCTGGGCGTGTATACGATCGAAAGCTCGACATTTTTTTTCTTCAGGAATTCGTGAATCGCTCGGAGCGGTGGTGTTGCATTGGATGGAGATTTTAAGCGGGATTTTGTACGGGACAGGTTGTTGAAGAGCCAGGGATTATAGTCACCTTGAAGGGCATGGTTCAGCAGGTTCGAATCGAAGGCGGTCATTGAATAAAGAGGGTCGCGGGCGATGGGATTAAAGGGTTCATGGATCGCGGGAGAATAGTTGAACGGTGACGAGGTCCATCGAAAACAAATGGTACGGCGCTTTTTGAAGTTGGCGGCCAGCTGAAGTAGTCTTGGGAGGAGGGGATTGGCGAATTCGGGTGTAAATTCCTTTTGGAAAATCGTTTCGTCGAAATCGACCACCGGAAAATCGTTGGCGAAAAACACGATTACGATTTTTGACGGGTTGAATAAAGGGGTCGCGTCGCGTATCAGTTGCGCGTATTGGGTTGGGCCTATTCCGTTGATCCCCAGACGTACCACGTCGATGGCTTCTCCAGTTTCGGTCGCTTTTTGTTCGAAGGCACTTGAGATGGTTTCATCGGGTTTGGCGAGAACTCCCTCGATGAAACTATCGCCGATGAATAGGATTCTTTCTTTAGTAGGGGCGTCGAAATCCCACTCGCTGCTTCGAAATCCGTAAAGGTTGAGGAGATGAAGGTTTTCTACGCCGTCGGGTTTGGAATTCCAATAGTAGGAAGCGTTTCCCAGGTATCGGATCGCGCCGGGTCCTTTTTTGGATTGAATCGACGCCATTTTGGAGTATTCAATTCGATTAAAATTTAAGACTTTGGGGATGGGGAACAGGGCTCGGGTCGCGGCTTCCAATACGAGGAGAAAAAAGACGACGGATAGGAGAACGCCCGCGAGTTTGGCTTTGGTTGACAGTTTCGCCGGAGCAGGTGATTCTGGGGTCGCGTCGACAGTCATTGAACACCGCCGATGGTGTTGGCTTTTTGCAGAAGTTTCAATCCGCTCCAACAGGTTTGATGGCTGGGCGACCCGCCTTCGGTGGCTAGAGTGATTTCAATTTTCTTTCCAGTATAGGGGTGCAGGTCGATCAACTTGTCGTGCCACATGCCGGATGATGACGAGGAACGTTGGAAATCGTCCAGGACAGTTTCCGTTCGGGACTCGGGGTCGGAAACGCGCACGATGAATCGAGGTAGGGGTGAGGACGTATCGAGTTCATCCAGCAGCAGACCCCGGCTTACGTAGAGTATTGATTCTGGTTCGATCGAGATGGCTGGAAATGTGATGGATGTGTCCGTTCTGCAGACGATACCGTCGCGGCTTTGGTTGTCGATCATTGGGATGAGGGAGTGAATTTCGAGCGTGCCTAACGTGGTGGATTCTATGGTAGCGTCGTGAAATTCGTCGAGCAGGGAGCGATAGACGTTTTGAGGCGCGATGGTGGTTTGGGCTGTGGCGCCGGAATGGTCAGTGTATTCGGCGTTGAAACGATTTTCGGAATCGATGTATTGCACGAAATCATGGGGAAGTGATGTTTTGCGTTCGGCTTTGCAGCAGGTGAAACTTATCACCGCAATGGCGAGGGCAAGGATTTTCATACTGGTTTTTATGGCGCGCTCCGATATCGTTTTTGGTCTTTTGGCACGGTCGAACAAAAACGATCATGGCCACTACTCAAGGGTTTATTTTGCCATTTGGGTGGGGGTTGGTCAAATGGGCAAAAGTTTGCGAGCCGGGGAGGTTGGCTCGTTCTTACAGAACTTAATTTTCGGTGTCCGTAACCCAGGGTTGCACTGCGTTCCACCCTGGGCTAAATTGGTTCGTCCTTTCAGGACTGGGTCGTGAGGGGCGGAGGTTTGTTTCGGGTTCCGCACGCGGTTCAGCGTTGCTTCACCTGCGCTTGGGCTTTTTTTTATTAGAAAGTCTCCACTTTCTCTTTGAGAAAAGAGAAAGTTCGCAAAGAGAAACTGGTGGATGCTGACGCATCCCTATTTAGGGTTTTCTATTTTGGCAGGGTGTAGGCTACCAGTGAGTCGCCGAGTTTGGTGCCGGCGGTGCCGTGGCCTCCGGCAGCGATGACGACGTATTGAAGGCTGTCTTCGTGGAGACGGTAGGTCATGGGGGTGGCTTGACCTCCGGCGGGGAGGCGGCCTTTCCAGAGTTCTTTGCCGGTGTCGATGTCGAAGGCGCGGATGTAGTCGTCCATGGATGCGCCGATGAAGATGAGGCCGCTGGCGGTGATGAGGGGTCCGCCGAGTCCGGGTACGCCGAATTTGATGGGGATGGGTACGGGGGCGAGGTCGCGGACGGTGCCGAAGGGTTTTTGCCAGAGGATTTCGCCGGCGTTGAGGTCGATGGCGGCAAGAGTGCCCCATGGGGGAGCGGTACAGGGGAGATCGAGAGATGATGTGAGCATCTCCCGACGCATCCCATAGGGCGTACCTGCTTGCGCGGAAATTCCTGATTTACCTTTTTGTTTTGTGGACGTGATTTCGTCGCGGGGGATGAGGGTGACGATCCACGCCATATCCATCACGTTGGCGACGACGATGTTGCGGTTGGGGTCGGCGGCGATGCCACCCCAATTGGAACCGCCGGCGTTGCCAGGGTACATGAGTGTGGGTTCGTTGACGCGGGGGGGCGTGTACATGCCTTCGAAGTGAAGGCCTTCGAGTTGTTCGCGGCAGCTGGCTTTATCGCCCCAGTAGAGGCCCCAGGCGTCGTCGGCCGTAATATGCGTGGGGATGAGTGGTGGTGGTTTCGTCGGGAAAGGTTGTGTAGCTGAGGTGAATTCGCCTGGGACGGTAGTTTGGGGGACGGGGCGTTCTTCGATTTCAAAGATGGGTTCACCGGTGGCGCGATCGAGGACGAAGAGGAATCCCATTTTGGTGGCCTGTACGACGACGGGGATCGTTTTTCCGTCTTTAATCATGTTGGTGAGCGTGGGTTGTGCGGGGACGTCGAAGTCCCAGAGGTCGTGGTGGACGGTCTGGTAGTTCCAGACGACTTTACCTGTTTTACCGTCGAGGGCGACGACGGAACTGGCGTAGTGGTCGAGTCCGTTGCGGTGCCCGCCGAAGTAGTCGGGGGTGGAGTTGCCGGTAGGTACAAATACGAGGCCGAGTTCTTCGTCGACGGCCATGGGTGCCCAGACGTTGGGGCTGGAGAGAACGTAGCCGGCGTCGGATGTGGGGAGTCCACGTTTTTTTGCGTCAGGTGGGGCGAGGTCCCAGTCCCAAATCATTTTTCCGTTGCGTGCGTTGAATGCGCGGACGACTCCGCTGGGTGCTTCGATACGGGAGTTGTCGCCGACGGCCGAGCCGACGATGACGATGTCGCCGATGACGGCGGGTGGGGAAGTGACCTGGTATTCGCCGACCCAATTTTGTTGGCCGGGTCCTTTGTTGAGATCGATTTGGCCGTCTTTGCCGAATTTGGTGATGAGTTTGCCGGTGTCGGCATCGAGGGCGAATAGACGTCCATCGTTGGTGGCCGCGAAGATTCGTTTTTGGAGGGGTTGGTCGATATCGGAATCGTCTTCCCAATAAGTAACGCCGCGGGAGGTGAATTGATTGGCGTAGTTGCCGGTGAGGTCGATTTTAGGATCGTAGGTCCATTTTTCTTCACCGGTTTCGGGGTTGAGGGCGATGACGCGGTTGAAGGGTGTGGGGAAATAGAGGGTGTCGTTGACGAGGATGGGGGTGGCTTCGAAGGCGGAGGTGGCTTCGAATTCTCCTTCACCGTCGGAAACATCGCCGTGGTGGTATTCCCAGGCTTTTTTGAGGTGGCGTACGTTGCCCGGGGTAATTTGTGTGAGGGTGGAGTATCGGGAGCCGCCTTTGTCATTGCCGTAATCGGACCAGCCTTCGGTGGGGCCGGAGAAATCGGTGGTACCGAGGTAGGGGAAGTAGGTGTAGCCGAGATAAACGACGAGGAGTAGTAGGAGGACTTTGAGGATGAATTTACGTTTCGTCTTTTTCTTTGGTTTGGGTTCGTTCACGGGTGTTGCCTTTCATGTTCTGTTATTCATTATGACACGGATGGGGGGTATTTGGTTTGAAACGATTCGTCGACCACAGAGGGTTTTTTGAAAATGAGGTGGGAAAGTTTGACGTGGGGATGGGAACGGCTAGCTCGTCCCTACAGGACTTGGATTGATGTTTCTTGCATACCCAGGGTTTCGCTTCGTTACACCCTGGGCTAAATTGGCTCGTCCTTTCAGAACTAATTTTGTGGTTGTGTGGGTATCTGATGGTTGCGGGCTCTGATGTAGCGGCGTCGTCGCACTCGGTGACAATTGTCGCGAGAACCAGATTGCCGCGTCGCCGAAGGCTCCTCGCAATGACAATGGATGGGTATCAAGAGCGTAGGGGAATCGTTGGCTCGAGGTTGGAGACCCGTTCCGGGTCGGTCTTGGCGGCTGGGTCGGGAGACCCTGCCACAGCGGGTGGGCCTATCGAACGAAAGGGGTGCACAAAAAAAACCTCAGGCTCGGGAAGTGAATCCTGAGCCTGAGATTAAATAAAGTGAATATGCTTTTTAGAGTGCGCGAACGTTTGTTGCTTCGGGTCCTTTGCGACCTTCACCGATTTCGAACTCTACTTCTTGACCTTCGGTGAGGGAGGTGTATCCGGATGCATCAATGTTTGAGTGATGGACGAATAAGTCTCCGTTTCCGCTTTCGGGTTCGATGAATCCGAATCCTTTTTGGTCATTGAACCACTTAACTTTACCTTTTTCCAACTTTCTTCTCCTTGACGAGGTGATCGTTATGTCACCTTCTTTTTATTTGAACCGCCGATTGGCGAAACTGTTTCACGTTTGGGCCGTTCATAAATTTAACTGTGTATTTTGTCCGAGCCAACCATTGCTCGGAAGTAATCTCGGGGGAATTTCTTACGGGGGAGGGGGGCGTCGGGTAGTCTTAGTAGTGACTTATTTTTATTCTAACTCACACGATCTTTTTCTTCTCTTGCAATTTCGCATTGTTACTTTAGTAGTAATGTGACCTCGGTTAAACAAGGAAAAACAATTCTCATTTACCGATCTGTTACCTACGTATTGTAGGGTACGAAGGTTTATTAGTCAACACAAATTTAGACGTAGTATAGCATTAAACGGCCGGTGGATGGGTATATTTACTCACGTTATCTACCGTAGACATTTGGAATTCATTACCCCGCAAATCCCGAATTTCGTCTCGGTATTTTGTTTTAACCCACGGATATGCACACGTTCCTCGGGTGAATTGAACGTGATCGAGGAGAATCCGTTTCGTTTGCTTCCTGGTCCTCGAGGGTAGGGGCTGGGTTTTGGGGCGAAAATTGGTTAGAAAGTCTGGAACGTTGAAAAGCAATATCTGTTTTGCGGCAGGCGAGAAAAGGGAGGTCGAAATTGGGTTCGGACGTGAAGCATACCGTCGCGCGTGCAACTATTACCCTGTGGGTTCGTACGACTTATACAAGGATTCGCCTGCGATGAAAAATTCGAACAAGAGAAATTTCGTTCGAAAATAATTGTATTTCATGGCAACTACTTGCGTATATCCGGCAAAGGGCTAAGTTGTCAATTATCTTCGGTTTTCTGTTTGATTATCTCTGTGCCCTATGTCAGATTGGTCGTTCGGTATTTTGTCTATTGGACGGATGGATTAGGGAGAGTCAGGGTAATGAAACATTTAATTTGTGGTATTGCATTGAGTTTTATTGGGCTAAGTGTTTCGGCGCAGACCGTGACCGAGTTGGTGGAGGATGTTTCTGCGACCAATTTAGAAACTCATGTTTTAGAGATTGTGGGACCTCGTTGGACTGAGCTCCAAATGGCATTTACGGCAAGTTATATTGCGACCGAATTTTCACGGTATGGACTTACGGTTACTTTTCAAAACGTCATGGATTCCGGAGGCACGGTACGGGGACAAAATGTGATTGGGCGATTGGAGGGGGCGAGTGCTTCTACCAATATTGTTGTTATCGGTGCCCATTACGATACGGAAAACGGTGTAGTTGCCGATCCGGTGGATGATACGCCAGGTGCAGATGACAATGGCAGTGGTACAGCAGGATTATTGGAGCTCGCCAGGGTTCTTTCTAATGTTCAACCGACCACCTCCATAGAATTTGTCGCTTTTACGATGGAAGAAACTTCGTGGCCAGGACCCATAGGCCAGGGAAGTATTCATTATGTGAATGATTTGGTTACTCGAGGCATCACGGTTGATGCGATGTTCAATCTGGAAATGATTGGATACACCAGTGCAATGCAACCGACTGTTTTTAACAGTAGTCCACCCTGTTCCACGATAACTCCAGAAGGTGTGATGACGGGCGATTATGTTGCGGCGACAGCCAATGCGTTTTCTTCTCCTCTTGCCGCAAAATTTCGTACGAATGCCGCAACGTATGTTCCAGGGTTTACCGCAGTGTCCGGTGTTTTTGCGGGTAACGCCGAATGTTTTTCACGGGCACGCGACAGTGACCATCTTTCTTTTTGGTTGCAGGGTTGGCCAGCGATCATGGTGGGTGATACAGGGCCCTTTCGAAATTTAAATTATCATACATTACTGGATACAGCCGACACGTTGGATTACGATTTTATGGCGAATGTGTGTCGTGTGGTAGCGGCTACTGTATTGGAGGAGTCAGGCCCGTACACGTCAATTCGACCTCAATATAGTCTGGGTGTAGCCACACCTTTATTGAATGCTGCCTTTTATGCCGGTGAAGCGTCGGATGGCTCAAATGTCTCAGGGCGTATCGCGTTTCAGGGCTTTGCGAATGCCGATGTGAGTAAAGTCGCATTTTGGGGTGTGGATGTAGCGGCCAATGAAATCGCTCTATTCACGGTAAGTGTAGGTAATCCGAGTAGTTGGATTCGGGTGTCGGATGAAAAGGTGGATAATCCTGCGGAACCGGTTTATTGGTTACCCGATGGAAGCGGCTTGGTGACGCAGAATTCGAAAGTAGTTTTTGGAAATACGGCATACCAACCTTATTCACCTCATAGCATATCCCGATCTGGCGAAGGAAGTCTTACGAGTATGGCTACCGGGAACTGGCTGGTAGATAACAGTTTCAGTTCCGGACAAGATAATATTGTAGCGATCCCAATCCAAGCGGACGGGACAGCGGATATGAGTCGGACACCCAAATTCATTACGAATTTTTCAGGATTTGTAGGTCGCCAAATTGATTGGCCCCATATCACTCCGGATGCTACATCAGTGACCTGGGCTGAATATCATGGTTCGCCGATGGGATACGATCTTGCCGATGTATTTACGCTAAAAAATGTCGATGCGATTCTGGCTGCTCCGGTACTTTCGGGTACGAACATTTCTTCGTTGGCGCCGACCTCGTTTAATGATGGCGATATTACGGTGATTCGCGAGAATGACCAATTCGCGAATACTCCGTTTTTCTCTCAGGATCAATCCACGGTATTTTGGACGGAAGACTGGAATCGAAAATTTCTCATTTCCAATTTTTTCCCGACTCTAGCTCAATCCGATTTCGATTCTATGGTTCGAAATGCGAATGGGTATGAAATCCCTTTTCGCATCGCACAAACGGGGAATCAAGGGACAGCGGTCCCAACGCCGGGTGGTACGCGTCTGACGTATATATCGGATACAGGGACATCGGGATTGAACCTGTATATGACGACGTTGACGGTGACAACTCCGACTTTCGGTACCACGGTAGGTGCTCCAGCCAACAACGATATCATTACCACGACCCCCCAATCTGCTTCAGACACGAGTGGGACCTCTGTAATTCTTGGTTTGAGTACAACCATAAATTTTCCTGCTGGAGTTGACCAGGAAATCACGATTCAAACGCCTATCGATCCTGTCACTGCGCCTCAATTGCCGAATGGAGTAAATGGTATTGCATTGGTTCGTACATTTGGGCCATCGGGAACTACGTTTAGTCCGGCAGCACAGGTCTTGATTCATTATACGGATGCTGAAGTGGTCGGTTTGAATGAGTCCACATTGAATGTGTTTCTCTACAACCCCACCACCATGCAATACGATACGCAGGTATTGGAGGCGAATATAGTCAATCGGGACTCGGTAAATAACACCATCACATTCCAGTCTACACACTTTTCGACCTTTGGGTTGGGGGATGGAAGTCTTGATTCAACGCCGCCTGTGATTACGCTGAATGGATCCAATCCGACCCATGTTGAATGTGGGGTGGATTCGTATACCGAAGCGGGGGCGACAGCGGAAGATGATGTGGATGGTTCTGTTGCCGTAACGGTTGGCGGAGATACGGTGGATGCGGATACTGCGGGTACCTATGTAGTCACCTATTCGGCAGTG
>Ga0315336_1006615_pt1 | contig 11728 bp, 10 predicted proteins | sample ASW5metaG_FD_204512 | JGI IMG/M metagenome (GOLD analysis project Ga0315336, IMG submission 204512) | Ammonia-oxidizing marine archaeal communities from Monterey Bay, California, United States - ASW #5 | ecosystem: Environmental > Aquatic > Marine > Intertidal zone | place: USA: California...
TGCGTTCGCCGGCACCGGCATCTGGACCATTCTCTACATGGTCGACGCGCCGGAGGTGAACCTCGCCGCCGTCCTGTTCATCAGCCTGGCCACGCTCGGCGCCGATGCGCTCGATGTCGGGCTGGACGCTCAGCCCCTCGCGTCGGCCGACACGTTCACTTTCCGCATCGGCATCGCGCTTGGCCTGGTCTTCCTTGCCGCCGGCTTCTGGGCGGCGCGCCGCTTCGCCGCCACCGCTCCGATACGCGCGGCCTGCTGGGCAGCCTGGGGAGTCATTGTCCCCCTGGCGGTGCTCACCGCGCTGTGGGTGACCTTCGGCGATATCGACCGCGACCTCGGCTACGCATTGCCGGCGCTGTTGCTGGCGCTGGTCTTCACTGCCGGCGGCGAATGGATCGCGCGCGCGGAGGAGCCGCCGCTGACCGGCGGCCCGGCTGTGTCATTCGCGCTGGCCGGCGCCGGTATCGCCGGCCTGCTGATGCTGCACATGGCCTTCGGCTCCGGCTGGACGACCGTGCTGCTCGGCGCCGCCGCGATTGTTCCGGCGCTGGCCACGCGCCGGCGCTCCTACCCGGTGCTGGGCTGGATCGCGGTGGGCGCGGCGGTCGCCGTGCTTGCCCGCGTCGCCTTCGATCCGACCATCGTCGGCGCGGCGTTTCTCTCCAGAACACCGGTATTCAACTGGCTGCTGCCGGGCTATGGCGTGCCGGCGCTCGCCTTCGGCTTCGCCGCCTGGCAACTCGCCCGCACCACCAACGGACGCCCGCGCCTTGCCATGGAGGCGGCCGCGGCGCTGTTCGCGCTGCTCACCATCGCCATGCTGGTGCGCCACGCCATGCATGGCGGCGTCATCGACACCGGCGCGGTGACCCTCGCCGAACAGGCTATCTACACGCTGATCGCGCTCGGCGCCGGCGCCATGCTGGTCGCCATCGACATGCGCTCGCCAAGTTCGGTGCTGCGCTATGGCTCATTGGCTGCCGGCGTGGTCTCGGCTTGCTTGATCGCCGTCCAGCATTTCGTGGTGCTGAACCCGCTGCTGACGGACGAGTCGACCGGCACGATCCCGGTCTTCAATCTCCTGTTCCTCGCCTACCTGCTGCCGGCGATCGCGGCCGGCGCGCTGGCGCTCTATGTCCGCGACAAACGCCCGCGATGGTATTCCGCGATGCTGGCGCTGATCGCCGCGCTGCTTGCCTTCGCCTATGCGACGCTCTCGGTGCGCCGCCTGTTCAAGGGAGAGTTCATCGCCTTGTGGAGCGGCCTCGGCCAGGTCGAGACCTACACCTATTCGGCGCTCTGGCTGGCCATAGGCGTTTCGCTGCTGACCGCCGGCGTATGGTTGAAATCACAGGTGCTGCGCGTCGCCTCCGCGGTGCTGATCGCGGTTGCGGTGGTGAAAGTCTTCCTCTTCGACATGTCGGAGCTGGAAGGCGTCCTGCGCGCGCTCTCCTTCATCGGCCTCGGCGCCGTGCTGATCGGCATCGGGCTGTTCTACCAGCGGCTGCTGACGCGGGCGGCAAGGCAGAGCGGCGAGAATTCTTGAATGGATATTCGTTATCGTATATAGGGAATATTCATCAGAGGATATTCGAATGCCGCTCTACATACGGGACGATGAAGTGGACGCGCTGGCCGCAAAACTGCAGCGTGAGACGCAAGCGCGGAGCAAGACCGAGGCAGTGCGGACAGCTCTTTTGAATGAACTGGAACGCCATCGGGCCAAGATTCCGCTGCGTGACCGGATCATCAGGCTGCAAGAGGAGGCGAAGAAGATCGGCCTGCCCAATCTCGATTTCGACATGAAGAAATTCACCGATGAGATGTGGGAAGATTGATGTTTGTCGATGCTTCGGTGATCGTCGCCATCCTCAACCAGGAAGCTGGCTGGGAGGGACTGTCCAAAAGACTCTCCGAGTCTGTCAGCTTCCATGTCTCCGCGATGGTCCGTTTTGAGGCGACGCAGGCTCTGGCCAGAGCCGGCGCGGGTCCTCGCAAGCCGACTGCTGAAGCGCTCCTGAAGGCTCGCGATCTGGTAGATCAGCTTATTGTCGAAATCGGCGGTGAAAATGTGCCGATCGGCGACGAGATCGGTTCGCAAGCTATCGACGCCAGCGCTCGCTACGGCAAGGCAGTCGGTCACGAGGCTGATCTGAATATGGGCGACTGTTTTGCCTATGCCTGTGCCAAGGCGCTCGATATTCCGCTTCTCTACAAGGGTAACGATTTCCAGCTGACTGATTTGAGATAATTGGCTTTCTCGCTGATTGGCCGGAATAAAACGGCCTACGCCATCGTTATCCTCGTGCTTGGGTGATCGCAGCGGTTCGGCCGCTTCGCGCTGACTGCTTGCGCCGCGCCGGGAAGGCGCGTTCAATCGGAATGCAAAGCGACCTCGAAACAAAGCGGTCATGGACGACAAGAAGGCAGCGATCCTGAGCGAAATACCGCGGTTGCGGCGCTATGCGCGCTCGCTGCTGCGCGACCGCGATTCCGCCGACGACCTTGTCCAGGATTGCCTGGAGCGGGCGCTGGTGCGGCTCGACAACTGGCAGACTGGAGAAAACCCCCGGAGGTGGCTGTTTACGATCATGCATCACTTGTTCATCGACCAGATGCGCAAGGTCAACCGGCGCGGCGAGGCGGCGATGCTGCCTCTCGAAGCCGGTGAGGCCCAATCCGCGCCCGCCGATCAGGTCGAAAGCATCGCCTCGCGCGAGATCATGGATGCCCTGCAGGCGATCAGCCCCGATCGCCGCGCGGCATTGGTGATGGTCGCCATCGAGGGCTTTTCCTATGCCGAGGCCGCCAACATCCTTGGCGTGCCGGCCGGCACGCTGATGTCGCGAATCGCCCGCGGCCGCGAGGAATTGCGAGGCCTGCTCGAGGACACATCGCGCCGCCGCTCGATAAGGATCGTCGAGAAATGACCCGCCGCGATTTCACCGAACGCGATATCCACATGGCCATCGACGGCGAGCTGCCGGGCGAGGAGCGCATGGCCTATGACGCCTGGCTCGAAGCCAATCCCGAGATGAAGGCGAAGTCGGCGCGCTACATTGCCGATCGCGCCGCCATGCGCGCCGCCTTCGCGGGCGTGATGGACGAGCCGGTGCCGGCGAGGCTGCGGCAGGCAGTATTTGGCGAGGCGTCCGCGAAGGCGACTGCCTGGCGCTCGCGCTGGTGGCTATCGGCCGCCGCCGCCTTGGTACTGGCCGTCGGTGGGCTCGGTGGCTATGTCGCCGGCATGGACGGTATCGGCCGCGGCCACGACAGCGACGATCAGCTCGCCGAGCAGGCGATCGCCGCTCATGTCATCTACGCCGCCGAGAAGCGGCATGCCGTCGAGGTCGCGGCGAGCGACAAGGACCATCTTCAGACCTGGTTGTCGAACCGCGTCGGACTGAAGCTGGTTGCGCCGGACCTTGCGGCCGAAGGCTTCGAACTGGTCGGTGGCCGGCTGCTGCCGGCCGGTAACCAGGGCAAGGCGGCGATGCTGCTCTACGAGGACGCCAAGGGCGAGCGGATTTCGCTCTTCGTCACCGCCGATTCGTCCGCGACCTCCAAGGGCACCTACGCGGCCGAGGCGGGTGGGCCGGAGGCGGTCTACTGGCTGGACAAAGGCTATGCCTGCGCGGTCGTCGGCTCGTTGCCGCCGGATCGGCTCTCGGATGTGGCAAAGAGCGCTTATGGCCAACTCGTGGCAGGCATATCGAGCTGAACCGGCTGCGTTTTTCGGCGGCCGGCAGCCCTTTGAACGTCAATTCCGTTCAAAGGCTTCCTCCTTTCCTGCCGTGGCGGAAACTGTCACAATTCGGCCCTAATCAAGGAGCGATAGCGCTTGATGGAGACCGGCATCTTGGCCGGTGTTCGCGACGCATCCACCGGGGCCGTTTCCACAACCCAATCGAGGTTCTCCCAAGCCCTTATGCCTGCCGAGATTCGCAAGGCCCGCGCGTCAGACGTCGATGACCTAGCCGCCATCGAGAAAGCGGTGTTTCCGGGCGACCGGCTGTCGCGCCGTTCCTTCCGTCAATTCATCGAACGCGAAACCGCCGAGATGCTGGTGGCTGAAAGCGAGGGCCGGGTCGCCGGCTATGCGGTGGTGTTGTTTCGCAAGGGCAGCGGCGTGGCGCGTCTTTATTCCATCGCTGTCGGCCCTTTCTTCGGCCGCCTTGGCGTCGGCCGCCTTCTGCTCGCCGCCGCCGAGGAGGCAGCGTATGAGCATGACCGGCTGTTGCTGCGCCTCGAGGTGCGCGAGGACAATGATCGCGCCATCCATATCTACGAAAAGGCAGGCTATCGAAAATTGGGCCGGGAGCCCGACTATTACGAGGATGGCGCCACGGCGCTGCGCTACGAGAAGACGCTGCGCGGCGACACACCCACGGCGACCAGGGTGCCGTTCTACCAGCAGACCTGCGAGTTCACTTGCGGCCCGTGCTGCCTGATGATGGCGATGGCCAATTTCGACCCTGGCTTCGTGCCGGACCCGGTTATGGAGATCCGCCTGTGGCGCGAGGCCACCACCGTCTTCATGATGTCGGGACCCGGCGGCTGCGAGCCTTTCGGCCTGGCGGTCGCCGGCTATGAGAGCGGGCTCGCCGCCGAGATATTCGTCTCCTTCTACGGCGCGCTCTTCCTGCAGTCGGTGCGCAGCGAGGACAAGCGCCGGGTGATGGAACTTGCCCAGGTCGATTTCCGCCGTCGCGCCGAGCTTTACGGCATCCCCGTCAACTACCGTCCGTTCGGCATCGGCGACATCCGTGACGCCCTGGCCGATGGCAAGCTGGTGGTGGTGCTGGTCAGCGGCTTCCTCATGTTCGGCAAGAAGGTGCCGCATTGGGTGCTGGCCATCGGCGACGATGGCGACCATATCCTGATCCACGACCCGTGGGTCGAGGATGAAAGGCAGGAAACGATCCTCGATGCCGCGAACATTCCGGTGCCCTACGACATCTTCATGAACATGGCGCAGTTCGGCCGCGACGGTTTGCGCGCCGCCATCACTCTGGGAAAACGCTGAGACAATGACCTGGGTAATCCTGACAGGCAGGCAGAACGATCTCGACCAGGTGGCCACGCCCCACAAGATCATCACCAATCGCGACTATCTCGCGCATCCGGCGCTGTTCCGCGGCCAGCGGCCGAAGGTGATCAACCTGTCGAACAATTACGCCTACCAGAGCCGCGGCTACTACGCCTCGCTGCTTGCCGGCTCGCGTGGTCACCGGGTGATCCCGACCGTCGAGACCATGATCGACCTTTCCGAGCGCAAGCTCTACGAGCACGCGCTGCCGGAGCTCGAGCTTGCCTTGAACAAATGCCGCAAGGACCTTGGCGGGTCTTTTCCGGCCAAGGTCGCGATCTTCTTCGGCATCGGCCCGTCCAAGGTCTGGGACCGCTTCACGAGGCTCCTGTTCGACTGGTTCCGCGCGCCGGCGCTAGAGGTCCATATCAAGGACAGCGCCGAATGGGCCTCGATCCGCAAGATCGGCTTCCTGCCGCTCGCCCGCATGACCGAGAGCGAGGAAGAGTCCTTCCTGCAGTGCCTGGAGACCTACACCAGCCGCGAGTGGCGCGACACGAAGGGCCGCACGCCCGCGCGCTACACGTTCGCCACGCTGGTCGACCCGCATGAGGAACTGCCGCCGTCGGAGATCTCCTCGTTGCGCTACTGGGCGAGGATCGCCGAGAAAATGGGGGTCGAAGTCGAGCCGATCACCAGGAAGGATCTCGCCAAGCTCGCCAACTACGACGCGCTGTTCATTCGCGAGACCACCTCGATCTCCAACCACACCTACCGCTTCGCGCGCCGCGCCCAGCAGGAAGGCATGCCGGTGATCGACGATCCGCTGTCGATGATCCGCTGCACCAACAAGGTCTATCTCAACGAGTTGATGACCTACAACAAGGTGCCGGTGCCGCCGACGGTGATGATCGCCGGCTCGTCCGACCTGGAGCTCGCGGCGCAGACGCTGGGTTTCCCGCTGGTGCTGAAGATCCCGGACTCCTCCTTCTCGCGCGGCGTCAAGAAATGCGAGAACATGGCCGAGCTGACCAAGCTCGCGACCGAATGGCTGGAGGACTCCGATCTCCTGATCGCGCAGAAATTCATCCCGACAGAATATGACTGGCGCGTCGGCGTGCTCGGCGGCCAGCCACTGTTTGCCGTGCATTACCTGATGGCGAAGAAGCACTGGCAGATCGTCAACCACAAGGCGAGCGGCAAGCCCGACCAGGGCGGCATCAAGACCTTCACGCTGAAGCAGACGCCGCCGCATGTCGTCGAGACGGCTGTGAAGGCGGCCAAGTGCATCGGCGACGGCCTCTACGGCGTCGACCTCAAGGAGACCAAGGACGGCGTCTTCGTCATCGAGGTCAACGACAATCCCAATCTCGACCATGGCTGGGAGGATTCCGGCGAGAAGGACGAGCTCTGGATTCGGCTGACGCAGTGGTTCCTGGAACGCCTGGAGCGGTAATCATTTGGGGGAAGGATGCTGTTTTTCGTCATCGAGGATTTTCACGGCTCGGACCGCAAGGAAATCTACCGCCGCTTCCGCGACAAGGGCCGGCTGAAGCCGGAAGCGCTTGTCGTGCATCACAGCTGGATCGCCGGCGATATGAGCCGCTGCTTCATGGTGGTGGAAACCGATGACGTGACGATCCTGCAGCGCTGGGTAGTGGAATGGGCGGATCTCGTGGAGTTCGAGATCGTTCCCGTGGCCAGCAGCAAGGACATGGTCGCGGCGCTTGCCGGTCATCTTTGAACCGGTATGCTTTGCTGCCGCCAGGCTCCGGGCGTGACTAGCCCCGCCGATCCGACGTCGCGCCGGCATTCTCCGATCAGCCATTCGCGGAACGCCGCCACGATGTCTCGTCTTGCGCTGCGTTCGGGGATCGTCAGGCAATAGGGCTGGCGCAGTGCCAGGGACCGGCTAACCGGCCGGACCAGGAGGCCCGCTTCCAGGGCCTTGGCGCAGTATACCCCTTGCGCCAGCACCACGCCAAGACCCGAGATGGCGAGATCGAGCGCCGCGCGCGACGAGTTGGCCGACAGGCCGCGCTGCGCCGCACGACCCGGCTCGCTTCCCGCCGCTTCGAACCAGTTGCGCCAGGATGGGAAGGATGCTCCGGTCGGTCCCCAATCGGTGTGGATCAGTGGCAAGCCGGCAAGGCTGTCGGATCCGGTCGTGCCGGCGAGCGTCGGCGCGCAGACGGGATAGACGGCGTCCCTGACGATCTCCTCGGTCGGATGCTCTCGGTAATGAGGACCGTAAGAGAGGCGGATGTCGATCAGTTCATGGTCGAACGGCGCCGGATCGTCGTCGCCCCTGAGCGATATGTCGGCGGCGCCATGGCGGGCAACGAAGCCGGCGAGGCGCTCGGAGAGCCAGCCCATCGCCATTGAGGGCGGCACCGAAACGACGAGCCTTGGCCGGAACGCACCGCCCCCGACATCCCTCGCGACACTGCTGATTTCCCTGAAGGCCATGCTGAGCCTCGGCAGCATCTCCGCCCCGGCCTCGGTAAGCATCGCGCGGCGGTTGACCCGGTGGAACAGTTTTCGTCCAATCTGCTCCTCGACGGTGCGGATGAGTTGGCTGACGGCTGCGGCCGAAACCGACAATTCCTCGGCGGCCGCGGCGAAGCTGCCTGTGCGGGCCGCCGCTTCGAAGGCCTGAAGTCCGCGCAAGGAGGGAAGGGCGACCATGACAAACCAAAAGATAAGCTGACCTTACCTGTTTTGCAGAAATCTTCGTTTTTCGAAAGGTTTCTTTCTGGGTAACGTGATCCGATGAACTCAATCGCCAACGACGACACCGTTGACCATCGCCAAATCATAGCCTCGCTGACGAATGAGGAGCGCGGCCGGCTGACCGGAAAGTCCGACGGGCCGGGCCTTGTCCAGTTCGCTCTCCATCTTGGCGCGATAGTCCTCCTGGGCGCGCTGATCGCCGCCAGGGTGCCGTTCTGGCCGGTCCTGATGCTGCCGCAGGGCATCCTCATCGTTTTCCTGTTCACGCTGCTGCATGAAACGGTGCACAGGACGGCGTTCGAAACGCAGTGGCTGAACGATATCGTCGCGCGTTTCTGCAGCCTGGCGATCGCGCTACCGGCCGATTGGTTCCGCTATTTCCACTTCGCCCATCACCGCTTCACCCAGGACCCGGAAAACGATCCTGAGCTGGCTTTCCCAAAGCCCGAGACCGCGCGGCAATACATCGTCCACGTCTCCGGCCTGCCGGTCTGGTGGGGGCATTTCAAGACGCTTTACAGCAATGCACTGGGGCGCTGCCGCGACAGCTACGTGCCGCCCAAGGGCCTGCCGAAGGTGAAGGCCGAGGCGCGGGCGATGATTGCCTTCTATGTCGTCCTGCTGGTGCTAGCGGTCTGGTTCAAGGCATCGGTGCTGCTCTATGTCTGGATCGTGCCGGCGCTGCTCGGCCAGCCCTTCCTCAGGCTCTACCTGCTGGCCGAGCACGGTCGCTGTCCGTTCGTCGCCAACATGCTGGAAAACACCCGCACCACACTCACCAACTGGTTCGTGCGCAAGCTTGCCTGGAACATGCCTTATCATGCCGAGCATCATGCCTATCCCGGCGTGCCGTTCCACCAACTGCCGGAATTCCACAGGCTGATTGCGCGGCATCTCAAGGTGGTCGAGCCCGGCTATGTGAGCTTCCACGAGAAATATGTCGCGACGCTGCGCCAGAGCAATTCCAGCAAAATTGCGTAGCGGTTTTCCGTCCGGAATTGCGAAAAAGAACTTGGAGCGGTGCCTCAGCTGCTCACAACTACGCTCCGCTCCGGCCTTCGCCGGCAGAAGCCGTCCTTAAGGGTCTCTGCTCCATGAAGGTTCCGGCCGGCGTAGGCCGGTTCTCGCAATCCCCCATTTCCGGCGCAGTCTGACCTAAATCTCGACAAGGGCCCGGAATCAGCCCTGCTGGTGCAGCAGCGCCTGCGCGCGCAGCAGCCGGCGTATCTCGGTCTCCTTGGTCGGCACGCCGATCAGATAGCCTTGCGCCTCGCCGCAGCCGGCCTTGCGCAGCATGTCGAGCTGGGCTTCGGTCTCGACGCCTTCGGCGGTGACAGTGATGCCGAGTTCGGCGCCAAGCCCGATCACGGTGCGCACGATCGCCGCCGTGTCGCGCTTGTCGAGGTCGTGGATGAAGGAGCGGTCGATCTTGATCTTGTCGACGGGGAAGCGTCGAAGGTAGCCGAGCGAGGAATAGCCGGTACCGAAATCGTCGAGCGCGATGCGCACGCCGAGGGCGCGCAATTGGCTGAGCGTCTTCAGCGCCGCGTCGCTTTCGTTCATCATAACCGTTTCGGTGATTTCGAGCTCCAGGCGGTCGGCCGGCAGGCCGGAAAAGGCGAGCGCCGACATGACACCGCGGGCGAAGCCCCCGCTCTTGATCTGCGCGGCCGAGACATTGACGGCCATGCGCACGTCCGGCGGCCAGTTGGCGGCCACGTTGCAAGCCTTGCGCAGCGCCCAGTCGCCGAGCTGCACGATCAGTCCGGTTTCTTCTGCGGCGGCGATGAAGTTCTCCGGCGACACCAGGCCGCGCGACGGCGAGCGCCAGCGCATCAGGGCTTCCGCGCCGACAATCCTGCCGGAGCCGATGTCGAAGATCGGCTGGAAATCGAGCTCGAACTCGCGCTTGGAGAGTGCTGCTTCGAGATCGATTTCAAGCGCACGGCGCTCCCGCACCAGGGCGTCCATGCCCGGCTCGAAGAAGCGGTAGACGTTGCGGCCCTCGCTCTTGCCGCTGTAGAGCGCCATGTCGGCGTTGGTGAGCAGCGTGTCGGCGTCGTGCCCGTCGCCGGGATGGAGCGCAATGCCAAGGCTCGCGCCCACATGCATTTCGCGTCCCTTGTCGCGATAGGGCTTGCCGACGGTCTCGATGATGCGCTTGGCAAGCTTTTCGGCGTCGGCGACGCCCTTGATACCGAACTGGATGATCGCGAACTCGTCGCCCCCGAAGCGGGCCACCACGTCCTTGCTGCTGCGCACGCAATGCTGCAACCGCTTGGCGACGCATTTCAGTAGCCAGTCTCCTGCCGGGTGGCCGAACGTGTCGTTGATGGCCTTGAAGCGGTCGAGGTCGAGCGAGAAGATCGCCAGCGGCCGGGCCTCGGCTTCGGCCAGCGCCTGGTCCAGCCGTTCGCGAAACATCGAGCGGTTGGGCAGGTTGGTCAGCGTGTCGTGATGCGCAAGATGCGTCATGCGCTCCTCGGCGCGCCGACGCTCCGTCACATCCTCGAAGGTCGCCACCCACCCGCCGCCGGTGAGCGGCCGCCTCAGGACGAAGAGCGTTCGGCCGTCGACCAGTGCGCGATAGCTCGATCGCGACTGACCGGCCTTCAGGCTGGCCTGCGTTTCGCTGATTTCGACGTCGACTTCGACCGGCGCGAAGATGCCGAGGCGAATGAGTTTGTCCAGCATCTGGCGATGTGTCATGCCGAGCGGGAAATCCGCCGCCTTGGCGTTGCACAGATCCAGAAAGCGCTGGTTTCGCACGATCAGGCGGCCGTTCTCGCCATACATCAGCAGGCCTTGCGACATGTTGGCCAAAGCGGCGTCGAAGCGGCGGTGTTGTTCCTTCAGTTCAGCCTCGTCGCGCCGCCGGCTGGTCACATCTTCATAAATCGAAACCCAGCCGCCGACGGCGATGGGCCGGTGCGAAATGACGATGATGCGTCCGTCCGACAAGACTTCCTCGTAGGTCGAAGGCTTGGCGCCGTCGATATAGGGCTTGCGGATGGCGTAGAGCTCGCTGGCGCTGTGCGAGGCGATGCCGAGATCGACGCTGTGCTGCAGGATGTCCAGGAAAGGGATTCCTGGCTGCACCACATTTTCATCCAGGCCGAAGAGGTCGATATAGTTGCGGTTGCAGATTATCATCCGCTCATCGGCGTCGAACATGCATAGCCCGTGCGACATGTTCTCGACAGCCGCCGCGAAGCGCTCGTTCTGAGCCCGTAATTCTTCCGCGATCAGCCGCGTCGGACCGATGTCGGCCATTTTTCGCCTGCCGGCGATGGAAGCAGTCTTGATATGTGCGCCTGGCATGAGAACGCCTTCAGACCGTAACCGAACGCGATACTGTCCCGGCAGCCGGTTAATTTAGCGTTCTTTCACGGGGCGGAACTCGCGGCAGGCGAAGTCTGGCGCTTGGCCTCCAGCGTCTTGAAACGTTTGAGGAAAGCCGTTTGCGCCCAGGTCACGGATCTTGGCGTGAAGTCGAAGCGGTCGGCTGAGAAGCCGCGCGGCCGGCCGAAATACTCGGTCGCTTCCGCCGTCGAAAAGCCGGCGAGCAATGTCGCTTCGAAATATGCGGCTATCTGGTCGGCGCGCTTGATGTCCTTGCGCAAGGCGGCGCCGAGTTCGGCCGGCAGCGAGAAACGCAGGTGTATGGCGCGCTGCAGGCGCTGTTCACAGTCCTTGTAGGAACCGCCCATCACCGATTTGAACGGCGAGATCATGTCGCCGATGACATATTCGGGTGCGTCGTGCAGCAGCGCGGCGAGGCGCGCTTCGGCCGTGGCCTCGGGCGCCAGTTCACCGTAGAGCGTCTCGACCAGCAGCGAGTGTTGCGCGACCGAGAACGCATGGTCGCCGCCAGTTTGGCCGTTCCAGCGGGCGACGCGCGCAAGGCCGTGCGCGATGTCGGCGATCTCGATGTCGAGCGGCGATGGGTCGAGCAGGTCGAGCCGG
>Ga0315336_1006618_pt1 | contig 11727 bp, 7 predicted proteins | sample ASW5metaG_FD_204512 | JGI IMG/M metagenome (GOLD analysis project Ga0315336, IMG submission 204512) | Ammonia-oxidizing marine archaeal communities from Monterey Bay, California, United States - ASW #5 | ecosystem: Environmental > Aquatic > Marine > Intertidal zone | place: USA: California...
GCCAGACACAGTTGAAATCACCGCTACCGGTCCCGCGCAGGGCTGGCGTTTGAGCAGTCGGTGCCTGCGCGATGATACAATTCTCAACATCAATGCTCCCGGGAGATTCGGCGTTCACGGCGCCATGTGTGTTGACGGCATAAATCGTGCAATTTCTCACGTCAACATGTGTCGGAAAATGTCCTTTGGCGACCTGAATGCCGTTGAACGATTCATAGATCACCGAATTCCGGATGAGAACGTCCGAGGACCCTCTCACCAGTACGCCGTTGGCCTGGCGGCTTCGGATCCGACACCGGTCGACAACGACGTCGCTCGCCCTGGAGATTACGATGCCGTTGTTGTCGCCGTTAATGTCGTGACCGGAGATGTCGATGTCGCAATCTTCGATCAGGACGTGTGCAATGCCGTACAGTTCCAGTCCAGCAGCACCGTGCCTGCCGTCGGTGTGGTTATCGATGCCCAGGGCCTTGAACACGACATGCTGCGTCGAGTCCTTTTTCCACGACCCGAGACGTTTGATTGGCGCGACGTTGTGCACCTGCGACACGAGAACCGCCTTCTCGCCGGGCACTGAACGGTAGGTGATCGGCTCGCCCTCGCGGCCCGACTTGCAGAAGTGCAGCAGTTGATCGACGTACTCGCCGCCGACCAGGGAGATCACGTCTCCCGGCTCGAAGGAGTCGCCCCCCAGGATCGTGGCATCGTTCACATACTCAAGGCCGCCGAAATCACGAGACAAAGGTTCTGCCAGCTCAAAGGCTTCTCCACTCTTGCTCGTGTATGCGCACTGTTCACCGGCCACGATGATGCGACCGGCGTCGAGAAATCCTTCCGTCGAGAGGACACGCAACTGCATGTCACCGGCCTTGTAGCCTTCATGAATGCGCGTGGGTTGGCCCCTGGAAGGTGATGCCCACGCCTGCTGGCGCGACGTACCCGCGGCGCGATCATCGCCATCGGGTGCGATCCAGTATTCGGTCGCCAACGCGGGCGTGGTGACCATCGCGGTGATAACAATGGCGAAGACAATTGGTGGGTGTGGCCTCATGGGATCTACTCGATTGCCAGCGTGCCCAGCTTGCTTAGGATGAACGAACCGGGAGCAGACTGACGCAGGCGAAAATGAGCACCGGCAATATGTCTCCAGAAAGTTCTGGATTCGTTCTGAAGTGGAAAGCTGTGTTTGCCGGCCCGGTGACCCAAACCCTCACACGTTAATCAGAGAGGCAGCCGCCATGTCAAAGACACCAGTAGCCAGCTTGCAAGACGATTGTACTTCTTATCGATGATAGCGGCAAGTTCTGGAGTGGTCTCGAACGGGCCCGTTGAATCAGTTCGATTGAATCTCCAGACGAGGGAATCTCCGTGCCAATCTGACAGCTTCGAGTCCAGTTGCTCAAGCTTTGTTGCGATTTCTTGTTGCAAGCTGGATGCGTACGACCAAATTGGTTGCCGCGTCGGCCATGTACTTTCGACAGACGCTAGGTGGGGAATGTAGGCCTGACTGAGTCACCAAGGTTCTTGGGGGACGTACCTCATCAACCATCCATGTGAAGCCACTTTGCTTCCAACTGCTGGAAAATGCCTAGTTGAGTTGTGGGGCAACACCGTGGATTTTGAGATACTCGCTCTGGATCCAATCGTACGTCCTCTCCATTCCGTCGCGAAGACGAATACCGGGTTCCCAGTTGAGATACTTTAGGATCTTGGTGTTGTCACTGTTGCGACCATTTACACCCTTGGGCGCATCGAGTTTGTAGCTGCGGTTCAGTTGGATGCCGGCGATATCTTCGACAAGATCTACCAGCCCGTTGATGGCAATAAGTTCATTCGACCCAAGATTGACAGGCTCGATGATATCGCTATGCATAATTTGCATGATACCTTCGACGCAGTCGTCAATGTACATGAAACTGCGTGTCTGCTTGCCATCACCCCAGATTTCGATATCGTGACAACCAGTCTCTTTGGCATGTATTACCTTTCGACAGATTGCAGCAGGTGCTTTTTCGCGACCACCGTGCCACGTTCCCAGCGGCCCATAAACATTGTGGAAGCGGGTGACGCGGGTCTTGAGCCCGTAGTCTTCGCGGAAGTGACGACACATCCGCTCGGAGAACAGTTTTTCCCAACCATATCCGTCTTCAGCCATGGCAGGGTAGGCATCTGCTTCTTTTAGAGGAACCACGTCCTCGTATATTTGCTTGTCGGCGTTATAGACACATGCCGAACTCGCATAGAAAAAGCGATCGACGTTGGCGTCTTTAGCACACTGCAGAAGATGTGTGTTAATCAATACGCTGAGCATGCAGAGAGCTTTGTTATTCTCGATGAACCCCATTCCTCCCATATCAGCGGCAAGATTAAATACGAGCGAGGCGTCTTCACAAGCTCTCCGGCAATTCTCAATCAACTTGAGGTCGGCCTGGACATTTTCAACATCGTCGAAGATCTGATACCACTCGGAGGTCGGTTTGATGTCAACACAGCGAACGCGGTTGTACCCGTCTTGACGCAATCGCGCAATCAGATGTCCGCCAATAAATCCACCACCTCCCGCAACCAGTACCAATTTGTTGTTCAAAGCCCAGTACTTTCCCAAGAGTCTTTGTTATCGAAATTCAGCGGCTCATTGCAAATAATAGCGAGATATTTCCACAACCTGGAAAAATCCACGGGTCGTACAACTTGCGTTTTTTTCAATCCCACCTACTCGCATTGAAGTAAGGATTTTTCAGAGCGGTTCAAGCATAGCAAGCAACAAGGTGGGACGGCAAGAGAGGAGAACAGGTTTAGAATCGGGGCTAGTTTTGGGATTCGACGAGAGTCCAAGACCTGTCGCCCGAGGGTGTCGGTAGCGGCTAACCCGGAGGAGTAACCGTCTGGGCCGAGGTGCTCTCCTCGGAATTGGCTGGTTTTTGCAGTGAATTTTTCAGGTTCAATGTGGATTGTTTGCCCTGGATCTCTTCCATGATATGCTGCACGTCTTCTTCAAGGGGCTCGAGAAAATTAAGAACCTGCTGCATTTGTGGCAGGGTGGCATCCTTGCTCGCGATTCCTTCAATTTCCATATGACCAACAACCTCATCACGAACGGTAATTGGATATTCCATCTGCCAACTTCGTTCAGCCCGTTCTTTGTGCTCTCGCGTGGCGTCCCAGGAAGCGAAATAGTCTTCATGCAGGGCGGGTATGCGAATGACCAGTTTAAGGCGAATGACTTGGTAATCTTGCATCGGTTCAATAATTGCCATCCACAGTTTATCCCATTCCCGCGCGCCCTGTAGGTGAATGTGACTTTCGTGTGGGAGACTTTGCCCCCGGTTCGTACCACTGGAGAGCGACAGCCCGTGGGAACGCAGCCGCTCTTTTACAAGGGCAAATTCTATGTGTCCGAACGTTTGCGTTGCGATCAGAAATATGACCACAGCAGCTACGGTGAGTAGAGCAATCAACTCGTTGCCAAAGTAAACGCTTATAACGGCACTTAGGCAGGTGGTGGCACAAATCAAGCCAATAAACAAGACTGCCTGGCGAACTGTCCAACCCCGCACCAACAGCGAATGATGCAAATGTCCCCGGTCGGGAGCGAAAAAGCTGCGGCCTGTAAGCTTGCGACGCAGGATAGCAGCCATCGAGTCGAGAATCGGAATCGCCCACACACCGATTGGGACGGCCAACGCTACGGTTGCTGCTGACTTCAGCGAGGAGTGAATCGCGATTCCGCCGATCAGCAGGCCGATCAACATGCTACCCGCATCTCCCAAATAAATGGACGCGGGAGCAAAATTAAAGCGGAGAAACCCCAGTAGTGCTCCAGCCAAAGAAAGCATTACCAGTGTCTCAAAGACGTACCCCTGCCATAATGTAATCGCAGCAATTGTCGCACAAAGCACCAAGCCAACACTGGAGGCTAATCCATCGATACCATCAATCAAATTGATGGCATTAATTGCACCCAACAACCAAAACAAAGTAAATGGAACAGCAAGCAACCCCAACTTAATACCGCGAGACTTTTGCTGACTGTGTTGGGTGTCCGAGGTTACTGAGGATTCCGGCGATTGGGCTGCATCAGCCTCGCCAATCCCGGCTGCGCCTGACTCAAGGCCAGGTTCAACCGCGAGAGCTTGCTGTTCCACTTTCGGTGCAGGCCGACCTGCAAAAATGGAAACCGATTCAATTCGCACACCGAAATAGATTAACAGCCCGGCTGCTATGATCTGGCCAATCAACTTGTAACGACCCGCCAGGTGGACGAAGTCGTCCAGCAATCCCAAAAGGACGATGAACGCCGAGGACAGCAGCAATCCAACCATCACCTTCGTGTCGTCCGGTCGGATGAGGTTTTCGCCTTTCAGCGATGCATAAACGATTGTGATTGCAATCGCTAAAAGGGCCGCCAGAAAAACCCCGGCGCCACCCCCTAAAGCAACCGGCTTTTTGTGCGCCTTGCGTTTTCCATCCGGCTTGTCCACAAAACCAAATTTAGTGGCTATCCGCTTAACCTGGGGGGTTAACAGAAGACTTGCCACAAACGCAACCAGGAAAGCAAAAGGTAGTTCCATCGTCAAAAGTTGTTCGGTCTATGTTGAAGATGGCATTTGGGACGATCAAAATTTAACAGAGGAAGTCGGATGAAACCCGGCAACAAAAACCGGCCTACAAGGTGCCGGTAAAACCTAAGCCGCACTCAAGTGTTAGCGATCCAGTCGTAACCAGATCCCATCGGCTGGATTAGTTTGTCGATAAGAACTGGTTCGTTAAACAGACCGCTGTTGTTTACACAGGACTTCGCGTATCTGACCGACCCCTCTGTTGTACTGGATAGCGATGCTTCATGCCAATTTTTGTGCATACTTGCTCTTAAACGGCATGATAGGTCTGGTTTCGGATACCGTCAATCAGATGGTCAATTATAGGACAGCAAAGTACGGGGCGCAAGCATGAGAACTTTATAACCGGTCAACCTCCCCACTGGTTTGACCCCTGCAGTTGATTCGACAAGCAAAATCCGTTCATGCCACAATACAACAACACTGCGATCAGTTTCGGTGATTCCAGGGTTTCTTTTCCTGGTCTGGCGGTATCAGGCAGGCCGTTCGTGTTGTCTTACGAAGTGGGCAGGATTTTTCGTCACAATTGCACTTGGCGGGACACCTTGTGTGACGACACTGCCAGCGGTCGGCCAGCGAGGCAAAACCACAAAATTCCGCTGCGGGTGCCGGCGACGTTTCCGAAGAAGGAAGTGGCAAGTCGGCCTCAATGCCCATGGTAGATTACAAGGATGGTAGATTACGAGGAAACCACCGATGGAAGTTACCTTGGCATTGGCGATTCGATGCTCGGCATCGCGTGGGTCGAATTGAAGCAGCCTGAAAAAGAGCAGGCAGCGACTGGCGCCCGCAAAGGTCAATCAGCTTGAAGAGGCGGGGGTTTTCGGGGGCCTGTTGTGACCGAGGTAGTGTCCCGCGACGCGTTGTATCTGGCGGAGGAATTGCACCACGATTTTTTACCTGTCAAAATAGGAACCCCCGCTACCGCACTGCGTAATCCAACCAAAAGTAGAAAAAATTCGACAGATATTTGTCAACCACGTTCATCCTAGCGGGCGTTTTTCCGATAAACATCGCTCGCGCAAGAAGCTGGGAACACCAACGGCGAGCGATGGGGCAGCCGAATCATTCCGTGCCATTCGTTTCGGGGGGAAACATCTTGCCATTTCTCTCGAATAGCTCACAATGCGTCCGGCTCACCACCGTCGTCCGCACCTTGACCGCTGCCTCTCTGCTGTGGCCGGTGTGGCGGCGCGCGGACTCGAGACAAACGCAGACGAAGGTTTTATTTCTATTTTTGATGGCAACTCACTCCATGAATGGTTTATGTCGGACGAGTGCCTTTAAAAGAACGGGAAGTCGATTTCAGCATGAACATCATTGGGATCAATGCCTACCACGGTGACGCTGCTGCTGCGCTCGTTATGGACGGGAAACTGGTGGCAGCCGTGGAAGAGGAGCGGTTTAATCGCATCAAGCACTGGGCCGGATTTCCGGCGGAGTCGATTCGTTGGTGCCTTGAGAAAGCGGGACTCGCCGCGACAGACATTGACCACGTGGGGATCTCATTCGATCCGAAGGCTAACATGTTGAAACGTCTCGGGTTTGTTGCGCGACACTGGCCTTCGCCATCAGCCATTATTGATCGGCTCAAGCGGCAAGGGAAAACTCTGGGGCTTGAAGATCAGTTTGCGCAGGCAGTTGGTGTTGATTTGGCCGAATTGAAAGTCAAATTCCATCGTGTGGAGCACCACCAGACCCATGTCGCGGCCGGGTTTCTAATTTCTCCTTTTGAGGAAGCGGCGGTCCTTTCCATTGACGGGATGGGAGACTTCACAAGTGTTCTGACTGCACATGCCCAGGGAACCGGGTGGAAAGAGTTGCGTCGCGTCTACTTTCCGCATTCGCTCGGGTTTCTGTACACCGCAATCACCATGTATCTGGGGTTTCCCCACTACGGCGATGAATACAAAGTCATGGGACTCGCTCCTTACGGTGAGCCAGAGTTCGCAGAAGTGTTCAGAAGGATGGTATTTCCAAAGGGAGACACATTTGAGCTGAATCTGGACTATTTTACGCATCACAAGCGTGGTATTCGCATGGCATGGAATGACGGCGCGCCAAAGGTTGAGCCATTCCATAGCTCGCTGCTGGAAAGAGAACTCGGTCCAATGCGCGATCCACAGTCAGAAATGACCTCGCGACATGACAACATTGCCAAGTCTCTGCAGGTTGTTACGGAAGAGATTATTCTGCACCTTTTGCGATGCCTGCATCAGTCCACCGGTCTCAAGAACATCGGTATGACCGGTGGTGTGGCGATGAACTCGGTCGCCAATGGTAAGATCACATCGGAAACGGATTTCGACAATGTCTACATACCTGCAGGCGCTGCGGACAACGGCACGTCGTTCGGCGCGGCTTTCTACGTGTGGAACCATGTACTCGGGCAGCCTCGGAGCTTTGTCCAGGACCATGGCTACTGGGGATGTGAATCATCAGACGAAGAAGCCGCGGCCGCCGCAGAGGAAATCGGTGTGCCTTCCGAGTTCCTGCATCAAGCAGAACTCATCGATGTAACGACCGATTTGTTGCTGGATGGCAAGGTTGTTGGCTGGTTCCAGGGGCCGATGGAATTTGGAGCCCGGGCATTGGGAAACCGCACATTGCTGGCCGATCCGAGGCGGACCGACATGCGAGATATTATTAATCTGCGCATCAAGTTCCGGGAAAAGTTTCGCCCATTTGCACCCAGCATTCTGGAGGAGCACGTTGGTGCGTGGTTCGAAGTCGATGAGCCATCACCGTATATGGAAAAGGTCTTTCCGATCCGCCCGGAAAAGCATGCGGTGATTCCGGCGGTTACCCACGTCGACGGCAGTGGCCGATTGCAGACGGTATCGCAGCGGACAAACCCGCTTTACCACGCACTCATCAGCAATTTTCATGAGAAAACGGGCGTACCGATCGTGCTCAACACATCACTCAACGAAAATGAACCCATTGTTCGCACGCCCATCGAGGCGATTCGTTGTTTTCTGCGAACCGACATGGACGCGATCGTGATTGGACATCACCTGATCAATCGCCACGCCCCAAACTTTCCAGCACAGTTCCGCAGTCGTATAAAAGAGGCTGTGTGAGTGGTTTTATGTGTCTGGACACCAAATCGCGCTGAGTCTGCGACGTGCTACCCTGCCGGGAAAACCAGTTTCTGGTCTGGCAACTGAAGCAGCTCAATGACTTTGAACTCAAGCTGAGGTTTCGTATTTTGGGCGACCCGTCCGTGAATTCCGGCATCCAGTTCCGCAGCCAAATTGCTGCGGATGGACATGCCAAGGGTACTTGATCCGTCCGTTGGGCTTGATCACCACTTGTGTGCCGATGGAGGTGGATGAACGGAAACTGACTCGATTTAAAAAACAATGATACTGACCAAACACCCCAAGATGCGGGCCAGGTGGCCACCGCCAGGATTGTTTTCCCGGTTCGAGCAAGATGCCAGGTCAACCCAGGCTGCCGGCGGATTCTTGCTCGCAGCGTTCGTAGATGAACGCCAGAAAGCTGCTATTTTGGTAAAGCGCCGGTCGGTTCGTGTTTTTTCGCCGTGGTCGTTGGCCTGCCCCGAAAGGTGGTGTTCTGATCAGCCGATTCGACCGGTTTCGTCTTGAAAGTTTGCGTGGGTGTCTCGATCCTGACGACCTTGAACTTGGCCGCTTCGGCAGCTTCCCACAAAGCGAGCGGCGAAAGGGTCTTCTTCGTTTCAGGAACCACGACTGCAAAATCTTGCTCGACGTTCGCCTTGACCGTTTTCACTCCCGCGACGGTGAACAACTTACGTGCCAATCGTTTGGCACAATGCTTACAGTGCACATCTTCGACGAAGATCACTGTATTCGATGCTTCTTTAGGCTCCTCTCCAGAGGCTTTTGCGACTTGATTGGCCGGTGGTGTCGATCGATTTTTAGCGACCAGATGGCTTGTTCCAACCAACACAAGCAGGCTGGTAATTAGAGCCGCTTTGCTTTGCACCATTGCTTCCATTCCTTGTTGTGAGGTGATCCATTCAAGCAAACACTGCGAGCACGCATGTCCTTACCGGCGGATATACATCCCGTCAGCGTCGATCACAAGCATCTTTCCACCGACCAGGCGAGCCTGGCCGCGTACAACAACTGTCGCTTTTTCTTCCAGATCAAGCAGTGGCTGTGCGCCAATTTGGAGCACCTCTCCGCTCGGATCGACAAAATTCACAATAGCTAACGAGTCGATGTTGTCCTTCACCTTGCGGGCACAGAATGGGCAATCACACGCCTGATCATGTTCACCATGCCCGAATTCCTCCGCCGTAGCCGGGTCGACCAGGAAGACCGTAGCCACCTCTTTCTTCCAGGGAAAATCGGGTTCCTTTTCAGGCCACGGATTCGGCATCCCGCCGATTTTACCGACCACCACAACTTCCTGTGGGCCAACTGGCTCGGTAGTCGCGGGAGCCGTGACATCAACCGCCGCGAATTCAATGTCCTCGTCAGCAGGCTCCCCCTCTGGAGGATCTGTAGAAAGGTGATGGAGGATATCTTCCTCCGACGGGCCGGTGAATATTTCACGTACATCAAGTACAGCCTGGGCACCGGTTGGCTCGTCGGCAAGCAACAGGCGACTGCGATGCTGATCCACCAAAGCGGGATCCAGTCTTGTTCCCGAGTCAGCACAACCGAGCACCAACATGCTCACCAGGCTAAAGATAGCGATTCGAAAGTGGATCGACATCGAGCGATTCTCCAACAAACATCGGGACGACGGCCCAGTGCGCCGCGAGATGCGGACGGGCGGGAATATTATCAACTTCTGGCAATGTATACTACTCCCATTTCTCCGCTACGCAGCAGAAACGTTCGCGGCGTTCTTTGTGGCAATATGCTGGCCGACCGGAGGCCCGTGAACACCCTTCGCAGGTTTGTGCCACGGAACCAGTAGAACTTTTCTTGAAGAACTTCAACGACCGACCACATTCCCTTCACGGTGCCACACATTCCCTTCACGGTGCCACACTTCTTTGTACGGAATTCCAGCTCTGGATGCCACTGTTGACGACTGACGGTTCGTCTTTCGCTTTCCTGTGGTGAGGACCAATCCAATGATCAGACGTACAGTATTTGCAGCGAGGGGCCTGGTATCGTTGAGCGGTCCAGCACCGAGGCGAGGGTCCTTAAAGACAAGCATGAAACCCTGCGACCACAAGGTGATTTGAGCAGTGGAAGCGATCGGTTTCGTTACGCCGGCCGCCACGACTGGGCCGCAGCAGTTCGCCAGAAGCTCATGACAAGCCAGTCTTCTGAAAGTCTAGTAAAAAGGCCTGCAAGGACCGCATTGGAAAGAGACAAAACGCATACTCTCGCGAGTTCAGCACAGAACTGGCCGAAAGCTGTTGGACCAAGCGATCATACTGGTCGGTGAGTGCCGCGCGTTTGCCCGCCAGGAAGGGTTTCAAGTCACGATTCGCCTGGACAATTGCCCGATGCCGCTGAGCTGCGTTTTCGGGTGTCTTGGGCGTTTTTACCCATTTCGCTTTTTCAGCAAGGATGCTGGCCAACGTCGACATTCTGTCGGGTTCCTGATGGTGCAGATCAGTGAACCGTTCTGGATGGAACGTCATTTCGCGAAGTTGTTGTTGCAACTGACGGGTGTGGTCTGGAGTAACTGACGGATGTTCAATTGGCAGGTGCTTGGTGGCCGAGATGGTTGCGTATCGCGGCGGGTTGACGTTGTAAAAACCGCGGATGATTTGATCGGTCACTTCATCGTACTTTGAACCACCAATGCCATGAACAAACAGGTCGGCCAGGAACAATCGGGCGAAGAGGGTAGTCGTAATTGCCCGACTACGAATCTTGATGCCACGTTCAGCCAGTTGCTGCAGTTGCTCTACAGCCGACGTGAGTTCTCCGCCGGGGCCGAGCAAAATTTCGTGTTCCTCTTTGGCTTGATCTCCAACGAGTATTTTCCCAGTCCCTGGCCGGGCAAATAACGGACGGCGGCGAGGATCGGCTTTCGACCAGATCCAGAATGGTGCCTCCAGCCATCCCCCTACCTCCGAGAGATTTGGTACTGGGTGAGCCATGTTTCTCAACCGATGTGCCTGCCGGTACTCCTGGAGCGCGTGGTTGTAAACTTTTACAAATCGAGGCAAACTGACGAGCAGTTGGGCAACAAACTGATGGAAGATCGTCAATTGGCAAACCATACTCTGGGGAACCTCAAGACTTTCTATGCCACCGTTCGCATCGCCAAATTGACCTTCCATCTGGTGCCGTGCCTGAGCCAATGCCCGTCCCAGGTTCGATTCGTGTTGATAACGTGCTAAGACGATTGGCCAAAACGATTCAACCATTGGGTCGGGAATCAAGTCTCTCACCCGATCCAATACTCGCGTAGCGAAGCTTGAGAAAATGCCCTCGTCGCACACCGTTCGCTCCTCATAAGGGAGGGGTAGGGTTGGTCGGTCATAATCAACGGAGGCAATTTGTGGCTGATCATAGCTGCCAGTCGGTACGTGTGTCGAAACTATCCGACACTGATCACCATCGATGGTCAAGTTGACCGCGATCCCGTTGACCAGATGAGACAATTCAGCAATCGCAAAGTTCTTGTACCACACTCCGAGATGAAACAATTGTGGCTGGTGGCCAGCGAATATCAGTGTTGGTAGCTCCTGCCCCGAAACCGATGCAAGTTTTGAGGGCAGGCGATGGTAGCCAGCCGTGTAGGAAGCAGCGGAAGCCAGCAAATCGCGCCGGGCTCCAGCTGCCAACTCGGCAAGGGATGTGCCTTGAATTTCAAGATCAGCCTGTTGAATTGCAGCGCGATTATCGGCTACCACTTGAGGTAAACTCGACCAGGCAGGTTCAATAAGGGTACCACCGTCCTGGGTTGGAACCTGCATCCGACGATACTTCTGCGTTTGTTCCATGTAGAAGCCTCGGCATCCGAAGTTGCTTGTTCTTTTGGAAATCAGACTGCCATCCTGCGACGTTACCTGGCTCGATGCAAATGACAACCGGAGGTCATTCTGCCAGCGGCAACAACTTCCAATTCGTCACCTGCGGTATGTGAAACAGGTTCGACGCGCTACGGAAGCCGGCGGAGATAGCTTGGCGCGATCGTGGGT
>Ga0315336_1006619_pt1 | contig 11724 bp, 9 predicted proteins | sample ASW5metaG_FD_204512 | JGI IMG/M metagenome (GOLD analysis project Ga0315336, IMG submission 204512) | Ammonia-oxidizing marine archaeal communities from Monterey Bay, California, United States - ASW #5 | ecosystem: Environmental > Aquatic > Marine > Intertidal zone | place: USA: California...
GGCCAGTCCGCCAGAAGGCGGACTGGCCGCCGCCCGCATGATGGCGATGTTGTCCTATCGAACCCAATCTTCCTTCAAGGATCGATTCTCCCGCGAGATCGTTTCAGAGGAACAAGCTTTTTCGGTTGAGACTTACTTGCGTCATCAGGGTAAAAAGCTGATCGAGCGATTTGATGCCAATAGTTACGTTCGACTTTCTCAGACCTGTAATTCGCACGATTTGTCCAGAGGCCGAGGTAATTACGAGAAAGTTCTGGCCTCCATTGAGCAGGATGTCCTGGTCGTGGGTATTGACTCAGACGTTCTTTTTCCGCTGGCGGAGCAACAAGAATTAGCAAGACATATTCCCAATGCGGTTTTGGAAATCATCGATTCCACGCACGGACATGATGCTTTTTTATTGGAAGCAGATGCGCTCAATCAGATAATCAGTAGGTGGTTAGAACCAGTTCCTGACAATAAACCGGCAGCCGACATCACGCTCGGTCCACACCAAAAAGCAAAAACCGTTCGCGTCCATCAGCATGCACATTGACCTAACAGACAACATAATCCTTGTTACAGGAGCCAGTCGTGGTATCGGGCGAGAGATCGCTCGACAGTTAGCTGCGTCTGGAGCCAGCGTAGCGGTCCATTATGGCCGCTCTTCAGCCGAGGCCGAAGCACTCTGCGCAGAAATTGGCAACGGTTCAAAAGCATTCCAGGCCGACCTGGCAAGCGCGGAAGAAACGGACGCCCTCTTTCAGCAGGTATTGTCCGAGTATTCGAGAGTAGACGCACTAGTTAACAATGCGGGTATCGCTCTTCACGCTCCGCTCGACGGGAGCCTAGCCGAATGGACGGCCGCCTGGGATAAAACGCTGGATGTTAACTCTCGGGCATCAGGGATATTGACGCGGGCTGCAATTCCGCATTTCCAAGAAAGCGGAGGCGGAAGGATTGTCTATGTAGCCTCTCGCGCTGCGTTCAGGGGGGATTCTGAAGACTATCTCGCGTACGCTGCGTCAAAAGGAGCCATGGTGTCGCTAGCCCGTTCGGTCGCGCGTGGATTTGGAAAGGATGGAATTAAGGCGTTCACTGTAGCCCCGGGATTCGTTCGAACAGAGATGGCACAAGACGCAATCGATGCATACGGGGAAGATTTTGTACTCGGAGGAATCGCGCTCGACCGGCTGACCGAACCTGCGGACGTCGCTCCAATGATCGTTCTGTTGGTGAGTGGGTTAGCCGATCATGCTACCGGAACGAGTATCGATATCAACGCCGCGAGTTACGTGCGCTAGGTAGATATGCCAAAATCAGTGATCAAAGTGCTCAAGTTTGGAGGGACTTCGGTGGGATCTGCCGAAGCGCTGGATCGCCTTGTTCACATCGTAAAGGGCGAGGTTATTTCTGGCAGCCCCGTCGTAGTCGTCTCCGCGCTATCGGGCGTGACGAATCTTCTCGAGGCGATCGTATCTGAGAAAACCACCAAAAAGACAGCATCCCTCTTTCGCAAGTTGATTGCCAGGCATCTATCGCTGGCTCGCGAGGTGCTCGATTTTAATCTTCGTGCGCGATACCTGAATATTTTATCTGATCAAGTTGAAGCCTTGCGCGACATCTGCCGCGGAGCAGATCCAGATATGCGTTCCCACGGGATCCTGGGTAGTGGTGAACTATTCTCGGCTCCGCTCGTGGCTCTACTCCTTGAGCAGCACGGTGTTACGGCCAAACCTGTTGATGCTCGCCATTTAATTCGAGTGGTCAGGTGTCATTCTGGCGCTTGGGTTGTAGATCGAAATCAAACGCGCGCGATGACGGAATCCTGGCATCGAAAATGGAAGGTGGGTGTTCTTCCGGTCGTCACGGGATACGTTGGCTCGCAAGAAGACGGCAAAATGATCACCCTGGGTCGCGGCGGTAGCGACTACTCAGCAGCGTTGATAGCCGAGGCGGTGGGAGCTTCAAAATTTGACCGATGGACCGATGTAGACGGACTCTATACAGCGGATCCGAACAAGGTCGAAGGAGCAGGCAAATTTCTCTTTCTATTGCTTGAGGATGCCTCCACCTGGAACGAAGCGAATCAATTGGGAATGCACAGCGAAGCGTTCGAACCTGTTCTGCAAGCATGCATTCCTGTCCACGTACGTTCGACCCGCTATCCGCAAGGAGATGGCACCCTCATTATGCCAACGCACCTTCCGGTTCGGATTGAGAAAGATGCTCGTGACAAGATTGAGCATGCAGCCAGGCGAGGTGCGTTAGAGCTGGATTCGCTGAACTCAGGACAGAAGACGACCAGAAATCTCGCTTGATCGGGCCACGAGAGTCAGATCGCGATTCAAAACACTACGGCAATGAAGCTTAAAGTTGGAATTCTGGGAGCCACCGGGGCGGTCGGTCAAAAATTTGTTCGTTTGCTCGAAAATCATCCCTGGTTCGAGATTACTGCGCTCGCTGCTTCAAGTAGATCGGCGGGCCGAACCTACCGGGATGCGGTGAATTGGGTTGAATCGACCCCGATTCCGGAATCGATTGCCGGCCTCATCGTAGCTGAAGCAAAACCTGACATTGAATGCGACTTCGTGTTTTCGGGTCTCGACTCGGCCGTCGCAACCGAGATTGAATCTGCTTTTGCCGAAGCTGGATATCCGGTCATTTCCAATGCGCGAAATTTTCGGATGGAAAACGACGTCCCGCTTCTCATTCCAGAAGTGAATCCGGACCATCTCGATTTGATCACGCGACAGGAGCGCGGAGCGGGAGGATTCATCGTTACCAATCCCAATTGCTCCACAGTAGGTCTAGTTCTTGCACTCAAACCCTTGCATGATGCGTTCGGGTTGGAAGCCGTGTCAGTAACCACGCTCCAGGCCCTCTCTGGAGCCGGATATCCCGGTGTCGCTTCTCTTGATGCCCTGGGAAACGTCGTTCCCTTCATCTCTGGGGAAGAAGAAAAACTGGCTATTGAACCGCTGAAAATCTTGGGCCAGCTGACGGCAGATGGCGTGCAGAACGCCGAGATTTCCATCAGCGCCCAGTGCAACAGGGTGCCCGTTATGGAGGGCCATCTCGAATGCGTTTCAGTCAAGCTAAAACGACGAGCTTCGGCCAAACAGGTGGCCCAGGCATTGTCCTCATTCAAGACGCCCCCTCAGATTCAAGGCCTTCCGACAGCGCCCGATTCGGCATTGGAAGTACTGGACGAGGAGGACGGTCCCCAGCCCAGAAAGCATGTTTATTCCGGAAATGGGATGACCGTGAGCATCGGCCGGGTCCAAGAATGTGCGGTGTTGGATGTCAAGTTCGTTGTCCTAAGTCACAATACCGTACGTGGTGCGGCAGGCGGAGCGCTTCTAAATGCTGAATTGCTGACGAGGAAGGGTTTACTCCAAAAACGAAATGAACCTCGTTGAGCAGTTCACTCTTAGCGGGATTCCATCTGTTCGGAGCCGTAACTTCCCTTCGGTCTGTTAATGTGCTCCTAAAGCCCCCACCATCGTTATGGAATTTCTCGACACTCAGTTTCTCGGACTATCTGTTCTATCCTGGCTCGAATTAGCAGGAATCACAGTTGGGCTGACGTTAGTTCTAATGTTTGCCCGCCGTATCTCTTTCGGACGATTCTCGGCGCTAGCAAAACGTACTGAAAACAAAGTCGACGACGTTGTGGCGGAGCTGCTGCAGGGAATGCGAACGTTTTTTCTGTTCGTGGTTGCCTTCTATCTGGCCGTCGAGTTCATCGCGAGCGACGCACCCGCTATTCCGTGGCTGTTACGCGTCGTGTTCGTCGGGTTTATTCTTCAGATCGGCCTATGGGGAAACGACATCATTCGCCTTGCAGCCCAGTGGTATCTGAATGCGAGTGAAAATGAAGCCTCCCAGGTCACGGCCGCGAAGGCGATGGGAATGGTTGGGCGGCTGGTGTTGTGGACCATCGTTTTTCTCGCCGTTCTGGACAATTTCGGAGTAGATGTGACCGCGCTGGTGGCAGGTCTCGGGATCGGGGGGATCGCGATAGCTCTAGCCGTCCAAAATGTCCTCGCGGACATTTTAGCTTACGTTTCGATTGTTGCCGATAGACCGTTTGTGGATGGCGATTTTCTCGTGATTGGCGATTATTCGGGCTCCGTAGAGCACATCGGAATCAAGACTACTCGAATCAGGAGCCTTTCGGGTGAACAGATCATTTTCTCGAATAATGACCTTCTTGGCAGCCGCGTCCGAAACTACAAGCGAATGAATGAGCGCCGCGCAGTGTTCACGATCGGAGTGACCTATGACACGCCACATGAGGTACTCAAGTCCATCCCGGACAGACTGAAGGCAGCCGTCGAATCTGCGTCAGATACGCGCTTCGATCGTGCACACCTGAAGAGTTTTGGAGATTTCTCGATAGACTATGAAGTCGTGTACTACATGCTTGTGCCCGACTATGCGGCATATATGGACACGCAGCAGGCGGTCAACCTGATGGTCCACGATGATTTCACCAACAATGGAATTGAATTCGCCTTCCCGACTCAAACAATCTACCTGGAGAAGTCAGCTCAGGATTCCTGAGATAAAACGCCTATTCGTCCTTCAGCGCTTCGACGGGATCTGCCCACGCAGCTTTTATCGACTGAGCCGAGACAGCAAACCACATCAGCAGGAATGCACTCAGTCCGGCTATTACGAATGGCATGACACCGAGCTCGGTGCGGTAGGCAAATGAGTCCAACCACCAATTCAGAGAAAAATAGCCGACGGGAATCGAGATCAGTAGGGCAAACACCACCAATCTGCTGAATTCTCTTCCGAACATCGCAACGATGTGTCCGGTTGAGGCCCCGAGCGTTTTTCGTATGCCGATCTCCTTGGTCCGGCGAACGACAGAAATCGCTGCCAACCCGAAGAGTCCCAATCCTGCGATAACGATAGCAAGTAGCGCACCCAGCATTATAATGGTCGAAAGACGGCTCTCCTGGACGTACTGATTTGCGATGTCTTGATCGACAAATTGATAGGTGAAGGGCAGATCGTTCGCCACACGGTCCCATACTGATTCAAGGTGTTCGATCGTAGCCGGCATATCCGAACCTGATATGCTGAATGCTATTCTTGTTATTCTTGTGCCCGAGTAATCAAAATCGCTCGCACCAGAAAAAATCAGCGACGCGGTTAGCACCATCGCTGCAGGCTGAACTTTCGTGTGGAGCGAGGAATAATTAAAATCCTCTACAACGCCGATGATTTCGTGGTCGCTGAACTCACCTGGAATACGCGCGGTCAATGGATCATCCCAGCCATAAGCATCTGCAAAAGCCTGATTAATCACAATCGCACGGCTGGCATCGGAAGGATTGTCTCGATCGAAAAACCGGCCATCACTCAATCGCAGATTCATCGTCGTAAGAAAATCTTGATCGACGATATTGGCGAAGAATCTTTTGTATGTGCCGTCCGAGGCATTGTACCCGATTCGTCCCCAACCGTCTGGATCGAAAAGCATCTGGGAAGCTGACACGGACTCAATATCGGAGCGATCAGCTACCTCAAAACGAATACGCTCTGCTAGAACGAAGGCATCGTCAGAGGAAATCTCAGCTGGGACATAGAGTACGCGATCCGGACTAAATCCGAGATCCGTGGAACGGATAAAACTCAGTTGCGAGCTCATGACGAGCATTGCGACCAGCAGCAAAATTGACAATGAAAACTGAACCGTGACCAGCGACTTGCGAAGTAATCCTCGCTGGCTTCCGGTTGAAACGGAGCCGCGGAAAGCCTCAGTGGGGCTGTAAGAGGACATCACGACGGCTGGATACACACCGATTATCACTGAAATTGCGACGAACAAGCCTCCCAGCATCATCCATGTGGATGAATTGAGGGAAAGCGATATCTCCTCTTGGCTCAGTTGATTAAAGGCCGGTGTTAACAGGGCAGCAAGCCCCAAGCCGAGCCCGATAGCAAACGCCGAAAAAAGCACGGCTTCGCCGAAGTACTGACCGGCAAGTTGCGAGCGCCCGGCTCCAATCGCCTTGCGGACGCCGATCTCGCGGGAGCGTGTGGACGCCCGGCTGAGCGAAAGCGTCACAAAGTTAATACAGGCGATAACGAGCACGAGAAGCGCTACGGCCAGCAGAATACGAACGTATACGGGGTTGCTCACCGAAGCATAGCCAACGGGGAATTCGGTATTCAGGTGAATGTCGGTAAGCGGCTGCAATCCAGCTTCATACTGTCCCGGTTCTACCCGATCTCCGAGAGCGGTTGTCATGACCCTTTCGAGTTTCGCCTCAACCGCATTGATATCCGCACCTTCATGCAACATGATGTAGGTTTCCGGGCTTACGTTGAACCAGGCGGTATGCGCCCGTTCCGAATAGAACCAATCCGCCACGGAATAGGGCAGGAGAATCTCCCACTGCAAGCTGGAAGTAGCCGGGACGTCTTCAAATACAGCGGATACTGAATACGTATGTGGATCACCGTTAAATTCGATCGTTAGCTGCTTTCCAAGAGGATCTGCTGTGCCGAAATATCGCTCTGCAGCCTTCTGAGTCAGAACAATGGACTCTGGCCCTTCAAACGGCTGACTGATATTCCCCGAGATCATCTCGAAATCGAATACCGAGAAAAAACCGTCATCGACCATAAAGATTGATTCGTTGAATTGCGTCTCACCATTGCGAATCATGTCCGTGAATCGATCGTAGCGGACTGCATATTCCACCTCTGGTAGGCCGTTTTTAAGCGTCGCCGCCAGCGGAAGGGGTGTCGTCGTGTTGAAGAACTGCTGGTCTTCCCCGTAATCTTCTAGCACCCAGGCTCGATAGGTCCTGTCAGCCGCCTCGTGAAATCGGTCGTAGCTCGTCTCCTTGGAAACAAACGTTAGGAGCAGCAAGGCAATCGCTACCCCTCCTGAGAGGCCGAAAAGGTTGATTGATGCGTATCCAGGATGGCGTGCGATAACCCGTATCGCTGTACGGAAATAATTCTTCAGCATGATTCTGGTTTGGGATGGTGTGCTCTAGTTAACGCGCACGAGTGCCATATAGTGTGTGACACACCTTGAACACGTCTAAATCGCCGTTCTGGTTACACTCGGAGCGCGAGGCGGATGAGTTCTTCGGCGTTCTTAACCTCTGGGCTTTTCCTCAATACCGTCAAGACAGCTTTCTCCGCAGCGGACCGGGACAAGCCGAGCGCTTCGAGAGCCGAAAGCGCATCGCTCCTGAACGTGGAGTCTCCTCCTGTAGTGGAAGAGACAGCGCTGCCTCCCAGATCCATCTTTTCAAATCGATCTCTCAACTCGATTATCATTCTTTCGGCTGTTTTCCTGCCGACTCCCGGAATACGCGTGAGCATGGAGCTGTCGCCTTCGAGAATGTAGCGCCTGATTTCTGATGGTCTCATAGCCGAAAGAGCAGCCAGAGCCAATTTTGGCCCGACTCCGGACACTGCCAGCATCAGATTGAACACCGTTCGTTGTTCTTCCGACGAAAACCCGAACAGTATCATCGCATCTTCCCGGACGTGGTGATAGGTCAAAACAGTTACGTTTTCACCCTTCGCAGGCAGCTTTTCAAAGGTAGACGTGGGAATCAGAACCCGGTATCCGATACCACCGACGTCCACGACGGCTTCAGTCGGTTTTTTTGAAGCGAGTTTCCCAGAGACGTAATCGATCATTGGCGCATTATTCGGCTGTCGTGAGATCTGTCATCATACTCAGAATATCGCTTCGAGTCAGCCGGGCGACAATGGGCATGCGCCGGCCGATGCCAAACGCCTTATTACTAACACGAAGGGCTGGAGGAGCCTGTTTTCGCTTGTACTCGTTTCGGTCAACCGCATTCAAGATATCCTGAACGAACTCGAATGAATGGCCTGTCTGATTCGCAATAACCTGAACATCAAGCCGCTTCTCGATATAGAGATGAAGGATTTGATCGAGGATTGGATAGGCAGGAAGGGAGTCCTCATCTTTTTGATCCGGACGTAATTCTGCCGAAGGTGGTTTTTCAATGGTTGAGCGGGGAATGCGCTCATTACCGTGATACTCGTTTATGAACTCAGCCAGCGCGAATACATCGGTCTTCAGGACATCCGCCAAAACCGCGAGTCCACCCGACATATCTCCGTAGAGCGTCGCATATCCCATGGCCATCTCACTCTTGTTGCCTGTGGTGAGCACCATGGCTCCAAACTTGTTGGCCAGTGCCATCAGTATGAGACCTCTTGAGCGGGCCTGAATATTCTCTTCTGCAATTCCTTCACTCGTGCCTTCGAACACTGGAGCGAGCGTAGATTCAAAGGCGTCGACAGCATCTCGAATGGGAAGCGTGTGGCATGTAATTCCGAGATTTTCTGCCAGTATCAAAGAATCGTCTACACTGCCGGCAGATGAATACACAGACGGCATCGTCACGCCCAAAACATTGCCGCTTCCGAGCGCATCAACAGCGAGTGCTGCTGTCACCGCCGAATCGATTCCTCCCGAAAGCCCCAACAAGACATTGTCGAATGCACCCGTTTTGTGGACGTATTCCCTTATGCCGAATACCAGCGCGTGATAGAGATCTGAAATACGTTCGTGTTCGGGCACTGAAATGGGAGCTGAATGATCCGTGTCCCAGATTACCAGGTCTTCTTTCCAGCAACTCGCCTGCGCGACAATTTCTCCTTCGCCGTTATGCACCCGCGAATCACCATCAAAAATCAATTCGGTGTTGGCACCCACCAGGCAAACAAGCACAAATGGAATGTGGTAGCGATTGCAGATGTTAGAGACGACATCAGTTCGGATATCATGGCGACTGTGGGAGAACGGTGACGCGGATAGATTGATTAGAACGTCTACGCCTTGTTCTGCCAGCTCTGCTACCGGGTCTCTCTCATATGTGTGGTAAGTGGCGAACTCTTCGATATTCCACATGTCTTCGCAGACATGAATGCCGAGCCTTACGCCCTGGTAAGTGACAACATCCTGCCCTTTTCCCGGCTCGAAGTAGCGGTACTCATCGTACACGTCGTAGGTCGGCAGCAACATCTTGTGAATCACGACTGGCTCGCGGTCCCTCTCCAGAAATATGGCTGCGTTGAATAGTCGTTTACCTTCACTCGAAGGATTGCGAACCGGGGCGCCAATCAGGACGGCAGTGTCCGCTGGTACCCGATCATGAATCCAGCTCACGGCAGCCTCACATGCATCGATAAAATGTTCATTATCGAACAGGTCGTGAGGGGAATATCCGACGACACTCAGTTCTGGAAAAACGACGAGGTCTGCCCCTTGATCTGAAGCCTCTTCGGCTATTTCGATCGTGCGTCGCGCGTTATTACCGAGATCGGCGACTATCGGGTTGAATTGTGCGAGTGCAATTTTCATGAGCGGCTTTCAACGCTACGTCTTGTCGGAAGATGCACTGTAAGATAAGGGTAAGGCTATACCGTTATTCCGTCCGGCCGATCATGCCCATCATGCGCCCGGTTGCTCCGTCGTGCCCACGATGAGAGAAGAAAACATCACGCTCAATCAAGGTGCACCTACCGGAAACTTCCATTCTATCACCGGAAATTCCGGCAGTTCGAAGTTGGTCCTTAATGGCGCCGGGTAAATCTACGTGGGGTCGTTGCCACTCCTGTTTTCGAACGACACGAGACGCCTCAAAACTCTGCGACTCAAATTGCGCTGCAACTTCTTCCCCGACTTCGAAGCTCTCCAGCGACAGGCATGGGCTCACATAGGCCCGAATCCCGGCTTCCACAGCACCAAGCGCCCGCATCGCACTTACCGTGTTCTGAATCACGCCTCCAACGCAGCCCCGCCAACCAGCATGGCAGGCGCCGAGCACTCCGGTTTCGTTGTCCCAGAACAAAACGGCCGCGCAGTCGGCCGCGGAGATACACAACAACACCCCCGCTTGATCGGTCACAAGCGCATCGAAACCAGGAAAAAGTCCGCCCGCACTAACTGTGAGCACCTCGCTTCCGTGGACCTGGCCAGCGATGGCGAGACTGGACAGATCGAACCCAAGACGTTCAGCGACCAATCGTCTGTTCTGCAACACGTTGTCTGGGTGATCTTTCGTGGAAAGCCCGAGATTCAGTGCATCGTACGGACTCGAGCTAACACCGCCGGTTCGCTTCGTAAATGCAGCCTTTGTGGACAAGAGTCCCGTGCTTGGAATAATCAGATCCATCACAATGATTCTCGGAGAGCCTTGCGAACGGCGTCCACTGGCATTTCGTGATCAGTCCAGATCTTGAATGCCACCGCAGCTTGAGCGATGAGCATCGGAAGCCCACCGACAACGCTGGCTCCGCATTCCAGAGCTCTCTTCATGGCGCTCGTTGTGTCCGGATTGTAGATGAGGTCGTAGTAGGTCTGATTCGTTGTCCACTCATGGTCTTCTGCCAGGGGAGATCGCTTCGTTTGTGGATATAGACCGATGGGTGTGGCATTTACTACGAGGTCTGCATCCTGCGCCGCCTCATGGCGCTCGTTCCACGTACAATAATGTGTGGCCTGCGAAATGGCGCGCGCCGCCGCCTCATTTCTCGCGGCAATGACTACAGAGCTGGCGCTTAGGTGATGTGACGCAGCGTAGGCGACGGCGCGCGCCGCTCCACCAGATCCCAAAATCAATACTTTCGGCTCTTCCAGATTTGCATTCTGAAGCGGATCCAGGAATCCGGCAACGTCCGTGTTCTCGCCCACCAATCGCCCATCTCTTTTATAAAGCACATTCACAGCACCCACAGCAGAAGCCGTATCGCTCAACTCATCTACGTAAGCCATCACCGCCTGTTTGTGGGGAAGCGTGACGTTCATTCCGACGATAGCTGTGCCATCCAAGGTGGCCAGAAACGCCTCGAGTTCATTCTCTTCCAGCGCGTGCGCATCATAGACGAAGGGCAGCTCCAAATACTGAAAGCCGGTATTGTGGATTAGCGGAGATATCGAGTGAGATACTGGATTTCCGACGAGGTAACAGGTGGAGATCGTTGGTCGATCTTGCTTCATAATTGACTGATCTCAAAGAAAGATTGCATTTCTGAGCCTAAGATAGTTCCTTTTCACACCCGTTAGAATTACTCGTCCCTTCAATTATTCCAAACGTGACCTCATGTCTCACGCCAGTTTCCTGGATCAAGTCCACCAGATGTTCGATAAAGCGGCTGCTCTGACCGAACACCGCGAAGGACTACTTAAACAGATCAGCATGTGTAACTCCGTGTACCACATGGAATTTCCGCTGGTACGAGATGATGGATCTATAGAAACGATAAAGGCCTGGCGAGCCGAACACAGCCATCACAAATTGCCCACAAAGGGAGGAATTCGATTTGCCATGGCCGTCGACGAAGACGAGGTCGCGGCCCTTGCTACGCTCATGACCTACAAATGTGCGATCGTTAATGTCCCATTTGGAGGAGCCAAGGGCGGCATTAAGATTGATCGTAAACGTTTTTCTGAAGCCGAAATCGAGCGAATCACTCGTCGATACACGTATGAGCTCGTCGGGAAAAACTTTATTGGGCCCGGTATTGATGTTCCTGCTCCAGATTACGGATCTGGTCCAAAAGAGATGGCTTGGATTGTGGATACATATCGCTCGCTCACCGACGATCCACTTACTGCCGCTGCATGTGTGACAGGTAAGCCTATCGCACAGGGAGGAGTCAGGGGACGGACAGAAGCTACCGGAAGGGGCACGTTTTACGGAATTCGAGAATGCGTTTCGT
>Ga0315336_1006620_pt1 | contig 11723 bp, 11 predicted proteins | sample ASW5metaG_FD_204512 | JGI IMG/M metagenome (GOLD analysis project Ga0315336, IMG submission 204512) | Ammonia-oxidizing marine archaeal communities from Monterey Bay, California, United States - ASW #5 | ecosystem: Environmental > Aquatic > Marine > Intertidal zone | place: USA: California...
ACACATCGGCGTGCTCCAGATCGTCATAACAGCCCATAGGTTCGTCGATCCCAAAGGCGCGCATGAAGGCACCCACAGCCGATGCCATGCAGTGGCGGGCATTGGGGTCGATATTGTTGGAACGCAATCCGGCTTTCATGAATTTGGAGGCCGCATAGCCTTCCCAAATCGTCCACTGGCCCGAGCCGAACATGCCGACCGACGTGGGGCCTTTGGCCTTAATGGCGGCTTTAAACTTGTCGGCCATCACATCGAACGCTTCATCCCACGACACTTCCGTGAACTCGCCGTTCTTGTCGTAGGCGCCGTTCCGCTTGCGCAGCAATGGTTTGGTCAGCCGGTCCGAGCCATACATGATCTTGGACAGGAAGTAGCCTTTGATGCAGTTAAGTCCGCGGTTGACCGGCGCGTCCGGATCCCCTTGGGTCGCGACCACGCGGTCATTTTTGGTGCCCACCAGGACACCACAGCCGGTGCCGCAAAATCGGCAAACTCCTTTGTCCCAGCGGATGTCATCTTTGGCGGCCTCGGCAGTATTGATGCCAGGTAATGTTGTGCCCGCAGCTGTCGCTGCCGCAAGTGCTGCCTGACTTTTAACGAATTGACGCCTGGAAATAGTCACGGTTCTTGCTCCTTGTCGGCCTAATCTTGATCGAAATGGGTGTAGGCGAGGGAGGCGTTTAAAACGCCCTCAATGTTTTGAAACTTGCTGAAAATATCTGCAGCGGCGCCGTCACTTGGATTATCGACGGTGACCACCAGACGCCCTTCTTTGGTGATGTCGTGAACTTCGACGCCGTCCATCAGGGAAAGTGTCTCGGCGATGCGATCGGCGTTTTTGGGTAAAGCGCGCACGACCAGTCCGCTAATGCTCATGCGAGCACTCCTTTTTCTAAGAGAAAAATATTTATTGCGCCCACCGGGCAGGGAGCAACACAGGCCCCACAGCCGTTGCAGGCTTCATTTTTAATTTCAGGGGTTGCACGGCCGCCAACGGCCAGCTTGAAAGTTATTGCCCGCTGATCGCAACGCTCACCACAAATTCGGCAGGTGACGCCACGCATCGATAAACATGTTTCCGAGGCTTTAGCAACTAGACCATGTTTTGACGGTGCGGCCGCACGGATCAGGACACCTTCTTTGCAGACCGAGGCGCATTCGCCACAGTGGGTGCATTCGCCGCGGCTGAAATCGAGGATCGGGAATCCGCCCGACCCAGGGACGATTATTCGGGTGGGACACGCGCCCATGCAGTCGTTGCACAGGGTGCAAGCATCGACAAACGCCGATTCAGGTAATGCGCCTGGCGGCCGCACTGGTGCTGGCGGCTCTTTGAACTTTCCTCTCAAAAGAGCGGCGCGCGAAATAGGTTGTTGTGTCGTCGATGTACGCGATAAAAACATAGCCGTGCCTTCCGGCAGGACGGATCATTATTTGGTTGTGGAGGTTTTTCCGAATCTTTCGACTCAAGTAGAAAATGACGTCACCAAACTACACTTCGCAATCGTGAATTCATTGACGTTGATCAATTATCCATAATAAATATGTGGATAATATGGGGCGCCGCGATTGGGCGACTCATGTCCGATACGGGAACTGATTCTCACCCAGCTTTTCGGACAACCTAATTAGGTCAAAATGAGGGTTCGGGCGAAGGTTTGGAGCCTCGCCGAAATCTCTTAGTGCTGGGGGCGGTAGGTCAGGCGACCGAGGCGCGACGCGTGGGGGTAGGCGGCTTTAACCGGAGCGGTTCGAGGACGGGACGCGTATTCAAGGATCGGCTGTATCCATCCGCGTTTGCGTAATTCATTTTCCAAGTACCGGCGCAAGCAGGCGTGAGTGGATTTAGTCCTGTACTGCATGGGCTCAGGCACTCAGTTCTTTGCTGACTAACTCTTCAAGTTCGTCGGCCAATTGCATACCGACCGGGTCGCTTGCATCTTGAACGGCTTGGCCAACGACGGCGATCAAGGCATTCACATGGCTGATGATGGTCGGCATAAAGGGTGCTAGGGGCTCAGATGTTTGCTCGACCAGCCGTGTCAAAGATCCACTGATCCGGGTAACCAAGGGATACCCGAGCGTTGACCCAAGCCCTTTCAGATCATGGGCCGCACCATAAAATATCTGACGGTTTTCTTCGGTGTCGCCACCATCGGCTCTTAATTCGGTAAATGCTTTGCGCAACTGTTCCAGGTTTTCCTGCAGCCAGTCATCAAAATCACAGGCCAAATTTTCCAGCGCTTGTTCAGCCCTTTTGATCGCATTGGGATCGATCTTCATGGGACCGTCACCACCACCACCGACTTTCATCTTCAATCGGTTGGTGGGTGTTATAAATTGAACGTCGTCGCTTTCAGCCATTCGGTGATCTCTTCACAGGGCGGATGCAGCGCAATTGCGGAACTGCGTCAACATCTAGAAATAGTATTTCGAGCCGCTAAATTTCACCAGAAATTAGTAAACAAATTGTTGCTTGTTTGATCGAATTCAAGTGCAAAAACGTTGTGGCGACAAACGATCGCGATCAACACCCAAGGCAATCAGATCATCGGGAATTTTGTTGGCGGTCATAAGGCCGGCGGCAGAGCGCGCCATTGCCGACGAAGTTTGAAATCCGTAACCACCCTGTCCCGCTAACCAGAAGAAGCCGTCTGACCTGTTGTCCATGCCAACAACGGGTGTCATGTCGGGTGAAAACGTTCTCAGTCCTGCCCACTTGTGGTCAATTCGATCGACAGTCAAACAGGTATTGCTTTGGAAGCGATCGATCGCAATGGCCACGTCAATTTCTTCGGGTTGCACGTCTGAAGGGGGACAAGGAGTTTCGTCGGCTGGCGTTACCAGCAGAAAGCCACCACTGGGCTTGAAGTAAAACTTTTCTTCGGCGTCCAAAATCAGCGGCCATGGATTGCAGTTGTATTCCGCTGGCGGTAGGAAAGTGAGTACCGTGCGCCGTTTGGGGATTAAACCCAACGGTGCCAGGCCGGCTATTTGAGCAATGGTATCGGCCCAGGCGCCAGCCGCATTGATAACTATCGGGGCTGTGAATGTCCCGGCGCGGGTTTCTGCGTGCCACGCCCCACCATTTTGGGTCAGTGACAAGACCTCGGTATTCAAGTTCAGTACACCACCGCGGTCGGCGCATCCTTTCAAAAACCCCTGGTGAAGCGCGTTGGCATCCAGGTCCATTGAGTCTGGCTCTACGACGGCGCCCGCGATGACGTCCCGCCGCATAATCGGGACCCGCTCAAAAACTTCGGATGCGTCTATGCGTCGCAAGTTGCCCGATAGCCGGCCCATGGTTTCCAATAGTTCGTCCAACAGCGGTAATTGCTCCGTGCTGGCTACATGAAGGCATCCGCGACTGCTTAGTAACGGGTAATCGGTAAAACCGTCTGGCGGATTTTCGAGGAACGGCAAGGTCCCGGTATTCAGTGCCCGCACCACATCGTTGCCGTAGGTTTCCACGAACATCGCAGCCGATCGTCCTGAAGAATGATAATCTGGCTGACTTTCTCGTTCGAGAATGATCACCTTACCGTGCTGCGCAAGCTCATACCCAACGGATGCACCTGCGACGCCGCCGCCTATTATTAGAAAGTCACAGGTTGCAGTGGTCATTGCAGTATTGTCCGTTTGGGTCAGCCCAAGTCAGCCGATGAACTGTTCCAGAAGGATGCGCTCCTCCAGGCTATGCTCTGGGTCGAATAGGCACACCATATTCATTTTCCGATCTTCGCGAATGCGTACATCTACAACACTGCGCACCTCGGTGTGATCGGCCACGGCACTTGTGGGTCGCTTGTCGGTTTCCATCATTTGCAGGCGAACTTCGGCCTTGTGGGGCAGTAATGCTCCGCGCCAGCGCCGAGGGCGGAAAGCGCTGATCGGCGTCAATGCCAGAATACGCGAGTCGATCGGCAGGATCGGTCCATGGGCCGACAAATTGTAAGCAGTGCTGCCTGCCGCGGTGGCGACCAGTACGCCGTCACATATCAACTCCTTCAGTCGCACGCGACCGTCGACTGAGATTTGGATTTTTGCCGCCTGACGGGTTTCTCTCAGAAGTGAAACTTCATTAAATGCGATAGCTTCGTGCGTTGAGCCATCCGATTGGGTTGCGACCATGCGTAAGGGATGGAGGTTCGCCGGTTCCGCTTCAGTCAACCTTTCCCTTAATCTATCCTCGCTAAAGTCGTTCATTAAAAACCCGACCGTGCCTTTGTTCATGCCGTAAAGGGGTACACCCAGATTGACGCATTGGTGCATCGTACTCAGCATGAATCCGTCGCCGCCTAAGGCAACAATGACCTCGGCGTCCTCGGGTTCGGCCTGACCGTAGAGACGGGTCAGGGTTTCCAGTCCTTCTTGCGCTTCCGAATGCTCGGCTGCAACAAATGCGATCTTTGTAAAAGTCATCGGGTTCGTGTGCCTTGGTGCCAAAAAAAACCGGACCGCTGTCCGAGCTTTCCGATCACTAAATTTAACCCGAGTATACAGTACCCAACGGGCGGGTCACCAGCCAGGGCCGTGACATTGTCACAGAGCTAACAGCCTGCGCGCTAATTGAAATTGATACTTAAGAAGATCAGCCGCCAGTTACACTCATGTGCCTGGATACTGCAGGCTGATCTTTGCCAGGGGCGATGACAAAATCATGGCTTTGCGGTTTATGTTGGATAGCCTGGTCGATCGCATTCAGCAATTGTGCGTCATCATCACTAGCGCGCAGGGGAGCCCGCAGATCGACGGCATCATCCTGACCCAGACACATATACAAGGTACCCGTGCAAGTGACCCGCACGCGATTGCAAGTGCTGCAAAAATTGTGACTTAGGGGTGTGATAAAACCGACCCGCCCACCGGTTTCCTTGACCCGCACGTAGGTAGCGGGGCCACCGGTGCGGTAGTCGCTATCTTCCAGGGTCCAGTCCGCCATTAACCGCTCACGTACGCCGGACAAAGGCAAATACTGCTCGGTCCGGTCGCCGGCGATATCGCCCAACGGCATAGTTTCGATAAATGTAAGGGCGAGGCCACGATCACCACACCAGCCGATCATGGTGCTTAGTTCGTGTTCATTGAACCCTTTGAGCGCAACAGCATTGATTTTGATCTTAAGTCCGGCGCGACCCGCGGCTTCTATACCGCCCAGTACCTGATTTAAGTCCCCCCGGCGTGTGATCGCGCGGAATTTCTCCGGATCCAATGTGTCCAAGGACACGTTCACCCGCCGAACGCCGCAGGCGTACAAATCATCCGCATGTTTGGCCAGCTGACTGCCGTTCGTGGTCAGCGTCAATTCCTTCAGCGCACCTGTGTCCAAGTGCCGCCCCAATTTGCGGATCAGCCGCATAATATCTCGGCGAACTAGGGGCTCTCCGCCCGAAAGCCGAAGTTTTGTCACTCCGCGTCCGACAAAAGCCGAACACAGCCGGTCCAGTTCCTCAAGCGAGAGGACCTCGGGTTTCGGCAAAAAACTCATATCTTCCGCCATGCAATAGACGCAACGGAAATCGCAGCGGTCGGTTACCGACACGCGCAGATAGGTGATTTTGCGGCCGAACGGATCAATCATTTCCGCGGCGGAAGGGACATTTTGGGTCATGAATTGCTGACTGTTGCGCCCGAGTGAGGCAGCAGTCTAGCAAATACTGAGAAAAAGATCGTCCCTTTGATCTTTGGGGTAATTTCGGCTTTCGATTTCCGATACCGGTTGGTTTAGGCACCAATCTTTTTGGCAGGGATTATTTTTGCCGTCTGGCGTAACGGAATGACCGAAGCCGACTGCTCCCGAAGTGCTTGGCGCATGAGTATTTGTGCTGATTCCGCACTGGTGTAGCGAAACATATCGCCAATGACTTTTTCTTCCACTTCGTCCAGCACCAAAGTCTTATTCTGCGCTTCGGCAATCAATTGGTGCAGGGTGTGAAAAGTTTCCAGATCCATGTCGGCGGACCGGCAGGCGATGGCAGCACCCTCTGCACCACGGTGATAAAGAAGCACGCGCATCAGATCGATACGCAAGTTGACCCGCTTTGCAAACGCGATCTCAAACAGGTTTATTTCGCCTTGCCGCAATGTCATGACCAAAAAAGCTGGCGTCAGACGGTCTTCCTCCAGCAAGCGGTCGACTAACTCTTCGGCGGGCGAAGCTTTGTGTGCCGTCGCGATAACGTCGGTTTGCAACTCATTGACGGCTTCTTTGATAATGCCGTCGACTTCCGAGACGACGACATTAAAATTTTTGACAATGTGATGGCGTAAAGCTTCCGATACCCAGCCGTACATTTTCACCGCCAGATGTGTCGGCAGATCTTCGCGCTGAAGCAAGGGGCCTTGGTACCGGTCGATACGTTTCGACTCTTCGGCCAGAAAATTCAGTACTTGCTCGGAAATTTGAGCATCGTCATTGTTGATCAGGGTCACGATCACATGTTCATTGCCAGTCTCAACCAGGGCTTCCGATACTTCTTCTGCCAGGTTTTTCCGCATGGCCACAGCCAACTGGTGCTGAAGTGTCCGGTGTTTGACGACATTGATCAGCTCGGGATTGTTTAGTATTTCGCTTGAGCTGAGAATTGGGTGCGCGACTTCAATCTCGTCGTTAGCCAGCAGATTGATCAGTTCGCGTGGCGCGGTTGCCGAATCGACCAGTCGCTCAGCTAAGTTCACTCTGATGGTCATTTCGACGTTCTTGACCAAATTGTGCAGGATGTCGGTCATCAGCGACCGTTCACCGACGTTCAGCGTCGCGTCACGCTCTTCCAATAGAAGAGCAACTTTTTCAAACAACTCATTCCGGTCGGCTTGACCCCGTCGGGGCGCCAATACGAGAAGGCCCCTGACGTCATCACTTATTTGGCCTTGGTACTCCATAAGACTGTCCTCTTACATACTGTGGCGCGTGGCTCCGCTTTCGCAAAGGCCAGTACTCGTTGGGTCTCCGGGACGAACTGCCAGTCGCGGATTACGTCAATTTACAAAATGGGGCTTGGAGCCTTCTGTAAGTGTGGTAATTCTGCCATATTAAGGTTAATACCCAGTGAACCGGCGGCCAGTAGGACGAAAGTGCAGGGCAGCCGTGGGGGACAGGAAACGTCTGATCCGCCAGGCATCGGCAAATTCATGTAATTTTGAGCCGTTTTGAGGCGCGATTTAGGTTGAACTGAGCAGCCGACATCCTTATGTTCCTGTCACTCTGAACGGGAGAGTGCTAAATCCGGACGAATTAACGTACGGTCCACGAAGATTTTACGAATTCGGGCAGCCTGCCCATCGACAACCACGTCCGGGCCCACTTATGCGGCCCTCGACTCAAACAGTCGGCCTTGGTGTCGGCCAGGAACAGGCAGCAGCGAATTCGGGGCAGACTCAAGAGGTAAGTGAGATGGCAGCTAAAGAAGTATATTTTGACACCGAAGCTCGGCGCCGCATGTTGCAAGGTGTGGATACTCTGGCAAATACGGTCAAAGTCACACTCGGCCCCAAAGGCCGCAATGTTTTACTGGACAAAGCCTATGGCGCCCCGCGGGTGACCAAGGACGGCGTATCGGTGGCTAAGGAAATCGAACTCTCTGACCGGTTCGAGAACATGGGCGCGCAGATGGTTCGTGATGTGGCATCGCGCACCAGCGACCAGGCCGGTGACGGCACCACAACGGCGACCGTACTTGCCCAGTCGATTTATCGTGAAGGCTGCAAGGCAGTGGCGGCGGGCCTCAATCCGATGGATCTGAAACGCGGCATCGACAGTGCGGTTAAGGCTGTTGTCGCCGACGTGGAAAAGCGTTCGGCTGGGGTTAAGACCCGAGCCCAGATTATGCAAGTCGGTACGATTTCATCGAACGGTGAAACTGAGATCGGCAACATGATTGCAACCGCCATGGATACCGTCGGCAAAGAAGGTGTGATTACGGTTGAAGAAGCTCAGGGCCTCGAGACGCAGATGGTTGTTGCCGAGGGCATGCAGTTTGACCGTGGCTACCTGTCACCCTATTTCGTCACGAATAGCGACAAAATGACGGTCGAGATGGACAACCCCTATATCCTCATCCACGAGCAAAAGCTCGAAGCTTTGCAGGGGATGGTTCCGCTGCTCGAGGAAATTTCCCGTACCGGCCGGCCGCTGCTGATCCTAGCCGAGGACGTCGAGGGTGAAGCCCTGGCGACTCTGGTGGTCAACAAGCTGCGTGGCGGCCTTAAATTGGCCGCGGTCAAGGCGCCCGGATTTGGCGATCGTCGTAAGGAAATCTTGAAGGATATTGCGATTGTTACAGGCGGCGAAGTGATCACCGAGGAAACCGGTGCCAAGCTCGAAGAGGCGACACTTGATATGCTGGGCACGGCCCGGCGGATCGAAATGTCCAAAGACGAAACTGTCATTGTTGACGGTGGCGGTAAAAAGAAAGATATCGAAAATAGATGCAGCCAGCTCAGGGCCCAGGGCGAAACCACTGAATCTGATTACGATCGCGAAAAACTGCTCGAACGTCTGGCAAAACTGTCAGGTGGTGTCGCGGTCATTCGTGTTGGTGGCATCACCGAGACCGAGGTCCGGGAACGCAAAGATCGGGTTGACGATGCCCTGCACGCCACTCGCGCTGCAGTCGAAGAGGGAATTGTCGCGGGCGGCGGTACCGCTTTGATCAAAGCCACTCAAATACTGTCGAAAGTCGAAGCTGAAAATGACGATCAAAAGGCGGGGATCGAGATTGTCCGCCGGGCATTGGAGCAACCGATACGGCAAATTGCTGAAAATGCCGGTTTTGACGGTGCTGTAATCTCTTCCAAAGTATTGGAAAGCAAGGGCGCCAAGATCGGTTTCGACGCCCAGGAAGGGGAATACGTGGACATGATCAAGGCTGGGATTGTTGACCCGACCAAGGTTGTTCGGATTGCTCTTCAGGATGCGGCATCTGTGGCCGGGATGATGATCACCACTGAAGCCACCATTGCTGATGCGCCTGAAGACGAAAAAGACGCAATAATGGCCGATCACGGTGGTTTTGCCGGAATGCCGGAAGGCATGGGGATGTAATTCCCGAGGCACATCATAATCAAATTAGGGGCCATCTTCGGATGGCCCCTTTTTTTTGCCATTTTTTTGGCCGGTAAATCTGCCTATTAAGCAGCCTTCAACCATTTGTTTAGCATTTCCCGCTTTATATAAAGTCCACGCGGCGTGTCCGGGCGGGTTCGGTCAAATAGGGTAGATAGGCGGATGTCAAATATGTCGAAAAATGCCGACAAAAGTTACCGGGTACTGCTGGCGGAAGATCATAAGGTCAACCAAATGCTGGCGACCACCATGCTCGAAAATCTTGGCCACGCGGTTCAGGTTGCGGTGAATGGTGCCGAGGCATTGGCAGCGGTCAAAGTGGATTCCTTTGACCTGGTCCTCATGGATATTCAAATGCCGGTAATGAACGGAGTCGAGGCGGCCGTTGCGATCCGCAAACTGGGCGATGGTCACGGCCGAGTACCCATAATCGCAATGACAGCGAACGCCATGCACGGGGACCGTGAACAATATTTAGCTGCGGGTATGGATGACTATCTGGCGAAGCCAATTATCCTCACTGACCTGGCGACCAAAGTTCAGGAATGGGGAGGGCGGCAGTCGGCGACCAGGGAAGTCAGCGTAGAAGGGTAGGATTAAATAATTTTCTATTCAATGTTAGATAGATACTGGGTCGAGGAAATTGTGTAGAATGGGCGGTGAGGCATCTGGTTTCGACGTACCTAATTTGAGCCCCAAAGTGGGTTTCGCGGAACCGGGTGTAAAGGTTTAAAGAGATGGCCGAGACCTACGACTTTTCGAAACTGCAGTGTTTGGTTGTTGATGACAACCGGCATATGCGCGTGCTGGTAAAAACGATCCTGCACTCGCTTGGCGTTAAAATTACGCGCGAAGGCGAAGACGGCGCTGACGCAATCAAAGAACTCTCGACCTTTCCGGCTGATTTCGCGATTGTCGACTGGATGATGGATCCGTTGGATGGCATCGATTTCGTGCGTCTGGTGCGCAACGCGTCGGATAGTCCCAATCCCTACCTACCGATCATCATGCTGACGGGTCACACCGAAACTCAACGGATCATGGATGCCCGTGACGCTGGCGTGACAGAATTTCTGGCCAAGCCCATATCGGCAAAAGCCTTGTTCCAGCGGATCGCCGAGATCATCGAAAAGCCCCGGCCGTTTGTGCGCACAGGCACATATTTTGGTCCTGATCGCAGGCGCACCAAAGACACGTCGAAATATCGCGGACCTGAACGGCGCAAGAGCGAAATTGAAAAACGCGACGGCGATTCCGAACTTACGCAAGAAGAGATCGAAGCTCTGCTGGCCGACGACTAGGGTGTAGGCCACGACCATGGTAATCTTTTTACCTCAGACGAGCACGCAAACGGAGTGTTTATCCAGTCTGTATGCAGGCCTATGAGTAGTACGCATCGGTATGGCTGACTGAAGGGGCAAATGTGGAAACTCCACCGTTTGAACTGGAACAATCACTGCTCCAGGAAAAGATATTGGTGGTGGATGACGAACCGAGCAACGTTATGTTGCTTGAGCATATGCTGCGCCTTGAAGGCTTTACCCAAGTAACCAGTGTAACCGATTCCCGGGAAGTCTCCGGCCTGTGTGAAAACGAGGCGTTCGACCTGGTCCTCCTCGACATCAACATGCCTTACTTGGATGGTTTCCAAGTGATGGAGGAGTTGAAGCGCGTCACTAAGGGTGACTATTTGCCGATCCTCGTCTTGACTGCACAGATCGATCGGGAAACGTGTCATCGGGCCTTGAAAACAGGGGCCATGGATTTCGTCACTAAACCGTTTGAATCGGTCGAAGTCATGAGCCGCATCCGCAATCTTCTTGGCGTGCGTCTCTATTACAAGCGCGCCCGCGATTACAATTTGCAGCTCGAAGGGAAAGTGGCGGAACGCACAGCCGAACTTGACCTGCGCAATACCGAGCTTGAAAGCCTGAACAGCCGCCTGCGTCGGTTGGTTAAAACGCGCATTAGCATGGTTGCGTGCGAAAGCGCCGAGCACGTATGGCGGTTACTGCTTGAAGAACTGACCCGCGACATGCCCGCCGAAGGGGGCGGCATATACATTCGCGAGGAGAATAACTTTGTCCTCTGTCACACTTTGGATCGGCATCCCAGGCCGGTCCGGTTGTCGCTGCCATTACCCCCGGGGTCGGTGTTCGAGTTCGTCGTCAGCAAGTGCCAACCGTTGATGCTGTCCGGCGTATCCGGCGGACTGGAAGACATGCCGGCGAACGGATCACGGCAAGGTAGGCAGTCGATCATGGCGGTACCTTTGCTCGACACTAACGGTGACTGTTTTGGCATTCTTGCCTTGAAATCGCCGGTAGACCATCACTTTACTGCGCAAGACCGGGAAATGGCCTCAATTTTAACGGCTCACAGTTGCGTCACAGCTCACGCCATCGATGCGACCGAAGAAATGCGCGAGGCTAAAGAAGACGCAGAAGTGGCGGCACGGGCAAAAACAGAATTTTTGACTAATACAACCCATGAACTACGGACACCTCTGAATGCCATCATCGGGTTTTCTGAAATCATGTGGTCCGAGGCGTTTGGCCCCATAGGTAACGAGCAATACAAAGGCTACGTCAAAGATATATTTGAAAGCGGTAGGCACTTGCTTGGTGTGATCAACGACATTCTCGACATGTCACGGATC
>Ga0315336_1006621_pt1 | contig 11723 bp, 3 predicted proteins | sample ASW5metaG_FD_204512 | JGI IMG/M metagenome (GOLD analysis project Ga0315336, IMG submission 204512) | Ammonia-oxidizing marine archaeal communities from Monterey Bay, California, United States - ASW #5 | ecosystem: Environmental > Aquatic > Marine > Intertidal zone | place: USA: California...
CTTCGTACTCCCACGTGGCCGGGAGCCCGAGGGAGGCGGCGACTCCGGACAGTACGACGCGGTGCCCGACGCCCGGAACCCAGGGGGTCATGCCCCTGTTGTGCAGCTCGATGGAGAGCGTGAATTCCTCTCCCGCCCGAAGCGGCCCCGTTGTTACACGCAGGTCCCCGGAAAACCTGGGGACCTCGAGGTGCGGCTCGATCCAGCCGTCGAACCCCGCGTACCATTCTCGGCTGGGCAGGCCGATCTCCCAGGTCCGGGCCAGCATCTTTCCCGGGGCCCGCTGCAGGGCACGATGGTACTTGTCGGCCCGAGAATAAACTTCTTTGTACCCCGCCACGATCTCTTCGCGCACCGCCGCCGGTAACGGATCGGGGCCCTCGAGGGAGTCCCGGTGCTTCGTCACGAGGTCGTGAATCTTGGCGAAGGTGTCCAGCCAGCCGAGCATGTATTCCACGTACGATGGGAAGACATCGAGGTGCCCGAACCAGGTGGCCCGATTCGCGCCTGTCTCTTTACCAACTGCCTCTTTGCCAGCTGCCTTTTTCAGGGCGGCCAGATGTTTCTCATACTGGTGTAACTGAGCCCGCCCCTCTTCGACGACCCGCTGGCGCTCGGGGGCGTCCACCCGGATCCAATCTCGCGGCAAGAGGTAGCGCGCCAGAATCTCCCACAGGTGCTCGTAGGCGTCGTTCATACCCACGAAGAGAAGGGCGTTCTCCTCACCGAGGTTGCGCGCTCCCCACTGGTAGCGAAACGAGTTGGGGGTGGCCGTCGGCTCCCAGCCGAAATAGCCGACCGCTTCCCAGGGGAGCTCGGTACCGACGTAGGCGCCCCCCACCCAGAAGGTGCCGCGGTCCGAAAGCAGCCGGCGCATCCGCGGCGACGACGCGAGCTTGAACAAATAGACATTGTCGAGCCACGTATCGGGCATGAAACCGATGGTCTCGTAGCTCCGGAACAGCGCCGCCGCTCCGCCACCGTGACCGACGATGTGGAGATCCTCGGGAAGAAGAGGCTCGACACTCGCATCGTAGCGATCCATGTACGGATAGACCCCGATGTCGCCCTGGAAGCCGTGCTCACGAAGCCAGTCGTACAGCAGAAGGTGCTGCTCCCATACGGGGTTTTTCGTGCGCGAGCCGGCAATGAATTTCCCGCAACGCTCGCAATCGCAAATTTCTCCGTTGTCGTCCCGAGCGAACCAGAAGCCGTCGATGGGGTAGGTTTCGAGAATCTCCCCCATGAAGGCGTCGAGATACCGATGGTACTCGGCATGAGAGAAGCAGGGGATCGCGTTGGGCTTGCCCCAGAACTTTCCATGCTCCCCTGGCGCCAGGGCATCCGGGAACTGCTCAGCGAAGGTGTAGGGCGCGACCCCGATCATCAGCTCGAGCCAGACCCTTACCCCCCGGTCCCGCAAGTAGCGCGTCAGCTTCAGCCCGTGCTCGCGGTGGGTCTCGATTTCAGAGAAAAGCGTCCCTGAGGCTTGATCGTAGGCGTCCGGAGCATCGGATTGGAGCTCGGGGATGAACTTGTAACTGACGGGCATCTTCCAGTTGCCCCACATGCTCAGGCACGAGATCACGTTGACACCCGAATCGATCAGGTTGTCGAAAACCCTCTCCCATTCGTCATCGGCGGCGTAGGGGAAATCGACCTCGAAATCGCCGCCTCCCATGCCCACGCCGCGAAAGCCGACCACGGGGTTCCGCGCAATCAGGGGCAAGCGCACTTCGCCTCCTTGCTTTCGAATGTGGTAGGAGGCATCAGCAACGGCTTTGGAGAACCCCAGCACGGTTCCGGCGCGGATGCTGAATCCCGCCGTGGGTGCGGGCCGAATCGCAAACCCGTCTCCTTCAATCCCCTGGGGCCCGGCGCTGTCGAAGAGCTCGAAACGGATCGGCTGGGTCCCCTCCGGTTCGAAAACGAGTTTCGCCTCCACTCCGGCCTCGGCGAGAACTCCCACGAGTCTCTCCGCCGCGACACGCGCCGACCCGGTGCCCACCACTTCGACCGGCCCCGTAAGGAGTGCCGATCGCTTGGGCAAGACGGTAACTATGAGACCCTCGTCGGCCACCTCGACCAGGCTGTCTACCTTCTCCTGCTGGGCCCGGCGGAAAGGGTAGAGCTTCCGCATCCACCGGCGTCCGTTCACGGTCTCTTCCCCGATCTCGAGAATCCCGACCGGCCCGGCTGACCCACCCGAGTGCAGGCTCCCGGTGAACTTCACCGTCGCCGTGAAGTGCTTGAAGCCGTAGAAACCGAAGCGGTTCTCGAAATAGGGCAGCATTTTCTCCTCGCCTCGCAGCTCCAGCTTGTACTCCATGGCGTGATCCAGCCAGGGACTCTTCTCGCCTCCCGGACGATCGTCGGCCCAGATCTCGACTCCTCCCGACGCGTGGATCCGAAACGTCAGGGCCAGTACAGGGCCGCCGGCGATTTCATGGACGAAGTTCAGCTCCGTCATCGCGGGCGTAGACGACGAAGAGACGAGCCGCGTCGCGAACGTCAAGCCAGCATCTTTCGCGTAGGTGATGGTGGGTTCGCCGTAGCCCGGACCGAGATGACCGGAGAAGGTATAGCGGTCATCCTTCAGCTTGTAGGGCACCATCGCCAGCGGCCGCTCGAGTACCTGTTCGCCAAACGCGGAGAGCTGCATCAGGAGTCCGGTGGTCTCGTCGATGACGGCCTCCACGTGCGGATACTCGACACGAATCTGCCCGTTCTCCCGCGCGAGCGCCGAGGTCCCGTCCGGCTTCCCCTGTACCAGATCCACCTGCAACCATTCTCCGGGCGCAACGGCGCAAGAGAAGACCAGCAGGTCCTCCGCGCGAGGGGATCCGACGGGTGCCGTCAAGCGGGCCTTCCAGTGGGCCCGCCCCTCCCGGAGCGCGAAAGGGATCTCTTTCCCCTCGCTGAGGAGACGCACACTCGCCCAGTCGAGCAGGCGGGGAGCGGCGATGCGCCCCGTGGGGACCTCGACCACCGTCGGGCCATCCCAGGAGGTAGGGTTGTGGAGTTTTATCGAGGCAACAAAGGAGTCCTGAGCGATCGCACCGCGAGGACACAACACAACGATCGACGCCAGCAAAAAAATCCTACGCATTTTCAGTCCCTTTCTTACTCGCTATTAACTATTAAAACGTAACCCGAAGCGTTAGCCAGGGAACCCTCCTGCCCTCGCTAAGGCTTCGGGCTATGACGTTGTGAGTATTTGTTGTGGGGCGGTCTCCCGACCGTCCCAGCGGTCGGACCTTCGGTCGTGTTGTGGGCGGGCCAGAAAACCCGCCCACAACATAGCGGCAAGAACGCTATTTCCACTCGACCCGGACGCTCTTCTCGATAAACCTCCGCTCCGCGCGCGACAGCGCCAGAAAAGCGAGCTCCAGCTCCCCCTCACCGGGCTCCTCGGGCACGACGCCGCGCAACTCGACCCGGCGCCGATCGCCTGGCGCCGTAAGATCCCCTTCATACGCCCAGGCGGGAGGCAGCCCGAGGGACGCGGCCACTCCGGACAGTACCACGCTGAGCCCGACGCCCGGGACCCAGGGGATCATGCCCTGGTTGTGCAGCTCGATGGACAGCGTGAATTCCTCTCCCGCCCGAAGCGGCCCCATGGTTACAGTCAGGTCTCCGGCAAATCTGGGGACCTGGAGGTGCGGCTCGATCCAGCCGTCAAATCCCGCGTACCATTCCCGGTTGGGAAGGCCGATCGCCAACGTTTGGGCCAGCATCTTTCCCGGGGCTCCCTGCAAAGCCTGCTGGTACTTGTCGGCCAGAGAGTAAACTTCTTTGTATCCTGCCACGATCTCTTCGCGCACCGCCGCCGGTAACGGCCCAGGGCCCGTGAGAACATCCCGGTGCTTCGCCGTGAGCTCGTGCATCCTGGCGAAGGTGTCCAGCCAGCCGAGCATGTATTCCAGGTAGGGTGGGAAGACGTCGAGGTGGCCGAACCAGGTGGCCTTGTTCTTTTCGCCAACTGCCTTTTTCAAAGCAGCCAGCCCCGTCTCGTACCGGCGCAACTGGGCCCGTCCCTCTTCGACGACCTGCTGGCGCTCGGGGGAATCCAGCCGGATCCAGTCTCGCGGCAAGAGGTAGCGCGACAGAATCTCCCACAGATGCTCGTAGGCATCGTTCATGCGCACGAAGAGAAGGGCGTTCTCCTCACCGAGGTTTCGCACCCCCCACTGGTAGCGGAACGAGTTCGGCGTGGCGGTCGGCTCCCATCCGAAATAGCCGACGGATTCCCACTGCAGCTCGGTACCGACGTAGGCGCCCCCACACCAGAACGTGCCGCGGTCCGAAAGCAGCCGGCGCATCCGCGGCGACGCAGCGATCTTGAACAGATAAACATTGTCGAGCCACGTATCGGGCATGAAACCGATGGTCTCGTAGTCGCGGAACAGCCCCGCCGCTTCGCAGCCGTGACCGACGATGTAGAGATCCTCGGGCAGAAGAGGCTCGACACTCGCATCGTAGCGATCCATGTACGGATAGACTCCGATGTCGCCCTGGAAGCCGTGCTCACGCAGCCAGTCGTACAGAAGAAGGTGCTGCTCCCATACGGGGTTTTTCGTGCGCGAGCCGGCAATGAATTTCTCGCAACGCTCGCAGTCGCAAATGACTCCGTTGTCGTCCCGGGCGAACCAGAAGCCGTCGATGGGGTAGGTGTCGAGGATCTCTCCCATGAAGGCGTCGAGATACCGATGGTACGTGGCATGAGAGAAGCACGGGATCGCGTTGGGCTTGCCCCAGGACGCTCCATGCTTCCCTGGCGCCAGGGCATCCGGGAACTGCTCCGCAAAGGTGTACGGCGCGACCCCGATCATCAGCTCGAGCCAGACCTCTACCCCGCGGTCCCGCAAGTAGCGCGCCAGCTTCAGCCCGTGCTCGCGGTGAGTCTCGATTTCCGAGAAAGGCGTCCCGGCTTGATCGTGCGCGTCCGGATCATCCGACTGGAGCTCGGGGATGTATTTGTAACTGACGGGCATCTTCCAGTTGCCCCACATGCTCAAGCACGAGATCACGTTGACACCCGCGTCGATCAGATGGCCGAAAACTCTCTCCCATTCGTCGTCGGTGGCGTAGGGGAAATCGACCTCGAAAGGGCCGCCCCCCATGCCCACGGCGCGAAAGCCGACGATGGGGTTCCGCGCAATCAGGGGCAACCGCACTTCGCCTCCTTGCTTTCGCATGTGGTAGGAGGCATCAGCAACGGCTTTGGAGAACCCCAGCACGGTTCCTGCGCGGATGCTGAACCCCGACGCGGGTGCGGGCCGGATCGCGAACCCGTCTCCTTCGATCCCCTGGGGTGCGGCGCTGTCGAAGAGCTCGAAGCGGATCGGCTGGGTCCCCTCGGGTTCGAGAACGAGCTTCGCCTCCACTCCAGCCTCGGCGAGAACTCCCACGAGTCTCTCCGCGGCGATACGCGCCGACCCGGCGCCCACCACTTCGACGGGACCCGCGAGAGGGGCCGAACGCTTTGGCAAGATGGCAACTATGAGCCCTTCGTCGGCCATCTCGACCAGGCTGTCTACCTTCTCCTGCTGGGCCCGGCGGAAGGGGTAGAGTTTCCGCATCCACCGACGCCCGTTCACGGTCTCTTCCCCGATCTCGAGAGTCCCGACGGGTTCCCCCGAGTGCAGGCTCCCGGTAAACTTCACCGTTGCCGTGAAGTGCTTGAAACCGAAAAAGCCGAAGCGGTTCTCGAAAAAAGGCAGGAGCTTCTCCTCGCCCCGCAACTCGAGGTCGTACTCGACGGCGTGATCCAGCCAGGGACTCTTCCCCCTGCCTGGAGGATCGGCTGAAGAATCGGCGGAACGATCGTCGGCCCAGATCTCGACCTCTCCCGACGCGTGAATCCGCAACGTCAGCGACAGCACCAGGCCGCCGGCTATCTCGTGGACAAAATTCAACTCCGTCATCGCGGGCGTAGACGACGACGAGACCAGCCGCGTCTCGAACGGCAAGGCAGCATCTTTCGCGTAGGTGATGGTGGGTTCGCTGTAACCCGGACCGAAGTGACCGGAGAACTTATAGCCATCATCCTTCAGCTTGTAGGGCACCATCGAAAGCGGCCGCTCGAGTACCTGTTCGTCAAACACGGAGAGCTCCATCAGCAGTCCGGTGGTCTCGTCGATGACGGCCTCCACGTGCGGATACTCGACACGAATCTGGCCGTTCTCCCGCGCGAGCGCCGAGGTCCCGTCCGGCTTCCCCTCTACCAGATCGACCTGCATCCACTCTCCGGGCGGGACGGCGCAAGAGAAGACCAGCAGGTCTTCCGCGCGGGGGGATCCGACGGGTGCCGTCAAACGGGCCTTCCAGTGAGCCCGCCCCTCCCGGACCGCGAAAGGGATCTCTTTCCCCTCGCTGACGAGACGGACATTCGCCCAGTCGACCAGGCGGGGAGCGGCGATGCGCCCCGTCGGGACCTCGACCACCGTCGGGGCATCCCAGGAGGTGAGGTTGTGGAGTCTTATCGAGGCAACAGGGGAGTCCTGAGCGGTCGCACCGCGAGGACACAACACAACGATCGACGCCAGCAAAAAAATCCTACGCATTTTCGGTTCCTTTCTTACTCGCTATTAAAACGTAACCCGAAGCGTCAGCCAAGGAACCTCCTGCCCTCGCTTACGCTTCGGGTTTCTTTTATCAGTCGTAGCAGCCCGACAGTAATCCGAAGCGTCAGCGAGGGCTATGACGCTGTCAGCCTTCTCCAGACCCAGACCAAAAACAGAATCAATCCGATCGCCACCAGGGTCATAACGGTTGCCAGCGCGTGCTGGCCGTAAATCCAGTAGCCGGTAGCAAAGAGAACGCTGAATACCAGCAAGCTGCCCACAAGCATGCAGACGATGCCCAGCGGCACTTCCCAGCCCTTGCCGTCATGATCGATGGACTGGCCTTCGGCTCGGGCGCGCTCGAGGACGGTGCGCCAGCCGGGTCCTCCGGGCCGGGCCAGCCGGTAGAAGCTGACGAGCTTCGCCTGGTCATCCGGACGCGTGAGGAACATGACCAGGATCCACCCCACCGTCGTGACCCCCACGCCTATCAGCAACTTGTGCCAGTCGAGCAGATCGGGGAAAAAATAAAGGCTGACGGCGACGAGGAAAGAAATCACCATAGCCGCGATCTCGGTGGCCGCGTTGATCCGCCACCAGAACCAGCGCAGCAGGAAGAGGAGCCCCGTGCCCGCGCCGATTTGCAGCATGAGGTAAAAGTTCTGCAAGGAATTGCTGAGGAAGAGCGCCACGAGACTCGTCGTGAACATGAGAAGAACCGTCATGACCCTCCCGATGAGGACGAGCTGGCGCTCGCTGGCGTCCGGGTTGACGAAGCGCTTGTAGAAATCGTTGACGATGTACGAGGATCCCCAGTTCAGGTGGGTCGAGATCGTCGACATGTAGGCTGCAGCCAAGGACGCGATGACCATGCCGAGGAGCCCGGCCGGCAAGAGGGACAGCATGGCCGGGTAGGCCATGTCGTGCTGGATCTTGCTCGCCTCGAAGTTCGGAAAGGCGCGCTGCAAGGATTCGAGATTCGGAAAAACGATCAGGGAAGCGAGACAAACGATGATCCAGGGCCAGGGCCGGATCGCATAGTGGGCGATGTTGAAGAGAAGCGTGGCCCCCAGGGCGTGATACTCGTCCTTGGCAGCGAGCATGCGCTGGGCGATGAAGCCGCCGCCGCCCGGCTCGGCCCCGGGATACCAGGTGCTCCACCACTGCACAGCGAGCGGCATGATGAAGAGCGGGATCAACAGGTCCAGATTACCGAAGTCAGGGAACATGGACAGCTTCCCGGCGAGGTTCTCATGCTGAAGCAGGTTCGTCAGCCCTCCGACCTCGGGGAGATGCACCACGTAATAGGCGGCGAAGATCGCTCCCGCCATGGCCAGAAAGAACTGGAAGAGGTCGGTGATCAGGACGCCCAGGAGGCCGCCCAGCGCGGAGTAGACCATCGTAACGCCGCCGGCGATCAGCACCGTGTTCAGGGGAGACAGGTCGAACATGACCCCCCCGATCTTGATTCCCGCCAGGGTCACGTCGGCCATCACCAGCGTGTTGAAGATCACGCCCAGGTAAAGGGCCCGAAACCCGCGCAGGAAGGCAGCAGGGCGCCCACTGTACCGCAGCTCGTAAAACTCGATGTCCGTCATCACCCCGATGCGCCGCCAGAGCTTGGAGTAGACGAACACCGTCATCATCCCGGTCAACACCATGGACCACCAAAGCCAGTTGGAGGCGACTCCATTGCGGCGAACCGCGTCGGCAACCCAGTTCGGCGCGCTGGCCGAAAAAGTCGTGGCGACCATGGAGATTCCGAGCAACCACCAGGGCATATTGCGCCCGGAGAGGAAGAACTCGGTCGTGCTGCTTCCCGCGCGGCGACTCGCCCACACCCCCACCACGAGGCTGAAGACAAGGAAGGCCACGATGATGACCCAGTCGATGAGCTCTAACTGCATTTAAGACCCAAGGTAATAATCCAGACAACGGTCGCGCTTCGCGCGCCGGACTTTTTCCGGGCTGCGCCACATTGGGGAGCGCTCATTGCCGCCTCCCCAAACCCCGCCGGCTACCCACCCCTGCCCCATGTTGGGAGAGCCTTGGTCTATCAAGCACAAGAGCTTCAATCTCGACTAAGCGCAGAATTTCCCTTCCGCAAGGCGATCTTCGCCTCGACGAACTGGGTACCCAGTACCTTCTCGGCACAGAAACGATTGTGTCTACCACAAAGAACCCGCAGGTTCTCCTTTTCATGAGTCCCACCGTTGGAGAAGAGCCCCTTGTGGTCGACCTGGAGCCCCGTTCGCTGCATGCACCGGGTTCCCCCCAGACTGCGATATTCGCACTGGTAGCCCGCTCGCGCGACGACCTCCTCACGCACGGAAGCTGAAATGTAGCGGGACCTCTCTGAGCGGCCGTTTGCGTATCCGACAGGCCGGTTGTCCGCGGTCTTCTCCGCTACATCGCCCGGGCGATGTGAATTCGCCTCGCTGCTGCGTCTCGCCTCCTTCTTCAACCGGCGCTCACGACTTCTCGCTGGATCCTTTTTCTCCAAGGCGATCTCCAGGGCCTTCTCGAGAATCCGCTCCAGATGCTTCTGGGGTCGCTCGACCCCTACGACTTCAGCAAATCGCTCCAACTTCTCCTTGAAAGCCCTCTGAGCAGAGAAGCGGAAGTTGTAGACCTCCGGACTCGCTGGCTCGAGGAGAGGCCGCGGAGCCCTGGACTCCCCGGGAGCGGGGGTCTGCGCACCGCGATCCTGCGCGGTTTCGGGGACGCATGTCGGCCGTTTTCTGATCGAAGGCACAAAGGTCGGCTTCGGATTCAGCAGGACTATATACTCTTCGACCTCTCGCCTCGTCATCCCAGCGCAGTCACAGAGGAGTTTCTCGACCGTGTCCTCTCGCAGGTGCGGAGCGAGCAGGCTCGCCACCGTGAGGCTCACCCTCCCTGCGCCGAGGTGTACGAGGACCTGCGGAAAGTCGCGGCAGACCTTCGCGACCTGGATCCTCCGGTAGACCGAGCCCTCACTCAAGTTGAGACGTCTGACACAATACTCGAATAAATTCTTGTATCCGCACTCGAGGTGGACTTTTCTCTTCGCGATCTCGGCGAGGTGCGCGATCACGCACGCGAGGTTCTTCTTTTCTCGCAGGACAAGATTTTTTGTCGAACGGTCCAGCTCATCTGTAGAGAGCCTCTCGAGTGCATCAAAATAGGTTGCGACCCTTTCTTTCATGTGTCCCCCTTTTTTCTCTCCAGACTTCAGGTGATCAAAACAAAAGGGAGTATACCACGCCGATTTTCGACGCGCAGAGAGGCGCGAAGTTGATCGCAAACACGTCGAGCTATCGGAGAAGTCACGAGGAACACGGGACGGAGCGTGGAGTGCAAGACAACGTTCGAGAACGGCTTTCAGACAAGAAACGGCGAGAGAAAAATTTCGCGTGCGTAAAAACTGTCAAACTCTTTTTTGTTTTTTTCTCTTTTTTGTTTTCGCCTTCGGCGCCACCACCTTGCCCGGGCAAGGTGCCAAAGGAGGGCAGTGTGGGGTTGCCGCGGTGCGGTTGGACGCGACCGAAGAGGGAGCGGTCAACTTCTTCGCGTTTGACTTGGCGATCGTAGGGGCGCCACCTTGGTCGCGACCAAGGCGGGAGCGGCCAACTTCTTCGCACGGGCCTTCGACAGAGGTGTCGCCCCTTCTTCAGCCGAAGGCCGAAGAAAAAGTTACCGCGCATGCCGAGCTTGCGACAATTCACCTCACCCGGTGCACCTGGACCTCATACACCCGCACCGCCACATCCGCGTTGAAAGCCAGGTCGGCAACATCCGCTCCCGCTGGTGTCAGCCAGTTGACCCAGCGCGGGTAGCAAACTTCGTCCGCGTGGACCGCCGTTCCGGCGGCAAGAGTCACGCTTGCCGGGTGGGACAGATTGGAGTCCCTGCCGCCCGTCATTTTTTCCCTGCCGATTCTGGCACGAACGAGATACCGGGCTTGGGCCGAGAGCGCCATCTTCCTGAGTGGTTCGAAGACTTCCTCGTCGGCGACCCGCAGCCTCCACCCGCCAGAATCGCTGGGGCCTTTGTCGACGGATTCTGCGGGGCTGGGAGGGGCGGCGGGTAGCACGCACAGAATCGTGTTCTTGATTTCGACACGACCGTCCTTGTTGCAACCCGCCTGCCCGTGGAAGAAGGAGCTCATCGGGTATTTGGGAGCGTTCGGATTCAGCGCGAAGGTACAGTGGTCCACGTCGATGTCGACCTTGCTCACCTCGATCACCTTCAGCCAGGGCTGACCTGCGAAATTGTCGCCATCGATGAACGCGCGACAACGCTCGAACTTGAACGTCGTGTCCTCGCCGTTGCCGTTTCGCCTGCCGCTTTCATTGACAGCGAAGTATCCGTATCGCCCGCCGCCGACAAAGAGGCAGTCCTGAAAGACAATGTCTGCCGCTCCTCCGTTTTGATTTGCGGTTGCCACGTAACCGCCGTCGCCGGAACTCGGCATCTCCCGCGCCGAACGGTTTTCGATGCGGAATCCACGGACGACAAGGCTCTGTCCCGGTCGAAGGAGCTCGAAGATCTGCTCGTTCCGTCCCGATATGCCCGCCACCAGGGTCGGCTTCTTTCCCCCGGCGGCCAGTCCTTGGCGAGCGACGAGCGTGATCGTGAAGCCCGACCAGCCGCCGCCGGTCACCGAGTTTTCAACGTACTCCCCGCTGTCGAGGACCGTGATCGTGGCGTCCTTGCCGCCGGCAATCACTTTCTGGAAGGCAGCCTTCAGGGTCGTCTCGTCGGCCCCGCCGGCCTGGGCGACCGTCACGTTCGTGCGAACTCGTGGCGTCTTGTAGCGCTCGCCAGCGCCAGCGTCGAGCGCTCCTATTCCGGCCTTGATGGCCGGCGAGCTCGACGCAAGGGTCAGATCGCCGTTGGCGGCAACCTGGAGGAGAGGATCGCTCGATATCAGATCGGATCCGCTTGCTCCGCCACGATCCACTCCGAAGAGAATGCAATTCTGTAGACGCGCCGCTGTGCTCGAGACGCGGACTGGCTGGGGCTCCGAAGTGTCGCCAGCCGCATCGTCGCCCACTTCGGGCAGCGCCGCAGAGAAGACCGGCTCGAAAAACTTGCCCTGCAGCCCATCCTTCCAGAGATCGATGTAAAAGTCCGCTTTCTCGGGGGAAGCCGGGGGTCCCTTGAATTGTCCCT
>Ga0315336_1006622_pt1 | contig 11722 bp, 11 predicted proteins | sample ASW5metaG_FD_204512 | JGI IMG/M metagenome (GOLD analysis project Ga0315336, IMG submission 204512) | Ammonia-oxidizing marine archaeal communities from Monterey Bay, California, United States - ASW #5 | ecosystem: Environmental > Aquatic > Marine > Intertidal zone | place: USA: California...
GCTGAATCTCAGATCGGGGTCCAACTGAAGCTGGACCAATCGAAACACGACCGCGCCGACGAAAAACAACAACATGGCGCCAGAGATGAAAATTCGTTGTCGGTGCCCTTTTTCCGGCTTTTCTTTTCGTTTATTCTTGCGACGCTTGGTCACCGCGGTTTTTCTTGCCATTACCTATAGCTCCCCGGAGGATTTGACGCAACTGAATGTTGGTCTTCAAAAATAATTCTCGCGCTGCGCGTAATCGGGACTTCCTCGACAATCGCCCGTTCAAATTCTCTGATCTGTTGAATCGCTGATGTTATGGAGTCATCCGAAAGAACTTTGATCTGATTTGGATTGGGTTCACGAAGTTTCAGGATTGGGGATGCCTCCTCCATGCGCTCCATACGGTTTCTGTCTCGATTCATATCTCTCAACAATGCGATTTCTGTCTCGATCGCCCTGATTTCGCCAATCAATTGGACAGTCCGATATTCATTGTGCAATCGATGGGTTTCCAACTTAAAAAACACGAGCAAAAGACAAATAGGCAAAACGATAAACGGGGTGACTTTCCACCAGCCCCTCATTGAAGTACGTTTGTTTCTGCGGTCTCGTTTGCGCATGCCGTCCCTCAGCTCCCCATTCTTTCTGCCACCCTCATGCGAGCGCTTTTACTACGGGAGTTTGTATCTTTTTCCGCTTGAGATGGTTCCAAATTTTTTTTAAACGGAAGCCGTATGAGCGGCGCAATGGTCGATTCAACTCGACCGTCAGGTGCCAGAGTATTTTGCTTTCGTGACAACTGTCGGAAAATATTCTTGGCGATTCGGTCTTCTCCTGAATGAAACGAAATAACGACCATACGTCCCTCAGGTGCCAAAAGGTTGATTCCGTCTCGTATGGCTCTATCCAATGACTCTAATTCTTCATTGACGGCAATTCGGACGGCTTGAAAGATCGTGCGTACTTCTTCTGGAATTCCGGTGACGAATGGCAGGGCATCTTTGACAGCCGCCACGAGGTCGGTAGTGGTTTGGAACGGTTTTTTATGACGGTATTTGATAATTTCAGCGGCCATGCGTCTCGATCGTTGAACATCCCCGAATTGCTTAAGGCAAACAGCCAGATCCTCCTGGCCCACATCGTTCAGCCAGTCCGCGGCGGTAACGCCTTTTGAGGTATCCATTCGCATATCCAGTGGCCCTTCTCGTTGGAATGAAAAACCACGTTCTGAATCGTCTAATTGGTTACTGGACAGCCCGGCGTCCAGTAGAATTCCATTCACGACCGTTACATTATTTTCCCTACAGACGTCGATGATTCGCGCGTAATTATCGTGAATCAACCGGACTTGGGAAACCCCCTCGAATCGCGCGCTCAGCCGATTTATGGCTTCTGAATCGCGATCAAATCCGAATACACAACCGGCATCCCCTGCCAGTTCGACTATACGTTGCAGATGGCCCCCACCACCTGCCGTACAGTCCACATACGTCCCCCCATCCCGCACAGAAAGCCATTCTTCGACTTCCCGTGGCATAACGGGGAGATGCACAATTAGGCGGCCTTTTGGTACTGCTGAACGGCCTGTGCTTCTGTGTCGTAGATTTCGAAGAGGTTGGTCACCCCTGTCATCCGAAACAGACGCTGTGTATACAAATTAATCCCCACTAACTTCATGTCACCACCGTACGAGCGATATTGACGTAAACGTTCTACCAATACCCCAACCCCTACATAACTAATGAATTTCATTCCCGCCAGGTTAACGACTACATGGCAGGAGTTATCCCGCAAGCAGTTGACCAGAGCGATTCGAAGATCTTTTACGTTTTCCTCGTCTACGTCCCCGCGTACACGAATGACCGCGACTTCTCCGTTTTGCTCTCTTGTGATGTTCAACATTACTTTATCCTCCACAACGCGCTTTGATTTATGCGGCAGGGGTCTCGTCTCCTGAAGACTCCTGCGCACTTGCCACAAACAAACTACTCGCCATTTCTTTGTAATCGGATTCACGACCTGATTGAAATTCGCGCCACCGTTCCTTGCTCCACAATTCCAGGTGATCCCCCACTCCAATCAACACCGCTTCTTTCTCTAAACCAGCAAATTCTCTTAAATGAGGCGGAACGGACATACGACCCTGACGATCGGGACGAACTTCGGCGACGCTGCCGAAAAACATTCGTCTGAAATCGATGGCTTGTGCATCCATGGAAGAGTACTTGGAAGCGTGAGTGCGGATTTTGTCCCACTCTTCCTTCGGGAAGACAAAAATGGACCCGTCATAACCACGAGTCATAAACCAGATGAGGTGTCCCAGATGATCCATGGTGTCACGGAATTTTCTGGAAACCGTTATCCGGCCTTTTTCATCCAAATTGCTCTGTGCTTCGCCGAAATACAAGATATACCCTTTTGATCCATTTTTTTCCACTTATTTACCCAAATTTACCACTCATGAAGGTAGTTGTCAAGCATTATTATGGGCGGATCGGATATATGTTGTGATCATACTAGGTGCAAAAACATTAGTCAATACCACATATTGTGTTGAACATATATTCAGTGTAGCATAAGGTATTATTTTGCGTAAAAATGATAAAAATAAAAAGTGGAAAAAAATGGAGTAAAACATCCCTATCACATCGAAACGGAGATATCGAGTGGGGATATTGTCACGAAATTCGGATCTTCGGTGGAATTATCCGAATACTGAGGCGATTAGGGTCCGCATAAAGTGGATCGCGGAGTACCCCAGATTACGCGCAGCAGGCACGTTTTGATACAAGAGGTAACCGATCGCGGCGCTGCTCAGGAACCAATGTCGCATCATAAAGTAGGGAATTCGGCCAAGATATCGCATTCCGTGATATCCCAAAAGGGATATGCGTTTTCCGAAATGGCGTATGGCCCAAACTACATCGTTTTCGAAGCTGATCCCTTCACTGCGGGACGCGAGACCGTCGACCGAGCATTCCAACACCAATTCTGTGTGGCCGATTTTGAGGATGTCTCCATGGCGAAGAATACGAGACTTCAAGCGGCCAGCTTTTTTGCCGCCAACGGTGACGATTCGGTTGCACAATCCTCTTACACGGTATCCGTTGCCAACGGGCGTTACGGCCGCGTGGCGCGGTTGAATCAACGAATCCAGAGAAACCTGGATTCCGGTACCGGCTTCGCTCCCAATCGCAATGATACGTTCGGTCAACGGGTAATCGATTCCGTCTTGCGGACCATTAATAACGGTGAGTGTGTCTGGTAAACCTGCTAACTTCATACTGCTTCCGCCTTTCTTGGTGCTGAGGACTGTCCTCTTTCCGCGCCTTTGCGGAAGGTCAAAGCTCCGTCTTCCATCAACACGTCGACCATATCCCCTTCATCAAACTCACCGTCCATGATTCGTTCGCTAATGGGGTTGGCAATATTTCTTTCTACCGCACGCTGTAATTCCCGCGCGCCGAATTCTGGGCTGTACCCTACCTCGGCCAAATGCTCGTAGGCTCGCTGAAACATGCGTATGCCCATTTGCTTATCGCGAAGTCGTCCGCGAATATTGTCAACCATAATTTTTAAAATGGATCGGACGTCTTCGAACAGTAACGGATAGAACGGAACAATTTCGTCGATACGATTGATGAATTCCGGACGGAAATGATCTTTTAGCGCGCCGATGATGTCGGCAGAGTTTCCGCGTTCTCCGTTGGCCAGCACTTCAGCGCCGGCATTCGAAGTAAAGATTATGATCGTGTTTTTGAAATCAATAATACGTCCATCGGAATCTTTTAAACGGCCTTCGTCCAGTATCGGAAGGAAGATATCAAACACCTGCGGGTGCGCTTTTTCGATTTCGTCAAACAACAAGATCGAGAAAGGTGAGTTTTGAACGGCTCCCGTCAATAAACCTTCCTGATCGGATCCTACATAACCCGGAGGCGCCCCAATCAATTTTGATACGGAATGCGCTTCTACATATTCTGACATGTCAAAAGTAATCAAATGAGACGACGACCCGAACACGTTTTTAGCAAGTTCTTTCGCCAACTGAGTTTTCCCGACACCCGTGGGCCCTGAGAAAAGCATGACTCCGTCAGGCCGATTCGGATCCGCCAAACCGGCTTTGGATTTCTTGATGGTTGTGACGACTCTTTCGATCGCTTCGTCTTGGCCGATAATTTTGTAGGCCAAACGTTCGTCCAAATTGGCGATCCGTTGACGTTCTTCGCGAGTAATATCTTCAATCGGTACATTCGCTGTTTGGCTTACCACCTTTCGAATGGAGTGAGGCGTGACTCGACGAGAGGCATTCTTCGCTCCTTTTTTGTTCTTGTTCATCACCAAACTGATGCGATGACGGGCGCAAGCCTGGTCCAGGATATCGATGGCTTTATCGGGGAACTGTCGGTTCGGCATATATCGATCCGTCAATGCGATCGTCGCATCAACTGACTTTTGAGAAATATGTACACCGTGATGCTTTTCTAAATCGGTCTTCATACTCATTAGGACTTGCTTGGTGGCGTCCGGGCTGAGTGCGTTCACTCGTACCATCTGAAAACGGCGATCCACAGCCGGGTCTTTCGCAATAAACTTGCGATATTCTTTCAAGGTGGTTGCTCCGATGCACCGGATTTCCCCACGTCCCAACGCTGGTTTCAACAAATTGGCTAGGTCCATGCCATCACCATCCGTTGCGCCGGCTCCCATGATCAAATGGATTTCGTCGATGAACAGAATCGTTTCCTGATCCCGCTTCAACTCTTCCAACAACGCGATCAACTTTTCTTCCACACCGCCACGATACTGGGTGCCCGACATCAAGGCCGATATATTCAATTCCAAAATACGCGATTGTCCGACGAGGCTGGCCAATTGACCATTCGCACAACGACACGCCAAGTCTTCCACAATGCGCGTTTTCCCGGTTCCAGCTTCCCCGACTAGAATCAGATTGTTTTTATTTTGTCGGGCCAGTACTTCGATCATTTCCATGGCCTCTTTTTCGCGTCCAACGGCAGGCTGTAATTTACCGGCTTTAGCTATCGCCGTCAGGTCACGAGTAAATTCATCCACTTTTGGAACTTCCGGCTTGGGCGCTTCTTCGGTGGTAACCGCAGAAGCCTTGGGCGCGACCTGCTGAGTTTCTTGCGAGGTCGTTGCCGTTTCTTTCTTCGGCTTCGCAGCAAGAATCACTTTTCGAAGATCGTCGATCAGCGTTTTGCGTAATCCCTGTTGCTTATCGAGCATGCGACTTGGAATGGCATAAGCGTCCGCGACGATCGCGAGCAAAAGGTGACTGGCTGTTGCCGTATCTTTGGACATTTTCTTGGCGAGACGGCTCGCATGAGCGATTAGATTGGCACACCGGGGACTATAAAATACTTCGCCTTGAGTCGGAGGAGTCCCACGCCATCCGTGCGCGTAGCATAATTGAGAAATCTGGCGCATGATTCCCGAATATTTGTCGGTGATAGCCTCAGGTAGCAACCCGTGGCTTTCGGACAATGCTTCGAATAGATGTTCCACACCGACGAAATAGGTTCCTCGTCGTCTGCTCATTTCCGCTGCTTCATCAATAATGTGATTCAATTCGGTCGAAACTTGGACTTGCATTACCTTTTCCTGCCTGGGAGCGCGTCCCCTAACCACAAAAAGTTATTTAACATTTTTACGGTATCACTCAAGTAATAATTTTTTTCTTTAATTTTTCATGAAAAACACTGTATAGTTCCGTTAAATCTAGGCAATGTAGCATTATTTACCCCCAAAACTACTTGCCACGCAACCTACAGTAGCACTTCAATTATACTCGGAAATCCAGAAAAATGAGAACTGATGAACCAATAAATCCCGCAGAATCGTCCGATCCGGCCAAATCAGCGTTAATGATAATTTTTTTCACGTTATTTCTGGATCTCATCGGATTTTCCATCATATTCCCTTTATTTCCCGCCATGTTGGAGTTTTACATGGATCCAGCGAAGGACGATGGTCTGATTCATGCCGTTGTATCCGGTTTGGAGCGTTTTTCTGATTTTGCGGGAGCCCCCGGCGAAATGGGTGTGGCCATCTTATTTGGCGGCGTGTTGGCGTCATTGTTCTCTCTTCTTCAATTTATCTGCTCCCCCATTCTGGGCGCATTGTCCGACCGCTATGGCCGTAAACCAATCCTACTCATCTCCATAGCGGGCATCACACTTTCATACGGCATGTGGTTTTTTGCCGGAGCATTTTGGCTCCTATGCGTATCCCGAATCATCGGCGGATTAATGTCAGGTAATATATCAACAGCCACTGCGGTCGTGGCGGATGTCACCGATCAAAAAAACCGTTCCAAAGGAATGGCGTTGATCGGGATGGCCTTTGGAATAGGATTCATCATTGGGCCCGCGCTCGGCGGATTTACCGCATCCATCGACTTATCGGAAATGTATCCCACTCTCAAAGAATACGGCGTGAATCCCTTTTCGACACCGGCCTTGATCGCCTGCGTATTGTCGGCAATTAACTTTGTATGGGTCTTGGTTAAATTCAAAGAGACTCTTCCGAACGATGTGTCTTCCTCTGACCGGGTACGCCGGTCCTTCAATCCGATTACGTTGTTCAAGACAGAAGAATATCCAGGCGTAACAAAGACCAATCTCACCAACTTTATTTTCCTCACGGCGTTTTCAGGTATGGAGTTTTCCTTGACGTTTTTGGCGATGGATCGATTGGGATACGGCCCGAAACAAAATGCGTATATGTTTCTATTCATCGGGTTGATCTTAGCCCTGGTACAAGGCGGATATGTTCGGAGGAAATCCGGTGCGATCGGCCCTCAACGAATGGCCCTACAAGGATTCGTCATGGTGATTCCCGGTTTGTTATGTGTTGGGCTCGCCCAAAATGTTTGGCTGCTTTACGTTGGTCTCTTCCTGATGGCCGTCGGTTCGGCTCAAGTTATCCCTTGTCTGACCGCCTTGGCGTCGACGTATACACCGGCAAACGAACAGGGCAGAATCCTCGGCGTGTTTCGTTCTCTCGGCGCTCTTGCACGTGGTGCCGGCCCTCTTTTAGCCTGTATCCTCTATTGGCGTCTCGGGTCTTCAATCTCTTACTACATAGGAGCTGCGGCCATCATTCTTCCCATAATGATTATCGCAAGACTGCCAAAGTTGCCGGAAGCCGCACCAGCATCCGAATAAACTGCTCCTATAGGATGAGGCGTGCACGAAACGATTTCGGTTTCAGTGATTCGGCGGCAATCAACTACGACGAACTTCAGAACGTAGCGAACGAATTTCCCTACGACACAGAAAACGTCGAAGTAAAACGCCAACAGTAAGGAAGTATTAATATTCCCGACGCATTGTGGTGGAAGGGATATTCAGGGCTTCGCGGTACTTGGTGATGGTACGGCGCGCGATGTTGATGCCTTCCTCTTTGAGGGCATTGGCGATTTTTTGATCGGAAAGCGGTTTCCGTTTGTTTTCTTCTTCGACAATATTCTTGATACGCAACTGGACGCTCTTGGATGATTGGTCTTCACCGGAATCGGTCTTAAGTCCGGTGGAGAAAAAATATTTGAGTTCGAAGAGCCCTTGAGGCGTTTGGACGTATTTTCCGCGGGTGGTCCGGCTTACGGTGGCTTCGTGTACACCCACGACATCGGCGATGTTCTGCAGCGTGAGCGGTTTAATCTGGTCGACACCCTTTTCCAGGAAATCTTTTTGAATATCCATGATGGCTTTGCCAATTTTCAGAATGGTCTGTTGGCGTTGTTCAATGTTGCGGATTAGCCACTTTGCCGATTCCATTTTCTCACGTAAATAAGAGCGCTCTTCTTTCTCGATGCTCCGGTCTTTCGACATGGATTTATAATCGTCGTTTAGTTTAAGCGAAGGACTGCCGTCGGACGTAAGTGCAACCTCCCATTCGCCTTCAAATTTATCGACCACGAGTTCCGGAATAACGTACTGGGTGGTTTCACTAGCATACTCTTCACCAGGATATGGATTTAGTTTCGCGAGTTTTTGCTTTAACTCTTCGACTTGCTCCGTTGAAATCTTCATGGACTTCGCGATTTTCGGAATCTGTCGATGTTGGAGATCTTCCAAGTGGAATTCGACAAGTTCTTTAAGTTTTAAATCATCGGGGAATTCCACGTTGATTTGGAGCAGCAGGCTTTCGACTACGTCTCGGGCGCCGACACCTAACGGTTCGAATCGTTGGATACGATAGAGAATTCGTTCAACCTGTTCCAACGGCACTTCCATAATAGATGCGATCTCTTCCAGCGAACCAGTATAGAACCCCTTCGAATCGACATCGCCGACGATCAATTCACCGACGCTGTAATCCGACTCGTTTTCAAAAGCCAGTCTCAGCTGCTCCATTAAGCGGGAAAGTAAGGTGACTTCTTTGGTGATTGAATTTTCAAAATGATCCCGACGGGCGCCCAGGTCCGGGTTGATACTGAGGTCTTTTCCTTCCAACAACCGGCGTTCCCACGGATCATTGAACATATCGAGGTCGAACCCGCCCACATCGTCAAAATCAGCACCATCATGGCCTTGGGCTAGTTCCGGAGCTTGTTCCTGAGAGACTTCATTGTCGTTTCGAAGCTGTTCGAGAAGAGGGTTTGCTTCGAGTTCGGTCTGAATGTGGGTATCTAGTTCGAGGGAGTTGTACTGGAGAATCTTGAGGGCTTGCTGCATCTTTTGAGTCAGCATCAGGCGCTGGGATTGCGCTTGAACAAGCCTGTTCTCCATATGCATCATTGCGGTCTTCCCCCCTCGATAGCAAGTTTAATGCCATTATACTCGGGAAAGCGAAATCCTGTCAATTTGTTACGGGAAATAAAGATTGTTATACTCAAATTTTCTATGGGCGATGTTACCCATGGATGTCTTTTTGGGGGATTTTCATGCGGTTTAGTCTGCTGGGCAGCGGTAGTTCCGGGAATGCCATTTTGATCGTTTCCGGTGACCAGAAACTGTTGATCGATAACGGATTGAGCTTCAAACAGCTAAAACTTCGTGCGGAAGCGATCGGGGAATCATTGGATGGTCTGATCGGCGTGGTAGTTACTCATGAGCATAGCGATCACGTAAACGGATTGGGGGTACTTTCCCGCAAGATGGGAGTCCCAGTTCACATCACGCGTTCGACCTACAGCCAACTTTCACCAAATCTAGGCGCCATTGACCCGGTTCACCATTTTGAATCCGGAGATGTTTTCCGAATCGGCCCGTTTTTGATTGCCAGTTTCCGGACGACGCATGACGCCATTGATCCCGTCTGTTTTACGGTAGAGGCCAACGGCCACAAATTGGGTCTGGCTACTGATATGGGAGCTGCGAATGGACTCGTTCAGACTCGTTTGAAAAATTGCCACGCGTTGATTTTAGAATCCAACTATTGTCCGGACATGATTCAAAATAGCCCCTATCCTCCACAGATTATTCAGCGGATCAGGGGAACTCACGGGCATTTATCCAACCGGGACATGAATTCGTTGCTGGCTCACTTACTTCACGACGAACTGAAGATCGTGGTGGCAGTGCATATCAGCCAAGAAAACAATTCCGAAGAAATCGTCGAACGAATGACGAAAAAGATGTTAGAGAAACGCAATCACGCCACACAATTCATGATCGCGAGTCAGGATGACCCAATGCCAATCGTGGATTTGGAAAAAATAGAAACTGCTGGTGCCCCGCCGCCCGTTCAGCAGACTGCTTTTTAGACTTGGGAACCGAAGATGGCTGAACCCGTCTCACATCCGATGGCCCTGCAAATAAAATCCGTTCAACGTGCGTCCGTTATTTTGGGTCTAACGGTTTCAGTTCATCAATATTCCGATGAGGGTGAACAGGATTCATATTGCCGTTGTGGGGAGGGTCCTCAAGCGTGTCAATTTGTAACGAAACTTCCCTGGGGCGAACAAGCATGCCGAAAATCCCGGGAAAAAGCGTGCCAATCTTCTATCCGGCGAGACAGACCCGTCCCTTTCATATGCCATATGGGTTTTTCCTGCGTATCTCAAGCGTTGCGAATAACCGAAGACGATTCGCTGGTGGCTACGTTCGGCCCATTTCAACCTGCGGAAGCTACTGGCGGCCTCGAAAAGGACGTACGAAAAGGGTTGGCGGCCCTGCAGAGTTCGGTAACTGAAGAAATCCCTTTTTCGTTAGATGACATCCGTGCCGTATCGATGGAAGCCGTACCAGCGACTGCAGAGTGGTTGCGCGAAACGTGGCACTCCATGACGGATGGAGAGAAAGGGGTTTCGGATCAAATAACTGCCCAACTTATCCCTGAAACGGCAAACACCTCGGACTCCAAATCCGGAACTAAGGGGGTGCAATCCGATCCGTTTTCTTCGAAACAGCTGTTGTCCGCAGTGAAAGCACACGACAAAGCCGGGCAACGTAAAATCCTAGAAAACCTGTTTCGCACAAGCCTCTCGAATGCAAAATTATCGTCGGGCGACAAAGCCCATTGTATCGCGATTGTGAGCGCATTCATTCATGCATCCGAAGAAAGTGGCTTCGACACGCTCCGACTCCGAGAACTCTTGCCATCGCTACAAACCGATCTGGAAACCGAGCAGGCGCCGTCCCAAAGCATCAACCTACTATTGCGATTCTTTCGAAAAATGAATCCGAGTAAATCGTCAGAAGACGTCTATCGGGAATTGAATGAGATTTTGTCGGACCACCTGGAAATTGGAATCACGCTCGATGAAGTATCCGACCGGTTGAAATGCAACGCCACAACGTTAACGAAAAAATTACAACGCTCATTCGGAATGTCGTATAGTGAATACTTTGGCCGGATGCGGGTAGAAGAGAGTAAGACGTTATTACGAACCACGAAATTATCCATCGGAGAGATTGGGCGCCGGGTAGGTTTGCGCGACGCATCAAATTTCGGCAAACTGTTTCGGCGATTCGAGGGGATATCTCCTTCGGAGTTTCGAAAGCAAGCACGTCAAATGAAGTAGAGGCACACTGCTATGAGTATTTTGAATAAGATAAAAGCCTGGTGGATTCGGTTCAGATGTCCCAGCGAATTTTTGTGTGATAACTGCAAATACGATCATGAGTCAGCGTGTCGCCGCCCGGAACGTCCCAACGCGGTACGTTGCCCCGATTACACGCCGCGCTAAAAGATGAACAATGTATTCAATATCAGTCACTTCTTGATTTCGCCCAAGGTCCGCCTCTTGGTAGACGACGATATGGCGAACCGCATGCTGGGTGAGATGGAGAACCTGTCCGCGATTCAGGGAAAAGAATTGACGTTATCCCATGGAACAGCAACGACTTGGGGAATCGAGCTCGCCCAGGAAAATGATCCCGACCGGAAATACCGAGTCGCATTCGTGCTTGAAGAACACACGCCAAAAACGGATCAGAAATATCTAAGTTTGGTAGCTGTCGAAGAGGGCACACAATTGGAGCTGGCACCGGAAAAACGGCTGAAATTGCAGGACTGGCACGTGATCCCGGTGATATAAATTACGGATTCTGCTAATTTGTCCAATACTGCGATGATTATGTTTGATCCAAACACCGACTATGTTAGTATACGTGAGCAATTGTGCTCTCTGCGGAGTTAATTTATATGAGTCGTACCTTGTTCACCAAGAACATTAAAAGTACTACGAAAGATATTGCCGAAACACTTACTGAAGCCCTGAATGCACTTTGCGCCGACGGCTGGTGTTCTGCCGACAATAATT